>Ga0182743_1000103_pt1 | contig 152484 bp, 140 predicted proteins | sample eDN3rd30CKraftOP_FD_128522 | JGI IMG/M metagenome (GOLD analysis project Ga0182743, IMG submission 128522) | Enriched Organic Plus compost microbial communities from Emeryville, California, USA - eDNA 3rd pass 30_C Kraft OP (version 2) (version 2) ...
TGGGGCGACACGCATATCGCGCGGGCCTCGGTGACCTGGCAGGCAATCGGCCCCTCAACAGGCAGCCACGATGCCGTCCAGAGTAACTGAGCCTCCCTTCGACACAGAAGGTCCCCAAAAGGGGGCGACAGTCAAGACAGAGTGCAGGGGGCGGCAGCGCCCCCTTTTGCGTCAGAGCAGATGGCGGGGGATTGTCTCGTCCCAATCGCGTCGTGCGACCTCGTTCGCGCCTTCATAGGCGATCAGCCGGCCTTTCAGGAAGAAACGCCCGGCATCCGCGCTCATCTCCGTGACGGTTTCGATACGTGTGCGCCAGCCTTTGCGGCCCATCTCATAGCTTTGGGTCAGGACATAGCGTGCCGACAGGGGATCGTCGGGCCGGATGGTCAGCTCACGGCGCAGGTTATGGGCCAGTTCGGTGCCGGTCTCATCAATGCGCACGATCCCCTCGCCGAAAAGCCCGCCCCGCCCCTCGGTGATATAGTGCGCAACCCCGGTGACATGGTCAAACGACGACGCGCGCAGCACCAAGCCAGGATCAGTTCGCGTCAAAACGGCCAAAACTCCAGAAGAGGGCGGGGGAAAGGACACCTCGGCTTGCGGGGCCGAGGGGTCACGCATGGGCAGCGTCAGGCGGCAATCTCCGGGCCGGATCGTCACCGTGGCGGGTTGCGGCGCGGGCCAGATCATTGGCCAATATGCTGTTCCGATTGACACCCGGATCCGGTGCCCGGGCAGGAAGCGATGCCCACAGGCCGACAGCATGATCTTGATGCGATAGCGCTGGCCGGGCTCCAGCGGCGTCGGCGTTTCGTGACTGTCCCGGTGGGTGAGGTTCAGCACCTGATACGAGACACGCAGCACCTCGCCCGAGGGCAGCACGTCGCACAGTCGTACGCCAAGCTGGGCCACCGGGACATCGGCGCCAAGCTCAAGCTGAAGCTCTGGCGCGCCAAGGATCTCGACCGCATCGGTCAGCGCGGCAGAGGTAAAATTCAGCGCCCCCCCGTCATCAAGGCGCTGATCGGTCGGCATCTCGCCCTCGCAACCGGTGCCCATCCATTCACCCCCGGCGCGGCCGTGATCCTGAGGCGAGCGGATCGACAGTTCCGCGTCGTCAGTCCGGGGCATGGGCGCAAGCGTGCCATTCGCATGCAGATGCAGCACATGTGGCAGGATGGTGGGGCTGGGCCAGCGCATCTCACCCACCCAGCGGCCGGGCTGTTCTTTTCGGGTGCCGGTCGGAGGCGTGGGGTCGTTGATAAAGGCGCGCAGCTGCGGCTCATCCATCACTCCGGTATCAATGCCCCTGAGCCAGTGATCCCACCAGCGCACCGCCTCTTGCAGAAAGCCGATCGCGGGCCCGGGGACACCGTCATGGGGATAGACATGACCCCAGGGGCCGATGATGCCGCGGCTTGGCACCGGCAGCTTTTCCAGCAGGCGCGGGACCGAGTTGGTATAGCTGTCTACCCAGCCACCGACCACCAGCACCGGGCATTGAATCGCGGACCAGTCCTCTTGGACCGAACCATGTTTCCAATAGTCGTCATAGCTTTGATGGGCGGCCCATAGCGCCGGAAAGAAGGGCAGGTTCCTGATCCGCTCAAGCCAGCGATCGCGCCAGCCTGCTCCGGCGATCTCGGGGTCAAGCGGACGGGCCTGATAGGCCAGCATGATCGAACCCCACCACAGGTTGTCGTTCAGCAGACAGCCGCCCATGAAATGGATGTCGTCGCGGAAACGGTCGTCAGTCGAATAACAGCTCAGGACGGCCTTTAGCGCGGGCGGGCGGCGCATGGCGACTTGCAGGCAGTTAAAGCCCGACCAGCTTTTTCCCATCATCCCGACATTGCCCGAGCACCATTCCTGCGCGGCGATCCAGTCGATGATCTCAAGAGCGTCATCCTGTTCCTGCGCCAGGTACTCATCGGCCAGATGACCGTCGGAATCGCCGCTGCCGCGCATGTCCACCCGAATTGAGGCATAGCCGCGCTGTGCGAAATAGCCGTGCATTGGCTCGTCCCGGCCCCGAGTTCCGTCGCGTTTGCGATAGGGAATATATTCCAGAACCGCGGGGACCGGATGCGACCGTGCGCCACTGGGTAGCCAGATCCGCGCCGCAAGACGGGTGCCGTCACTCAGTGGTATCCAAGTATTTTCAATAACTTCTATGCTCATTTTACTCTCCGCTGGCATCAGGAAAGGGACCGGCGCCGCGTAAGGGGCCTGCGTCGGCGGATGGAGGGGCGGGGATCAGTGCGCGGCGGTGACCTCGTCCAGCCAATTGGTGCGCAGCTCGGGGACTGCGGCAAGCAGGCGGCGCGTATAGGCCTGCTCCGGCGTCGCAAATAGCGTCGCGGTCCCGGCTGTCTCGATGATCCGGCCCGTCTGCATCACCATCACCCGGTCGGCGAGGCGGCGGACCACCGACAGGTCGTGGGTGATGAAAAGATAGGCGATGCCCAATTCGTTCTGAAGCTGGAGCAAGAGGCGCAGGATGTCCTCGGCCACCAGCGGATCAAGTGCCGAGGTCACCTCGTCGCAGATCAGCAGATCCGGCTTTGCCGCCAGCGCACGGGCGATGCAGACGCGCTGTTTCTGCCCGCCAGACAATGCGCCGGGCAGCCGGGCGGCGAAACAGGCGGGCAGGCCGATCTGATCCAACAGCCGCGCAACCTCGTCTTTCAGCGCCCGGCCGCGCAGTCCTCCGAACAGCGCCAGCGGTCGGCCGATCGCCTCACCCACGGTCTGGTGCGGGTTCAATGCCACATCGGGCAACTGATAGACAAGCTGGACACGCCGTAGCTGGGCGTTGTCGCGCTGGCTCAACTCCGGTGGCAGGCGTGCGCCGTCCAGCCTTACTTCGCCCCGCGCCGGTGGCAAAAGTCCGGCGATCAGCCGTGCCAGCGTCGACTTGCCCGAGCCGGATTCGCCCACCACGGCCAGCGTTTCACCCCGGTTCAGGCGCAGCGAGACGTCATGCAGAACCTGTGTCCGGCCATAGAAGGCATCGACACCTTCGATTGCCAGCAATTCATCCTTGCCAGGATTGTGCATGCGCTGCGAGGCAGTCAGGCTGCCGTGCCGCTCGGCCACCAGCAGGCGGGTGTAATCCTGTTGCGGCGTGTCAAGCAGCGCGGCGGTCGGGCCGGTTTCGACTTCGCGCCCATTGCGTAGCACCATCAGCCGGTCGGCGATCTGGGCGATCACCGCCAGGTCATGAGTGATGTAAAGCGCGGCGGTCCCATAGCGGCGGATCACGTCGCGCAACAGCCGCAGCACCTCGATCTGGGTGGTGACGTCCAGCGCGGTCGTCGGCTCGTCCAGCACCAGGATATCGGGCTTTCCTGCCATGGCCATGGCGATCATCGCCCGCTGCAACTGCCCGCCCGAGACCTGATGCGGAAACCGCCGGCCGAAATGTTCGGGGTCCGGCAATTGCAGGGCGCTGAACAGGTCGGTCATCCAGACGCGGGCCTCGGCCTCGTTCATCAGCCCGTGGACGCGCGGTACTTCGAGGATCTGGCGTTCCAGCCGCATCGCCGGGTTAAAGGCTGCCGCAGCGCTTTGCGCCACATAAGCGATGCGGGTGCCGCGCAAAGCCTCCCGTGTCTGGCGCGGTGCGGTGCGCATCTCGGTCCCGGCAAGGCGGATTTCGCCCCCTGTGATGCGGCAGCCGCCCCGGCCATAGCCCATCGAGGCCAGCGCAACCGTCGATTTTCCCGCACCGGATTCCCCGATCAGACCCAGTACCTCACCCGGGTTCAGGTCCAGCGAGACGCCGTGCAGCAGTACCGTGCCATCCGGCGCTTCGACCCTGAGGTCACGGATCTGCAGTACATGGCTCATCGGTTTTCTCCCTGTATGGTGGTGCGTCCGGCCAGCGCCCAGTCAACGACAAGGTTGACGCCGATGGTGACAAGCGCGATCGTTCCGGCCGGAAACAGGGGCGCGTAAAGGCCGTAAAGGATGCCCTGCTGGCAGTCGCGCACCATGCCGCCCCAGTCGGCAAAGGGCGGCTGCACCCCCAGCCCAAGGTAAGACAGCCCCGCGACGAACAGGAAGGCAAAGCAAAAGCGCATCCCGAATTCGGCCATCAACGGCGGCAGGGCATTGGGCAGGATCTCGCGGCGCAGCATCCACCACAGGCCCTCGCCGCGCAGACGGGCGACCTCGGCATATTCCATCACCACGATCCCTTGTGCCAGGATGCGGGCAAGGCGAAACACCCGCGTGCTGTCCAAAAGCGCGATGGTTCCGATCAGGACCGGCAAGCTTGAACCAAGTGCCTGCAAGACGACAAGCGCCGAGATCAGCACCGGAATAGACATGACGATATCGACCAGTCGTGCCCCGATCAGATCGGGCCAGCCACCCCTCAGCGCAGCCAGAAAGCCCAGCGGCACCCCGATGCAGAATGAGATCACCACCGCCGTCAGCGACACGCCGACCGACATGCGCGCCCCGTGCAAAAGGCGCGACATCATGTCCCGCCCGTTCTGGTCCAGCCCAAGGGGATGGGCGGCAGACGGCTCGGCAAAGGGCATGCCCAGCACATCTTCCTGTCCATAGGGGGCAAGCATCGGTCCAAAGAGAAACAGCACCAACGTCCCCGCAAGGATCAGCGTGCCAAAGACGGCCGAGAGGGGGATCCGTCCGAAAACCGGCAGGGTCATCTCAGGACTCCTTCACGCGCGGGTGGCGCAGGCGAGGATTCAGCGCGATGGCGGCGATATCGGCCAGCATGTTCATCACCACATGGACAGCGGCAAAGACCATTGCGGCCGCCTGCACCATCGGCACGTCTCGTTTCGAGACCGCATCGACCATGAACCGGCCCAGCCCGTTGTAATTGAAGATTGTCTCGACCAGCACCACACCGGCGATCAGATAGGTCAGGTTAAAAGCGACGACATTGATGGTCGGGCCAAGCGCATTCGGCACGGCATGGACCAGCACGACGCGGCCCATGGGCAACCCCTTGAGGCAGGCCGTTTCGATGAAGGGCTGGTCCATTACTGCAAGGACAGTCGTACGGGTCATGCGCATGATCTGCGCAACGGTCACGAGAACCAGCACCAGCATCGGCAGGGTCGTGGCCTGCAACCATGCTGCCAGACCCATGCCGGACCAAGTATCGGCAAGGCTTGGCAACAGCCCCCACTGGACCGAGACGAACAGGATCAGCAGCAGTCCCAGGAAATATTCCGGCAATGAGACGGTCGCCAGCGCCACGACATTCGCCGCCCGATCAAAGAACGAGCCGCGAAGGGCTGCCGAGGATATCCCCAGCCCGACTGCCAGCGGCACAGCGATGACGGCCGCGTAACCGGCCAGCGCCATGGTATTGCCAAACCGGGGCCAAAGCAGCTCGCCAACCGGCTGGCGATTGGCCAGCGACTGCCCCAGATCGCCATGCAGAATACCCGAGGCCCAGGCGAGGTAACGCGCGACCGGCCCGGAATCGAGGCCAAGTTCTTGCCGCAGCGCGGCCAGTGACTCAGGTGTCGCATTCTGGCCAAGGATTGCGGCGGCCACGTCGCCGGGCAGGATCTCGGTGCCCGTAAAGACCAACATCGAGACCAAGACCAGGGTGATGACCCCCAGTCCCAGCCGCTGCAGGATCAGCCACGCCATCAGTCCAGCCAGACCTTTTCGGCCATACGCGCGCCCATCAGGTTGAACATCGGATGCGGCGTAACCCCTTTGACCTTGACCGAAACGGCGTCGAGATAGTCGCCGAACATCGGGATCATCGCGCCGCCATCGTCATGGATCATGCGCTGCAACTCCCAATAGATCTCGCGGCGGCGGCTGTCGTCGAGCAGGGCGCGCGCCTCGGTCAGCAACCGGTCGAAATCGGCACTGGCCCAATGGGTGTCGTTCTGGGCCGAGCCAGAGGCATAGGCGATGGTCAGCATCTGATCTGCCGTCGGCCTTCCGCCCCAATAGGACATGCAGAAGGGCGCCTTCATCCAGACATTGTCCCAATAGCCGTCGGCAGGCTCGCGCTGGATGGCGACCTCGATCCCTGCCGGGGCGGCCGTGGTGCGGTAGATCGCTGCTGCGTCCACCGCCCCCGGGAATGCCGCATCCGAGCTGTGCAGCGTAAGCGTCAGCCCCTCAAGCCCCGCCTGCCGCAGATGGAATCTGGCTTTATCCGGATCATATGGGCGCTGCGGCAGTTCACTGTTGAAAAAACGGTCCGAGGACGGGATCGGGTGGTCGTTGCCAAGTGCTCCATTGCCCAGAAGCGCGGTCTTGAGCAGCAGTTCACGGTCCACCGCATGTTTCACCGCCAGCCGCACATTCGCATCCGAAAACGGCGCCTTGGTGCAATCCATGAGGAAGGTATAGTGTTGCCCGCCCTTTGAGCGCACGATCTCCAGATTGCGGTTGCGTGCCAGCAGATCCACGGTCTTGAGATCAAGGTTATTGATTACCTGCACCTGTCCCGACATCAGCGCGTTGGTGCGGGCGGCGATATCGTTAATGACGATGACCTCGACCGTATCGACATTGGCGCAGCCCGGCTTCCAGTAATCAGGGTTGCGACGGAAACGTGCACGCACGCCCGGCTCGATGCTTTCGGGGACAAAGGGGCCGGTGCCGATGGGGTTTGTCCAGTCGGTAAAGCCCTCGGGCACGACGAGGAAATGATAATCCGACAAGACATAGGGCAGGTCGGCGTTGCCCGAGGTCAGGGTTATCCTGACCTCATGTTGCGATACTTTCCGGACGTCGCTGAACGCCGCTGCAATCGAACGCGCCGCCGAAGAGCTGTCGCCCCGGTGCAGGTTCAGCGAATAGACGATGTCATCGGCGGTCAGGGTCTTGCCGTTGTGGAAGGTGATGCCCTGACGGACGCGGAACAGCCATTCCCCGGCGCCTTCGCCAGTCTCCCAGCTTTCAAACAGCTCGGGCCGGGCGATGTTTTCGGCGTCGATCTCGACCAGGCCGTTCATCACCATATAGGCCTGGTTCACCGGCACCCAGTCGTTGAGTTTGCGCAGATCGAAATCGTCGGTGGTCGAGCCGCCGCCCAGCCCCATGCGCAAAACGCCGCCCCGTCGGGGGGTGTCCTGGGCAGACAGCCGGCCGGGGAACAGCGCCAGTGCCGATAGTCCCGCCGCGCCGGCAAGCAAGCCGCGCCGCCCGATCTGCGAGGGTTGTCCGTGGTTCATGTGTTTTTACGCCGCAGATACGGCGCCTCCCCGTGTTGAACGATCCCGTGACCTGTTGGCAGGGCTCAACCCTATGGCGCGGGCAGGGCAAGGCAAATGATTTTCAGTCATACCCCTTTGACGCAGGGGCAGGGCGGCGAGGCCGGATCATTTCGTGATCCCGTGACGGTTGCTTGCTACCAGCCAATCGAACAGCTTTTTCGCCGGTGCGCGCAGGTGCCTCTGGGTCGGGCGTATCAGGTAATAGCGCCCCTGACCCATCAGCCGGTATGGGTGGGCCTGGACAAGATGGCCGGCGTCGATCAGGTCCTGGACCAACCATGTCCAGCCCATGGCAACGCCGGTTCCCTGCACTGCTGCCTCGATCGCCAGCCGGTAGCTGCCCATTTTCCAGCGCATCGTTGCCTCGGGCAGGGTGACGCCGGCGCTGAAAAGCCAGTTGCCCCAATCTGTCCACTCTTTGAAGGTTTCTTCCATGGTCAACAGCAGTGGGGTCTCCATTTCGGCCAGCAGCGGCTGCCCGGGGGCTGTGACGGGCACCATCTCTTCGGCGCCAAGCGGATGCATGACGAAATCGGCCACCCGGCCCGGGCGGTGGTAAAGCGCCAGATCATATTCATCTGGCCGCAGTTGCGAGATATTCTCGTCCACCCGCAACTTCAGCTCAAGCCAGGGCAACTCGTGGTGCAGGGCGGCAAGACGCGGCATCACCCACAGATCGGCCACGCCCTGTGAGCAGGCCAGCACGACACGGTGACTGTCATGTGTGCCGGGCATTCCCTCGCTCAGCACCGAAAGTGCATCCATGGCCTGGCCGACCTGCAAGGCATATTCCTGCCCCAGCGCATTCAGCATGACGCCAGAGGTCGTGCGTTCGAAAAGCACTGCGCCGACATGATCCTCAAGCCGGGCGATCTGGCGGCTGACCCCGCTTTGCGTCAGCCCCAGGATTTGTGCGGCGGCCGAGATCGAGCCGCAGCGGGCGACGGTCTGAAATGCAACAAGGGCGCTGAGCGGGGGGACGCGAAGGCGGGTCATCGGAGGCCTGCTTCTGGCGGCGGGTCAGAGACCATGAAATTTCATCATGGACCCATAGGCAAGTGCCGGTTGCATGCCGTGCCCGGTCAGGCCGGTTTCGCCGTGACGCATTCGTCCCCGGCCTTGGCAAGATTGGACAGGTCGACCTGCTTGGGACAGGCCGACAGCCGTTGGCGAAACGCCTCGATCAGCCAGCTGGTCGCGGGGCCCGGCGAATGGTCAGCCCGGCAAAGCGCATAAAGCGAGTATTCGCCCAGTTCGTAGGCATCCAGATCCAGCTGTACCAGCCGCCCGCATTTCAGGTCCTTTCTGACCAGAGCAGCCGGCAGTCCGCCCCAGCCAAGCCCGCCACGGATCAGTTGGTGCTTGGTCGCCACATCGCCGACGCGCCAGATCTTGTAGGAAAGGACGTTGAAGTTTCGCCCGCTGGTCAGGCCCGAGGCGTCAGTGACCACCAGTTGAACCTCTTCGCGCACATCGGCAAGGGTCAGGGGGCGGCCCAGCCGGGCCAAAGGGTGGCTGGCAGTGGCCACCGGCACCATGAAAGAATGCCCCAGCTTATCGGCCGAGATCAGGTCATTGTTCAGCAGAGGCGCGCCGCCGATGCCGATATCTGCCTTGCCGTTGATCACAAGGTTCATCACCGCGCCCAGTTCACCCACCGTCAAGTTCAGCGCCACCGAGGGGAAGGTGTCACGAAACCCGCGCAGGACCGCGACCACGATTTCCGAGGGCACCATGACGCTGATCGCCAGGGACAGCTCAGCCTCAAGCCCCTGTTTAAGGCTGCGCGCCCGCGCCCGCAGAACCTGCAGGTCCGAAACGATCCGCCGTGCATCGGTCAGCAGGGCCTTGCCAGCCTCGGTCAGACGGGGCCGGCGTGGGCCGGCACGCTCAAACAGAACCACATCCAGCTGCGCCTCAAGATTGGCAATGGTGTAGCTGACCACCGATTGCGCCCGGTTCAGCTGGCGCGAGGCAGCCGAAAACCCCCCGCTTTCGGCGACGGCCAGAAAGACCTGCAACTGGTCAAGGGTGGGGTTGGCTTCCATCTTTGCCATCCATTTTTTCGATAGCTAACTTCGATATTTTATCGGTTTTACGGATCATATTCCAGCCCTAGGTTATCGCCCATGCAACGGCCCCGGGCCGTCAGGGAAAACTGAAAGACAAGGAAAGACTGGGATCATGTCCTCAATTCTGCTGATCACTTCGAGCCCGCGTGGCGATGAATCGCTGTCGAGCAAGGTTGCCACCGATCTGGCCAATGCCCTGCGCGCGAAAAACCCCGATGCACAGATCCATCACCGCGATCTGGGTGCCGAGCCGATCCCCCATCTTGATACGGTGACGACTTCGGCGATCCGCAAACCCGCCGAGGCACGCAATGAGCAAGAGGCCGCTGCCGCTGCCTATTCTGACAAACTGGTTGCCGAGCTTTTGGCGGCTGATGCGGTGATCATCGGCACCGGTCTGATCAACTTTAACATCTACTCCACGCTGAAAAGCTGGATCGACAATGTGGCCCGTGCTGGTCAGACTTTCCGTTATACCGAAAACGGTCCCGAAGGGCTGGTGACCGGCAAAAAGGTCTATGTCGTCCTTGCTGCGGGCGGCGTTTACTCGGAAGGCGCGGCTATGGGCATGAACCATGCCGTTCCCTATCTGCGCACTGTGCTGGGCTTCATGGGCATGACCGATATCGAAGTTGTCTATGTCGAAGGCCTCGCATTTGGTCCTGAGGCTGCTGAAAAGGCGATTGCCGCTGCTCAGGTCCGGTCCGAGGAACTGGCGCTCGCTGCCTGACGTCACATAAAACATCGCCAAAGCTGCTGTAAGGCCGGTGCGTTTCGCGCCGGCCTTGTTCGTTTTCCAAGGTTGTGACCCCTGCGTCAGGCTGCCGCAGGCGTTACCCGATTAAACCGAACGGTTTTTGATCAAAGTCAACGAAGCAAATGGCCGCTTGCCTAGACAGGGGGTATGCGCAACCAAGCCGTCCATAACCAGGTCCGACGCTTTTTCTCTCTCGTCGTGATGGCCCTGACCGTTCTGGCCGGCCAGGTGGCGACCGGGGCGGCGATGCCCGGCCATCTGGCCGCGGCACTCGCCGGCCCGCTGGAACAGGTGGTCATCTGCGCCGGTGGTCATGCGCGCACCGTCTGGCTTGATGCCGAGGGCAATGAACGTCCCGCCCCTCAGGACTGTAACGATTGCCGGTTGTGCAACCTGCCGCTTGCCAGCGCCGATCCGCAGCCCCGGCCGCTGCCCGGTATCGTTGTCCGGACATATGCGCGGGCGGGCATTTTGCTGGCCGCCCCGCAGGTACATGGCGCAATCCGGCCCCCGCTTGTCCTGACGCGCGGCCCGCCCGTCTTTCCTGATGCCCGGACTGTTGCTGCCTTGCCTGAGGGCAATGGCCAGATGCAGCGCGCACCCCGGCCAGGCTGGCCGATGCGCGGGGTCCGGGCAAATTTCCTGGATGTCTCCGTATGACCCTATTCCGTCTCATCCTGACCTTTGCACTGCTTTTTCCGGCGTTGCCCGCCGCAGCGGAAAGCGTGCTGGCGCAGCTTTTACCGCAACAGAATGCCGCCGATCTGGTGCCCGGTGCCGATGCCTTCGGCCCGATCAGGTCCGATCTCGCCGTCGCGCCAGTGCTGAAGGGGGGCGAGACGGTGGCCCATGCCTTTGTCACCTCGGATTTCGTCGGCACCACAGGCTATTCGGGCAAGCCCATTCATACGCTGGTGGCGCTGGACAAGGATGCAAAGGTCGCTGGCGTCCAGCTGGTCAGACACTCTGAACCAATCGTCCTGATCGGCATCCCCGAGGCCCGGGTCAAGGCACTGGTCGAGGGTTATCAGGGTCTGGATCTGGTGGCAGAGGCCCAATCGGGCGGCACCGCGCATGAGGTCGAGATCATCTCGGGCGCCACGGTAACGGTGATGGTGATCGACGATTCGATCACGCGTTCGGGCCTTAAGGTCGCGCGGGCACTGGGTCTGGGCGGGCTTGCCCCCGAAGCCGCCGCAACCGGCCCCGAATTCGAGATTGACCCCGACGCCGCCGCCCCGGCCGACTGGCACGAGATCGAGGGCGACGGAACCCTGCGGCGGCTGTCTCTGGACGTTGGGCAGGTGAACGCGGCTTTTGCCGCCAACCCCGACCCTCGCGCCGCCGAGCGGGCGATTGGCGCGCCGCCCGAGACTACTTTTATCGAGATGCACGCCGGGCTGGTCTCGGTCCCGGCCATAGGCAAGGCCGTGATCGGAGAGGCGCAGCAAGCGAACCTGCAAAGCTGGCTTGGTGAGGGGGATCACGCCATCGCGGTGATGGGACGCGGGCTCTACAGCTTCAAGGGTTCGGGCTATGTGCGCGGCGGTATCTTTGACCGGATCGTGCTTATTCAGGATGACGTTTCGGTCCGCTTTCGTGACCGCGATCACCGGCGGCTGAACGGGATCGCCGCCGAGGGCGCCCCCGAATTCACCGAGATGGACCTGTTCCGTATCCCCGCCGCCTCGGGGTTTGATCCGGCGAAACCGTTCCGCATTCAGCTGCTTGTGCAGCGCGAGGTCGGGCCGATCGACAAGGTCTTTCACACTTTTGACCTTGGCTACCAACTGCCCCAGCGTTACCTGCGCCGCCTTGCCGTGCCCACGCCCGAGGCCGCAGCCACGCAGTCCGAACCTGATGAGGGCGCGGCGCAGGCCCAGTTGTGGAAACGCATCTGGCTGGATTCCAAGGCCAGGATTGTCGGGCTGGGGGCAATGCTGCTGGTGCTGACCGGGGTGTTCTTTTTCCAAAGCTTTGCCACCCGCAACGAGCGCGCCTTTTACATCTTTCGCATGGGTTTTCTGACCGTCACGCTGGTCTGGCTGGGCTGGTACGCCAATGCGCAACTTTCGGTCGTGAACCTGATGGCGCTGTTTGGCAGCCTTGTCAGCGGCTTTAGCTGGCAGGCGTTCCTGCTGGACCCGCTGACTTTCGTGCTGTGGTTTGCGGTGGCGGCGGCGCTGCTTTTCTGGGGACGGGGGGCCTATTGCGGCTGGCTGTGCCCCTTTGGCGCGCTGCAAGAGCTGACGAACCAGATCGCGCGCAAGCTGCGCATCCCGCAATGGACCCTGCCCTGGGGTCTGAATGAACGGCTGTGGCCGGTCAAGTACATGATCTTTCTTGGGCTGTTCGGTGTCTCGCTGATGAGCGTCGAACAGGCCGAGCATCTGGCCGAGGTCGAGCCCTTCAAGACGGCGATCATCCTGAAATTCGTGCGCGCATGGCCCTTTGTCGCCTATGCGGCGGCGCTGCTGATCGCGGGACTGTTCGTCGAGCGGTTCTATTGCCGCTATCTGTGCCCGCTTGGTGCGGCGCTCGCGATACCGGCGCGGATGCGCATGTTCGACTGGCTCAAGCGCTACCACGAATGCGGTAACCCCTGTCAGACCTGCGCCCGCCAATGCCCTGTGCAGGCTATCCATCCGACGGGTGAGATCAATCCCAACGAATGCATCAACTGTCTGCATTGTCAGGTGCTCTACCAGTCCAAATCCGTCTGTCCGGTGGTCATCAAAAAGCTCAAGCGGCGTGAGGCCGTGGCCGGAGGCAGCACCCCCAGGCTGGGCCAGCCCCCTGCGGGCCACCCTAACGCCACCCGCAAGATTGAAGTTTGAAAGAAGGAGTTCGATCATGGAATCGAAGCACGAAAAGGGACTTAGCCGGCGCGCGCTTCTGGGCGCGACCGCGGGCAGCGCGGCCATCGCCGGCGCGTTCGGCGGCCGGCTGGCGCTGGCGCCGGCGGCGGTCGGGCTTGGCACGGCGGGTGTCGCCAGTGTCGGCGGGGCCGGTGCGGCTATGGCAGCCGCGGGCGACGGTGCGGTCGCGCCGGGCCAGCTTGACAGCTATTACGGGTTTTGGTCCTCGGGCCAGACGGGCGAGGTGCGCATCCTTGGCATCCCCTCGATGCGTGAGCTGATGCGGGTGCCGGTCTTTAACCGCTGCTCGGCCACCGGCTGGGGCGTCACCAATGAGTCGATCCGCGTCCATGAACGCAGCATGACCGAGCGGACGAAAAAACAGCTCGCCGCCAATGGGAAACGCATCCATGACAACGGCGACCTGCACCACGTCCATATGTCCTTTACCGAGGGCAAATATGACGGCCGTTATCTGTTCATGAACGACAAGGCCAATACCCGCGTGGCGCGGGTACGCTGCGACGTGATGAAATGCGATGCCATCCTTGAGGTGCCGAACGCCAAGGCCATCCATGGTCTGCGCCCGCAGAAATGGCCACGCACGAACTATGTCTTCTGCAATGGCGAGGACGAGGCGCCGCTGATCAACGACGGCACCACGATGGAGGACCTGTCTACCTATGTGAACGTCTTTACCGCCGTCGACGCCGATAAATGGGATGTCGCCTGGCAGGTGCTCGTCTCGGGCAACCTGGACAACTGCGACGCGGATTACGAAGGCAAATGGGCCTTTTCGACCAGCTATAACTCGGAAATGGGTATGACGCTGGCCGAGATGACCGAGGCCGAGATGGACCATGTCGTGGTCTTCAACATTGCCGAGATCGAAAAGGCCATCGCCGCCGGTAACTATCAGGAACTGAACGGCGTCAAGGTGCTGGACGGCCGCAAAGAGGCAGGCAGCCTTTTTACCCGCTACATCCCCATCGCCAACAACCCCCATGGCTGCAACATGGCGCCGGATAAAAAGCACCTTTGTGTCGCGGGCAAGTTGTCGCCCACGGTGACGGTGCTGGATGTGACCCGGTTTGACGCGCTCTTTTACGAAAACGCCGATCCCCGCAGCGCCGTGGTGGCCGAGCCGGAGCTGGGTCTTGGCCCGCTGCACACCGCCTTTGACGGGCGGGGCAACGCCTATACCTCGCTGTTCCTCGACAGCCAGGTGGTCAAGTGGAACATCGAGGACGCCATTCGCGCCTATGCCGGCGAAAAGGTCGATCCGATCAAGGACAAGATCGACGTTCACTACCAGCCGGGCCACCTCAAGACGGTGATGGGCGAGACGCTGGACGCAAGCAACGACTGGCTGGTCTGCCTGTGCAAGTTCTCCAAGGACCGGTTCCTGAACGTCGGTCCGCTGAAGCCTGAAAACGACCAGCTGATCGACATTTCGGGCGACAAGATGGTGCTGGTTCACGACGGCCCGACCTTTGCCGAGCCGCATGATGCGATCGCCGTTCATCCCTCGGTCCTGTCCAATGTCCGCTCGGTCTGGGACCGTAAAGACCCGATGTGGGCCGAAACCCGCAAGCAGGCCGAGGCCGATGGTGTCAACCTTGATGAATGGACCGACACGATCATCCGCGATGGCAACAAGGTGCGGGTCTATATGACCAGCGTCGCGCCCAGTTTTTCGGTCGAAAGCTTTACGGTAAATGAAGGCGACGAGGTCACGATCATCGTCACCAACCTTGATGAGATCGACGACCTGACCCACGGCTTTACCATGGGCAACCATGGCGTTGCGATGGAGATCTCGCCCCAGCAGACTTCTTCGGTGACCTTCGTGGCCGCCAATCCGGGCGTCTACTGGTATTACTGCCAGTGGTTCTGCCACGCGCTGCATATGGAGATGCGCGGGCGCATGATGGTCAAGCCGAAGGCGGGCTGATCCGATGCGCTGGCTGTCCCCGATCCTTGCCCTGCTGCTGGCCTGTCCGGCGCTGGCCGCCGAGCATGTCGTCATGCCGGGCGGGGACAGTCTGGCGCGCGCCATCGCCGGGGCTGTGCCCGGCGATGTGCTGCAACTGCAGGACGGGACCCATGCCGGTCCCGTCACCATTGATCGGCCGCTGACCGTCACAGGCACGCCCGGTGCGGTCGTGGACGGGCACGGGCAGGGCACGGTCATCACCATTGCCGCACCCGATGTCACTTTGCGCGGCTTTTCCGTCACCGGTTCGGGCGGGGTGAACAAGGACCTCGACGCCGGGGTCAAGATCCTCAAGGGCGCCGACAGGGCCCAGATCCGCGGGCTGAGGCTTAGCGGCAATATGCATGGCATCGACGTGCATGGCGGCCGCGACGCCCAGGTCATCGGCAATGAGATTATCGGCACCCGCCACCCCCATATGAATGAGCGGGGCAACGGCATCTATGTCTGGAACAGTCCGGGCACGCTGATCGAGGGCAACAGCATCCGCCATGGCCGCGACGGCATCTTTTCCAACGCCAGCGCCGACAGCATCTATCGCGGCAACCTGTTTCGCGACCTGCGCTTTGCGGTGCATTTCATGTATACCCGCAATACCGAGGTGTCGGGCAATATCAGCATCGGCAACCATCTTGGCTATGCCATCATGTTTTCGGACCGGGCGGTGATCCGGGATAATTTCAGCCTTGGCGACCGCGAACACGGGCTGATGCTGAACTATGCCAACAATGCCGACGTGACCGGCAACCTGATCCGGGGCGGCACGCGGAAATGCCTTTTCATCTACAACGCCCATCGCAACCTGATCTGGAAGAACCGCTTTCAGGATTGCGGCATCGGCATTCACTTTACCGCGGGGTCGGAACGTAACGTGCTGACCGGGAACGCCTTTATCGGCAACCGCGAGCAGGTGAAATATGTCGGCACCCGCCATGTGGAATGGAGCCATGACGGGCGGGGCAATTTCTGGTCCGATCATCCGGGCTTTGACCTGAACGGCGACGGGATTGCCGACGGGGTCTATCGCCCGAATGACCTGATGGATCACATCCTATGGTCTCAGCCTGCCGCCGCGCTGCTGACCGGTGCGCCCGCCGTACAGCTGATCCGTTGGAGCCAGCAAAGCTTTCCCGCCACCCTGCCGGGCGGCGTTCAGGACAGCGCGCCGCTGATGCGGCCGCTCTCCATCCCCGTCCCGCCCGAGATCGAGGCCTATGAGCAAGAGGTTGCCGGGCGATGGGCAAAAGGAACTTATGATGAATTCGACCCTGACGATCTCGCGACTCACTAAACGCTTTCAGGGCGTGAGCGCGCTCAGCGAGGTGTCGCTGAGCCTTGGGCCGGGGATGCGCGTCGCGCTTTTGGGCCATAACGGTGCGGGCAAATCGACGATGATGAAGATCATCCTTGGCCTGATCCCTTTCGACGGGGGGCAGGTGCAGGTCTGCGGTGCCGCGCCCGGTTCGGCCCGTGCCCGCGCGCAGGTAGCCTATCTGCCCGAGAATGCGGCCTTTCACCCCGCCCTGACCGGAGAGGAACAGATCCGCCATTATCTTTCGCTGCGTGGCGAAAGCCCGCGCCGGGCGTCGGAACTGCTTGAGCGGGTCGGGCTGGGCCGGGCGGCAGGGCGGCGCATCGGCACCTATTCCAAGGGCATGCGCCAGCGCGTCGGTTTGGCCCAAGCGCTGATCGGACGGCCAGGGCTGCTGGTGCTGGATGAGCCGACCTCGGGGCTGGACCCGGTGTCGCGGCGCGATTTCTATGCGCTTCTCGACGGGCTCGCGGCCGAAGGGGCGGCGATCCTTTTGTCCTCACATGCGCTGACCGAGGTCGAGGCCCGTACTGATCGTATCTTGATCCTGTCGCAGGGTCGGCTGGTGGCCGAAGGCACGCTTTCCGATCTGCGCCGCCGCGCTGCGCTGCCGGTTGCGCTGATCGTCACCCCCGCGCCCGATGCGGCTGCTGCGCTGGCCGCCGCGCTGCCGCAGGCGCGGCAGGCGGATGACGGAACGCTGCATCTGACCTGCGCCCAAACGGAAAAGCTGGCGCTGCTTGCGCATATCGCCACGCTTGGGCCGCAGGTCGCGGATCTTGAGGTGATCCCGCCCAGCCTTGAGGACATCTACAGCCATTTCAGCCGGAGAGACGGGCAATGATCCGCCGCATCCTTTCCACCGCCGCGCTTGAGTTCCGCATCGCGTTGCGCAACCGCTGGGTGGCGATTGCTATTGGTCTGATGGTGATTTTTGCACTGGTTCTGGCGGCGGCAGGTGCTGCGCCCACCGGCGATATCGGCGCCGACCGGCTGTCGGTCACAGTGGTTTCGCTGACCTCGCTGGCTGTCTATCTGGTGCCGCTGCTTGCGCTGCTGATGAGCTTTGATGCCATTGCCGGAGAGGTCGAGCGTGGCACCCTGCCGCTGCTTTTGACCTATCCGGTCGCCCGGGCCGAGGTGCTGGCCGGCAAGCTTGTCGCGCATATGGCGATCCTCGCACTGGCGGTGGGGGCGGGCTATGGCGCGGCGGCGCTGGCGGCGGTCTGGGTCGATCCCGCCTCGACAGCGGGGCTGCCGGCGCTATGGCGACTGATGTGGAGCTCCACGTTGCTTGGTGCCACGTTCCTCGGCGTCGGCTATGCGCTGTCCTGCCTTGCCCGGCGGCCGTCCGGTGCGGCGGGGCTTGCGGTCGGGCTGTGGCTGGGTCTGGTCGTGCTTTACGATCTGGGCCTGCTTGCGATGATCGTTGCCGATGGTGGTGGACCGCTGACGGGCCGGGTGCTGCCGGTGGCGCTGCTTGCCAATCCCGCCGACGCCTTTCGCCTTTTCAACCTTGCCGCGGCCGAGGCTGCCAATGCCGCCGCTGGCATGGGCGGGGCTGCTGCGACGATCCCGCTATGGCAATCGGCGCTGTCGGTGGTTCTTTGGCCGCTGGCTGCACTGGGGCTTGCCATTGCCGCTTTCCGAAAGGTCACGCCATGAGAAAGGCGTTTGTGTTCATCCTGCTTTGCGGCCTTGCCGCCTGCCGCGAAGAGGTCGCGCAGAACACCGACCCGGTCGAGCTGAATGCCGAAACACTGGGCCATTTCTGCCAGATGAACCTGCTTGAACATCCCGGCCCCAAGGCGCAGGTGCATCTTAAGGGCCTGCCGGGGACGCCACTGTTTTTCAGCCAGGTCCGCGATGCCATCGCCTATGCCCGGATGCCCGAGCAAAGCCACCCGATCCTTGCCATCCACGTCAATGACATGGCCCGCCCCGGTGCCAGCTGGGACGAGCCGGGGCAGGGCAACTGGATTGCTGCGGGGGATGCGTTCTATGTCCTTGGCTCGTCCCGCATGGGCGGTATGGGCGCGCCCGAGGCGGTGCCTTTTTCCAGCCGCGCCGCGGCCGAGCAGTTTGCCGCTGCGCATGGCGGTCAGGTCATGCGTCTGAATGACATCCCCGACGCAATGGTCCTGACGCCCGGGGATGCCGCCGCCGACAGCGGCTCCGAGGCTGAATTCCAGGACCGCCTGCGCGCACTGAACCAACCCGAGGAGCCTGCGACATGAGCCTTTCCCGTCGTCGCTTTCTGACCATTTCGGCTGCCGCTGCCTTGCTGCCCGCCACATTGCAGGCCCGGCCCGCGCGCCATTGGGTCGGGCAGGCGCTTGGCGCCCGCGCTGCGATCCACATCGACCACCCTGACGCCGGGGCCATCACCGCCCGCTGCCTGGCCGAGATCGAGCGGCTGGAAAACATCCTTAGCCTTTATCGCCCGGAAAGCGCACTGTCGCGCCTGAACCGGGATGGGGCGCTGGACGCTCCGCCATTTGAACTGATCGAATGCCTGTCGCTTGCTGGCAGCGTGCACCGCGCAAGCGGCGGGTTGTTTGACCCCAGTGTGCAGCCACTCTGGTCGCTTTGGGCCGAGGCTGCGACCCAAGGTCGTCGTCCGGCCAAGGCTGAGCGTCGCGCGGTGCTGGCCCGGATCGGCTGGCAGGGCGTGTACCTTGATTCTGGCCGCATCACGCTTGCCCCCGGCATGGCGCTGACGCTGAACGGTATCGGTCAGGGCTATGTCGCCGACCGCATAGCCGCGCTGCTTGAGGCCGAGGGGCTGAGCAATATCCTGATCGACACCGGCGAATTGCGTGCGCTGGGGGCGCGGCCCGATGGCGCAGACTGGCCAGTGCAGCTGGCCGATGGTGGCAGTACCGCGCTGCGCGGCCGGGCGCTGGCGACCTCGGCTCCGCTGGGGACCTGTTTCGATGCCGGTGGGCAGGACGGGCATATCATCGACCCGCACAGCGGTATGCCGGCGCGGCCGGTGTGGCGCGGGGTCAGCGTCTCGGCCCCCGGCGCGGCGCTTGCGGATGCGCTTTCGACCGCGGGCTGTCTGACCCCGGACAGGCTGGCGCTGGACGGGCTGCTGTCAGCCTTTCCCGCGGCCCGGCTCGAAGCCGCACATATGGCAGGCTAGGTCGGCGGAGCAGAGCTAATGGACGACCTGGCGCTGGCCCGTATCCTGCATGTCGTGGCGGTCCTGATGTGGATTGGTGGCGTCGGTTTCGTGACGCTGGTGGTGATACCGGCGCTGCGCCGGCTTTACCCCCCGGACAGGCGGCTGGCCGCCTTTCACGCGATCGAGGGTCGGTTTGCCCCGCAGGCGCGGCTTTGGGTGCTGCTTGCCGGGGCAAGCGGGCTGTGGATGATCTGGCGCGGCGCGATGTGGGGCCTCTTTGCTGATCCCTCGTTCTGGTGGATGCACGCCATGCTCGCGGTCTGGCTTGTCTTTGCTGTCATGCTTTTCGTGATCGAGCCGCTGTTTTTGCACCGGCGCATGGCGACCTCACCCGACCCTGCGGCGGATTTCGACCGGCTGGACCGGATGCATCGCCTGCTGCTTGCCGGCTCGATCATCGCGGTTATTGGGGCGGTGGGTGGTGCGCATGGATTGTTCTGATGCCGATTTGTCGGGCACAGCCCCTTTAATCCGGGCAGAAAACCAGATTAACTGCCCAGCATATGGGCAAATCTGGCGCTGCTGCAATGAACTGGGACGACTTTCGGGTTATCTCTGCCGTCTATCGGACTGGTTCGTTTGTCAGGGCGGGCAGGGCGCTGCAGATCGACGAAACGACTGTCGCCCGCCGCGTAGCGCGGATTGAAACTGCCCTTGACGTCTCGTTGTTTGAGCCTGCCGATGGGCTGCGTCGGCCGACAGCGGCCTGTATGGCGATCATGCGCCCGCTGCATGATATGGAATCAGCGGCTGAAAGCATTCGCCGCCTGCTTGACCAACAGCATTTTGCTGAACGGGTGCTGCGCATCACTACTATCGCCGCCATCGCCGAACATTGGCTGGCCCCGAAACTGCCCGACCTTTTGGCCGAACTGCCAGAACTGACGCTGAGCATCGATACCTCGGACAACAATGTCGAAATGTCGCGATGGGAGGCCGATCTGGCCCTGCGCCTTGGAAGGCCCAAAAGCGGCGCTTTCCTGATGCGCCGGGTCGGAGAGATCAGCTTTTCCCTGGTCCGGCCCTGCACCATGGCGCCGGATACCGAGATGCTTGCCGCCTATCCCCAGATCCTTGCCGACACGCCCGAGATGGCGGGTCTGTTCACCGTGGTCAAAGACCGACCGATCCGGGTTGAGACCTCGAACCTGAACCTGATCCGGGCGATGCTGGCAAGCGGCCGGGCGGCGGGGATGTTGCCCGATCTGATGGCCCGGGATCTGGCGCGGCTCGACAATGTGATCGTGACGCCCATGTCGGCTTCACGCGAGATCTGGCTGCTGACGCAGCCCCATCTGCGCAACGATCCGCTGGCGCGCAGACTGTCGGAATGGTGCGCGACGCTGTTCCCTGCGCGCCGGGACGCAAAGACATTCGCAACCAAAGGATGAGTTGCCGCGCAGGTCAACCCGCAGTGTCCCTGAAATCAACCAATTGAACTGACTAAGTTATCTTCCGAACTGATTCGTTTCCTCTGCAACCGGCGTTTTTGCGGCCCCCGGCTGCAGAAATATGAATTTCGCCTGCGGGCAACAGCCTCCAGTCTGTGGTTGCGTCGGGTTCCGGCGATCTTTGGCGCTAACCGTGGCGAAAGGTCGCAGGGCCCCGGGGGACCGAACGAGAGGAGGCGGACGGTGACTTCGATTGACGATTTCCGATTAGGGGGTATTCAGACAGATGGCGTAGCGGACTGCACCGTCTTTCCCGGCAGCTTTTCCCGGACAAGCCGGCTGGCCATCATGGCGCTGGCCATCGCGGCTGGGCTTGGCGGAGGCCTGATTTTGCACAATAGCGGCTCGGGTATGGCGCTGTGGGGTTGCATTGGTGTTGCGGCTTTTCTGGGCGGCCTTTTGTCCACATGGTCACCCTGCGGCTATTCCTCGATCTCGCTTTTGCGGCCGACGGGCAAGGGTGCGCGGGCGCTGGTCGACTGGCTGCCGACCTTTGCCATGCATGGGCTTGGCTATGTCGCAGGGGCGCTGATCCTGGGCACGTTGCTGGGTGCCTTGGGGATGTCGCTGGGCTTTTCAGGCTTTACCAGCGGCTTTGGCCTGGCAGTGCTGGCGCTGATCGGGCTGGTTTATGGCGCGCATCAGCTGGATTTCCTGCGCGTGCCCTATCCGCAGCGCCGGGCGCAGGTGCCGCATGACGCCCGCCAGCGGTTTCCGAAATGGGTGGTCGGCGGACTGTACGGTTTGTCGCTGGGGCTTGATTACCTGACCTATGTGCAGACGCCGCTGCTTTACATGATGACCGCAGCTGCAATCCTGACCGGCAACCCAGTCGAGGCCATCGCCATTATCGCGCTGTTCAATCTGGGGCGCTTTCTGCCGGTGGCTGTGAACCTGTTCCCGGTGACGGATTACGCCATTCAGGCATGGCTCGGACGCAATCAGGAACGCGCAGCCATCGCTGACGGTGCCATCCTGACCGCATTGGGCGCGGCTTTCGCCCTGCTGGCGATGATCTGACAATTAACTGAAATCTCTCACTTTTCCTGTTCTCCCTCTGTCCGGGTTCCCGGATGGGCCGGGCGAACACATCCCTGGGAGGAAAACCATGGCTCTTTCACGCAGAGCGACGATCAAGGACACACGGCTTTGGGGCCTGTGCGCGACCACATTTCTGCTGGCAACGGGTGCGGCTTTTGCGCAGGACAGCAGTCCGGACGAGACAATGACCGAGGGCCAGCGCGCCGCTGCCGAGGCTGCGCGCCAGCTTGCGGCGGGTGAGGCTGACGAGCCGGTGATCCTGAACGCGCCAAAACCCGATGCCCGGCGCGTCTATGTGCAGGACCCGGCCCATTTCGCCGCGGTGACCCAGCAGTTCGTCATCGACGGCTCGACCGGAGAGGTCCTTGGCATGACCGATGGCGGCTTTCTGCCTCAGCCGGTCGCAGCCAATGACGGCTCGTTCTTTGCGCAGGCGAGCACGGTCTATTCGCGCATCGCACGCGGTATCCGCACGGATTACATCGAGGTCTTTGATCCCGAAACGCTGGAACCTACCGCGGATATCGAGCTGCCCAAGGACTCGCGTTTTCTGGTCGGCACCTATCAGTGGATGAATGCGCTGACGCCGGACGACAAGAAATTCCTGTTCTATCAGTTCTCGCCCGCCCCGGCGGTTGGCATCGTCGATCTTGAGGCCAAGAAGTTCGACCGCATGATTGATGTGCCGGATTGCTATCACATCTTTCCGGCCAGCCCGACGGTCTTTTACATGAACTGCCGTGACGGCAGCCTGGCGCGGGTCGATATCGCGGGGGATGAGCCCCAGATCTCGAACAGCAAGGTCTTTCACCCCGAAGAAGAGCTGCTGATCAACCATCCCGCATATACCAGCCGTAGCGGCAGGCTGGTCTGGCCGACCTATACCGGCAAGATTTACCAGATGGATCTGACCGCCGAAGAGGCTGGGTTCCGCAATCCGATCGAGGCCTTGACCGAGGCCGAGCGCGCCGAAGGCTGGGTACCGGGTGGCTGGCAGCAGGTCGCCTATCATCGTAGCTCTGACCGGATCTATCTGTTGGTGGACCAACGCGCCGAGCATAAGCACAAAACCGCAAGCCGCTTTGTTCTGGTGCTGAACGCCGCGACGGGCGAGCGGATTGCCAAGATCGAGATGGGCCACGAGATCGACTCGATCAACGTCAGCCAGGATGCCGAGCCGCTGCTTTACGGTTTGTCGGCCGGGACACAGACCCTGCACATCTATGACGCCGCCTCGGGCAAAGAGCTGCGCAGCGTCAACCAGCTGGGCCGTGGGCCGCAGGTCCTCATCACCCATGACATGGAGTCATGAGATGGCGGCGTTTTTGCACGAACCGCTGATCCTCTGGACGCTACGCAGCTTTCTTGCGGCGCTGTTCGCGACGGCTGCAATCTCCAAGCTCGCGGGGATCGAAGAGTTCTATGGCGTGGTGCGGAATTTTCGCCTGCTGCCCGACTGGCTGGCGCGGGCCGTCGCGATGGTCCTGCCGGTGGCAGAGCTGGCCGTCGCGGTGGCGCTGCTTGTTCCGGCGCTGGCGCGGCCCGCTGCCCTTGTCGCGGCGCTGCTGCTTGCGATCTTTGGTCTGGCCATCGCCATCAACGTGCTGCGCGGGCGTACCCAGATCGACTGCGGCTGTTTTCGCGGCGGCGTGAAACAACGCATCAGCTGGCTGGTCGTTGGTCGCAACGTCCTGCTGACCGGGCTGGCGGCTGCGGTGGCCGCGCTGCATCCCTCCGCACGTCCGGCCGGGCTGGCCGAGCTTGCAACCGGGCTGATCGCCGGGGCCGTGCTCATGCTTCTTTACTTCAGCGTATCGCTGCTGGGCGGGCTCTCCGCCACGCAGAACGCAACCTCTACAGCGAAAGGCCGCTGACATGACCTATCTGATTGCTTCGAACATTCTGCTTTGGATCGCCTTTCTGGGTGTCACCATGGTCATGCTGGGCCTTATGCGCCAGATCGGGCTTTTACATGAGCGCTCATCGCCCATGGGCGCGATGATCACCGACCACGGTCCCGATATCGGAGATCAGGCCCCCGAATTCGACCTGCCCGATTACTTCGGTCGTCCGGTCCATATCGGCGGTGCTTCGGCCGAGGGGCGTCCGACGCTGCTTATGTTCACTGCGCCGACCTGCCCGGTCTGCGACAAGCTGTTCCCGATCATCAAATCCATTGCCCGGGCCGAAAAGATCGGCGTGGTGATGATCAGCGACGGTGCGCCCGAAGAACATGCGCGTTTCCTCAGGAACCATGATCTTGGCCAGATCCGCTATGTCGTTTCGGCTGAAATCGGCATGGCTTTCCAGGTCGGCAAGATCCCCTATGGCGTGCTGCTGGATGCGAATGGAGAGATCAAGGCCAAGGGGCTGACCAACACGCGCGAGCATCTGGAAAGCCTGCTTGAGGCTGACAAGACCGGCTTTGCCTCGCTGCAGCAATTCATGGCCAGCCGCAAAAAGAACGCGGCCTGACCCGGCCGTTTCCGTCTCGACCCAGGCAGAGGGAGGATTAACGATGCTGGGGAACTTCAGATTTGACGATATGGTCGAAAGACTGTCCCGCCGGGTGGCCGGCCGCACCAGCCGCCGGGGTGCCATCGGCCGCCTTGGCGCGGTGCTGGCGGGGGCTGCCATCGTGCCGTTGTTGCCGGTGGATCGCCGCGGCCGCGTCAGCCGCGCCAATGCTGCCTCGGCCCCCGAGGGGGCGGATCCGCGCGCCAAATGGCAGCCGCAGGATCATGACGTGCAATCCTGCGACTATTGGCGGCACTGCTCGATCGACGGCAATATCTGCGATTGCTCGGGCGGTTCGCTGACCAATTGCCCGCCGGGCACCAAGCTTGCGACCGCGTCCTGGGTGGCCAGTTGCTATAACCCGACTGACGGGCAAAGCTATCTGATCGCCTATCGCGATTGCTGCGGTGCGAATGTGTCGGGCCGTTGTCCGTGCCTCAACACCGAGGGCGAACTGCCGGTTTATCGCCCGGAATTCGCCAATGACATCATCTGGTGTTTCGGTGCCGAGGATGACGCCATGACCTATCACTGCACCATCTCTCCTATCGTCGGCAAGGCAAGCTGACGATCCCGCCGGACGCGCTCCTCCGCCTGAGGCTCATGCGCCCTGGCCGCGTCCGGCACCCCGTACCTAAAGAGGACTTTTCCATGAATTTTGCCAAAACGTCGCGGTCTGTGCTTGCCGCTGTGATGCTGGTGGCGACCGGCGCCCTTTCTGCCCTGGCTGACGGGGCCATTGCGCCCGGTGGGTCCGTCTTGACCGCCGCCGATGTCCCGGCCGACGCCATCATCGTCAATATCGACAAGATGAAATACGACCAGCCCGAACTGACCGTTCAGGCAGGGGACACGGTCTATTGGGTCAACCGCGAGGTCATGCCCCATAACGTCGCCTTCAAAAAGGGCGTGGTTGGCGATGATGCCTTCAAGGGTGAGATGCTCAAGAAGGATCAGGCCTATGCGATCACCTTCAATGCGGTGGGCAGCTATGAATATCACTGCACACCCCACCCCTTTATGCGCGCCAAGGTGACGGTCGAGTGACCGGAACGGAAAGGAGCCGCCCATGTGGATCCCCTATGACATCCGCGCCGCACTTAAGGTTGAAAGCAGCCGGGACAGCATCAGCCTGTCACGGGCCGACGCCCGTATGCGGGAATTTCTGGTCGGCTTCTTTCTGCGCAACCCGGTCGCCCAAATCTGGGAGCTGGATCTGTTTGTCCCCGAGGATCTGCACCTGCCTCAGATCGGGGATCAGGCCGAAGGCGGCGCCGGGCCAGTTCGGATCAGCCTGCACGGCAATCAGGGCGGCAAGCTGGCCGAGATCCTGTGCCGCCTTTCGGCCCCTTCGGCCGAGGAGGCGCTGGCCCGCGCCCATGCCGCGATCAAACCGCGTATCCTGCGCTATCTGATGGAAACCGGGCGCGGCATGGCCATCGCAGGCTGGCGTATCGCCGATCTGACCCATGATGCGCGCTGGCGCTGCACGCCTTTCCGCCCCAGCGCCCTGCAGCTGGATCTGGCCTCGCTGGCCCCGGTTGCGCCCGATCTGGTCCCCATTGTCACCTTGTTTCAGCGTGCCCGTAACGCCACCGATGCGGCAAGCAGGCTGATGGCAGGCTTTGCGGTCCTGCACGCCGCCGCGACCGGCCACGCCGCGCTGGCGCGCTCGGGTGCGGCCAGCCTGAGGGTCAGCGAAGAGATGCTGATCCACTCTGGCGCCATCAACGCGCCCGAGGATTTGCAGGGCATAGGGCTGGCGGATCTGGTCGGATTGTTGCGTCCCCATCATGACCGGCTGTTCACGGCAGAAGGGGTGCTTGCACCGCTGGCCGACGATCTGGCTGCACAGAAACTCCTTTCGCAACTGGCCAATCTGGCCGATCTGGTCGCCCATCGTCTGATCGTGGCCGAAACTCGCGCCCGCAACCATGCCGCGCCATCGCTGGTCGGGCCCGAGGGGGTCGGGGTCTGAACGCCATGTCTTTTCCGCGCTCCCTTTCGCCTTTTTTGCTGGTCCTTGCGCTGATCGGGGCCGTGGTAACGGTCGGCGCGGCGACCGGGCGCACCCCCCGCCCAACCTCCGGGCAGGTGCAGCACGATCTGACCGAGCTTGGCCAACGGCTGTTTCATGATCCCGCGCTGTCGCGGAACGGCACCCAGTCCTGTGCCACCTGCCATGATCCCGAGTACGCCTTTACCGACCCGCGCGAAGGGGTGGCGGGCCGGGCGGTTTCGCTTGGCGATGACGGCGTTTCCTATGGTGACCGCAATACGCCGACGCTCAGCTATGCCGCACTTAGCCCATCGTTTCACCGTGACGCCAAGGGCCGCTACAAGGGTGGGCAGTTCTGGGACGGGCGGGCCGATGACCTTGAGGATCAGGCCGGCCAGCCGATGCTGAACCCGGTCGAGATGGCGATGACTGACAAGGCGGCGGTGGTGGCGCGGCTGCGTGACGAGCAGGGCTATCAGGAAAGCTTTGCCGCGCTTTTTGGTCCCGGCGCGCTTGATGATGTGGACAGGGCCTTCAAGGGGGCCTCGGCCGCGCTTGCGGCCTATCAGCGCAGCCAGGAATTCATGCCCTTTGATTCCCGCTTTGACCGCTGGCAGCGCGGCGAAGAAAGCCTGACCCCGCAGGAAGAGTTCGGCTATACCGTCTTTATCACCTGGAACTGTCGGTTGTGCCACCAGTTGCAAAAGCAGGGCGTGGTCGAGCGCGAGACCTTCACGAGCTTTGAATATCACAACATCGGCGTGCCAGTGAATCCCGGGGCCCGTGCAGCCAGCGGTCTGGGGCCGGATCATGTCGATCTGGGGCTGCTTGCCCGTCCCGGTATCGACGATCCCGCGCAGGCCGGGCGCATCAAGGTGCCGACCCTGCGCAATGTCGCTGTGACCGGGCCCTATATGCATAACGGCGTGTTCGAGGACCTGCGCACTGCCGTTCTGTTTTACAACAAATACACCAGTCGCCGGCCTGAATCGCGCATCAATCCCGAAACCGGTCGGGATTGGGGGCAGCCCGAGGTGGCCGAGAACCTGTCTCTGCCCGAACTGCAATCGGGGCTGATGCTGAACGATGCGCGGGTCGATGCGCTGGTGGCTTTTCTCGAAACGCTGACGGACCGCCGCTATGAGCCGCTGCTGGCCGAACAAAAGCGCATCCGCAAGGAGACGGCCCCGACCGACTAGAGCCCGAAAGGAACGCAGGATGGCATCCAGCAAGCGCAAGATGACCCGCCGCACGGCCATGCAAGAGATCGCGCGTGGCGCCGGGGCGGCCTGTCTGGGCGGGTTCTCTCTGGCGGCGCTGGTCAGATCGGCCTCGCATGCTGATGCCCGCGCCCTGCGCCCGCCCGGAGCCCTGCCCGAGCCCGATTTCCTGGCCGCTTGCGTGCGCTGCGGGCTGTGTGTGCAGGCCTGTCCTTATGACACGCTGTCGCTTGCTGAATGGGGGGCAGAGGCCGCGGTTGGCACGCCCTTTTTCACCCCGCGACAGGAACCCTGTTACATGTGCAGGGACGTCCCTTGCGCGCGTGCCTGTCCGACCGGGGCGCTTGACCGCGAGATACCTTCGATCCGCGATGCCGATATGGGCGTCGCAGTGCTGGTCGGGCACGAGGATTGCCTGAATTACAAGGGGATGAATTGCAGCATCTGCGTCCGGGTCTGCCCGATCCGGGGCGATGCGATCACCCTTGAACCGGGCGAGGTGGACGGCCGCAAGATCATGATCCCGACCGTGCATTCGCGCCATTGTACCGGTTGCGGGACTTGCGAAAAGCATTGCGTCACCGGCCATGCATCGATCCGGGTACTGCCGCGCGATCTGGGTCTGGGCGGTCCGGGGCGCAACCGCGCGGGCAGGCCGGCATGATTGGCCCGCTGATCAGTGAGAGCCGACGGCTCAGCCTTGGTAAGCGGGGCTGGCTGCGCAGCCATAAATGGTGGCTGCTGCGCCGGTTCAGCCAGATAACCCTGCTGGGGCTTTTCATGCTGGGGCCATGGGCGGGGATCTGGATCGTGCGCGGCAATTTCGCCGCAAGCGACATCGCCGGGCTGGTGGTGCTGGCCGACCCTTATATCGTCGTGCAGGGAATTTTCGGCGGCGCCATACATGCCTGGCCGGTGCTAAGCGGCGCGGCTGTGATCACACTGGCCTATCTGGTCCTTGGCGGGCGGGCCTATTGCGGCTGGGTCTGCCCGGTCAATATCGTCACCGACACGGCCTTTTGGCTGCGCGAAAAGACCGGGCTGACGCGTGACCGCAAGCTTGACCGCCGCAGCCGGCTGGTCATTCTGGCGGGGACGCTGTTTGCCTCGGCCCTGACAGGCGCTGTGGCGTGGGAGTTCGTCAATCCGGTCAGCCTGCTGCAACGGGCGCTGATTTCGGGTATCGGCTTTGGCTGGAGCATCATTCTGGCGGTGTTCCTGCTTGACCTATTTGTCTCGCGGCGGGCGTGGTGCAGTCATCTTTGCCCGGTCGGAGCATTTTATGGGCTGATCGGGCGGGGCGCGCTGGTCCGCGTCTCGGCCACAAGGCGCAGCGCATGTACTGATTGCGGCGCCTGCTTTAACATCTGCCCCGAGCCGCATGTCATCGTCCCGGCGCTGAAAGGGCGGGGCAGTCCGCTGATCCTGTCCGGCGATTGTCAGAACTGCGGCGGCTGTATCGACGCCTGCCCGGTCGATGTGTTCCAGATCTCGACCCGCCGGCCGTGGCTGCAAACCGGGGCTGCGGAATAGCTGGCAACCTCTACCCCACGAATAATTTATTGTGGGGTATTAGAGGTTCTGCTATCTTACCCCACGAATTTATCTTTGTGGGGTAATCATGGTGCAGCATCTTTCCCCCGTGGCTGTGGCAGCATGGACCGATCTTTTGCGGCATCTCAAGGACGCTGCGGTCAGTGAATTGCACGGTACGCCCCGGCTCAAGACGATCGGGCAGAAAAAATACTGGTACGATCATTTCCGCCTCGGGGACCGGATCATCGACCGCTATATCGGCGAGGACAGCGATGAATTGCGCGCGCGTCTGGAACAGCTTGAGGCCTTGCGCGCGGCCGAGCGTAACAGCCAGCGCGAACGTTCGCGCCTGATGCGCATTCTGCGGGCCGAGGGCTGTTTGATGACCGACCGTGGTTCTGGTCAGGTGATTTCGGCCATGGCACGGGCCGGGGTATTCCGGCTGGGCGGTACGCTGGTCGGGACCCAGGCCTTTCGCTGTTACGAAGGCGAACTTGGCGTCCGTATCGGTTTTGACCAGACCGCAATGACCGACGATATCGACATCGCGAGCTTTCAGCGCCTGTCGCTGGTTCTGGGCGATCAGGTGACCGAGCCATTGGCCGAGGTGTTTCGCGACCTGCGCTTTGACCCTTTGCCAGCCGTTGACGGACAGCGGGTCTGGCGCTGGCGTCAGGGTGAGCAACAGACGCTGGTCGAGTTCCTGACCCCCTGTTTCGACGGCACCGAGGGGCTGCGCGATCTGCCCGCACTTGGCGTTTCGGCGCAGAGCCTGCATTACCTGAACTACCTGATTGCCGATCCGATCCGGGTGCCGCTGCTATATCGTTCAGGGTTTCTTATTCAGGTGCCAAGGCCCGAGCGGTTTGCCATCCATAAGCTGATCGTTGCCGACCGCCGCCGTGACGGGCCTGATACGCTGAAATCGCGCAAGGATCGGGCGCAGGCCGAATTCCTGATCGACGTTCTGGCCGAGGAACGGCCCGATGATTTGCGCGACGCCTATGAAACCGCGCTAGAGCAAGGCCCCGCATGGCGAAACCGGCTGGCCGCGTCGTTGGGACGGATGCCGCATCTGCGCGCGCGGCTTGAGGTGCTTTAGCCCGGCCGGAAATCGGCGGGGCGGATGCCGTGGCGGGTCAGCTTGTCATAGAATGTCTTGCGCGGCAGCCGCAGCCTGGCCATTGCCTGCGTGGCATTGCCCTGGGCCAGTCGCAGCGCCTCGCGGATCAGTTCGGCCTCATATTCCCCGACCAGATCGGCAAGCCCGGGGGCCTCATCCCCCTCGGCCGGCGGGTCAAAGGGGGTTAGCCCCAGCGCATGGCTTTCGGCGAACTGCTGCAATTCGCGCAGATTGCCCGGCCAGCCATAACCGACCAGCCGCGCCTTGACTGCACCGGTCACTGGCGCGACCGGCAGGTTCAGCCGGGCCGAGGCCGCCAGCAGGAAATGGCGAAACAGCTCGGGAATGTCCTCGCGCCGCTCGGCCAGCGGAGGCAGAGTCAGGGTCGCGCCTGACAGCCGGTAATACAGATCGCCCCGAAACGCCCCGGCCTGCACCAGACGCGGCAGGTCGGCGTGGCTTGCGGCAATGACCCGCAGGTCCAGAGGTCGGGGGGCCGCGGTGCCGGGGGGCTGGATCTGGCGCGCCTCGATCAGTGCCAGCAGGCGGGCCTGCAAGGGCGGGGCCAGCGCCTCGATTTCGTCCAGATAAAGCGTGCCGCGATGCGCGGTCTCCAGCCGGCCGGGCTGGCGCGGGCCACGGCCCTGCTGCTCGGTCCCCAGCATCTCGGCCTCAAAACGTGCCTCGTCCAGGGCGGCGCAGGCGATATGGACAAAGGCGCGGGCGCGGCGCGGGCTTTGCCGGTGGATGGCGCGGGCCACGGTTTCCTTGCCCGAGCCGCCGGGGCCAAGGATCAGCACGTCGCTGCCTGCCTCGGCAAGGCGCGAGATCGTCTCGCGCAGATGCTGCATAAAGGGGCTTTGCCCGATCAGCCGGGTTTCGCGCGCAGCACTGTCCTGTTGCTGGCGGCGCAGCGCCCGGTTTTCCAGCACCAGCGCCCGGTTCGAGGCCGCCCGCGTCAGCGCCGCAGCCAGCGTGTCGCCGCCAACCGGTTTGGTCAGAAAGTCATAGACCCCCTGTTTCAGGGCCGCGACTGCCATCGGCACATCGCCATGTCCGGTCAGCAGGATCACCGGCAGATCGGGGTCAAGCGCATGGATGCGCTGGAACAACTGAAACCCGTCCATGCCGGGCATGCGCACATCTGACAGCACCACCCCCGGCCAGTCGCGACCCAGCCCGTCCAGCGCGCTTGCCGCATCGGTAAAGGTTTCGGCGCGAAAGCCGGCCAGATGCAGCGCCTGCGCCTGCGCCTCAAGCAGGTCGGGATCGTCATCGACAAGGCGGACAAGTGGAGCGTCGGTCATTGAGCTTTCGGCAGGTCCAGATGAAAGGTTGCGCCTTCGCCTTTGCGCGGTGGCTCGGCGGTCAGGCTGCCGCCCAGATCGCGCGCGATTTCTTGCGAGATGACCAGACCAAGGCCCAGCCCCTCGGGTTTGTTGGTGGCAAAGGGGGTGAACAGGCTGGCCGCGATCTGGGGCGCAAGGCCGGGCCCGTTGTCTGAAATACTGATCCGCAGCATCGCCCCGTCATCCCGCAGAGTGACCCGGATTTCGGGACCGGGACGGCCGATAAGCGCCTCTTGGGCGTTTTGCAGCAGGTTCACAAGGATCTGCTCCAGTCTTACCGTTTCGGCCATCGCACGCAGGCCCGGGGGGATCTCGGGCAGGATCAGCCGGATATCCTGAGCGCGCCGCCCGCTGGCAGTCAGCAACAATGCCGCATCCAGCGCCTCTTTGATCGCAACCGGGCCAAGCGTGCCAGTGGCCTTGCGGGAAAAGCCGCGCAATTCGGTGGTGATCTGGGCGATGCGGTCGGTCATGCGCAGCACCTGCGACAGGTTGCGGATGACCTCGGGCGCGTCCTTTTCGCCCAGCATCTGACGACCGTTTTCGGCCAGCAGACGGATCGTGGCCAGCGGCGTGTTCACCTCATGCGCGACGCCGGCTGCGATCTGGCCAAGGGTTGCCAGCTTGTTGGCCTGCACCATCTCGCCCTGCAATTGCGACAGCCGCTGTTCGGCGGTGCGGCGTTCGCGCATTTCGGTGGTCAGGTCACGGGTACGCTCGGCCACGGCGCGCTCCAGATCGGCGCGATAGCGGCGCTCGGCCTCGATCCGGCGGGCGGTGCGGCTACGGATGCGCAGCGCCCAGAACCCCGCGCCGGCAAAGAGGGTAAAGAGAAAGCCAAAGGTCCCCGCCGCCAGCAGGGCCGCCCGCGATGCCTCGGCCGCAGACGCCCGTAACCAAAGCACCCAATCCGCACCCGGCACCGCCAGCCGGGCCGAAACCTGACCAGCGGGCTGGGGCGGCATCGGCATGAAGCGCAGCGCAGGCTGGCTTGTCAGGATCACCTGACCGGAGCTGTCAGTGACAAGCGTGGTTTCCTCGGCCTCAGCCCAGCCTTTCTCCATCGGCTCGAACTCGACCTTAACCACGATGACGCCAAGGGCGTGTCCCGCCTGCGGTATGTCATGCGACAGATAAAGGCCCGGGCGGTTGCTGACCGTACCAAGCGCGAATTGCGTTGCTTCACCGTGGTCCAGCGCATCGGTGAAATAGCTGCGGAAACTATAGTCCGAGCCGACGAAACTGTCCGGTTCATGCCAGTTCGAGGCGGCGATCGCGATCCCGTCGCGGTTCAGCAGGTAGATCACCGCGCTGCTGGTCTGTTCCTTCAGCCGCCCAAGCTTTTGCGAAACCCGGGCGACATTCGCGCGCGAAGGGTCCATCAAAGCCTGCCGCACAGCCGCGTCATCGGCAAGCACGGTTGCCACCACACGCTGTTTGGCAAGAACGCTTTCCAGCGTCTGCACCCGGCTTTGGGCGCTGATTGCCAGCCGCCCGGTCAGTTCGCGCGTGGCACTGGCCTGCGCAATGCGAAAGGTCAGGGCAAGCAGCAGGACAAGCACCAGAACAAGCGCCGCCACAACCATCACCCGCCGCAATGTCAGGCGGGGGCTTTCGCTATGCGAATCGACGGTGGCGACCATGGTTTTCCCGGGAATCAGGCTTGTGCGGATTCCCACACTAACAGATCAGATCTGTGCGGAAAACCACACATATGCGCCGGAGTGATCTGCGTAAAAAGCCATGATTACAATGCATTGCTGTCATGCGCGCGATTTTTGGGCGCCGCCGCCTGCGAATTTATCATGGCCGTCACATTGCCGTCATACGCAGGTTGGAGGAGGCCCCATGCACATCGACACCACGGCCGCGACGGTCGCTCACGCACCGCGGCCATTTTACAGGCATCTATATTTTCAGGTTCTTTGCGCCATCTTCGCCGGTGCGCTGATCGGACATTTCTACCCCGAGACGGGCGAGGCGCTGAAGCCTTTTGGCGATGCGTTCATCAAACTGGTCAAGATGATCATCGCCCCGGTGATTTTCCTGACCATCGTCACCGGGCTGGCCGGTATGGGTACGCTCAGGGGCGTGGGTTCGGTCGTCGGCAAGGCCTTTGGCTATTTCCTGACCTTTTCGACGCTTGCCCTGATCGTCGGGCTGATTACGGCCAATGTCATCCGCCCCGGTGCTGGCATGAACATCGATCCCGCGACGCTCGACGGCAGCAAGGTCGCCGATTACGCCGCCAAGGCGCATGAGACCTCGCTGACCGGGTTCGTCATGGACATCATTCCGACGACGATCACCTCGGCCTTTGTCGATGGCAATATCCTGCAGGTGCTGTTTGTCGCCATCCTGTTCGGGATCGGTCTGATCCTGATCGGCGACAAGGGCAAGCCGGTCGTCACCCTGTTCGAGGCGATCAGCCACGCCGTCTTTCGTATGGTCGATATCCTGATGAAGGCCGCGCCCATCGGGGCTTTTGGAGCCTTTGCCTTTACCATCGGCAAATACGGCATCGCTTCGGTGATCAATCTGGCGACGCTGGTCGGGACCTTTTACCTGACCTCGGCGCTGTTTGTGATCGTGGTGCTCGGCACGGTCTGCATGGTGAACGGGTTTTCCATCTTTCGGCTGATCGCCTATCTCAAGGCCGAGATCCTGCTGGTGCTGGGCACCTCGTCCTCGGAATCGGCGCTGCCCTCGCTGATGGAGAAGATGGAGCGTGCGGGCTGCCGCCGCTCGGTCGTGGGGCTGGTCGTGCCGACGGGCTACAGCTTCAACCTCGACGGGACCAATATCTACATGACGCTGGCGGCGCTGTTCATTGCGCAGGCGACCAACACCGATCTGACGCTGCAACAGCAGATCCTGCTGCTTTTGGTGGCGATGCTGTCGTCGAAAGGCGCGGCGGGCGTGACCGGGGCGGGCTTCATCACCCTGGCCGCGACGCTTTCGGTCGTGCCCACGGTGCCTGTCGCGGGTATGGCGCTGATCCTGGGTGTGGACCGTTTCATGTCGGAATGCCGCTCGATCACCAACTTTATCGGCAATGCGGTGGCGACCGTTGTCGTCAGCCGTTGGGAAGGCGCGTTTGACCGCGACCAGTTCGACCGCGCCCTTGCCGGAGATCTGCGCGGCGATGTCCAGCCGATCCATGATCTGCATGGCGCCCCGGCTGGCCTGCAACTGAACGAGGCCAGCGCCGACTGATTCCGGTTCCGGGGAATGGTTCCTTGTTGAACGGTTCTGAAAGGGCGTCCCACCAGGATGCCCTTTTTTCGTTCAGCGTTGCGGCGCGGCTGTTGTTTCGCGCAGCATCAGTTCGGGCTCAAGCAGGGTTACGGTGGGGATTTCCTGCCCCGCGATCCGGTCAAGGATGATCTGCGCCGCCTTGCGCCCGATCTCGCGCTTGGGCTGGCGGATCGTGGTCAGCGCCGGGGTCAGGTGCGAGACCAGTTCGATATCGTCAAAGCCGATGATCGACAGATCCTGAGGCACGCTAATGCCTGCGCGCCGCAGCCCGGACATAAAGGCGCAGGCCATCTCATCGGAAAAGGCAAAGACCGCGCCGGGCCGGTCGCGTGCGGGCAGGGCGAGCCAGGCCTCGGCTGCGCGCTGGCCTGACTGCATGGTGAAATCCCCGGGAAACCCCGTGATGCGCGCCGATCCTGCCGCCGCCTGCGCACCCGCAAGCCGGTCCTTGTGCAGCACATTGTCGGGCGGTCCGCCGATCAGGCCGATATGGTCATGGCCAAGATCGCGCAAATGGGTAACGGCCAGTTCCGCGCCCTTGCGGTTATCAAGCATGACGCGCGGCAGTTCCACGCCCTCGATCCATTCGCAGGCGGTGATGACCGGGGGCAGGTCGGGCCGTCCGGCCAGATCGTCAAAGGGCGCAAGTCCGTCCATCAGCACGATCCCGTCTGCGCGCGAAGGATCCAGGAAACGGTCAAGCCGGGTGTGGCGGCCGCTGTCCTCAAGCGTGTCGGCGACCAGCAGGTCATAGCCCGCCCTGGCCAGTTCACGGCCCATGCCGTCAAGGATCTTGGCGAAAAAGGAATTGGCCAGATTGGGCAGCAGCGCCACCACGCATCCTGTCCTTTGCTTGCGCAGGTTGCGGGCGGCGTGATTGATCCGATAGCCGGTTTCCGAGACGGCCTTCAGCACCGCCTCACGCGTGGCCTCGGCAACAAGCCCGGGGCGGGACAGCACACGGCTGACGGTGGCGGCAGACACACCGGCGCGCCGCGCGACATCCGACAATCTGGCCCTTCCGGGCGGGCTTTGGTTCCTCATCACCCAAGATTACGCCTGCGCTCTTGCAGGGTGCAAGAAAATGTTTGCAATCGATTGCAGGGCAAGGCAGCCTGCACATGAGGAGAGAGGGGGAACATGCGGACCATCAAGGGACCGGCGCTGTTTCTGGCGCAATTCATCGCAGACAAGGCGCCTTTTGACAGCTGGGATGGTATCACCCGCTGGGCCGCTGATTGCGGCTATCGCGGGGTGCAGGTGCCGACGACCGATTCGCGCATGCTGGATCTGTCGCTGGCCGGGCAGTCGCGCGATTACCGGGACGAATTTCTGGGCATCGCCCGTCAGAACGGCGTCGAGGTGACTGAGCTTTCGACCCATCTGCAAGGCCAGCTTGTCGCCGTTCATCCAGCCTATGACGCGGCTTTTGATGCATTTGCGCCGCCTGCGCTGCGCGGCAATCCCCGTGCGCGGCAGGAATGGGCAGTCGATCAGGTTGGTCGGGCGCTGCGGGTCAGTCGGCTGCTGGGTCTTGACCGGATGGCGACATTTTCGGGGGCGCTTGCCTGGCCCTATCTCTATCCTTGGCCGCAGCGTGCGCCGGGGCTGGTTGAGACGGCCTTTGACACGCTTGCTGCGCGCTGGCGTCCTTTGCTGGATCTGGCTGATGAGCAGGGCGTTGATCTGTGTTACGAGATCCACCCCGGCGAGGATCTGCACGACGGCGTGACGTTCGAGATGTTTCTGGACCGTCTCGGCGGTCATGCGCGGGCAAACATGCTGTATGATCCGTCGCATTATGTCCTGCAACAGCTTGATTACCTGCAACATATAGACATCTATCACGACCGCATCCGCATGTTCCACGTCAAGGATGCCGAGTTCCGCCCCTCGGGGCGGCAGGGTGTCTATGGCGGCTATCAGCCCTGGGCCGACCGGGCCGGCCGCTTTCGCAGCCCGGGGGATGGGCAGGTGGATTTCGGCGCGATCTTTTCGAAGCTGACGCAATATGATTTCGACGGCTGGGCGGTGGTCGAGTGGGAATGCGCGCTCAAACACCCCGAGGACGGCGCGCGCGAGGGGGCGCGTTTCGTGCGTGATCACATCATTCGCGTCACGCCACATGCTTTTGACGATTTCGCCGCCAGCGAGGTAGATCGCGCGGCCATAAACAAGGCGCTGGGGCTATGAGGCCGGTTCGTCTGGGCATGGTCGGCGGCGGCAGCGGTGCTTTTATCGGCGCCATTCACCGCATCGCCGCGCGTATGGACGGGCGGTTTCAGTTGGTCGCGGGGGCGCTGTCTTCGGACCCTGAACGGGCGGCGGCCAGCGCCGCCGGGCTGGGCATCCGCAGCTATGGCGATTTCGCCGACATGGCCCGGGCCGAGGTCGCGCGCGAAGACGGGATCGAGGCTGTCAGCATCGTCACCCCCAACCATCTGCACGCCGCGCCTGCCGCAGCCTTTCTGCGCGCGGGGATTCACGTGATCTGTGATAAACCCTTGGCCGCGACGCCCGAACAAGCGCGCGAGATTGCCGAGGCTGCACAGGCCAGCGGCGCGCGCTTTTTCCTGACCCATAACTATTGTGCCATGCCCATGGTGCGCGAGGCACGGGCGCTTGTGGCTGAAGGCGCGCTGGGGGATATCCGGCTGGTACAGGCCGAATATCTGCAAGGCTGGCTGGCTGATCAGGCAGACAGCAAACAGGCCGAATGGCGCACCGATCCGGCCCGCGCCGGGGCGGGTGCCATCGGCGACATCGGTACCCATGCCTGGCAACTGGCGCAATTCGTCACCGGGCAAACCCCCGTGGCGCTTTCGGCGGATCTGTCGAGCATGGTTCCGGGCCGCACGGTCGATGACGATGCCCGCATTGCTATGCGCTATGCTTCGGGCGCGAAAGGCGGCATCTGGGTCAGTCAGGTCGCGGTCGGGCAGGAAAACGGCCTGTCTCTGCGTATCTTTGGGACGCAAGCCGCGCTGGAATGGCGTCTGCCCGACCCCGAGCGACTGATCCTGTCGCCCAAGGATGGTCCGGCCCGCATCCTGACCCGTGCGCAGGACCGCAGCACCTCTTTCCGTACCCCGCCCGGCCATCCCGAGGGGTATCTGGAAGGTTTTGCCAATATTTACAGCGATATCGCGGCGATCATTCGCGGTGATTCCAGCCTTGCTGACCGTGTTCCGGGGCTTGAGGCCGGGCTTTCCGGCATGGCGTTTATCGCCGCGACGCAGGCCTCGGCCGCGCGGGACGGCGCATGGGTCGAGGTCGGGTCATGACCGTACTCGCGCTTGATAACGTCTCGAAAAGCTTTGGCCCGGTCGAGGTGCTGCACGGCGTCGATCTGGCGCTGGAACCGGGCGAAGTTCATGCCCTGATCGGTGAAAACGGGGCCGGAAAATCGACGATCATGAAGATCCTCGGCGGTTTTCTGGATCCGACTTCGGGGCAGGTGCTGCTGGACGGCCAGCCCGTCCGGCTGACCAGCGGTCCCGAGGCCGAGGCCCGGGGCATTGTCGTCATCCATCAGGAATTCAACCTTGCCCCCGATCTGACGGTGGCGGCGAATGTGTTTCTGGGGCGCGAAATTGGCGGCTGGCGGCTTGATCATGCTGCCATGCATGAGGCGACGGCGGCGCTGCTGGCGCGACTGGATACCCGGGTCGATCCCGGGGCGCTGATCCGCGACCTGTCGGTTCCCGACCGCCAGATGGTCGAGATCGCCAAGGCCCTGTCACGCAAGGCGCAGGTGCTGATCATGGACGAGCCAAGCGCGGTCCTGACCCATCGCGAGGTCGGCGCGCTTTACCGTCAGATCGACCGCCTGAGGGCCGAAGGGGTGGCGATCCTTTACTGTTCGCACCGCCTGGACGAGGTGGCGCATCTGGCCGACCGCATCACCGTACTGCGCGATGGTCGCGTGGTGCGCCGCGCCATGCGCGGTGACCTGAGCGAGGATGGCATGGCCGCCGCTATGGTCGGTCGTGAGTTGCAGGACTTCTACCCGCCGAAAGGCCAGCCCGGTGATGAGCCCGCGCTTGAGGTTCGGGGTCTGACCGTGCCGGGCCGGGTGCGCGACGTCTCATTCACCCTGCGTCGGGGTGAGGTGCTGGGCATTGCCGGGCTGATCGGTTCAGGACGCACCGAACTGGCCGAGGGGCTGGTCGGTCTGCGCCCCGCTGGCGGCGAAATCTGCGTTGCGGGCAGGCCCGTCGCCATCCGCAGCCTGCGCGACGCCTTTGCCGCGGGCCTTGCCTATCTGACCGAGGACCGCAAAGAGGCGGGGCTGCTGCTTGACAAAGGGCTGCGTGAGAATTTGACGCTTGCGACGCTTGAACGTTTTGGTGGCTGGCGGATCGACACGCGGGCCGAGGATGCGGCGCTGGAACAGGCGACACGCGAATTCGATATCCGTGCCCCACGCCGCGATATTGCCGCGGGCAAACTGTCGGGCGGCAACCAGCAAAAGCTGCTGATGGCCAAGGTGATGCTGTCGGACCCGCGGATCATCCTGATCGACGAGCCGACGCGTGGCATTGATGTGGGCACGAAAAGCCAGATCTACGCCTTTATCCGCAAACTTGCCGCCGAGGGCCGCAGCCTTATCGTTATCAGCAGCGAGATGACCGAAGTGATCGGTCTGGCCGACCGCGTGCTGGTCATGCGCGAGGGGCGGCTGGCCGGAGAATTGTCCGGCAGCGAGATGACCGAAGACCGTATCGTCCGCCTTGCCATGGGCGTGACCGGAGAAGCCGCATGAAGATCGACCTGCATACCCTTGGCCCGCTTGTTGCGCTGATCGCCCTTGTGATCCTGGGGGCGGCGCTGAACAGCTCGTTTCTGGCGCCGGCAAATATCACCAATGTGCTGGCGCGCTCGGCCTTTATCGGGCTGATCGCGGTGGGCATGACCTTCGTGATCACGGCGGGTGGACTTGATCTGTCGGTGGGCTCGATGGCCGCCTTTCTGGCGGGGATTGCGATCATTGCCATGAACGTTGCCCTGCCGGGTCTGGGCAGCAATTGGGGGACTATTCTGCTTGGCATGGCGGTGGCGGTCCTTGGCGGTATCGTTGCCGGTTACCTTAACGGTGCGCTGATCACCAAGGCGCGGATCGAGCCTTTCATCGTCACGCTTGGCACCATGGGCATATTCCGCTCACTGGTGACATGGCTTGCTGACGGGGGCACGCTGTCGCTCGATTATGGGCTGCGCACGCTTTACCGGCCCGTCTATTACGGCGGCATCGGCTGGATCACCTGGCCGATCATCGCCTTTGCCATGGTCGCGGTGCTGGGCGAATGGATCATGCGCCATTCGCGCTTTGGCCGCCATGTCGAAGCGATCGGCTCAAACGACCGGGTGGCGCGTTATTCGGCCATCGACGTGAATCGGGTGCGGCTGCTGACCTATGTGCTGCTGGGCGCACTGGTCGGGATCGCGGTCGTCCTTTACGTGCCGCGCCTCGGCTCGGCCTCGGGCTCGACCGGGGTGCTGTGGGAGCTTGAGGCGATTGCCGCCGTGATCATCGGCGGCACGGCGTTAAAGGGTGGTCGCGGCCGGGTCTGGGGTACGGTGGTCGGCGTGCTGATCCTGTCGCTGATCGACAACATCCTGAATTTGGCCGATCTGGTCAGCCCCTATCTGAATGGGGCGATCCAGGGGGTCATCATCGTTCTTGCTGTGGTGCTGCAGCGGGAAAAACGCGCCGCCGAGGAGCGGTGACTGGGGAGGAAAGAACAGATGAAACGCAGAAGCCTGATGAAGGCCGCCGCGCTGGTCGCGGCCATGGGAATGGGTAGCGCCGCCTTTGCGCAGGACGGCGAGAAAAAGATCATCGGCGTGTCGATCCCGTCGGCGACGCATGGGTTCATGGGCGGGCTGAACTGGCATGCTCAGGACACGATCAAACGGCTGGGCGAGACCTATCCGAACCTTGAATTCGTGCTGTCGACGGCTGGCGATGCGGCCAAACAGGTCAATGACATCGAAGACATGATGGCCACCCGCAATATCGACGCGCTGGTGGTCCTGCCCTTTGAATCCGAGCCGCTGACCGCACCGGTCAAGGCCGTCAAGGACGCGGGCAAATTCGTGACCGTGGTTGACCGGGGCCTTAGCCAGGAGGGGATCGAGGATCTGTATGTCGCGGGAGACAACACCGCCTTTGGCCGTGTCGCGGGCGAATATTTCCGTGAACATCTTGAGCCGGGTTCCAAGGTCGTCGTCCTGCGCGGCATTCCAACCACGCTTGATAATGAGCGGGTCGAGGCCTTCCAAAAGGCGCTGGAGGGTTCCGAGGTAGAAATCCTCGACATGCAGCATGGCAACTGGAACCGTGACGACGCCTTTGCGGTGATGCAGGACTATCTGGCCAAATACCCCAGGATCGACGCGGTCTGGGCGGCTGATGACGACATGGCCCTGGGCGTGCTCGAGGCGATTTCCGCCGCGAACCGCCAGGATGAGATGTGGGTGATCGGCGGCGCCGGGATGAAGGAAATCGTCAAGCGCATCATGGATGGTGACAAGCAGCTGCCGGTCAATGTGACCTATCCTCCGGCGCTTATTTCCGCCGCGATTGAAATGACGGCGCTGAATTTTGTCTCAAACTCGCCGATGACCGGCCGCTTTATCATCAGCAGCCGGCTGATCACGCCCGAGAACGCCGGACAGTTCTATTATCCCGACAGCCCGTTCTAAGCGGCCGTTCGGTCCCGCCGTCAGGGCGGGACCATCCGCCAGGGGCGCTTAGGCGATGCGGTTGGCCTGAACCCAGGCACCGCGCAGTGCTGCGCCCTTACCGATACGGGCGACGCGGATCACATCGGCCCGCGCGCCCGGCTCAAGCCGGCCACGGTCGTCAAGGCCGGTCGCCTCGGCGGGCGCGCGGGTAACTGTGGAGATACCCCGTGCCATGTCGCCCCACAGATCGCCCAGAAGCAGCGCCCCGGATAGCAGCGACGAGGGCACGTAATCCGAGGACAGAATGTCAAGCAAACCTGCCTCGGCCAGTTCGGCTGCGGCGACATTGCCGGAATGGCTGCCGCCCCGGATCAGGTTCGGCGCCCCCATCATCACCCGGATGCCATGGTCACGGCAGGCGCGGGCGGCCTCGGATGTGGTGGGGAATTCGGCGAAATGCGCGCCATGCCCGGCCGAGACCGCGACCTGTCCCGCAGTGGTGTCGTCATGGCTGGCCAGCACCGCGCCATAGCGCCGCGCCTCGGCCACCGCCGTTGCCTCATGCAGCGGGCCCACGCGTTCGCGCAGGGCGCGCTGGCTGGCGACGTGATCGGCAAAGCCTTCGTCCGACAGGCCATGCTTGCCGCAGACATATTCCCTGAGCTTTTCAAGATCGCGGAACTGGCGTTCTCCCGGGGTGTGGTCCATCAGGCTGACGATACCGATGCGGTCACCCGGCCCGAATTTTGCCATCTCGGTCACCAGCGTTTCCGAGCAGACCTCGGCGCGCAGATGCAGGAAATGACTGATCTTGAGCGCGCCCATCGCGCGCAGTTCAAGGATCTCATCGGCCATGGCGCGGGCGTATTCGCCGTGTTCCGACCCGCCGCCTGACACGGCCGAACCGACGCGCAGCGCATCGAATACCGTGGTGATGCCGACGCTTGCCAGTTCGCTGTCATGGGCAAGGATCGCGGCCTGATGTGGCCAGTTCACCTTGGGGCGCGGCTGGATGTGGCGCTCCAGGTTGTCGGTGTGCAGTTCGATCAGGCCGGGCAGGACCAGATCGCCCTGGCAGTCGATCGCGCCCGCGGGCACGGCGCTGCCATGGTCGATGGCAGAGATGCGGCCTTCGGTCATGCGCAGCGTGCCCCGGATCACCTCATCGGGCAGGATCAGAGTGGCATTGGCAAGGATGGTTTCGGTCATCGTCTTTCGTCCTGTCTTGCGTCCGGGTAGATGGGCGGGCTGAATGCCACCGGCATGTCACAGTGCTGTGACACACGACCGCTAAGAGCCTGCGCATGGAAGATATGAAGCGTTACGCCATCTATTACGCCCCGCCCGAGGGTGCCTTTGCCCGTCATGCCAGCGCGTGGCTGGGCTGGGATGCCGCCACTGGTCAAGCCGTTGAACAGCCCGATCTGGGCCTGCCTGCGGCAGACATCACGCGCGATCCGCGCAGATACGGTTTTCACGGCACGTTGAAGCCGCCTTTCCGGCTGGCCGAGGGCCGCGATGCCGGAGGCTTGCATGACGCGCTGAGCCGGCTTGCCGCGCAGCTTGCCCCCGTAACCCTGTCCGGGCTGAAACTGGCAAGCCTTGGCGGTTTTCTGGCGCTGATCCCGCAGGGCGACACGACCCCCCTGCAAACCCTTGCTGCGACGGTGGTTGCCGCGCTTGACGGGTTTCGCGCACCCCTGACCGAGGCCGAGATTGCCCGCCGCCGCCCCGACCTTCTGACGCCGCGCCAGCGTGAGCTGCTGGACCTTTGGGGCTATCCCTATGTGATGGACGAGTTCCGCTTTCACCTGACCCTCTCGGACCGGCTGGATGAACCGCTGGCAAGCGAGGCGGCGCGGGTCCTTGATGCGCATTTCGCCCCGGTCCTGCCCAGACCATTCCGGCTGGCCGAACTGTGCCTTTTTGGCGAGGGCGAGGATGGGCGTTTCCGCCTGCTGCATCGCTATGCCCTTTCGGGCTGAAGCGCGGCAAGAAACCGCGCCAGCCCCTCAGCGGGGGTAGAGTCGTTTATCACGATACGCGGGGTGATGCCGGGCGGTAGCGGGAAATCCGCCCGCGCCAGCCGTGCCGCCTGATCGGGAGCGCTTTCGCGTCCGCGCCCGGCCAGCCTGCGCGCCAGCACCTCGGGCGGGGCGGTGACCAGCACCACGGCAAGGTCGGGAAAGCGTGCCTGCGCCTCGGCCAGAACCGCGCGGCTTGCGTTAAACAGCAGCGTGCCATCGCCCGACAGCGCCTCGACCGGGATGCCGTAGCCCAGCCCATGCGCGCGCCAATGCAGCGCAAAAGCTCCGGCCTGTGCCCGGGCGGTGAATTCGGCATCGCTGACGCCTTCGAAATCTTCGCCTCCTGCCTCGCTGGGGCGGGTAATCACGCGGCGCGCGGCCCGCAGATCGGGCCGCGCCTTGCAGGCCAGCACCATCAGCAGATCCTTGCCCGCGCCCGAGGGGCCGACTACCGCGACCAGATGCCGGCTCATGCCGCCAGTCCCGGGGTAAAGGCGGTCACATCGACCAGGCGGTCACAAACGCGGTCGCGCGCTGCCTCATCGTGGAAAATGCCAAGGATGGCCGCACCCCGGGCCTTGGCCTCTTCGATCAGGCGCAGGACCTCTTCGCGGTTGCGGGCGTCAAGGCTTGCCGTCGGCTCGTCCAGCAGCAGCGCCGGGTAGTCGTGGACAAAGCCGCGGGCGATGTTCACCCGCTGTTGTTCGCCGCCCGAGAATGTGGTCGGCGACAGCGTCCACAGCCGTTCGGGGATGTTTAAACGGGTAAGCAGCCGGGCTGCCCGGGCGCGGGCCTGATCCGCCGGCACGCCAAGGCGCAACAGCGGCTCGGCCACGACCTCCAGCGTTGGAACCCGCGGCACGACGCGCAGAAACTGGCTGACATGGCCCAGCACCGCGCGGCGCAGGGCGATGATCTGGCGCGGTTCGGCGCTGACGACATCCAGATCCCCGACCCGGATCGAGCCCTCCTGGGCAAGGTAATTGCCATAGACCATGCGCATCAGTGTCGATTTCCCCGCACCCGAACGGCCGATCAGCCCGACGCATTCGCCGGGGGCGACCTCAAGATGCGCGTCCGCCATGACCGGGATGGCTGCGCTGCCCTGATTATGCAGGGTAAAGCTTTTGGAAAGATTGCGGATCTCAATCATGGCTCACACCTGCAGGACAGAGGAAACAAGAAGCTGGGTATAGGCGTGCTGGGGATCGTCCAGCACCTGATCGGTCAGCCCGGTTTCGACCACCCGGCCCGATTTCATCACCATCAGCCGGTCAGCCAACAGACGCACCACCGCAAGATCATGGGTCACGATCACCACCGACAGGCCCAGATCGCGCACCAGCCCGCGCAACAGGTCCAAAAGCCGCGCCTGCACGCTGACATCAAGACCTCCGGTCGGTTCATCCATGAAAACAAGCCGAGGCCCAGTCACCAGATTGCGGGCAATTTGCAGGCGCTGCTGCATCCCCCCGGAAAAGGCCGAGGGGCGGTCGTCGATGCGATCTGCTGCGATCTCGACCCGGCCAAGCCAGTCGGTCGCTGTGGCGCGAATGGCCCCATAGTTGCGCGCGCCGACGGCCATCAGCCTTTCGCCGACATTGCCCCCGGCCGAAACGCCCATACGCAATCCGTCGCGCGGGTTTTGGTGGACATAGGCCCAGTCCCCGCGAAGCAGGCGCCGCCGCTCGGCCTCGGGCAGGGTCAGCACGTCGGTGCCGTCAAAGAGGATCTGCCCCTGATCAGGCGGTTGCAGCCCGGCAAGGCAGGACAGCAGCGTCGATTTGCCCGAGCCGCTTTCTCCGACGATCCCCAGGACCTCGCCGGGGTAAAGGTCAAAGCTGACATCGGCGCAGCCGATCCGCGCGCCATAACGTCTGGTCAGGCCGCGCACCGACAAAAGCGGCGCGACGGTGATGGCGTTGGGCATCAGCGTCATGGCGTATCTCCCTGCGGCGCAAGGCGGCCGCGATGGCCCTGCGCCTGGCGCGAGGCACAGAAATCGGTGTCTGAACAGACGAACATGCGTGCGCCCCGGTCGTCGGTGATCACCTCGTCAAGGTAGCTGTCGCCCGCGCCGCAAAGGTCGCATTCGTGATCGGTCTTTGAAGGGGTGAATGGATGATCCTCAAAGTCCAGGCTGACGACGTCGGAATAGGGGGGCAGGGCATAGATCCGCGCCTCGCGTCCGGCGCCAAACAGCTGGATTGCCGGATTGCCGCCCAGCTTGGGGTTGTCGAATTTCGGGATGGGTGAGGGGTCCATCACATAGCGCCCCCCGACCCGCACCGGATAGGCGTAAGAGGTCGCAATCTCGCCATGCCGGGCGATGTCCTCATATAGTTTGACATGCATCAGCCCGTATTCCTCAAGCTCATGCATCTTGCGCGTTTCGGTCTCGCGCGGTTCCAGAAAGCGTAAAGGTTCGGGGATCGGGACCTGATAGACAAGGATCTGCCCCTCGGTGAGCGGCGTTTCGGGGATGCGGTGGCGGGTCTGGATCACGGTCGCCTCGCTGGTCGCCTCGGTGGTTTCGACCCCGGCGGTGCGCTGGAAAAAACGGCGGATCGACACGGCGTTGGTGGTGTCGTCGGCCCCCTGATCAATGACCTTCAGCCGGTCATCGGGGGTCAGACAGGCCGCTGTCACCTGCACCCCACCGGTGCCCCAGCCATATGGCATCGGCATTTCGCGGCTGGCAAAGGGCACCTGATAGCCGGGGATCGCCAGCGCCTTGAGCAGTGCGCGGCGGATCATGCGCTTGGTCTGTTCGTCCAGATAGGCAAAGTTATAGGCTTGGCCGGTCATTCCGCCGCCTCCCTTATCTGCGTCGCCTCGCGCCGTATGCGCCGGACCAGTTCAAGCTCGGCCTGAAAATCGACGTAATGCGGCAGCTTGATATGTTCGAGAAACCCGGTCGCCTGAATGTTGTCGCAATGGCTCAGCACGAATTCCTCGTCCTGCGCCGGGGCGCCGGTGAAATCCTCGCCCAGTTCGTGCCAGCGCAATGCGCGGTCAACGAGGCTCATCGAGATCGCCTTGCGTTCGGACTGGCCCATGACCAGACCGTAGCCGCGGGTGAATTGCGGCGGTTCGGTCTTTGACCCTTTGAACTGGTTCACCGTGTCGCATTCGGTCAGCTCGATCTCTCCGATCTCGACGGCGAAACCCAGCTCGGGCAGATCGACCTCGACCGCGACACGGCCGATACGCAATTCACCGACAAAGGCATGGGTGCGCCCGTAACCACGTTGGGTGGAATAGGCCAGCGACAGGGCAAACCCCTCATCAGCGCGGGCCAGCGCCTGCAACCGCAGTGCGCGCGAGGCAGGCAGCTCCAATGGTTGACGCGTCAGGTCGGGGGCAGGGGTGTCGTCTTTGGGCTGGTCCTCGATCAGACCGTCCCGGTCAAGCAGTGCTGTGACATGGGGCACCGGCTCATCCCGGACCGGGGCCTTGGGTGCGGGTGGCTGCGCGCCCTCGGCAGCAAGGGCAAAATCCAGCAGGCGGTGGGTATAGTCGAAAGTCGGTCCCAGCACCTGCCCGCCCGGCAGATCCTTGAATGTGGCCGAGATGCGCCGGTCCACAGCCATCGCCGCCGTATCGACAGAGCGCGACTGGCCAAAGCGCGGCAGGGTGGTGCGATAGGCGCGGATCAGGAACACTGCCTCGATCAGATCGCCGCGGGCCTGTTTGATCGCCAGCGCGGCAAGGTCGGGATCGTAAAGCGAGCCCTCGGCCATCACGCGGTTGACCGCCAGCGTCATCTGTTCGCGGATCTGGGCGACGGTCAGTTCGGGGACTGCGGGGTCGCCCCGGCGTTCCTCGGCCAGCCAGGCATGGGCGGCGTCGATGGCGCGTTCGCCCCCTTTGACGGCGACATACATCAGATGTCCTCCACGATCGTGCTGCGCGGCAGCGCGGCAAGCCGTGAGCCGCAGGTCAGGATGAAATCGAGGCCCAGCGGGAACAGCGCCCGGTTGGAGCGAAAGGCCCCGATCTCGGGCAAGGAGAGCCGCGCTTCATCCCGGATGCCGGGACCGGTCAGGCGCGCGCCTTGGGGTTCCAGCTGATAAAGCTCGACGATCAGGGTTGCCGAACGGTCGGGATAGGCGGGCTCTCCGATGCGAAAACGGCTTAGCGGCTGCAGATCATGCCAGTGCCCAAGGGCGAACTGTGCCTCATCCGCCGGGACCAAAGGTGCGCCGGTGTGAAAACCGATCCAGACGCGCAGCGCCTCAGAATCCGCCGGACCTGCCAGATGCAGGGGCGTGGTGCTGTCTGTCAGGGTCAGCAGCGCCACCCCTGCCGCGACAGAGATCGGCGCGGGCGGTGCTGCCCCGGTCACCTCATGGATGCGGCCCGGACGGGCCATGGCCTCAAGCAGCGCACGAAAGGCATGGGCGGATTGGGTCGGGGGGTCGGCGAATCCGCCGCCAAGGATGGCGTTCATGCGTCCTCTCCACGCAGCATGGTAAAGAATTCGACCCGCGTTGCCGCTGCTTTGGCCGAGCGGGTGGCGCGGGTGCTTGCAGCCTCGGCGCGCAGGGGGGTCAGGACCTCGGCCTCGATCCGCGGTGCTATGTCGGTTTGCATCAACGCGTCAGCGATGGCGGCGCGGGTCGCATGTGCCTTGTCGCGGCCCTGCACGCAGGCATGACCGACGGCGCCCCCTGCCAGCTGGACCGAACAGCGGGTGACAGTCATCTCACCCAGGTTAAAGGGGGCACCGGTGCCGCTGATGCGGCCCTGCACCATGATGGTGCCGATCTCGGGCGCGCGCAGCATTTCATGCGCGGGCAGATCCGGCATCAGCGCCGCCAGACGCTCGGGCCGGGCCTTGGCCAGCGCCGATATCCAGTCGCGGCGCGCAGCAGTTTCGGGATGAGAAGGGGTGGACATTTCCGGGCCTCGACAAGCTTGCGGGTTTGTCTAGATTACTATACAACTAGACAAGTGATAACCCGGCCGGTGATTCCGCTCAAGGGGCGGCTTGGTGAATTTTTGATGACAGCCACCACCAGAGAGGGCAGATGGCGCGCAGTCCGGTATGGAAATCCATCGCCGATACGCTGGCGGGCGAAATCGCCGCGGGCCAGTATCACCCGGGTGACAAGCTGCCATCCGAGGCGGTGCTGGCCGCGCGTTTCGGCGTCAACCGTCACACTGTGCGCCATGCGCTGGCTGCGCTGGCCGAGGCGGGCACCGTGCGTTCGCGACGCGGAGCAGGGGTCTTTGTCGCTTCGCGGCCCACGGATTACGCGCTAGGTCTGCGGGTGCGGTTTCACCAGAACATCACCGCATCGGGACGGACCCCCTCGCGTCGGTTGACGCTGACCGAAACGCGTGCCGCCAATCGCGAAGAGGCCGGGGCGCTGCGCCTTGCCCCCGGCAGCGCGGTCCATGTGGTCGAAGGGGTGTCGCTGGTCGATGGCCAGCCGGTCGCGGTGTTCCGCTCGGTCTTTGATGCCGGACGTTTTCCCGATCTTTTGCGGCATGTGGTGGAAATCCCTTCGGTTACCGCCGCGCTCGCCCAATGCGGGCTCAGGGATTACACCCGCGCCTCGACCCGCCTGACGGCAGAACTTGCACCGGCGGTGATGGCGCTGGCCTTGCAGGTGTCCGAGGGGGCGCCGGTCCTGCGCTCGGTCGGGGTGAACGTGGATAGAGAGGGCGTGCCGGTCGAATTTGGCACCACCTGGTTTGCCGGTGATCGCGTCACCCTGACCCTGCGCCCCGAGGACGCGCTAGCCTTTGATCAGCCTGCGGCGCAGCCAGCCTGACAGGCTGTCCATCGCCATGACCATCAGCACGATCAGGACGACGTAATAGGCGACGTCCTCCCAGTCCTTCTGGGTCTGGATGGCCTGGGTCAGCAACAGGCCGATACCGCCTCCGACGATCGCGCCGATGACGGTCGCACCGCGGGTGTTCGATTCAAGGAAATATAGCACCTGAGACAGCAGCACCGGCGTTACCTGCGGGATCACCCCGAAACGGGCGCGCTGAAGGGCTCCGGCCCCGGTCGAGCGGATGCCCTCGACCTGCTTTTCGTCGATGTTCTCAAGAGCTTCCGAGAACAGTTTGCCAAAGCTGCCGGTGTCAGTCAGCAGGATGGCCAGCGATCCGGTCATCGGGCCGGGGCCAAAGGCGCGGGCCAGAACGATGGTCCAGATCAGCCCGTCCACACCGCGGATAAAGTCAAAGATACGGCGCAGCATAAAGCGCAGCGGGCCAAACGGCATCATGTTCCGCGCGGCAAGAAAGCCCAGCGGCAGTGCGATCAGTGCCGCGCCAAAGGTCCCCAGAAACGCCATCAGCACGGTTTCAAACATGGCCCATAACACATCACCGTGCCGCCACATCGAGTTGGTCCAGAAATCGCGTGCCATGGCGGCAATGTTCGGCATGTCGGGGTCAAGGCGTGGGCCCCATAGGGCGCTTGCCGCGATCTCGGGCCAGTTCATGTAATGAAACGGGCTGTCGAGGGTGAAAAAGAACAGCGCCCAGCCCGGCTGATAGCGCAATGTCTCGACCTTGGTACGGGTATAGGCAAAGCGTCCTGAGGGAGTGGTGACGCTGACGCGGTTATCTGACGCGCTGATCCAGTCTGGCAGCGGCTGGGGCGCGGTCAGGTGCAGCCGGCCATTTTCGGGACGAATGTCGATCAGCCCATAGCCCGGCACCTGATAGCGCGCGCCTGCATCGTCGTAGGTGACGATATGGCCGTCGCCAAGGTCGATACGCGTCGACTGGCCGCTATGCGTGATCCAGCCTGGCAAGCGGTCGGGCGGATAAACCCCCTTGGCCTCGCCGTCGATGGCGACGCGCAGCGCGCCCGAGCGGTTGTCGCGGGTCACATGGGTCTTGTGCTGCCAGAAATCGGACAGAAGCACGGTGGCATTATCCATCCGTGCGCGCCCCGCCAAACCTGCGATATCAAAGGCGATGGCGGCATAGGCCAGATAGGTCATGATCGCCAGCGGCACTGCCAGTGCCACCAGTTTGCGGCGGTTGAAACGGCTTAGAACGGCGGTGGTCAAAGCGGGGGAAAGCGTTGCGTCGGTCATGGTTCAGCCCTTTACCAGCCGGCTGCGGGCATGGTCCGAAATGCGGTCGATGGTGACGATGGCGGCAAAGAGCAGCAGAAAGATCGCGACCACTTCGTCATAGCGCCCGCCGCCCCATTGCATCGCCAGTTTCAGGTCATAGCCGATGCCGCCCGAGCCGACGAAGCCAAGGATGGCACTGGCGCGCAGGTTGATTTCGAACCGCATCAGCGCATAGGACAGCCAGTTCGGTGCGACCTGTGGCAGCACGCCCAGCCAGACCTGCTGGCTCCACCGTCCCCCGACCGAGGCAAGCCCCTCGACCGGTTTCAGATCGGCGTTTTCGGCCACTTCCGAGAACAGTTTGCCAAGCGCACCCGCCGTGTGCAGCGAGATGGCGGCGACCGCAGGCACCGGCCCGCCGCCAAGGATATAGATCAGCACCAACGCGATCACGATTTCGGGCATGGCGCGCAGCGCGTCCATCAGCCGCCGGAACACGCCCGTCAGCCTTGGCCAGCGGGCCAGTCCGCGCGTGGACAGCAGCGCGAGGATCATCGCGATCAGCCCGCCCAAAATCGTCGAGACGGCGGCGATGTTCAGCGTTTCGATCAGCGAGGGCAGATGTGCTACAATGAGGCCTGGCAGGTTTGCGCGCTTTTGCCACGCCTCGGCAAGCACCTCGGACGGGAAGGCCAGCAGCATGGGCAGTCCGTCGATGAAGCCCCCGGCATTGCGGCTTTCCGCCAGCCGGAACCCCGCCGCCATCATGGCGACAAAGATGATGAGCAGCAGACCGCCATACAGACGGCGGCGGCGGGTCAGTTCCAGATAGGCGTCACGATGCGCCGGGGCGAGGTCAGCCATGGCAGCCTTGTCCGATGAATGCGAAAGCCGCGCCCGGACATTGGCGGGCGCGGCAAGGGCGGCGTTTACTGCGCGCTTTCCTGCAGTTTACGGGCGGAGATCACGCCCAGATAGGCGTCATGGGTGACGGGAACGAAATCCTTGGCCTCACCATGGGCGACGCCATAGGCGCAGTCCTTGTTCGTTTCATGCAGATCGGCGGACAGTTTGGTCACCTTGTCCTTGACCTCTTGCGGCAGGGCCTTGCGCAGCACCATCGGGCCTTCGGGGATCAGCTTTGATTTCCAGATCTCGACCAGGTCGTTCATTTCGACCAGACCGGCATCGGCGGCCTTGCGGAAGGCGCCCGAGTTATAGCCGTCCTCCCAATCGCCCAGCCCGTCGGCCCAGCTGACACCGGCGGCGAAATCGCCATTGGCGACGCCGATGATCGTCTGTTCATGCCCGCCCGAAAAGCGCACCTCGCCAAAGAAATCCTTCAGCGGACCATAGGTCTCGGTCAGTTCCGCCCCCGGCACCAGATAGCCCGAGGTCGAGTTCGGCTCGGCAAAGGCAAAGACCTTGCCCCTGGCGTCCTCGATCGAGGTGATGCCGCTGTCCTTGCGGGCAAAGCCGATCGAGTAATAACCGGTCGAGCCGTCCATGTTCTGCTTGGTCAGCACCGGTTCGACGGCCTCGGGGTCGGTCAGGTAAATTTTCGCATAGCCCGAGGCACCCAGCCACGCCATATCCAGCGTCCCGCCCAGCAGCCCCTGAATGACACCGTCGTAATCGGCGGGGGTAAAGACCTTGACCGGCACGCCCAGCTCGGCCTCGATGGCGGCGCGGTAGCATTCGTTCGAGGTCATGCGGTCCTGCGCGTTCTCGCCGCCCATGATGCCAAGGTTAAAGCCGGTGATCGACTGGGCCGAGGCGACCGAGCCAAGAACGGGGGTCAGGGCGGTGGCGGCGGCAAGCGCCAGAGCAAGCGGTTTCATGGTCTCTCCATGGGTTGGGGAATCTGGGGGCTGTCAAGCCATCAGCTGCGCGGCATAGGCCGCATCGGCGGCGCTGTCGGCGGGCAGGGCGGTCGAGGTCGCGGCCTCGTTGAAACTGTGATCTGCGCCATAGATGTCGCGTGCGGCGCCGGTCGAAAGCTGGGCGGGGGAGCCGTCGAAAACGATGCGCCCGTCGCGCATTCCGATCACCCGGTCGCAATAGCGTCGCGCGGTGTCGAGTGTGTGCAGGTTGGCAATCACCATCCGCCCGTCCTCGACATTGATACGCCTGAGCGTGTCCATCACGATCTGCGCGTTCATCGGGTCGAGGCTTGCAATCGGTTCGTCGGCCAGAATGATCCGCGGGTCCTGCATCAGCGCCCTTGCGATGGCGACGCGCTGTTGCTGACCGCCCGACAGCGCCTCGGCGCGTTTCTGGGCCTGTTCGGCGATACCAAGTCGATTCAGTATCTCAAGCGCGCGCAGGATATCGGCGCGGGACCACAGATTGCACAGGGTGGCAAGCACCGGACGGCGGTTCAACAGCCCGTGCAGCACGTTCGAGACCACGTCCATGCGCGGCACAAGGTTGAACTGCTGAAAGATCATCGCGCATTGGCCCTGCCAGGCGCGGCGCTCGCGTCCACGCAGGGAAAGGATGTCGCGTCCCTCGACGCAGATCCGGCCTGCTGTCGCGTCCGTCAGCCGGTTCATCATACGCAGAAAGGTGGATTTCCCCGCACCCGAGCGGCCGATGATGCCGACAAAGGCAGGGCCGTCCACGGTAAAGCTGATATCGTCTACAGCCGGGCGTCCGGAAAAGACGCGGGTGACGTTCTGAACTGCAAGCAATGCTGCCCTCCATGAGCGGTTGGGGGGCTGATATCTGGCCTGCGTGACGGAAAGGGTAAGGTTCGGTGAAGCTTTCTTGACGTTTGCGGGCGATGCGTTGCGCCGCAGGGAAAAAGAACGCGCCGCCAGCCAGGGCCAGCGGCGCGCGCAGTCTGTGAATATATGCTTCAGATATGCAGCGCGTGACCCAGCGCGCGCAGGCTGGCTTCGTGCAGGGCCTCGCCTCGTGTCGGGTGGGCATGGATGGTGCCGGTGATGTCCTCAAGCCGCGCGCCCATCTCAAGTGCCAGCGCAAAGCCTCCTGCCATTTCCGATATTCCTGCCCCGACCCCCTGAATACCCAGCACTTCATGGGTATCGGCGCGGGCGGTGACACGGATAAAGCCTGCCTCGTCTCCTGCCGTCATTGCCCGGCCATTGGCGGCAAAGGGGAAGGTTCCGGTCACGACCTCACGCCCCTGAGTTGCCGCTTCGTCCGGAGAGATGCCGACGCTGACGATTTCAGGGTCGGTAAAGCAGACCGCCGGGATCGCGCGCTTGTCCCAGCTGCGCGGCTGTCCGGCGATGATCTCGGCCACCATTTCGCCCTGCGCCATGGCGCGATGGGCCAGCATCGGCTCTCCGGTCACGTCGCCGATGGCGAACACCCCCGACATCAAGGTGCGGCAGCGTTCATCAATGCGGATGAAGGGGCCAGCCATCTCAAGCCGCAGCTTGTCGATGCCGGCGCTGGTGGCGCGGGGGCGGCGGCCGACGGTCACCAGCACCTTGTCGCAATGAAAATCCTCGGCCCCGTCCACGCCGGCGACACGCAGCGCGCCGCTATCCGACAGGCCCCCGGCCCGCGCGCCGGTCAGCAGGCGGATGCCCAGCTGGGTCAGGCGCTGCGCCACCGGACGCGTCAGCTCGCCGTCATATTGCGGCAGAATGCGCGGCGCGGCCTCGATGATGGTGACCTCGGCGCCAAGCTTGGCATAGGCAATGCCCAGCTCCAGCCCGATATAGCCGCCGCCAACCACGGCAAGCCGTGCGGGCACCTCGGTCAGCGACAGCGCGTCGGTCGAAGAGATGACCTTGCCGCCAAAGGGCAGGGCGGGGATCTCGACCGGTTCCGAGCCGGTGGCAAGGACCAGGACTTCGGCGCGGATCTGGACCGGACCTTCGGGCGTCTCGACAATGGCGGTCTTGCCGTCGCGCAGGGTTGCATTCCCGCTGACCAGCCGCACGCCCGCCTTGCGCAGCAATGTTGCCACACCGCCGGTCAGGCGGCTGACAATCCCGTCTTTCCACGCCACAGTTTCTGCAAGGTCGAGCTGTGCGGCGCCCGCCGAAATTCCCATCGATGAATTTGAGGAAAGTTGCGTAAGGCGATGATATTCTTCGGCCGCATGGATCAGCGCCTTTGAGGGGATGCAGCCCACATTAAGGCAGGTTCCGCCCGGGGGTGCGGCATCGACAATCACCGTGTCGATGCCCAGTTGTCCGGCGCGGATGGCGCAGACATAGCCGCCGGGGCCTGCGCCGATGATGAGCAGTCTGCATTGGATCTCGCGCATTGCTCAGCCCTCCACGAAAATCAGCGCCGGGGTTTCCAGCAGTTCCTTGAGCCTGGCGACAAAGACCGCCGCGTCCCAGCCGTCGATCACGCGATGGTCAAAGCTGCAGGACAGGTTCATCATCTTGCGTGGCTCAAAGGCGGTGCCGTTCCAGAATGGCCGCACTGCAAGGCGGTTTACGCCGACGATGGCGACCTCGGGCACGTTCAGGATCGGGGTCGAGGCAATCGCCCCGAGCGGCCCGAGCGAGGTGATGGTGATGGTCGATCCGGTCAGCTCGTCGCGCCTGGCCGTGCCCTCTTTGGCGGCGGTGGCTAGGCGCGCGATCTCGGCTGCTGTGCTGCGCAGGTCCAGCGCCTCGGCATGGCGCAGGACCGGCACCATCAGCCCGGTGGGGGTTTGTGCGGCGATGCCGATGTGGATGCCGCCAAAGCGACGGATCACCCCGGCCCCGGCATCGTAATGGACGTTGAGTAGCGGCTGTTCGCGCAGCGCCCGCACCATGGCCCGGGCGATAAAGGGCAGCATCGTCAGGCGCGTGCCCTTGCCCTGCGCGTTCATCCGCCCGCGCAGATCCTCCAGCGCGGTGGCATCGACTTCTTCGACAATGGTGATTTGCGGGATGCTGTTTGCAGCCTCCATCCGTTCAGCGATCTTGCGGCGCAGGCCGATGACGCGGATTTCCTCGACGCTGGTGTCGGGGCGGGGGCCGCTTGGGGCGGGAACGCCGCCCGATGCGATAAAGGCGTCCAGATCATCGTGGCTGATGCGCCCGCCCGGACCCGTGCCGCGCACCAGCCGCAGGTCCACCCCGGCCTCGCGCGCCCGTGCCCGGACCGCGGGCGAGGCAATGGGCTTTTCGCCCTCGGGCCGTAGCGGGGCGGCGGGGGCAGCCGGGGCAGGGGCCGCGCTTGCCGGGGCCTTTTGCACCTCTGCCGCGGCCTCTTGCCGGGGGGCGGGTTCAGGCTCGGGCACGGGGGCGGCAGCGGGTTTTTCCGGGGTGGCAGACTTGGTCCCGGCGCTGGTTGGCGGGGTCTCGGCCTCTTCGGCGACATTGCCGGGGCCGTCGACCTCAAGCCGGACCAGTTCAGCCCCGACGGCGATCACATCGCCGGGCTGACCCGCCTGCCAGATCACCGTGCCGGTAACGGGCGAGGGGATCTCGACCGTTGCCTTGTCGGTCATCACCGCGACCATCGGGTCGTCCTCGCGCAGGACATCGCCGGGCTTGACCAGCCATTCAGCGATTTCGGCCTCGGCAATGCCTTCGCCGATATCTGGCATGCGGATTGCGTAAATACCCATATCAGGCCACCTCGACCAGTTGACGCAGTGCTTCGGCCACCCGAGCGGGGCCGGGGAAATAGCTCCATTCATGCGTATGGGGATAGGGCGTGTCCCATCCTGCGACCCGGCGGATCGGCGCTTCGAGATGCCAGAAGCATTCCGCCTGCACCAGCGCCGCCAGCTCTGCCCCATAGCCCGAGGTCAGTGTCGCCTCATGCAGCACAAGGCAGCGCCCGGTCTTGGAGACCGATGCGGTGATCGTCTCCATATCAAGCGGCAGCAGGGTGCGCAGGTCGATCACCTCGGCATCGACGCCCGCTTCTTCGGCAGCGGCCAGCGCGACATGGACCATGGTGCCATAGGCGAGCACCGTTGCCGCGCGGCCCTGACGCCGCACCTCGGCCCTGCCCAGCGGGATGGTGTAATGCCCCTCGGGGACCTCGCCCAGTTCATGGGTCTTCCACGCGGTGACCGGGCGGTCGTGATGGCCGTCAAAGGGGCCGTTATAAAGGCGCTTCGGTTCAAAAAAGATCACCGGATCTGGGCATTCGATTGCGGCCAGCAACAGCCCCTTGGCGTCACGCGGGTTCGAGGGCACCACGGTCTTGAGCCCGGTCACATGGGTAAACAGCGCCTCGGGCGACTGGCTGTGGGTCTGGCCGCCAAAGATGCCGCCGCCCGAAGGCATGCGCACCACCAGCGGACAGGTGAACTGTCCGGCCGAGCGATAGCGCAGCCGCGCCGCCTCGGACACGATCTGGTCATAGGCGGGATATACATAGTCGGCGAACTGGATTTCCACCACCGGGCGCAGCCCATAGGCCGCCATGCCGATCGCTGCTCCGACGATGCCGGATTCGTTGATCGGCGTGTCAAAGCAGCGCGTCTTGCCATATTTCGCCTGCAATCCCGCGGTACAGCGGAAAACGCCGCCGAAATAGCCCACGTCCTCGCCAAAGACCACGACGCTGGGATCTGCCCCCATGGCCACATCCAGCGCGTCGCGGATCGCCTCGATCATCGTCATACGTGCCATGTCAGAACCCCGCCTCGTGACGTTGCTTCAAAAGATGCGGCGGCATCTCGGCATAGACATCCTCGAACATATCGGCCGGGCTGGGGTGCTGGCCGTGGTGCAGGGTGCCGATGGCCTCGGCGCGCTTCTGCATCTGGGTGATCTCGGCAAGGATCTCGGCCTCGGCCTGGGCGTGACGCTCATCACTCCAATGGCCAAGGGCGATCAGGTGGTTTTTCAGCCGCAGGATCGGATCTCCCAGGGGCCAGGCATTGCTTTCCTCGGTCGGACGATAGGCGGTCGGGTCGTCCGAGGTTGAATGCGCCCCGGCGCGATAGGTGACGTATTCGATCAGCGTCGGGCCAAGGTTGCACCGCGCCCGCTCGGCCGCCCATTGCGCGGCGGCAAGCACCGCCAGATAGTCATTGCCATCGACCCTGAGCGACGGAATGCCAAATCCCAGCCCCCGTGCCGCAAAGGTCCCCGCCCCGCCGCGCGCGATGCCCTGAAAGGTCGATATCGCCCATTGGTTGTTGACGATGTTCAGCACCACCGGCGCCTTATAGGTCGAGGCAAAGACCAGCGCGGCGTGAAAATCGCTTTCCGCGGTCGAGCCGTCCCCGATCCAGCCCGCCGCGATCTTGCGGTCGCCCGAGATGGCCGAGGCCATGGCCCAGCCAACCGCCTGAATATATTGCGTGGCGAGGTTGCCCGAGATGGTAAAGAACCCATGCTCGCGCGAGGAATAGCAGACCGGCAGCTGACGGCCCCGCATCGGGTCCTCGGCGTTCGAGAATACCTGATTCATCATCGAACTGATCGGATAGCCCGCCGCGATCAGCAGCCCGGCCTGACGATAGGTCGGAAAATTCATGTCTCCCGGACGCAGGGCGCGCTGGAAGCCGCAAGAGATCGCCTCTTCGCCAAGGTGCTGCATGTAAAAGCTGGTCTTTTGCTGACGTTGTGCGTTCAGCATACGCGCGTCATAGATGCGCAGCGTCATCATGTGGCGCAGCCCGGTCAGCAGATCCTCGGGCGTGATATCAAGCGCCTCGGCCCAAGGGCCGACGGCCTGCCCGTCGCGGTTCAGGACGCGGATGATGGTAAAGGCCAGATCGCGGATCGACTCGGGGTCGGCATCGACCGGCGGACGGCGCACCGTACCCGCGCGTGGGATGGCGACATGCGAGAAATCCGGCTGGTCGCCGGGCCGGACCTCGGGCTCCGGCACGGCAAGGCTTAGCGGCGGAAACTCATTCGGGTCTGGCCGATTCATCGGCACCTCCTTGGCTCTGGCTATCGGGGCGGAAACGGGTGCCTTGGCCTTTCCTGACCGACCGTGCACGGGCCTGCCCAAAGGTGGCGGCGTGGCCGGTGGAAACCCTCATGACAAGAAAGCTGTGCATCCTGTCCCTCCCCTAAGGAAGATCATGCCACAGATCGCGACAGAATTTCCTTTCTTTATTTTCGCCTGATAGCGATGATGAAAAAGATTCTTTCAGAAAGGCGACATTTTCATGGATGAAACTGCTGCATCACGGCGGCTTGATGCGATTGATCTCAGGATCCTGCGCGCGCTGAGTCGGGACGGACGGCTGAGCAACAGCCAGCTTGCCGAAGAGGTGGGGCTTTCGCCCAGTCCCTGCTGGCAGCGCACCCGCCGTCTTGAGGCCGAGGGCATCATTCGCGGCTATACTGCCATTCTGGACCAGTCACGGCTGGGCGGAACCGAGACGGTGCTGATCGAGGTGACGCTGGATCGCCATGACGACCGCGTGCTTGAAGAGTTCGGCCGGGCCATGACCAACCTGCCCGAGGTGCAAGAGATTTACCTGACCACCGGCGAATATGACTATCTGCTCAAGGTCACGGTCAGCGGCACCCGCGGATGTGAGGAATTCTTGCGCCGCAAGCTTTACCGGGTTCCGGGGATACGCCACGCGCGTTCGATCTTTACGCTGCGCTGCCTGAAAGAGCGGGGCTGGGCGCTGCCCGAGGCGGCGGGGGACTGACGCTGGCAGGCGTCACGGACCGGTATCACCGATCTGACACCTGCTTGCAGCATTGCTGTCATCTCTTGGGCCTAAAGGGGCGGTATCACAGCGAAAAGGATTGCCGCTCATGCGATTTGGCCTTGCCATTCTTGCCTGTTCCCTTGCTTCTGCTGCCCAGGCCGAGGAAAGCTTTCCCGCCCGGCTGGCGGGTCATGCTGTTCTGCCCGCCTTTACGCTGGTCGCACCGCCCGCCGATGCGCCGCGCGATCTGTGGCTGGCGGGACGCTTTACCGGGGCCGCGCGCAACGATCTGCCCATGTCGGTCGAGGGCGACACCGGCCCGACCTATGGCAGCCATGCAACCGGGATTTCCCTGCCGTTCATCGGCCAGCCGGTGCAGGGCATGTCGGGCTTTGCCATGAACCGGGCCGAGGATGGCAGCTGGTTCACCCTGACCGACAACGGCTTTGGTTCAAAGGTCAACAGCCCCGATGCGATGCTGTTCTTTCACCGTATGCGCCCCGATTTCCAGACCGGCAGGGTTGAGCGGGCCGAGACGGTCTTTCTGCGCGATCCCGACCGCAAGGTGCCCTTTCGCATCGCCAATGAGACGACCGAAAGCCGCTATCTGACCGGTGCCGATTTCGACCCCGAAAGCATCCAGTATCTTGATGGAGAAATCTGGATCGGCGACGAATTCGGCCCCCATATCCTGCGGGTCGCGCTGGACGGGCGGGTGCTGTCGGTCCATCGCACCATGCTTGAGGGAGAGCTTCTTGCCGGCCCCGATACCCCCGGAGTGACCGTGCCTGCACAGCCGGGCAAGGATTTCCGTGTCCAGCGTTCGGGCGGTTATGAGGGGATGGCGTTGCAGCCGGGTTCGGGTCTGCTTTGGGCGATGCTCGAAAAGCCGCTGCTGGCTGATGACGGCCAGCCCGAGGGCGATTTTCTGCGCGTGATGACCTTTGACACCGCCAAAGGCGACTGGACCGGCGACAGCTACCGTTTCAAACTGGCCGAGGGCGCGACGGCGATCGGGGATTTCAACTTCATCGACGAGACCCGGGCGCTGGTAATCGAACGTGACAATGGCGAAGGCGACGCCGCCCGCGCCTGCGCTGAGGGCGCGGCGGATCAGTCGGCCTGCTATCCTTTGCCCGCGCGGGTCAAGCGCGTGGTATTGGTCGATACCGCCAGCACCGACGCCGAAGGCTATCTGCGCCGCATCGGTCATGTCGATCTGCTGGATATTGCTGACCCCGATGGCAAGGCTTTGCCCGGGCACAAGCCCGATGAGGGGAATTTCACCTTCCCCTTCTTTACCATCGAGGACGTGGCGCGGGTCGATGACAGCCACATCATGCTGGCCAACGACAACAACCTGCCATTTTCGGGTGGGCGCCAGATCGGGCAGGCGGCGGATAATGAATTCATCCTGCTGTCGGTACCCGAGTTGCTGGCGGCGAAATAAGGCACATGGTCAGGGGCTGGGGCCTTGCCCTTGCCCGGCCCAGGCGGCGTGTGTCGGGTCCCGGCTTGCGCCGCTTTTCGCGTTGCGGCTACAACTTCGGTCGGAACGGGGCTGATCGCCCATGTTCCGTGACATCATTGCGGAGGGGCGATCATGAAACTGGTTTCGATCTGTACGGCGGCGGGGCTGACCCTGCTGTCGCTAGGTGCTGCATGGGCCGAGCCACAGCCCGTCGAGCCCTCGGCTCTTTCGCGCGAGATCGGCGAAAGGGGCATCGCGCCGGTGCTTGAGCGGTTGCACGCCCTGCCGTCGCCGACCGCCGACGAGCGTTTTGCCATCGCCGGGCTGGAATTTCTGGGTGCCGTCGAAACCGCCTGGCACTGGCGTGAGACCTATGGCGTCCGCCCCCTTGGCCCGATGATTTTTGGTTTTTCCACCGATCTGCCCGAAGGGATGGAGCCGCAGCCTATGCCGCCTGAGGCTTTGGCCGATCTGACCGAACAGACGCTGGCCGCGATGGAACGCAGCCGCGCCGCGCTTGCCGGGATCGGCCCTGATGAAGACTTTGGTCTGGCCATCTCGATGCGCGATCTGTGGTTCGACATCAATGGCGACGGCAAACGCGCCGAGAGCGAGGGCGCGGCCGAGTTGCTGGACGGAGTCCTTTGGTCCGGCGTTACCGAATTCGATCAGGAAACGGGCGCGCCGATCGCTTCCGAACTTCCGGTGATCCGCTTTGATCGCGCCGATGCGGCCTGGCTGTCGGCCTATACGCATCTGGTTTCGGGCGGGGCAGAGCTGCTTTTGGCCTTTGATCCGACGCCGAGCCTGCAAAGGGTCTTTGCGATGCGCGAACGGATCGACAAAGCCCGGCTAAATGTAGATCCGGACGGAATGTTGCTGCCGCCCATGGCGGATGGCGCCATCGACCCTATTGCCGCGGCCTTCGACATGCTGCGCCGTCAGCCTGATGCCAAGCGTACCCGCGCCGCCCGTGCCCATTGGCAGCAAACCATTGCCGAGAACAGGCGTTTCTGGACGCTGGTCGGGCAGGAAAGCGACAATGCCGGAGAGTGGATTCCGAACGACCGTCAGGTCTCGGCCACGGGCATCGCCTTTCCGCTCGGTACGGGTGCGGCATGGCAGGCGGTCCTGGCCGATGGCGAGGCGCTGCTGAAGGGTGAGCGCAGCGTTATCTTCTGGCGCGCGCCGCTGGGGATCGACCTTGGCGCATGGCTGGAAAACCCCGCGCCGCTGCCGGTCGACGGGGTGATCCAGGGCTGGGCGCTGGCGGATTATTTCACCGACGCCCCGCCCGTCAGCCCGGAAAGCTTTGATCGTTTTGCGGACATGCTGACCGACACCGGGCCGTTCCTTGCCATGGTGATGCTGAACTGATTCTTACTTGACCAGTTCGCGGATGATCAGATCCAGCCCGGGGTTTCCGGTGCCCAGGGGGTTCTGGTTCAACAGCCGCTGACGGCGCTGGCGGGCCTCTGCGGCGTGCTCGCCTCGCGGCCAGGCCTGCAGATACTGGGCATAGGCATCGGCCGTGTTGATCTGGCGGGCGCGGCTCCAGGCGCGGTCCTCGCGCTCATCGCTCGACAGGGTCTCGCGTTCCTGTGCTGCGGCAAGGCGGGCCCGCGCATTCTCGGCATAGATCCCGTCGGGATAGCGATTGAGATAGGCGCGAAGGTTTCTGACCCCGCCGATCGCGCCGGTCTTTTGCCAATAAGCGCGGTCCTCTTGTTCGCGTGTCGAGGTTTGTGTCCCGGCCTGCGCGCGCATGGTCGCGATCTGGTCCGAGGTCAGATAGCCTGTCACCGGATAGCCGTTACGCTGTTGCCAGCCCCGGATGGCCGAGCGGGTGCGCGCGCCAAAGACGCCATCCGCGCCGCCTGTCGAATAGCCAAGGACGTTCAGCCGGCGCTGAATGGTGATACGTGCCGTGCGCGACAGGCCCAGCCGGTTCTCGGCCAGTTCCGCCTGTGACGCCTGACGCACCGGCTCGACCTCGCGCGGTTGCTGGATTTCAGGCGCCCGCGGTTTCGCCGGTTGCGGAGCAGGCGCCGGGGCGGGGGCGGGCTCTGGCGGGCGCAGCTCGGTCAGGCGGCGTTGCGCAGCCTCGGCAAATTCGCCCCGGGGGTAGCGGGAAAGATAGTTCTCATAAGCCTCGACCGTATTGGCTGCGGCGGCATCCGCCCATAGATCGCGGTCGCCCTGCGCCGCTTTCAGCGCATCAAGCCGCGCCTTGGCTGCGGCTGAGTAAATCCCGCTGGGGTACTGGCTAAGATAGCTGCGATAGGCATCGGCCGAATCCTCGGCTGCGGCCTTGGCCCACAGATCGCGGTCGGTCTCCAGCGGATCGCCCGAGGGGTCGGTACCTGTGCTGGCCGGGACCAGCACCAGATCGGCATTGCCCCCCTCGGCCAGCGTCAGCCGGTCATCGGCGCGGATCACTGCGTCCACCGATGCTCCGGGCTGCAAAAGCGCCTCTGCCGCCGCGCTGGTCGCCGCTGGAGGACCCGAGATCACCGTCACCCCCTCGGGCGGGGTCAGGGGGCCGATGCCGCTCTCCAGACCGGTGGCGGGCTCCATCCCCGTCTCATCCGTGCCAAGCAGCAGCACCGCGCCGGGGCGGGCATCCTTTAGCAAATCCAGCACCATCGACAGCGGCACGCCCTGCGCCGCCGCGCCGATCAGATCAGGCTTGTTGGCATCGGTGCCCATATACCAGCTGTCGCTGCCGCCGTGCAGGAAATGCCCGTTCAGCAGCACGACCCTTGCACCGGGCGAATCGTCGGGTCGCAGCAGATCCGACAGCGCCTGCCGCACATCCTTGACCACCAGATCGGCCCCGGTGACGGTGCGAAATCCTGCTGCCTTCATTGCCTCGGATGCGGCTTTGGCGTCGGCATCGGCCAGCTTCGGCGCATTCTGGTAATTCGCATTGGCGATCACCACGCCACGGTTTTCGGCCCATGCCGGCCCTGCAGCGACCAGAGCAGCCAAAAGAAGCGACAGGTGACGCATGATGCTTTCCTTCCAAGACGATGCCTTCTGCCTATAAGCGCGGGGCAGGGAATTCGTTCCCGCGTTACTGGCCTGATAATGGTCCCGCAAGCATGCCATCGGGCGATGGGGGAGTGATTTCGGCAAAGCCCTGCCGATGGGGCGGGGCCGTCAGTAGATCGGAGGCGAGACGATCCAGATCACCTCGGTGGGTTCGTCGCCGGGGTTTTCCCACGCATAGGCCGCGCCCTTGAACTGGAAACTGTCGCCGGGCCCAAGCTCGAACCGGCGCGCGTCGATTTTCAGGATCAGCCGGCCCGAGATCACGACGCCACCGTCCTCTTTCTCGCGCGCGGGGCGGATGCCCTCACTTTTTGAGTGGGGGGCAAAGACCGAACGGATCATTTCGAACCCCCCCATAAGACCGGGCGAGAGCAGCTCTTCTGACAGGCCGGTATCGACCGAGCCGATGCGGCTGCGGTCGGCGGCGCGCACGATCAGACCCTGTTCATCGGGTCCGCGGCTGGCCGAGCGGAAAAAGAAACTGATGTTCAGGTCAAACAGCCGCGCGATCCGGCCCAGATCCTGAACCGAGGGCGTGGTCACGCCGCGCTCGACCTGGCTGAGCCAGCCGACCGAACGCTCAAGCGCGGCGGCGCAATCGACAATGGTCAGGCCGCGCGCCTTACGCAAAGCCCGGATGTCCTGTCCGATCCTGTCCATGGTTTATTGCTAAAAGACTGGTGGGTTGTTGACCAGATACTTGATCGAATATCTATCGTTCATCACATAAATGAAAAACAAGCATTGAAATTTCATACCATGCTGACAATCTGGCGCAAAGGATTCGCCCTGCGAGGACCCGCGCCATGCCCGATATTCCCAGCTCTGCCCGTGTCGTCATCATTGGGGGCGGTATTTCAGGCTGTTCGGTCGCCTATCATCTGGCCGAACGCGGCTGGACCGATATCGTGCTGCTTGAGCGCAGGCAGCTGACCTGCGGCACGACCTGGCATGCTGCCGGGCTGATTGGGCAGTTGCGCGCCAGCCGCAATATGACCCGTCTGGCGAAATATTCGGCCGATCTTTACCGCAGGCTTGAGGCAGAGACCGGGCTGGCCACCGGTTTTTCGCAACGTGGCTCGATCACCGTGGCCTTGACAGAGGCGCGGCGCGAAGAGCTTTTGCGTCAGGCCTCGATGGCCCGCGCCTTTGGGGTCGAGGTGAACGAGCTTTCACCTGTCGATATCAATGCTTTGTACCCGCACCTTGAGGTGTCGGACGTGGTATCCGGCGTTCATCTGCCCGGCGATGGGCAGGCAGATCCCGCAAATATTGCGCTGGCGCTTGCCAAGGGCGCACGTGCGCGTGGCGCCCGCATTATCGAGGGCGTCAAGGTAACCCGCGTTACCACCGACCGCGGCCGTGTGACCGGTGTCGATTGGCGGGCAGGGGACGAGCAGGGCCATATCGCCGCCACCCATGTCGTCAATTGCGGTGGCATGTGGGGCCGTGATCTTGCCGCGCAGAACGGCGTTACCTTGCCGCTGCATGCCTGCGAGCATTTCTATATCGTCACCGAGGCGATCCCCGGGCTTGAGCGCCTGCCGGTGCTGCGCGTTCCCGATGAATGCGCCTATTACAAAGAGGATGCGGGCAAGATCCTGCTGGGCGCGTTCGAACCAAAGGCCAAGCCCTGGGGCATGTCCGGCATCCCCGAGGATTTCTGCTTTGACCAGCTGCCCGAAGATCTCGACCATTTCGAACCGATTCTTGAAAAGGCCGTAGCTCGGATGCCGCTTTTGGCCGAAGCGGGGATCCATACTTTTTTCAACGGTCCCGAAAGCTTTACCCCCGACGACCGCTATTATCTGGGCGCGGCACCCGAGGTCGCGGGCTATTGGGTCGCGGCGGGTTATAATTCGATCGGCATCGCTTCGTCGGGCGGTGCGGGCATGGCGCTGGCGGCTTGGATGGATAAGGGCGAACCCCCCTTTGACCTGTGGGAGGTGGACATCCGTCGCGCCCAGCCCTTTCAGCGCAATCGCCGCTATCTGCGTGAACGGGTCAGCGAGACCTTGGGCCTGCTTTATGCCGATCATTACCCCTATCGGCAGGTCGAGACGGCGCGCGGGTTGCGCCGCTCACCCCTGCATGAACATCTGAAGGCGCGCGGCGCGGTCTTTGGCGAGGTCGCGGGGTGGGAGCGGGCGAACTGGTTCGCGCGCCCCGGAGAGCTGCGCGAATATCGTTATTCCTGGGGTCGCCAGAACTGGTTTTCCAATCAGCGGGATGAGCATATGGCGCTGCGCGAGGGCGTCGGGCTGATCGACATGTCCAGCTTTGGCAAGATCCGGGTCGAGGGTCGCGATGCGCTGGCGTTTTTGCAGCGGCTTTGCGGCAATGATCTGGACGTTGCGCCGGGCCGCATTGTCTATACGCAGATGCTGAACGCGCGGGGCTGTATCGAAAGCGATCTGACGGTGACGCGCCTGTCCGAAACGGCCTTTCTGCTGGTCGTGCCCGGGGCGACCCTGCAACGTGACCTTGCCTGGCTGCGTTGGCATCTGGGTGAGGCATGGGTGACGATCACCGATATGAGTGCGGCGGAGGCGGTGCTGCTGGTCATGGGGCCGCGCGCCCGTGCCCTTATGTCCCGCGTCTCGCCCGACGATTTTTCGGACGCTGCCCATCCCTTTGGCGCTGCGCGTGAAATTGAGATCGGCCTTGGTCTCGCCCGCGCCCATCGCATCTCATATGTCGGTGAACTGGGTTGGGAAGTTTACGTAAGCGCCGATCAGGCCGCCCATGTCTTTGAAGAGCTGACCGACGCAGGCGAGGATCTGGGCCTGCGTCTTTGCGGGTTACATGCGATGGACAGCTGCCGGATCGAAAAAGCCTATCGCCATTTCGGTCACGACATCACTGACGAAGATCATGTGCTGGAGGCGGGACTGGGTTTTGCCGTCAAGACTGGCAAAGGCGATTTCATCGGGCGCGAGGCGGTTTTGCGCAAACGCGATGAGGGGTTGTCGCGCCGGCTTTTGCAGTTCTGCCTGTGCGACCCCGAGCCGCTGTTGTTCCATAATGAGCCGATCCTGCGCAACGGGCGTATCGTCGGGCAACTGACCTCGGGGGCTTATGGTCATGCGCTTGGCGCGGCGGTCGGCCTTGGCTATGTGCCCTGCTGCGGGGATGAAAGCGTGGCAGAGCTGCTTGGCTCGGTTTGGCAGATCGAGGTTGCGGGCCGCCCGGTCACCGCCAGGGCCAGCCTTAAGCCGCTATACGACCCGACGGGCGCGCGAATGATCTAGGCGGTGCCGAGCCTGCCCCTGTTTGCTGCCTCAGTGGCGGAATCACGCCGATTGCGAACGCGCACCCCCCTATTTTGGGGAATAGCGAGATGCGCGAACAACTGGCAGAGATGATCCTGCCTGCTCAGGTCGTGTCATTTACACGAGCAAACCGGCGGGACGCTATTTTAGATAGTCATTGCCGTAATGAGTGTCGGCCTTTGGTGCCGAATGTGATGAAATGGCATGCGTGGGTTGTACCCCGACCCGCGCATGCCATATCTTCATCTGTTATGTTCCTGGCTTCGGAGATGGCTCGAATGCATCACCCGCCCGCGCCGCGTCCCAGCAGAAGATCCGTTATTCTTTCCGGTGCTGCGGCAGCTCTTTTGCCCGGATCGCCGCTGCGCGCATCCGAAAACCGGCCGATGCTGACCATCACCGAACCTGCCGGCAAGGTGCGAGAGCTTTCCGAACAGGATATTGCCGATCTGGCCTGGCATGAGATTGCGACCCGAACGCGCTGGACAGACGGCGTCCAGACCTTTCGGGGTCCCCGGTTAAAAGATGTGCTGACCCAGGGCGGCATGACCCGTTCGGACCTGATCAGCCGCAACCTGCTGATGAAGGCGCTGAACGATTTTGGCATTGTGGTTCCTGCCAGCGACGCCTGGGATTACAACCTCATCATCGCGCGCGAGATGAATGGCAAGCTGATGCGGGTGCGCGACAAGGGCCCGTTGTGGCTGATCTATCCCCGCGACCAGTACCTCGAGCTGCAAAACGCCGTCGTTGACGAACGCTGGATCTGGCAACTGTCCGAGATCATCGTGCTGTGATGCGCCTGCGCGGTTCCCATTTCGCGCTGGTGACCATTGCAAGCTTCGTGGTGCTGTTCATCTATTCTCTGACGCAGATCGTCAATATCGACCGCGCATTCCGCAGCGAGATCACCGAAGGCAACATGTGGGTCGCGACTCAGGCGGACCGCGAGGCCCAGAACATGTTGGTCACCCTCTATCGCTATGGGCTGAAAGCCGACTACGACGAGGTGATGCTGCGGTTTGACATTCTCTACAGCCGCATCGCGCTGATGACCGACAGGCCGCAGTTCGAATATTTCCGTTCCATCGGCGCGGGCCCGCAGGTGACCGAGGTCAAGGCGATGCTGGACGACATCGACGCGGTCATCTCGGCCAGCGACTTTGACCTTGCGGAGATCGGGACACTGATTCCGCGTTTCTCCGCGCTGTCGTCGATCCTGCGCGACATCACCAATGCCCTGGTCCTGAAAGAGCGGATCGAGCGTCAGGCCCGCCGGGAATCCCTGCAGCGTATGTTTCAACTGCTAAGCTTCGCTGCGCTTGGCACCTTTGTTTCGGGCGTGGTCATGGCCGGCCTGTTGTGGCGCAACATGCGGCGATCAATACGTGCGCAACAGGAATTGCAGGCCCATCGCGCAGAGCTGGAAAAAACCGTCATCGCCCGCACCTTCGAGCTGCAAGAGGCGCTGGAGGTCGAGCGCCGCGCCAAGGACGTCTATCGCAGCTTTATCGTCACCGTCTCGCACCAGTTCCGCACCCCGGTGTCGATCATTCACATGATCGCGCAGCGCCAGTTGCGTGACGATTCGGCGCCGCTTTCGGATGCGCTGCGGCGCAAGTTCAGCCGTATCCTTGACGCAGCCGAGCGGCTTGAGCGGTTGCTGAGCAGCTTTCTTGCCTCGGCCAGTGTCGAGGGCAAGGACATCTCGCTGTCCCGCCGCCTGATAGATTTCAACGAAATCGCCGCAGTTGCTGCCGATCAGATCCGGCAGGCGAACCCTGCGCGCCGGATTGAGGTATCGCTGGCCGAAACGGCGCTGCTGATTGACGCCGACCCGGTGCTGCTTGAACAAGCGGTGCTGAACCTGCTGTCAAACGCGATCAAATACTCTGAAGCCCCCGCTCCGGTCCGGCTTGAGACATCGTGCAGGAACGGCCGCGTTCTGTGCCGGGTGAAAGACAGCGGCGTCGGTATCCCGCACGAGGCGCAGGCGGTCGTGTTCGACAAGTTTTACCGTGCGCCAAATGTGTATCGCCTGCCCGGAGTCGGGGTTGGCCTTAGTCTTGTGCGTGATATAGTCTCGCTACACGGTGGCGAAGTAACCTTTACTTCGCAGGTGGGCGAGGGGTCCGAGTTCATCATTGCCGTGCCTGCTGCGGGGGGTCAGGCGGATGGGGCGGAGTCGCATACCAGCGACCATTCTTTGTGTCGAGGATGAAGAGTTCCTCCTTGAGGAATTGCAAGAAGAGCTGTCGTCCAAAGGGCATAACGTCCTGACAGCGACGAACAGCGACGAGGCCGAGGCGATTCTGGCCGAGTACCGTCCCGACATTGTCCTATGCGATGTGATGCTGCCCGGGCGCAGCGGCTTTGAGCTTTTGAACGACCTGCGCGACGGTGACAGACTGGCCGAAACGACGGCTTTCATCTTTCTGACCGCACTGTCGGACCGCGAACCTCATCTGGAGGGGCTGCGTGCCGGGGCGGTCGATTACCTGACCAAGCCGGTCGATCTGGATCTGCTGCATCTCAAGATCGAGAATACGCTGGCCTTTGCCCATCGCCTGCGCGAAGGCATGGTGCCGCTGGGTGAACCTCTGGACGTTCACCTGTCACGGCGCGAAGAGCAGGTGCTGTCGCTTTTGGGGCAGGGCGCGCGAACCGGAGCCATCGCCGCGCGGCTTGAGATTTCCGAACACACGGTCAGCCATTACATCAAAGAGCTGTACCGCAAGCTTGGGATCAACAACCGCGCCGATGCCGCCCGGATCGCTATTTCGCTGGGGCTTAGCGCGACAAACAGAACTTAGCCCCAGCCCCTGCAGTTATAGCGCCCCAAGTTCGTGCATGTGACGGGACAGGCCCGGCGTCAGCGGAAACAGGGCTGCTTGCACGGAGTGATAGATGTCGGGCTTACCCTTGAACTGGGTCATTGCCGGACGGCCGTTTCCATCAAGCTCGGGGAACCAGCCGCCGTGGCGGTGGTCGATCAGCTTTTCATCGGCAAAGCGCCACAGGCGGCGATACCAGAGCTCATCTTCGGGGCGCGGGTCCAGCTTGATCAGCATGGAAAGCGCCCCGATCGCCTCGGTCACCGGCCACCAGTAGCGCGCGTCAATCGCCACCTTTCCGTCAAGGTCCAGCGTATAGACTATACCGCCCCGCGCCTTATCCCAGGCATCGGACAGCGCGCGGGCGATCAGGCGGCGGGCGCGTTCAGGCGCGTCACCCTGAGGCCGGCCCGAAAGATCCCACCATTGCAGCAACAGCCGCCCGAATTCGCAGGAATGGCCAGGGGTCGTACCTGAAGGGCGGAACATCGGGTCGTCCGCATAATCGGGATCGACCAGCCATGATGCGGTGTAGTGTTCGGGGATGCGCCAGCCATGCGTCGCGGCCATCCGCTGGGTGAACATCTCAAGGATGCGGCCGGCGCGGGCAAGGGGCTGTGCATCATTTGTGGCCTCATGGGCGGCCAGCAGCGCCTCGACCCCGTGCATATTGGCGTTCATGCCGCGATAGCTGGAAAACGGCGTCCAGTCGCGATTCCATTCGTCGCAGAACAGGCCGGGGTCCTCTTCCCAGAAGTGCTGCTCAAGTACCTCGCTGACGTCCTCATACAGCCTTCTCGCATCGGGATGACCGACCTCCAGCGCGCTTGAGGCAGCAAGCAGCACAAAGACATGTCCATAGGCCAGCTTGCGCCCGTCGGCGACGGCATCGTCCTTGACCCCCCAGACATAGCCGCCATGGACGGGGTCGCGGTGATGGGACCACAGATAGCGCATGCCCTGATCGACGATCTTGTCCGCGCCGGGTTGGCCCAGCCGCATCCCCAATGCGTAAGAGTGGATCAGCCTTGTTGTCGTATGCAGCTCTTGCAGCCGGTCGGGCAGGGGGCGGCCGTCAAGATCAAGGGTAAAGAACCCGCCTTTGGGGTTCACGCTGGCGTCAAAGAACTGAAACTGCCGCCGCGCATCGGCCAGCAGCCAGTCGCGATGGCGCGGGTCCTTTAGCCACGGGGATTGGTCGGTGTCGTCCTGCGGCAGGGCGTTGGCGGGCATGTCGGTCCTTGTCATCTCTGTGGGGCATTCGGGAATGAGGCAGCGTCCGTTACGGCGCGATCCGTTTTTCTGTTTTTGGGTCGAAGGCGATGGCTTTTTCCATGTTGGCGGCGAAGTCGAAGCGTTGTCCCGGTCGGACCAGCGCATCGGCGCGCATCCGTGCGACAACCTCTTTGCCGCCCAGGACCATGGTGACAAATGTGTCCGAACCCGCCGGCTCGGTCACGCTGACGCGGTTGGTCAGGGTCTGGATGTTCGCGGACTGCCGGTCGGCGCCTTCGGGATCGGTCATCGCCTCGGGGCGGATGCCCAGCAGGATCTCGCGACCGTCCCATTCAGCAAGGTTCGGCTGGCTGAAGCGCAAAAGAACCTCATTGCCATCAGCGTCGGTGATTTTCGCATGGGGAACGTCTTCGCGCATCACCACATGCGCCGGGATGATATTCATCGCCGGAGACCCCATGAAGGTCGCCACAAAGACATTGGCGGGCGTGTCATAGATCTCTTTCGGCGTGCCGAGCTGCTGGACATAACCCTGATACATCACCGCAATCCGGGTCGAGAGCGTCATCGCCTCGATCTGGTCATGGGTCACATAGACGATGGTCGTCTTCAGCTTCTGGTGCAGCTTCTTGATCTCGGTGCGCATGTCGACGCGCAGCTTGGCGTCCAGGTTCGACAAAGGCTCGTCGAACAGGAACACATCGGGGTCGCGCACCAGCGCCCGGCCCATGGCGACGCGCTGACGCTGGCCGCCCGAAAGCTGGCCCGGCTTGCGGTCAAGCAGGTGGTCGATCTGCAAAAGCCTGGCGACCTCGGCCAGCGCCTTTTCCCGCTCGGCCCTGGGGGTGCCGTGCATTTCAAGACCGAAGGTGATGTTCTGGCCAACCGTCATGTTGGGGTAAAGCGCATAGCTTTGGAACACCATGGCGATGTTGCGTTTCGACGGGTGAACGCCGTTCATCACCCGGCCCTTGATGCTGATTTCGCCTGAGGTGATGTCCTCAAGCCCGGCGATCATGTTCAGCAGCGTGGATTTGCCGCAGCCCGAGGGGCCGACCAGCACGAGGAATTCGCCCTCTTCGACGCTGATGTCGATATCGTGCAGGATTTCGACCGGGCCATAGGATTTGGTGGTATTGCGGATTTCCAGAAAGCCCATGGCTCTTATCCCTTGACTGAACCGGCCATCAGGCCACGCACGAAATAGCGCCCCGCCACTACATAGACGGCCAGCGTCGGCAGGGCCGCGAGGATCGCGGCGGCGAAATGGACGTTGTATTCCTTAACCCCGGTCGAGGATTGCACGAGGTTGTTGAGCGCCACTGTCATCGGCTGCGAGGTGCCCCCGAATGAGGCGCCGAACAGAAAGTCGTTCCAGATATTGGTGAATTGCCAGATCACCGAAACCACCGCGATCGGGCCGGAAACGGGCAGTAGGATACGCCAGAAGATGCGGAAAAACCCTGCCCCGTCGATCATCGCCGCGCGCACAAGCTCGGTCGGGAAGGCGGCGTAATAGTTACGGAAATACAGCGTGGTAAAGCCGATGCCGTAGACCACATGGACAAGGACAAGCCCCGGGATGCTGCCTGCAAGTCCCAGCTTGCCAAGGATCAGCGCCATCGGGATCAGCACGATCTGGAACGGGATAAAGCAGGAAAACAGCATCAGCCCAAAGACCCAGTCCGCACCGCGAAAGCGCCATTTGGTCAGAATATAGCCGTTCAGCGCCCCGACGATGGTCGAGATGGCCACGGCAGGCACCACCATCAGGATCGAGTTCAGAAAATAGGGCTTAAGGCCGGTCGGCTGCACCCCGATCTGGGCGCTGGACCAGGCCGCGCGCCATGGCTCAAGCGTCCAGGCCCTGGGCAGGGCCATCATGTTCCCGCCGGTGATCTCGGGCAGGGGTTTGACCGAGTTGACGCCCATGACGTAAAGCGGCAGCAGGTAGAACAGCGCAAAAAGCACCAGCACCAGATACAGAAACACCCGTGCCGTGCGGCCGGTCGAGACGGCAGTCTCGTGGCGGATCGCGGACATCAGCGTTTCTCCCTTAGTTCGGCATAAAGATAGGGCACCATGATCGCTGCGATGGTCATCAGCATGATCACCGCCGAGGCTGCGCCCACGCCCATCTGGTTGCGGGTGAAGGTATAGGAGTACATGAATGTCGCCGGCATCTCGGTCGCACGGCCGGGACCTCCGCCCGTCAGTGCCACGACAAGGTCGTAGCTTTTGATCGCAAGGTGACTGAGGATCACGAAGGCCGACAGGAATGCGGGCCGCAAAAGCGGAATGACGATGCGCCGGTAAAGCTGCCAGTTCGAGGCGCCGTCGATCTGGGCGGCCTTCAGGATCTCATTGTCGATCCCGCGCAGCCCGGCCAGAAACATCGCCATGACAAAGCCCGAGGTCTGCCAGACCGCCGCAATGACGATGCAATAGATCGCCATGTTGCTGTTCTTGATCCAGCCAAAGCTGAAGCTTTCCCAGCCCCACAGGTGCATGACATGTTCAAGCCCGATCCCGGGGTCGAGGAACCATTTCCAGGCCGTCCCGGTGACGATGAAAGACAGCGCCATCGGATAAAGATAGATCGGGCGCAACATCCCCTCGCCCCGGATCTTCTGATCCAGAAAGATCGCCAGAGCGAGGCCGATCGCCGTGCAGATCACGATGTAAAGCGATGCAAAAACGGCGATGTTTTTCAGCGCGATATGCCAGTGCTGAAGCTTGAACAGCCGGACATAGTTATCCAGCCCGATAAAGGACCAGTTCGGCAGCATCTTTGACCCGGTAAACGACAGCAGCACCGTGAAAAGGATAAACCCGTAAACAAAGATCAGGGTCGTGGCAAAGGACGGGGCCAGCACCAGCCGGGGCAGCCAGTCCTGCAAGCGGGTGCGGAAATCCGCAGAAGTCGGCGGAGACATGCCATTCCTCCTGCCGCGCTTGGCTGGCGCGGTCGTGTTCCTGTCGGTGTTGGAATGCGCCTTGAACCGGGCGCGCGAAGGGAAGGCGGCGCACCGCCTTCCGTCCATGGATGGTGTTTACTGGGCAGCGGCCACCGCGTCGGCCAAAGCCTTTGCAGCGGTTGCGCCATCGGCATATCCGCCGTTCAGCGCGGCGGTGATGACGTCATAGGTGGCGTTTTTCACCGCGGTCGGCGCGCCATGGCCATGCGCCATCGAGCCAAACAGCGTGCCATTCGCGCTGGCTTCGGCCAGATCCTTCATGCCCTTTTTGCCGCAATCGTCGAAATCGGTGTCAGGCACGTCGGTACGGGCAGGGACCGAGCCCTTGACGGTGTTGAAAGCCGCCTGGAATGCAGGGCTTTCTATGGCCGAAGCCATGGCCTTTTGCGCCTCAAGCTCGCCCTCGCTCTTGACGTTGAACATGGCGAACTGGTCCGAATTGAAGGTGACCGAACCCTGTGTACCGGGGAAGCGGATGCAGACGAAATCGGTGCCCGGCACCTTGCCGGCTTTCAGAAATTCCCCCTTGGCCCAGTCGCCCATGAATTGCATCCCGGCCTCGCCGTTGATGACCATGGCAGAGGCCAGGTTCCAGTCGCGGCCCGAAAAGTTGTCGTCCATATAGCCGCGCAGCTTGATCAGCCGGTCAAAGGCCGACGCCATTTTGGCGCCGCCAAGCGCCTCGGGGTCCAGATCGACAAAGGCCGCCTTGTAGAACTCGGGTCCTTCGGCCAGCAGCAGCGCATCAAAGATAGTGGCATCCTGCCAGGGCTGACCGCCATGCGCGACGGGGGTGATCCCGTTTTCCTTCATCTTGTCCAGAACGGCGACCAATTCATCCCACGAGGTCGGCTCGCCCAGGCCGGTCGCCTCCAGCGCGGGTTTGCTGATCCAGACCCAGTTCGTCGAATGCACGTTCACCGGGGCGGCAATCCAGTGGCCGTCGTATTTCGAGAAACGCTGCAGCGCCTCGGGGATCACTTTGTCCCAGCCTTCGGCGGCAGCAACTTCGTCGAGGTTGCCAAGCGCGCCCTCGGCCGCCCAGTCCTGAATGTCAAAGCCCAGCATCTGCACCGCGGTCGGCGGATCACCGGCGGTTACACGGGCGCGCAGCGCGGTCATCGCGGCCTCGCCCCCGCCGCCCGCAACAGGCATATCCACCCACCCAATGCCCTTGGCAGCCAGATCTTCCTTGAGCACGTTCAGCGCCGCAGCCTCACCACCCGCAGTCCACCAGTGCAAAACCTCGACATCCTCAGCCATGACCGGCGTGGCCAGGCCCGCCATGACCGCGATCGGGGCGACGCCCCGAAGCATTTGCTTGAGCATGATTACCTCCCTTGACCGGAAGTTCCGGTGTAAAATTTTTAACGTTTTAAATTATTGTGAGTCAAGCACTCCTCATGCGTGACGGCATCGGCAAAGCCCTGCTATCATGACCCTCTGTTGCGCCAGAGGGCGGATGCGGCATTGCAGGCAAGGGGTAAAGGGCGCAGATGGAGGACGCCCGCCCGGGCAAGGAGGAACACAATGACGGGAAAGGACGTGCGGCCCAGACCGACCCTGCGCACCATCGCCAGCCATCTGGGCGTGTCGCTGGGAACGGTATCGCGCGCCCTGTCAGACGATCCCCTGATCGCGCGCGAAACACGGGAAAAGGTGCGGGCCACGGCCGAGCAGCTGGGCTATACGCCCGACCGGGCCGCGCGCAGCCTGCGCACCGGGCGGACGGGCACGATCATTCTGGTCCTGAACCCGCATGATGAGGTTCTGGGTTTCAGCACCTCGATCATCCGGGGCATCACCCGCGCGCTGCACGGTACCTCGTATCACCTGTTGGTGCTGCCCGATTTCGAGGGCCAGCGCGACGGGCTGATTCGCAAGATCGTGCGCAACCGTCTTGCCGACGGGGTGATTTTTTCGCGTACCGAGCCGCAGGACATCCGGGTGCGCTATCTGACCGAGATCCGCTTTCCCTTTGTCAGCCATGGCCGGACCGAGCTGCCCTTTGTCCATCCCTTTGTCGATTTCGACAATCACGAATTCGCCCGCTGCGCGGCGCTGTCGCTTCTTGAGGCGGGGGCGCGGCGTCCCGCAATCTTGCTGCCTGATCCGCGCTTTACCTTTGGCGGCCATCTGCTCGAAGGGTTTCGGGTGGCGACTGGCACGGCGGGGCGGGTGCTGCCGGGGGTCACGCTGGATACCGAGGGCGGGGCCTTTGCGGCGGTGATCGGCAAGATCCTGCGCGGCCCTGATCCGCCGGATGGGCTGGTCCTGCCGGGCGAGATTTCGGGTCTTGCCGCCATGGCTGCGATCCATGATGCGGGGCTGTGGCCGGGGCAGGATGTGCATCTGGCGGTGAAACAGACTTCGGGCGTTTTTGACATGATCCGCCCGCGAATCAGCAGCTTTTACGAAGATCTGGTCGAGACAGGCTATCTGATGGCAGGTTTCCTTTTGCGCCGCATCGAGGGCGAAGAGCCCGAAAAGTTGCGCCATGTCCAGTCGGTACGCGTTGAAAGGCAGATGGCCCCGCTGCCCCAGAACGGCGGGCCGGCGCTGCCCTGACCCAGATCCTGTTTGTCCCATGCGCCCGGCCTGCTAGGCTGGATCAAAGGCGTCCCCAGGGCGGAGGGAGGACCCGCCATGACCAGAGCCCGCATGCTTTACGCCGTGATTGCGCTCGCGCTTCTGGCGCTGGCGGGGTTTGGTGTCTGGATGGCCAGCCTGCCCGGCACCCCATCCGCGCTGACCGCCACGCCGGTGCCACAGGCCGAGGTCGACGCGCTGCTGACGACGCTAGAGCCCCGTCGCGCCCGGCCCGTCATCGCCGTACCGGGGCTGAATGCAGGGACCGAGACTACCGATTACCTGCTGCCTGCAAGCATCCTGCGCCGCGCCGATGTGGCTGAGGTTCGCCTGCTTGCCGCCGCCCCCGGTCCGGTACAGCTATATCCGGCGTTGCGGGTTCAACCGGACGCGACCTTTGCCGGGTTTGACGCCGCATATCCTGGCGGTGCGGATTATGTGATCGTCCCTGCCATGCGTGTTGATGACGACCCCGCAATTCTGGACTGGCTGCGCCAACAGGCCAGAAAGGGGGCGACAATCATCGGCGTCTGTGCGGGGGCCAAGGTGGTTGCGGCGGCGGGTCTGCTGAATGGTCGAAGGGCCACTACGCATTGGTATTATCTGGACACGCTGTTGTCGCGCAGCCCGACCATTCAATATGTGCCGGATCGCAGGATGGTTGCTGATCGGGGCGTGGTGACGACGACCGGAATTACTGCCTCGGTGCCGACGGCGCTGGCCATGGTGCAGGCGATTGCCGGTCCCGGGCGGGCCGATGCCTTAGCGCGCGAGCTTGGTGTGCTGCCGTGGGACGCCCGCCATGCAAGCGGCGCGTTTCAACTGACCCGGCCTTTTGCCACAACGGTTCTGAAAAACCGCCTGTCCCTGTGGCGGCGGGAAAGCCTTGGGCTGCGGCTGACCCCGGGTATGGATGAGCTGGCCTTGGCGTTTGCCGCCGATATCTGGTCGCGCACATATCTGTCGCGCGTCCAAAGCTATGCAAAGACCACCGATCCGGTGCCGACCCGGGGTGGTATCCGGGTCATTCCCGATCTTGCCGCCCCTGACTGGCCGCAACAGAGCCGCATCACCTTGCCAAAGGGACCGCCCCTGCAAGCACTTGACCGGGCACTGGAGGCGGTTCTGGCGCGTTATGACAAAGCGACCGCCGACATTGTCGCCATGCAGCTGGAATATCCCCGATGGGACAGTGACCTGCTTAGCCGTTAAACGAAAGGAAGAACCGATGCCCAGCACCATCCGCCTGCACCGTGTGATCGCGGCCAGCCCCGACAAGATCTATCGCGCCTTTACCGAGCCGGATGCCATCGCAAGCTGGCTGCCGCCCTATGGTTTTCTTTGCACCGTGCATGAACTGGATGCACGGGTCGGCGGGCGGCACCGGATGTCGTTTCGCAACTTTACCACCGGTCAAAGCCATTCCTTTGGCGGCACCTATCTTGAACTCGTTCCGGGCGAGAGACTGGTCTATACTGACGGTTTCGACGACCCGGCCATGCCGGGGGAAATGCGGGTAACGGTGGTGCTGACGCCGGTCACCGTCGGGACCGAGATGCATGTGGAACAAGACGGTGTTCCCGACCTGATCCCTGCCGAAGCCTGTTATCTGGGCTGGCAGGATTCGCTGCACAAGCTCAAGCGGCTGGTCGAGCCAGAGATCAACCAGTAACAGGCGGGATGGCGACCGCCGTAAAGCGGCCGCCCCTGGTTGCGCCGGTCAGCCGATCTTGCCGCCGCCCTGTTTGCTGATGGCGACAACTGCCGGGCGGACCGGCATGTCATCGCGGAAATCCGGCCAGCGGGTCGAGAGGTCCTCGTAATAGGACGGGCGGCCGTGACCCTCCCAATCCTCGCCGCCGTCGCCGGGGTGCTGGACCGCGACAAAGAAGGTCGTCAGATCGGGCGTCGGGCAGGGGCCGCAAAGCTCGGCCCCGACGGGCACGCGATAGAACAGCCGCGAGGTGCCGCGCGCCGGTCCGTCAACATCCACCGCCCACAGACCGTCGGTGCGCCCGGTGTCCGAGGGCGAGTTGCCATCGGTGGAAACCCACAGCCGCCCCTCGGCATCGACGGCGCAGTTGTCGGGCATGCCGAACCAGCCGTTTTCGGTCGTCGCGGTCGAGAAGGTGGCGCCGACCTCGGCAATCGAAGGGTCGCCGCATTTCACCACGATCTCCCACCGACCCTTGGTCGCAGCCAGATCGCCGCCATCCTCGATGATCTCGATGATATGGCCAAAGGCATTCTCGGCGCGGGGGTTGGCGGCGTTTACCTCTTTGCGCTTGGTGTTGTTGGTCAGCATGACATAGGCGCGACCGGTTTCGGGATTGGGCTGGATATCCTCGGGGCGGTCCATCGGGGTTGCGCCCAGCAGGTCGGCGGCACGGCGGGTCTCGATCAGCACATCGGCCTGGCTTTCAAAGCCGTTCCCGGCGGTCAACGGCCCCTCACCATAGGTCAGAGGCAGCCACTCAAGCGAGCCATCCTCGTGGAAACGGGCGACATACAGCGTGCCCTCATCCAGCAGGTCCATATTGGCGGCGCGGTCATCGGGGTTATAGCGGCCGCTGGTCACGAACTTGTAGACATAGTCGAATCGCTCATCATCGCCGAGATAGAAGACAACGCGCCCATCAGGGGCCAGCGCGCTTTCCGCCCCCTCGTGCTTGAAACGGCCAAGCGCCGTGCGTTTCCTGGGCACCGAATTCGGGTCCATCACATCGACTTCGACGATCCAGCCAAAGCGGTTGGGCTCGTTTGGTTCTTTCGAGATGTCGAAACGGTCATGGAACTTGCCCCAGGCATAGCTTTCCTCGGGGATGCCCATACGTTCATAGTTGCGGGCCTCGGCGTGACCTTCGGGCAGGGCACCCATGAAGTAGCCGTGGATGTTCTCTTCGGCCATGATGTAGGTGCCCCAGGGCGTGACACCGCCGGCACAGTTGTTGATCGTGCCAAGCACCTTGGTGCCGGTCGGATCAGCAACGGTCTGCAGGCGTGAATGGCCGGCGGCGGGGCCACTGATCTGCATCGGAGTCTTGGCGGTGATGCGGCGGTTCAGCGCGCCTTCCAGCACCGGCTGCCATTTGCCGTCCACGCGGCGGATCTCGATAATGGTGCCGCCATGGGCTGCCATTTCGATATTCACCCGATCCTCGGTGGCATCGGCAACCGAGATCTCGCCATCCTTGAGGGTGACGATACCGGGGAACATCAGATGTTCATTGGTGTATTCGTGGTTGACGACCAACAGGCCGCGGTCATCGGCACCCTCAAGCGGGATGAAGCCGACGAAGTCGTTGTTATAGCCGAACTGGCGTTCCTGCGCTGCCTCGGACTGGTTCTTGGGATCGAATTCGGGCGCATCGGCAAAAACCTTGTCGCCCCAGCGCAGCAGGACATCGGCGTCATAGCCCTGGGCAACGTGGTGATTGGCATCGACTCCGGCATCGACCTCGGGGAAGTCAAAGGCCGAGCCTTCGACCGTGCCTTCGGCGCGCGCCTCATCGGCGGCCAGCAGGGCCAGGGGGCTTACGGTCGCCGAAATGGCCGTGGCGGCAAGCGAGCCACGCAGAAAGCCGCGACGCGAAAAGCGGGCTGCGATGATCTCGCCCATGGTCGGGTTGGCGGTGGGGTTATGGCCGGGGCCGTCGGCTTCCTCCAGCTGGCTGGTGCGGAATAGGTGACGGGAAGGCTTTTGCTCGGTCATCAGACGCTCCTGGCTGCTTGGGCGGCCCAAAGGGCGGGGCCGCTTTCGGCGCCCCCTTTAGCCCGCCAGCATGACCGAAAGGTGACAGTGCCACATTTCAGCAGAACCGTCAGCCACCGGGCGTCACGCCGCCGGGGTCACCGGATCGGCGCGGCTGACCGACAGGATCGTCATTTCGCGCGTCTCGCCCGCGCGGGTATCCCACGAGAACTGCGCGCCCGCCTTCAGCCCGATCAGCGCGACGCCAATCGGGGTCAGGACCGAGGCACGCCCCTGGGCGATATCGGCATCCTCGGGCCAGGTCAGGACAACGGTCTGATCGCGGCCCATGGTTTCATCGCGAAAGGTAACACTGCTGCCGATTGCCGCCACATCCTCGGGCAGGCGCTCAAGCGGCAGGACCTTGGCACGCGACAGCTCGGTCAGCAGCCGGTCGGCGAGGTCCGGGTTGCGCGCCATTGCGGCCTCGGCCAGCCGCTCGAGCCGCTCCAGCGTTTCGCTGGCGATGATAACCGGCGGGTGAGAGGTTCTGGTCATGTTTCGTCCTCGATTGATTGTCATGCACAGGGATCGCCCGGTCATGGCCGGCCGAAGATCAGGATGGGTGGGATCGGAAAGCCCCCGGGGCGAGAGATCAGCGCAAACGCCGCTCTGCCGGGGGCAGAGAGCGGAATAGCAGCACACCGGCGTAATACCGGGCCTGAGATGACGGCGCGCAGAACAACATCATTCCAGCCTATCCATGAAAATCCGCAGAGTCGAGACCGTCCCGTCCATGTGGATGGCCGGGATGCCCCTTGTTGCGCCGCCTGCCGGCAGCAAAATGCCGATAACGCTAACAAGAATGGCAGCCCCCGGCCGATATACGTTCAACCAGTTGAAAAAACGTTTATATTGCTGCTGGATACTGCCCGACCGACTCGCCCACCCCCCGGAGCATCATGCATTCGTCCCAAATCGCCCGCCGCACTCTTTTGCAGGCCGCTCTAGGAGGCGGCGCCTTCTTTCTATTGCCACAGCTCGCCCGTGCGGCCGATGGGGCCGACGGCGGTGAGCCCGTCCCTTTTTCGTTTGAGTGGCTGACCGGGCAGGCGCGCGAGCTTGCCGAACACGACTATCAGCCTCCGGTGGTCGAAGAGGCGGATATCCTTGAAGAGGTCGATTACGACCGCCACAACGAGATCCGCTTTCGCAAAGAGCGGGCGTTGTGGGGCGACAAGCCCAGCCCTTCGCAGGTGCGTTTTTTCTTTCCCGGCCGCTATTTCAAACAGCCCGTCCGCCTTCATACGGTCGAGGACGGTATGGCCCGCGAAATCCCCTTCTCGGTCGATTTCTTTGACATCCCCGAGGACAACCCCGCCAGGCGACTGGTCCGTACCGAAGGGTTTGCCGGGTTCAGCGCCATGGACGCCAAGACCGGGATCGACTGGATGGCGTTCCTTGGCGCGTCCTATTGGCGAACCTCGGGCTATAGCGGGCAATTCGGCCTTTCGGCGCGGGGGCTGGCGATCGACACCGCTATTGCCGGCGGCCCCGAGGAATTTCCCATGTTTACCCAGTTCTGGCTTGAGCCCGAGAACGAAAACGGCCTGACCGCCTATGCGCTGCTTGACAGTCCGCGTGCCACCGGGGCCTATCGCATCGTTTCGCGCCGGGGCGACGGGGTGGTGCAGGACGTGACCGCCCGCATCTTTATGCGCGACACGGTTGAACGTCTGGGCCTTGCGCCGCTGACCTCGATGTTCTGGTTTGCCAAGAATACCCCCCATGTCTCGCCCGACTGGCGGCCAGAGGTACATGATTCAGACGGGCTGGAAATTCTGACGGGCAGCGGAGAGCGCATCTGGCGGCCGTTGAACAACCCGCCCCATACGATGGTGAACACGTTCAGCGCGCCCTCGGTCAAAGGGTTTGGCCTGATGCAGCGCGAAAGGGATTTTGAGCAATATCAGGATGATGGCGTATTCTACGACCGTCGCGCCGGCGCCTGGGTCGTCCCGGGGCAGGATTGGGGTCAGGGCACCGTCACCTTGGTCGAGATCAGCACCGATGATGAGATTCACGACAATATCGTCGCCTTCTGGCAGCCCGCCGGGGCGGTCAAACCGGGCGACAGTCATGAGCTTAGTTATACCCTGTCCTGGCTCAAGGACAGCCCGCTGACCGGCAGCACCGGCCAGTTCACCGCCGTCCGACTGGGCGCGGGGGGCGTGCCGGGACAACCGCGCCCGCAGGATACGGTTAAAATTGTCTGCGATTTTACTCCTCATGACCTTGGGGCGGGCGACAAGCCCTATTTCAACATCACCAGTTCGCGCGGGGTGGTTTCGAATGATGCGGTCTATCCCATCGTTGGCCAGTCGGCCTGGCGGGCCATGTTCGATCTGGGCTTTGGCGGCCCGGAAGAGCTGGTCGGGCGCGACGATAGCCCCATCGACCTGCGCGCCTTTGTAGCCAAGGGGGATGAGGCGGTGACCGAGACTTTGCTGTTGCAGCTATTCCCCACGCAACTGCGCGCCATGCTGGCCCGCAAGCCGTAACGCACAGAGTCGGCCCCCGGATTCGCGGTCAATCCTGTGAGCCGGCCTTTCCTTTCGCGTTGCAGAAGAAATTTCCCGTAGAGTTTGCGATGCGGGAATAATTAAGTCGTGCGGAAGGAAATTTAAAACGACCAATTTCATCGTTTTTTAATCCTTTTCGGGTTAGCCTGCATGCAGACGAAAGCAGCAGGAGGTTGCGGCCGTGTATATGAAGATCACCGAGCGTGCCCCGTCGCGTCGAATTTCCGATGTCCTCGAATTCGACCTCGGCCCCCGCATGGGTTTCGAGCACCATTCGCCCGTTGTGGATGAGCTTGCGGGCCATCACGGCGTTCTGGCGCAGCTGAGAAAGCTTGGCAGCCGTCTGCTGACCCGGGACCGGGGTGATGTGCGACCGCGCCACCGGCCGTCGGCCGCGGCCCTGCTTTCGCCCGCCGACCCCGGGGTTTTCAGCCTTTGGGAGCGCCGGGCCGTTGCTGCCTTTGCCTCAATCCTGATCGGAAACGTCCATCAGGCAAAATATGTTGGTCTGTTGGCCGACAGCCATAATGACACGGGCGAGCGCGTCGGTGATCTGAGCCAGGCGGTTCTGGCCGAGGCGCATCGCCTTGCCAGTACTATGCCGCTTGACCGTTACCGGGTCGGGGATCGTCTGCGCGAAAGGCTGAATGACCGTGTCGCGGCAGCGCTGGAACATGTCTGGCAGATTCTCCACGGTCTTTCTGGCACCGGGGCAAGTCGCCAGTGCCTGTCTCGTGCCGGCTGGAGCGAGGATGACATTGTTTCGCTGGAACATGTCGTCAGCCTTTTTTCACCGATGAGCGTGATCCGGCACTGATCTGCCCAACAGAAACCCGGGCTAAACAGGCAGAGCTGAAAGGCCCGGTGCGGCACCCGCACGACGGGTGCTGCAAAAGGGCGGCCGAGGGATAGAACGAACTGCCTGGCGGCTGCGCCGGGCCTGGAGATGCAGCGCGACCCGGCTTGCCGTATCCGCCCGGCGCGGGCTTGCAGGTTTTGTAACCGTGCAGCCTGCCTCGGCCTTTGGCCCTAAGGTCAGGCCCCGTAAACGCGGCTGATGAGCGTGCTATGCTGTGATTCACGTTTCCACCTCAGGGAGGGATCATACTGGTTGACCGATGAGCAGATGGAGCGTCTGCGACAGTTTTTTCCAAAGTCACGAGGCAGGTCTCGCTTTGACGACTGACGCGTGCTGAGCGGTATGATCTTTATTCAGCGCAACGGGTTGATGCGGAAACACGCACCTGCCGCCTCTGGTCCCGCGAAGACGCTCTACAACCGCTGGAAGTGCTGGAGCCGAATGGGAGTGTTCGCTACCAGCATGACCGAACTGGCGGGCAGGCGCAGGAAACCGATATGATGATGATCGATGCGACACATCTGAAAACGCTGTTTGATCCCACAGTTTGATGGTGCGATCTTTTCTTTGGAATGGAAGGATGCCCTATGGGACAAATTCGCCATGGCAGCGCCACGATCACGCACGCTGTCCGAACAACAATACAACAATACAGCGATCGCAAGCTTCGTTCGCGCAGTTGGGCCGCGAACTGGGGATTAACCCCAAGACCGTCGCGAAGTGGCGCAAGCGCGCGACGGCCGAAGACATGAAGACAGGGCCGGCAGAGCTCCGTTCGACAGCTTTGTCCGAGGCCGGGGAGGCGATGACCGTTGCGTTCAGACGTCATACACTTCTGCCCTTAGACGATTGTCTCTACGCTCTGCAACCTTCGATCCCCCACCTGACGCCATCAGCTGTCTGCAGCGACATGGCATCTCGCGCTTGCCTGATATGGAGAGTGACAAGCCGAAGCGGTCGGAATTCAAACGCTACCCGATCGGCTTCTTCCACATCGACATAGCTGAGGTGCAGACAGCTGAAGGTAAGCAATATTTGTTCGTCGGCATCGACCGCACGAGCAAGTTCGCCGTGACCCAACTCGTCGATAGAGCCGACATGAAGACAGCCTGGGAATTCCTTCAGCATATGCTTGAAGCCGTGCCTTACCAGGTTCACACCGTTCTCACGGACAACGGAATCCAGTTCGCAGAGCAGCCGTGGAACCGGAACACCCTCTACTCCCGGCTGATGCGCTTCGACATGATCTGTGAGGCAAACGGGATTGAGCACCGGCTGACCAAGCCCAACCATCCCTGGACCAACGGCCAGGTCGAACGGATGAACCGCACGATCAAGGACGCCACCGTCAAACGCTTCCACTACGAAACCCACGACCAACTGCGAACGCACCTCGCAGACTTCATGGCGGCCTACAACTTCGCACGAAGGCTAAAGATCCCCGGCGGTCTCACGCCTTACTAATACATCTGCGAGATCTCGACATCAGAGCCCGACAGATTCATCCTGAACCCGGTCCATCAGATACCGGGACTGAGCAACTAGGTGCTGCCGCTAATGATGTGCAATTCCGCGCCATCTGGTGGCTTGGGGCTGTGATCCTACAGTGGATATTGGCCGGGCTGGGTTTCCACGGTGATCCAGCGCAGCTCGGTGAATTCGGCAATACCCGCCTTGCCTCCAAAGCGGCCATAACCGGAACTGGCGGTCCCGCCGAAGGGCATCTGTGCCTCGTCATGCACGGTCGGGCCGTTGATGTGGCAAATGCCTGACCTGATCTGGCGTGCCACCGTCAGCCCGCGCGCCATGTCGCGGGTAAATATTGCTGCTGACAGCCCGTATTCCCCGTGGTTGGCAAGGCGGATCATGTCCTCTTCGTCACGGGCGCGGAAAATGGCGACCACTGGACCAAAGCTCTCTTCGTTGGCGATGCGCATATCGGTCGTGACGTGATCGACCACCTGCGCCGGCATCAGCACACCCTCGGCCGTTCCGGCAGAATGCAGGGTTGCGCCTTTCTGGCGGGCGTCCTCGATCAGAGCCGTGACTTTGGTGACGGTCTGGACATCGACCACTGCGCCCAGAGGGGCCTTGCCCTCGCGAGGATCTCCGGCCTTCAGTGCAGCAGCACGGGCGATAAACCGTGCAACGAAATCCTCGGCAACCCCGGGGGCAAGGATGATACGTTCGGTCGACATGCAGATCTGGCCCTGATTGAAAAAGGCACCAAAGATCGCGGCATTCACCGCCTCTTCCAGATCGGCGTCGTGCAGCACCATAAACGGGGCCTTGCCGCCCAATTCAAGCAGGCAGGGTTTAAGCTGCCGTGCTGCGCGTTCGGCAATGATGCGGCCGACCTTGGTCGATCCGGTAAAGTTGATCCGCCGCACCGCAGGATGATCGATCAGCGTTCCGACGATATCGGCTGCGTCCTCGGGGGCGTTAGTGACAAGGCTGACAAGGCCGCGGGGCACCCCGCCTTCCTCAAGGGCCTCGACGATCAGCGAATGGGTGCGCGGGCAGGTCTCGGACGCTTTGAAGACCACGGCATTTCCGCAGGCCAGAGGGGTCGCCAGAGCCCGGACACCCAGGATCACCGGCGCATTCCAGGGTGCGATGCCAAGCACCACCCCGACCGGCTCACGGCTGGCCATGGCAAGACAGCCCGGCTTGTCTGACGGGATGACCTCGCCCGCGACCTGCGTGGTCAGCGCTGCCGCTTCGCGCAGGATCGAGGCAGCCAGCATGGTGTTGAAACGTGCCCAGGGTTCGGTCGCACCGATCTCGTCAGCCATGGCGGCGACGAAAGCATCGGCGCGGGCGGCAAGCGCATCGGCCGCACCAAGCAACGCTGCGCGCCGGGCGTTGGGGCCAAGTGCGGCCCAGGTGGGAAAGGCTGCGGCGGCCGCGTCAGCCGCCGCGATTGCATCGGCCGGGCTTGCGGCGGCGGCTTCGCTGGCAATCGCGCCGGTGACCGGGTTGCGGCGGTGAAAGCTGCGCCCGTCGCTGGCAGGGCGTGCCTTTCCACCGATCTTCATGCTGACGAAACCCATGCTCTCCTCCTGTCGCGCGGGGTCGAATCGGGGCTGTGGGGCCCGCGACCGGGCCATAGCATCATTCCCGTGAGGGCAGGGCAATGTGGTCGGTCTAATGCCCGCCGCCACCGCCGCCGCCGCCGGACGCGGGGCGTTCGACAAATATCAAAAGCAGCGCGAGAGAGGCGAAAAGAGCGGTCAGCAGCACAAAGATATCGGCCAGCGACATAAGCATTGATTGCAGACGCGCCATCTGGGTCAGTGTCGCCAGCGCCGCGGTATCGGCTGCCTCGCCAAGGCTGGAATAAACCTGTTCCAGCATCCGCATCGTCTCTTGCGCGGCATGGTTGGTGCCGCTGACGCTTTCGGCGATGCGGGCATAATGCAGATCCTCGCGGTTGCGCAGCACGGTGTTGATAAGCGCCAGCCCGACCGCGCCGCCAAGGTTGCGCGTCAGGTTGAACAGGCCCGAGGCGTTCTTGACTTTTTCAGGTGGCAGCATCCCCAGTGCGATGTTCGATACCGGCACCATGCAGAGCATCAGCGAGACACCGCGCAGGATCTGAGGCAGGAAGATTTCCCAATAGTCCCAATCCTCGGTCAGCCCGCTCATCATCCAGCAGCTAAAGGCAAAGATCCCGAACCCGATACCCATCATCAGCCGGGGGTCGACGCTTTGCGACAGCCGTCCGGCGATAGGGGCGGTCAGAAACATCGACACGCCCGACACCATCATCGCTTCGCCGATCTGTAGCGAATTATAGCCGCGTACCCCCGACAGATAGAGCGGAAAGATATAGATCAGCCCATAAAGCCCGATCCCAAGGCCAAAGGAAAACAGCGAGCCCATGGCAAAGTTGCGGTCGGCAAAGGCGTCGAGCCGCACGATAGGTTCTTGGGCCGTGAATGCGCGCCAGAAGAAAAGAAAACCGCCAACCGCCATCACTGCGGTCATGGCGACGATGAGTTCGTCGGCGAACCAGTCGTCTGCCGCGCCTTCTTCCAGCACATATTCCATTGCGCCAAGAAACAGCGCAAGGCCCAGAAAACCCCACCAGTCAAAGCGGCGCAGCAGGCTCATGTCCGGCTTGTCAAAGTCGATCATCAGAAAAGCCGCGCTGGTGACGATGATGCCGGGAATGACGTTGATGAAAAACAACCAGTGCCAGCTAAGGTATTCCGTCAGATAGCCGCCAAGCGTCGGCCCGATCGTTGGGGCTAGCGTCGCCACCAGCCCGATCATGGGCGAGACGATATGCATCTTTGATCGCGGAAAGATCGTGAAGGCGCAGGCAAAGACCGTGGGGATCATTGCCCCGCCGATGAAACCCTGAAGCGCGCGCCAGATGATCATCTCGGTCATCGAGTTTGACAGGCCGCACATCAGGCTCATCAATGTAAAGCCGCCCGCCGAGATGGTGAACAGCCAGCGCGTCGACAGCATCCGCGACAGATAGCCTGACAGCGGAATCATGATGACCTCGGCGATCAGATACGAGGTCTGGATCCACGGGATCTCATCGCTTGATGCCGCAAGCCCGGCCTGAATTTCAGAAAGCGAGGCCGAGACGATCTGGATGTCCAGAATCGCCATGAACATGCCCAGCACCATCAGCAGAAAGGTGATGAGGCGGCGTGGGTCGATCCGGTCCTCATCCACCGCGGCAGTCATTACGACGGGCGCGGCGGTCACTTCGGCGGTGCCGTTGGCAGCCATGGTCTAGCCCCTGTTGTGGCTGTCGGGCAGGGCGGCGTCCTTGGCCGCAGCTTCGGGCGCGGCAGAGGTGGCGGCGATATCCGGAGCGGCTTCTTCGGGCGTGGTCGTGGGCGGCATCAGCTGCTGACTGGCACCGGTGCGGGTGTCGATCTCGGCAATGACCGACAAGCCGGGGCGCAGGGGCAGGCGAGCGCGGTCCTGTGCGTCGATCTGGATCCGTACCGGAACGCGCTGCACGACCTTGGTGAAATTGCCCGTGGCATTCGACGAGGGCAATATGCTGAACACCTGTCCCGTACCGGCGGCAAGGCTGTCCACCGTGCCATGCAGAACCTCTTTGGGCCAGGCGTCAACTCGGATCGAAACCTTGGCGCCGGGATGGATATCGGCGATCTGGGTTTCCTTGAAATTGGCATCCACATAGACCTCCTGCACCGGCACCAGCGTCCCGATCGGGCTGCCCGGGCCGACGTATGAGCCGACCTCGACCCGCCGTTCGGTCAGGATGCCATCAAAAGGGGCGCGGATCTGTGTAAAGTCCAGATCGCGCTGCGCCTTGCTCAGATCCGTGCGGGCCGATTGCACCTCAAGCCGGGCGGTGTCCAGCCGGGCCTTGAACAACACCAGCTCGGCCTCGGCCTGGGCCAGCGCGCCGCGTGCGCTTTCAACCTGCGCGGCCGAGGATTTCGCGTTCGCCTCGGCTGCATCCAATGCGGCCTGAGTGCCGGCGGAAGTGGTCTTTAGCTCGCGCGCCCGGCGATAGGCCCGTTGTGCGCCGTCGCTGGTTGCCTCGGCGGCGGTCACTGCGGCGTGGGCCTGGCGGATTGCGGCCTCTCCGGCGGTGATCTGCGCCTCAAGCTGACGCACGTTGATTTCGGCGACGGCCAGGCCGTTGCGGCTGCTTTCCAGCGCCAGTTCATAATCCTCGGGGTCGATGCGGGCGATGACCTCACCCTTGCGGACGGGCGCGTTGGCCGCGACAAGGATCTCGGCGATATAGCCACTTTCGCGCGCCTGCAGCGTCACCAGATCGGCTTGCAGATAGGCGTCGTCGGTTTTTTCGTGAAAGCGGCCAGAGGTGAACCATTGCCAGCCCTCGTAACCGACCACCGCCAGCAGGATAAATGCCAGCACGCCAAGGATGCGTTTGGCCTTGCCGGGTTTTTTCGCCGCCGGCTGTGCCCCGGGCGAGGGGCCGGTTGCCGCAGACGAATCTTCGTGCGTCGAAGCCATGGTATATCGCGCCTTTCCGATAGTGACCGCTGCCAGCAGATCGAAGAGCCAGCCCCGGTGGAGGAGGGGGGATTCGAGTCGCGGTCAGGCTGCTTATAGTATTGACCGAACCGTTCGGTCAATATACATATTAAGGGACCCTGCGGGATAGGGAATGACTTTTCCTGACGGGGTGGCATATCCTGCCGCACGACATCCGCAGCGTGCAGGAAAAGGAGGCAGGTTTGAACCAACCCGGCGGCAAGACGGCATCTGACAAGGGTGATCAGGGTGATCCCTGCGACCTGACGATGCAGCCCGAGGACAATCCCAAACGCCGCCAGATCCTTGATGGCGCGCGGCGGATGTTCCTGACGCATGGGTTCGAGGCCGCCTCGGTACAGGATATCGCCAAGGCGGCGGGGGTGTCGAAGGGTACGCTCTATGTGTATTTCGACAGCAAAGAGGCGATGTTTCAGGCGCTGGTCTCGACCGAATGCGGTCGCCTGCAACAGACCATCCGCCAGATCGGATCGGGTACGGAGGATGTCGGGCATGAGCTGTGCCAGATCGCCCGACGCATGATCGGCACGCTGCTACAGCGTGAGGTGCTGGCCGCGATGCGCATGATGATCGGCGCGGGTGAGAAATTCCCCGAACTGGCTCGGCTGATCTATCAGGCCGGGCCCACCCGCTCGATCAAGGCTTTGGCAGAGTATTTTGAGCGCCGCGTGGCCCAGGGCGATCTGGTGATGAGCGACTGCCTTGAGGCGGGGGCCGAATTCGTCGACCTGTTGCTGGGCGGTTTGCAGCGCCGCGCGCTTTTGATGATGCCTCCGCTGAGTGATGAAGAGATTGAGGCCTTTATCCGCCGCCGCGTCGCACGTTTTCTGGCCGTCTATGCCCCCGGTCCGGTGGCGGGCTGACGGCGCCTTTTCTGCGTCAATTGGCCCAAGCGCGGCAGGGCCGCGGTGATGGCTATACTGGCGGTGAGTGACAACACCGGGCATGGCCGTCCAGCCCCTCTGGCCCCTCCGGCACTTTCGGGGGGCGTCCTGCCAGGCGGCTCTCAGCAAGATCGGAGGACTGACATGGCCGAGGAACGGGATTGCGTGATTGCGGGCGGCGGACCGGCGGGGATGATGGCGGGGCTGCTGTTGGCGCGGGCGGGTGCCCGCGTCACGGTCCTGGAGCGGCATCCCGATTTCCTGCATGATTTTCGCGGCGACACCATCCATCCAGCCACCCTGCAACTGATGGCCGAACTGGGCTGGCTGGACGAATTCCTGCGCCTGCCGCATCAAAAGGCGCCCGACCTGCATGCTGAGATCGCGGGCCAGCAGGTCACCATCGCCGATTTCAGCCGCCTGCCGCTCGACTGTCGCTATATCGTCTTTATGCCGCAATGGGATTTCCTGAATTTTCTGGCGGAAAAGGCGCAGGAGCTGCCGGATTTTTCGCTGCGTATGGGCCATGGCGTCAGCGGCCTTTTACGCGAAAACGGGCGCATCCACGGCGTGATCTGGCAGGACACAAGCGGCGCGAAAGGCGAGATCCGCGCGCCGCTGGTCATTGGTGCGGACGGTCGGCATTCGGTGGTGCGTACCAAGGCAGGGCTGGAGGTTCAGGACTTTGGCTCAGCGGTTGATGTGCTGTGGCTGCGGCTGACGCGCCTGCCCGACGATCCGGTCCCTGCGATGAGCCATGCCGGCCCGCAGCAAGGGCTGGTGCTGATCGACCGCGGCGATTTCTGGCAATGCGGCTATGTCATCCGCAAGGGCAGTTTCGATGACCTCAAGGCGCGCGGCCTGCCCGCATTTCGCGCCGCGCTGGCTGCGCTGGCGCCCCTGCCGGCCGGGCGGTTTGACGAAATACAGGGCTGGGATCAGGTGCACCTGCTTTCGATCCGCATGGACCGGCTGAAACGCTGGTGGGCGCCGGGGGTGTTGTGCATCGGCGATGCGGCACATGCCATGTCGCCGGTCGGGGGGTTCGGCGTCAACCTTGCCATTCAGGACGCGGTGGCGGCGGCAAATATCCTTGCCCGCCCTTTGCGCGAGGGGCGGTTGCAGGATGCCGATCTGGCCCGGGTCGAGGCCCGCCGCCGTTTCCCGACCAAGGCCACGCAGGGATTGCAGCGCATGATGCGTCGCAAGCGTAACGAAAAGGGCGAGGCCGCGCCGCGCCCGCCGGGCTTTATCCGTGCAATCGCCCGCTTTCCGCTGCTTGCCCATGCCATGGGCCGGCTGATCGGCATGGGGTTCCGGCCCGAACATGTAAAAGAGGTGCCAGGCCATGGCGTGGACTGACGCCGGGTGGCGCGAGGTCGGCCATGCCCGGGCCTGAGCGCCATTCTGCCGTGATGCGGGCGCTGTTTCTTGCGCTTGGCCTTGGCTTTACCGGTCTGGGCTTTGTCGGGATATTTCTGCCGCTGCTGCCGACGGTGCCCTTTCTGATCCTTGCCGCCGCCTGCTTTGCCCGCTCGTCCGAGCGGCTGGAGAACTGGCTGCTTTCACATCCGCAATTCGGCCCGCTGCTTTCGGACTGGCGTGAGCGCGGGGCGATCCCGATGCGGGCCAAATGGGCGGCGCTTATCGGGACGCTGACAGGCTTTGGGCTGTTTTTATTCTTCAGCCACCCGGGCTGGCCGCTGGTACTGGCGGTGGCCGGGCTGATGGGGCTGGGGCTCGGCTATGTCTTTACCCGCCCTTCGGCATAAGGAATTCGGCAAGGCAACAGAGGTCCGCGCCTTGCCGCGATATCTTAGCGCGCAAAGCCGCTGATCTGGGGCAGCCAGGTTGAAAGCGCAGGCACAAAGGTCAGGATCAGCAATGATGCCAGCGCCGCAAGAAAGAACGGCGGCAATTCGCGGATCAGCGCCGAGGGTTTTTGCCGTGTCGCCGAGGCGACGACAAAAATCAGCCCTCCGACCGGGGGCGTCATCAGCCCGAAGGTCAGGTTGACGATGACGATGATGGCGAAATGGTCTGCTGCGATGCCAAGGTTATGCGCGATGGGCGCAAGAATCGGCACAAGGATCATCACCCCGGGCAGCGGGTCCATGAACATGCCAAACACCAGCAGCAGCAGGTTCACCATCAGCAGAAACGCTATGGGTGACAGGTCCATGGCGATGACCGCGTCAGCCATGGCCTGCGGCACGCCCTCGATGATCAGCACCCAGGCAAAGGCACGTGCGGCAGCCAGGATCATCAGCACCGCGACCGACATGATAGCCGAGCGCAGGAAAGCCCCCCAAAGATCGCTTAGCGTAAAGCCGCGATAGATAAAGGCGCTGGTCAGGATCGCGTAGAAAACTGCGACGACCGAGGCTTCGGTCGGGGTAAAGACCCCGCCGCGAATGCCGCCGACGATCAGCACGATCAACAAAAGCGCGGGCAGCGCAGCACCGGTGTTGCGCAGCATATCGCCCAGCGGCGGGCGCGGCTCTCCGCTGCGATAGTTGCGTTTGCGGCTGATCCACCAGTTCACGGCGGCCAAAAGGCCGGCGATCAGGATGCCGGGCAGGATGCCTGCCATGAACAGCGAGCCGACCGAGGTATTGCGATCCTGCAGCGCATAGATGATCATGGTGATCGAGGGCGGAATGATCGGGTCGATGACCGCGACCGAGATGGTCAGCGCCCCGGCATAGGCTTTGGAATAGCCGCTGCGCTCCATCATCCGTGCCATCATTGCGCCGGGGCCGGCAGCCGAGGCCAGCGCCGAGCCCGAGATCCCGGCAAACAGCGTCCCGGTCAGGATATTGGCATAGCCAAGCCCGCCGCGCAGATGCCCGACGAATTGCGAGGCAAAACGCAGCAGCATGCGCGAGATCGCGCCCGTGGACATGATCTCGGCCGCGAGGATGAAAAAGGGCACAGCCAGCAGCGGAAAGCTGTCAAGACCGGTGAACATCTCTTTCACCACCACGACCAGCGGATAGCGGCCTGAAAGGCCGACCGCGGCAAAGGCAGCCATGGCCAGCGCAAAGGCGATGGGCACCCCCATGATCATCAGGATCAGAAATGCGACAATCAGAATCTCAACCAACTGGGGCCTCGTCAGATTGCTGCAGGCCCGCCCGCAGATATTGTGGTGCGACCAGCGCCAGATGCAGGATCATCAGCAGGAAACCGACGGGCATTGCGGCATAGATCCACTTCATCGGCACCTGCAGTGCCGCCGACCGCTGGATCGAGGTCCGGTTCATGTAGTCGATGCCGACCCAGACCATGAAGGCGAAAAAGCCGAACAGGATCAACAGGATCACGCCGCGCAGGACAAGCTGACCCCTGGCGGGCAGGGCGTCCTGTGCATTGGTGATGGCGGCGTGGGCGCCGTGGCGCAGCGCCAGCCCGCAGCCCAGAAAGGTCAGCCAGATCATCGAGTAACGCGCGACCTCATCGGCCCAGGTCAGCGAATTGCCGGTCAGGTAGCGACCGGCGACGTTCCAGCCAAGGATCCCCGCCATGGCGGCAAGTCCAAGAACCAGAACGGCACCGTTCAGCGCGACAAAGGCGTGTTCGATCCGGCGCATCGGTTATTCGACCGCCTGGATGCGGTCCATCAGCTCTTTGCCGAACTGGGTCTCATATTGCTTGTAAGGCCCGGCCAGCGCGTCGCGGAAGGCGGCTTTTTCTTCGGGCGACAGCTCGTTGATCTGCATGCCGGCCTGTTTCATCGCCTCGACGCCCGAGGCATCGACATCGTCCACATAGGCGCGCATCGCCGTCACCGCATCGCGAGCGGCCTTGTCAAAGGCGGCTTTCTGCGTGTCGTCGAGCCCGTTCCACAGCGAAGGCGAAACAAGGATGATCGTCGAGGAATAGACATGGCCGTCGAGGGTCAGGAACTTCTGCACCTCGTCAAGCTTGGCCGATACGATCACCGACAGCGGGTTTTCCTGCCCGTCGATGGCGCCTTGTTCAAGCGCGCCGATCACCTCGGGCCATGCCATCGGGGTAGGGGCGGCGCCAAGGGCGCGGAACGCCTCGATATGCACCGGGTTTTCCATGGTGCGGATCTTGAGCCCGCTCAGGTCGGCGGGTTTCTCGACCGGGCCGCGGTTGCTGGTGATATGGCGAAAGCCCTGCTCACCCCAGGCCAGCGCGTGCAGACCGGCGGCGTCGAACTTCGCCAGCATCTCCTGCCCGACCTCGCCGTCCAGAACCTTGCGGGCGTGATCTTTGTCCCGCAACAGGAAGGGGATGCCCAAAACGCCGACTTCGGGGACGAAATTGGTCAGCGTACCGTCCGAGGCGATGGTCATTTCGACAGTGCCAAGCTGCAGCCCTTCGAGAACCTCACGCTCACCGCCCAGACCCGATGAGGGGAAATGGCGGAAGGTGAACTGGTCGCCAAGGCTTTCCTTGAGCGAGGCTTCGAATGCCTTGGCACCCGCGCCGTAATGGCTGTCCTCGGCCAGAGCGTAACCGATCTTGATTTCCTGCGCGAACGACGGCGCGGCGACGGCAGCGCAAAGCAGCGCGGCGGCAAAGACGTGTTTCATGCTGGTTCCTTCCCGTTTCCGGGGGCGATTTAGCGCTACATGACGGGAATGTGCAATCCCGGCACCCGTCGTGGGGCCGGGTGAGAGAGCGGTCCCGCCCCTCAGGCAGGGCGGGATTGCGGCACGGTATCAGGGGTGCCTTCGAATGCGTTAGCGATTTCTGTCTCGCAGCAGCCATTGGCCAGCATTGCCGCCAGCAGGATGCGCGCCTGCCCCGGGCGCAGCACACGGGCGTGGATGGCTCCGGCGCGGCGCATGTCATGGCCGCCGCCCCCGCCGCCATAGATTGGCGAAAGCAGTCCTTCGGGCACGCGGCTTGAGACGACGACAACCGCGCCTTCGTTGCGGGCTCGCGCGATTGCCGCGACCAGTTCGGGCGTGGCATTGCCGGACCCCAGTGCCGCGATGACGATGCCGCGGGCGCCGGCTGCAAGGCTGGCCTCAAGCAGCAGCCCGTCGCTGCCGGGATGGGCGGCGATGATATCGACCCTCAGATCGCTGACAGGGGCGGGCAAGGGGTGCGAGATGGTTGCCCCTTCATCCGCCACCCGCCGAAAGGCGTCGGGTGCATCGGTCGAGAATTTGTAAAGCCCCCAGACCGGCATGACCTGACCGCCAAAGGCCAGGGCGACCCCCGGATCTGCCTGGGGTTGCAGTGCCGCCCGGACAGCATCAGTGAAATTCCGCGCGCCGTCCGAGCGTGGATGGTCAGATGCAAACTGCGCCCCGGTAAAGATCACCGGCTTTTGCGGGCCATGCTGCAACTGAACGAGGAGCGCGGTTTCCTCCATTGCGTCGGTGCCGTGCAGTGCGATGACCCCCGTGACCTGCGGATCGGCCAGTGCTGCCCCCACCGCATCGCTGATCCGCTGCATGTCGGCCAGCGTCAGACTGGCCGAGTCCTTGGCCAGCACCTCTTGCGCGCGCAGATCCACCGCCATCGGCGGCAGTAGTGACAGCAGCTCGGCGGCCCCAAGGTTTGGCCGTGCGGCTCCGTCGGAATCCAGGCTGCTTGCAATGGTTCCGCCGGTGGTCAGGACCACCAGCAGCGGGTTCTGGCCCGTTCCGGTCACGACATAAGCCCTATGGCCTTGCACATTTTCCCCCTGCAGATTTGGCCCTGTTTCAGATCGGCCTCCGGGTCTTGGGCTCCGGTTATCTCAATCTGTCAGACAGCTTTGGGATTAGCACAGCCTGCGGCAGGGTCAAGACGCCATCGCGAAAGCCCGGCATAATCTTGCGTCACGGGTCAGTCAATGAAAGGAAAATTGCGCCCGGGTTCCGCAATGTGGAAGATCACGAATTCGCCGGACGCTGGTTGATGATCCAGGTCATCGCCTGTTCGACCTCGTGCAGGTGGTCGCGCATGGCGGTCTGCGCCTCGGATTCCGAGCCTGCGGCAATCGCTTCGGCGATGCGGCGATGTTCGTGATTTGAGGTAATGCGCCGGTCAGCCATCAGGTTCACCAGCTCGGACTGGCGCATCAGCGCATCGCGAGAGTCGGTGACGATGCGGGCAAACAGCCGGTTGCGCGCTGCCTCGGCGATCAGGCAGTGGAAATCGGAATCAAGGCGCACCCATTTCAGCGCATCCTCTTGCCGCTCCATGCTGTCGCACAGTTGCAGCAGGCGTTTCATGTCCTCTTCGCTGCGGCGCAGGGCGGCCCAGCCGGCGGCGGGGATCTCGATAAAAGGCCGCGCCTCGATCAGCTCACGGGCGGAATAGCTGCCATAGGCAAGCTCGGGCACCTGCCTGTCCGAGATCACGAAGCTGCCGCTGCCGCTGCGGCTGCGGGTCAGCCCCAGCGTCTGCAATGAACGCATGGCCTCGCGGATGATCGGGCGGCTGACGCCATAATGTTCGGCTAGCTTGGCTTCAGAAGGCAACCGGATGCCGACCGGTAAACGACCGGTCAAAATTGCGCCTCGCAGATCCTCGAACACCGTTTCGGCGGCGTTTTTCCGACTGACCGGGCTCTTCTTGGACAACCAATCAGCCACCTTGTTCATGGCGCCAATGTTGCACGTCAGGCGCACCTGTCAAGCCGTCCAGTCGAGGTCGGTGCCTTTTTGTCACCAGATCAATGACAGCGTTGCCGCATGGTGCCGGACGCGGCCGAGGCGCGGTTTTTCGCCCGGCGCGAGATTTTTCAGGTCGTGGTGGTTGTCCTTGCCGTCTGGGCATGGCAGGAAGGGCGCTCGGCGGCGGTGAATGACCCTTGGCGCGATTCTGCGCCGCTATTTTCATATCTGAACATTTACAGGTTTTCCGATGCGTGATCCGTTGTTCCGCATGGCCCTGATTCTTGGCCTGCTTTCCGCCGTCGGTCCCTTTGCGATCGACATGTATTTGCCCGCGCTGCCGCAGGTGGCCCGCGACCTTGGTACGTCCGAGGCCAAGGCCGCCCTGACGCTGACCTCGTATTTCATCGTCTTTGGTATCGCCCAGATGATCTACGGCCCGATGGCCGACGCGGTCGGGCGCAAGAAGCCCCTGGTGATCGGTGTGGCGATCTTTCTTGTCGCTACGGTGGCCGCCAGCCTTGCGCCGACCATCGGCTGGCTGATTGCGGCCCGCGCCCTGCAGGGGCTTGGTGCGGCGACGCTGATGGCGGTGCCGCGCGCGGTGATCCGCGACATGGCGACCGGCCCAGCGGCCGCAAAGATGATGGCCGCGATCATGATTGTGATTTCGGTCTCGCCCATGCTTGCGCCGCTGACCGGCTCGGCCGTGATGGCCTGGGGCGGCTGGCGCGAGATCTTTGCGGTGCTGGCGGCCGCCGCTCTGCTGAGCCTTGCGCTGATTCTTTTTGTGCTGCCGGAAACCCTGCCTCAGGCAGAGCGCCGTCCCGTGCGTCTGACCACCATGGCCGAAGGGGCAAGACGTCTCTTGTCCGACCGCCGCTTTATGGGGCTGACCATGATCGGTGGCTTTGGCATGGCAAGCTTCTTTGTGTTCCTTGCCTCGGCGAGCTTTGTTTATACCGGGCAATATGGGCTTAGCCCGACCGGCTTTTCGCTGGCCTTTGCCGTGAATGCGATCGGCTTTTTCTCTGCTTCGCAATTCGCGGGCAAGCTGGCCGAGCGTTATGGGATGGAGCGGGTCATCTCGCTTGCCATCACCGGTTTTGCGGGACTTGCGCTGCTTTTGTCGGTGGTGGTGATGGCGGGGTTTGATGCTCTGCCGGTGGTGATCGCCGGGTTGTTCATGGCCAATGCTTGTCTGGGCCTGGTGATGCCGACCGCCATGGTCATGTCGCTGGATCCGCATCCGGATATTGCCGGGCTGGCCTCGTCACTGGGTGGCACGATCCAGATGCTGACCGGCGGGCTGATGATCGCCGTCACCAGCCCTTTCCTTGACAATACCTCGGTGACGATGGTGCCAGCGATTGCGCTGTGCGCGGTTCTGGCATGGGCCGCGGCCGCGGCCTCGCTGCCCCGCCTGCGGCTGCTGGCGTAAGGGTTTACTGCGATGGGCGGCGGTGAACACAACCCGGGCCAGATTGCACCCGGTTAGCCGCCGCCATGCCTCGCGCCCCTCATGCGCGGGGCCGGTAAACCGACAGGGCGGCTGGCGGTCACGTCAAAGCCGGCCTTGTCAGAATTCGGCAGCGTCCGGTACGGCCAACAGATCATCGCAGCGTCTGACGCGTGAATTGTGGGTCAGCGGCCCCATATCCGGGCGTGGCTCGCAGGGCGGTTTTATCCTCGAAAAGCCCCGGATGCGCGGTCTGGGGCCAGCTGTCGCCCCGGGGCCAGGGCCAGTGGATTGCCGGGTCGCGCCCGTTCGGCCCAGTCGCGGGGCGGGCTGCCGCGTGATGAAAGATGTCGAACTCAACCTGATCATCCTGCTGCGCCACTAGTCCCGGCTTTCCCGTTCCAGAAGCGCGCGTTTGCGTGCAAGGCCCCAGCGATAACCCGAAAGCGCGCCGTCGCTGCGCACCACCCGGTGGCAGGGGATGGCGACCGCGACCGGGTTTGCTGCGCAGGCCGCCGCTACGGCGCGATGGGCGCGGGGGGCGCCGATGCGGCGGGCAATCTCGGCATAGCTTGTGGTGCTGCCGGGCGGGATCTGACGCAATGCCTGCCAGACCCGCTGTTGAAACACCGTGCCCCGCAGATCAAGCGGCAGGTCAAGCCCGACGCCCGGAGCCTCGACAAAGCCGATGACCCGGGCGATCAGGGCCTGAAATTCTGGATCATCGCCGATGAGGGTGGCGGCAGGAAAGCGGTCCTGAAATTCGTGCAGCAGCGCCTGGGGATCGTCCCCTAATGCGATGGCGCAGATGCCGCGCTGGCTTTGCGCAACAAGGATCGCGCCAAGCTGGCTCTGACCAAGCGCAAAGCGGATTTCGGCCCCGGCGCCTCCCTTGCGCCAGGTCGAAGGCGTCATTCCCAGCATCTGATCCGCGTTCTCATAAAACCGGCTGGCCGAGCCGAAACCTGCATCATAGATCGCCCCGGTCACACTGTCGCTGTCGTGCAACTGCTCGCGCAGCCGGCCGGCGCGATGGGCGATGGCATAGGCGCGGGGCGTCATTCCGGTCGCGGCCTTGAACTGGCGGTGAAAATGAAAGGGGCTCAGCCCCGCCGCCTCGGCCAGCTGTTCCAGGCTGGGCGTGGTTTCAGCGCCTTCGATCAGGCGGCAGGCGGCCGCGACCAGCGCGGCATTCGCCTCGGCCGCTGAAAGACCGCGCGGATTGCAGCGTCGGCAGGGGCGAAAGCCCGCCGCTTCGGCCTCGTCGGGCGCGGGGTACAGCGTTACATTCTGCGCCTTGGCCCGCCGCGCCGGGCAAGAGGGCCGACAGTAGACCCCGGTCGTATGGACGGCATAGACGAAACTGCCATCCGCTGCGGCATCGCGTGCCAGCACCCGCTGCCAGCGCGGATCGGCTTTGGTAGGAAGGGCGGCATCGGTCATGGCAAGAGCCTTTCTGCTGAACAGTTCCTTACCACGGATATCGCCGACGGGGCAGCCGGGCACTCCGCCGCTTGCGGTCAAATTCGCGCGGTCAGGGAATGTTCAACGGGCTGTCGAGCAGGCTGTCGGTCTGGACGAGCGCCTTCAGCGCGGCCGGGTCGGTGATGGTCACACGCATTCCGTCGATATGGACGCCATGGTCACGCAGCGCCTTAAAGGCGCGTGACAGGCTTTCCGGCGTCATGCCCAGATAAGAAGCGAGCAGCCGCTTTTCCTGCGGCAATACAAAGCCCTGCGCCCCGGCATAATCCGATCGTTGCAACAGATACGCCCCCAGCCTTTCGCGGGCATTGCGCAGTTTCAGGTTCTTGGCATGGCGCACGAGGCTGCGATAGCCCTCGGCCAGTTCCTGCACCGTGGCAAGGGCAAAGCCCGGGTCGCGCGAAAAGGCCGCCCGCACATCCACCGCCGGGATCAGCACGATCCGCGAGCGTTGCAAGGTGCGCGCTGACATCAGATAGGGTGCATCGCGCATACAGGCGGCAAGGATAAAGGTCGCAACCGGCTGGACCACCGCCATGGTGGTATCGCGATCCTGCCAATTGGCATAAAGCTCGACCGCACCCTCCAGCACGACATGCAGGAAATTCGCGGCTTCGCCCTGCCGGACCAGTTCAAGCTGTGCGGGGAAAACCTGATCGTAGGCAGCGTGCATCAGCTCATCAAAGGCCGGGCTGGTCATGTTGCGAAACAGGGTCAGCTTGCGGATGTCGTTGCGGTCCTCTTCGCGCATCTGATGATCCTTGCTGTCGTGGCTGGAATCAGGTGCAAGCTGGCAGTTTGTTTGACTATTGTCAATCAATACTGCCAATTTTGTTATTCAGTTAACTAATAGATCCGATACGGCGATTTGAGCAGTTTCCTTGGCAGGAAACATAAAATCCAAATCCGGACGATTTTTCCCCAGGAGGGGGTGCAGGTTGATCCAGATCAAATCTGGTGACACCTGTCCGTGTTGGGTGAGCGGCGGAAATGCGCGTGAAAGACCCAAAACCGGAGCAGCCGCCATGCCGGAAACCCGTTCTCCGTCCCCACTGGAGCAGCAGATGGCCCTGTGGCTTAGCACCATAGCGTTCACGCTGTGCTTTGCCGTCTGGACGATCTTTTCCATCATCGGTGTCACCATCAAACACGACCTTGGCCTGTCCGAGTTCCAGTATGGTGTGCTGATCGCAACCCCAATCCTGACCGGCTCACTCGTCCGGCTGATCCTCGGCGTCTGGACCGAGCGTTATGGCGGACGGCTGGTGTTCTCATTGCAGATGCTGCTGACTGGCGCGGCGACCTGGGCGCTGACCTGGGCGCATAGCTACACGGGCTTTCTGCTGGCCGCGCTTGGCGTCGGGCTGGCAGGCGGTTCGTTCATCATCGGCGTCGCCTATGTCTCGAAATGGTTCCCAAGCCAGCGTCAGGGTACGGCGCTTGGCATCTTTGGCATGGGCAACGTCGGCGCGGCGGTGACCAAGTTCCTAGCGCCTTTTATCCTTGTCGCCTGGGGCTGGCAGGCCGTTGCGCAGATCTGGGCGGTCGGCATCGCGCTGATGGGCGTGATTTTCCTGCTGATCGCGCGGGACGATCCCGATTTTCAGGCCCGGCGCGCGGCGGGTATCGCCGCCCCTTCGCTGGCCGAGCAATTCGCGCCCCTGAAAAAGCTGCAGGTCTGGCGCTTTGCGCTTTACTATTTCTTTGTCTTTGGCGGCTTTGTCGCGCTGGCGCTGTGGCTGCCCCATTACCTGACCGAGGTTTATGGCGTCGATCTGCGGGTTGCCGGTATGGCGGCTGCGGCCTTCAGCCTGTCGGCAAGCGTGTTTCGTGCCTATGGCGGCATGCTGTCGGACCGTTTTGGCGCGCGTACGGTGATGTACTGGACCTTTGGCTTTAGTGCGCTGTTTCTGTTCATGCTGTCCTATCCGCCGACGGATTACACGATCCGTGGCAAGGACGGGCTGATTTCGTTCTCGACCGAGATGGGACTTTGGCCCTTTGTGGTCACGCTTTTTGCACTGGGGTTCTTTATGAGCCTTGGGAAAGCGGCGATCTTTAAGCATATCCCGGTCTATTATCCGAACCATGTCGGTTCGGTCGGTGGTCTGGTCGGCATGATCGGCGGGCTTGGCGGGTTCATCCTGCCCATCGTCTTTGGCGCCCTGCTGGACCTGACCGGGATCTGGACTTCGTGCTTTGCGCTGCTGTTTCTTGTCGTCATCGTGTCGATGGCGTGGATGCATCTGTCGATCCGCGCGATGGAGCGGCAGGCGCAGGGCAAGGCGCTGGACCGGTTGCCGAACTTTCCCGAACTGGCCGAGGTGCATGACCCCGAGCGCACCGTGATGCCGCGCGTCCTTGACGACTGGCGGCCCGAGGACCCGGCCTTCTGGGCGGAAAAGGGCCGCAGGATTGCGCAACGGAACCTGTGGATTTCAATCCCGGCGCTGCTTTTGGCCTTTGCCGTCTGGATGGTCTGGTCGGTGGTGGTGGCAAAGCTGCCCCAGATCGGATTCGCCTTCAGTCAGGACCAGCTGTTCTGGCTGGCGGCACTGCCGGCACTGTCGGGGGCGACGCTGCGCATCTTTTACAGCTTTATGGTGCCGATCTTTGGCGGGCGGCTGTGGACGACGCTTTCGACCGCCTCGCTGCTGATCCCGGCGATGGGTATCGGCTATGCGGTGCAGGACCCCGCCACGCCCTACATCATCTTTGTCGCGCTGGCGCTGCTATGCGGGCTGGGCGGGGCCAATTTCGCCTCATCCATGGCCAATATCAGCTTCTTTTTCCCCAAATCGGAAAAAGGCAGCGCCATGGGGCTGAACGCTGGTCTGGGCAACCTTGGCGTTTCGGTGATGCAGTTCCTTGTCCCGCTGGTCATCACCGTCGGCGTGTTTGGTGCCGTCGGCGGCGACCCGCAACCGCTGTCGGACGGCGGCCGGTTGTGGCTGCAAAACGCGGGCTTCATCTGGGTGCCCTTTATCATTGCCGTGACCATTGCTGCCTGGATCGGCATGAATGACATCGCCGATGCGAAGGCAAGCTTCCGCGAACAGGCAGTGATCTTTACCCGGCTGCACAACTGGGTGATGTGCCTGCTGTATATCGGCACCTTTGGCAGCTTCATCGGCTATTCGGCGGGCTTTCCGCTGCTGATCGGCCTTGCCTTCCCCGAGGTGAACGCCCTGCAATACGTCTTTCTTGGCCCGCTTGTCGGCGCGCTGAGCCGGGCTGGCTCGGGCTGGCTGTCCGACAGGGTCGGTGGCGCACGGGTGACCTTCTGGGTCTTTGCCGGCATGATCGCCTCGGTCGCGCTGGTGATCGTATCGCTGCAAGCGGCCTCGTTTATGGGCTTCTTTGCCGGGTTCATGGCGCTGTTCTTCTTTACCGGGGTCGGCAACTCTTCGACCTTCCAGATGATCCCCGTGATCATGCGCAAAGAGGTCGCCCGGCTGGAGCCGCAACTGAGCCCGGACGAACGTCGCCGCCAGTCCGACCGCGAGTCCGCCGCCATCATCGCCTTTACCAGCGCGATCGGTGCCTATGGCGGTTTCTTCATCCCCAAGGCCTATGGCAGCTCGATCGCCCTGACCGGGTCTGTGCTGGGCGCGCTGTGGGCCTTTCTGGGCTTCTACGTGCTCTGCCTTGCCGTGACCTGGGTGTTCTACACCCGCCCGGGCGGCCTTTTGCATGACATCGAACGCGGCCGCGCCGAAAGCGGCGCCGCCACCCCCGCATGAGAATCCCAAGGAGACAGCAATGAGCCATCTGCTGGACCGTCTGAATTTTCTGAGGCCCGCCCGCAAGGACGTGTTCTCAGAGGGCCATGGCCAGACCACGGTCGAAAACCGCGACTGGGAGGAAACCTATCGCGCCCGCTGGCGCCACGACAAGATCGTGCGCTCGACCCATGGGGTGAACTGCACCGGGTCCTGTTCGTGGAAGATCTATGTCAAATCCGGCATCGTCACATGGGAGACGCAGCAGACCGATTATCCGCGTACCCGCCCCGATCTGCCCAACCATGAACCGCGCGGCTGCGCGCGGGGTGCGTCCTACAGCTGGTATCTTTACTCGGCCAACCGGGTGAAAACGCCGATGATCCGGGGCAGGCTGATGCGGCTGTGGCGCGAAAAGCGCCGCAGCATGTCACCGGTCGCCGCGTGGGAGGCGATCCAGAACGACCCCGCCGCCCGCGAAAGCTATACCCGCATCCGCGGCAAGGGCGGCTTTGTGCGCGCAGGCTGGGACGAAGCGACCGAGATCATCGCTGCTGCCAATGCCTATACCGCACGTAAATACGGCCCCGACCGGGTCTTTGGCTTTTCGCCCATCCCGGCCATGTCGATGATCTCATACGCCGCCGGGACGCGCTATCTGTCGCTTTTGGGCGGGACCTGCATGTCCTTTTACGACTGGTATTGCGACCTGCCGCCGGCAAGCCCGCAGACATGGGGCGAACAGACCGACGTGCCGGAATCGGCCGACTGGTATAATGCGGGCTATCTGCTGCTCTGGGGCTCGAACGTGCCGCAGACCCGCACCCCTGACGCGCATTTCTATACCGAGGCGCGCTATCGCGGCACCAAATCGGCGGTGATCTGCCCCGACTATTCCGAGGCCGCAAAATTCGGCGACATCTGGCTGAACGCCAAGCAGGGCACCGATGCGGCGCTTGGGATGGCCTTTGGCCACGTCATCCTGCGTGAATTCCACCTGGACCGGCAGGCCGAGTATTTTGAGGATTACTGCCGCCGCTATTCCGATATGCCGATGCTGGTCAGGCTTGATCAGCGCGATGGCCGTCTGATCCCGGGCCGCCAGTTGCGCGCCAGCGATTTAGACGGCGCGCTGGGTCAGGCCAACAATCCCGAATGGAAAACCGTCGCCATTGACGAAATCAGCGACCGTATCGTGGTCCCGAACGGCTCGGTCGGTTTCCGCTGGGGCGAAGAGGGGCGCTGGAACCTTGAGGAAAAGGCCGGCGATGACGCGGTTCGCCTTAAGATGAGCCTGATCCTTGACGAGGATCGCGATGATATTGTGGGCGTCGATTTCCCCTATTTCGGCGGTGCCGCGACCAACGGCTTTGCCATTGATGACCGGGGCGAGGTCCTGACCCGCAATGTACCGGTCAAGCGGCTGACCCTGGCCAATGGGGAAGAGGCGCTTGTCGCGACGGTCTTTGACCTGTTGTGTGCCAATTACAGCCTTGACCGTGGGCTTGGGGGCGACCACGTCACGCGCGATTATGACGCTGACGTGCCTTTTACCCCCGCCTGGGCCGAGCACATCACCGGCGTCCGCCGTGACAAGATCATCCAGGTGGCGCGGGAATTCGCCGCCAATGCCGAAAAGACCAACGGGCGTTCCATGGTTATCATCGGCGCGGCGATGAACCACTGGTTCCACATGGACATGAATTACCGCGCCGTCATCAACATGCTGGTGATGTGCGGCTGTGTCGGCCAGTCGGGCGGTGGTTGGGCGCATTACGTTGGACAGGAAAAGCTGCGGCCGCAGACCGGCTGGACGGCGCTGGCCTTTGCGCTGGACTGGGCGCGTCCGCCGCGCCACATGAACTCGACCTCGGCCTGGTATGCCCATACCGACCAGTGGCGCTATGAAACGGTGGGGGCGCAGGAGATCCTGTCCCCGACCGCGCCCAAGGGGGACTGGGGCCAGCTTAGCCTCATTGACTATAATATCCGGGCTGAACGGATGGGGTGGCTGCCCTCGGCCCCGCAACTGCGCACCAATCCGCTGGAGGTCGGCCGTGCCGCCCGCGCCGAGGGTGTTCCGGTTGCCGATTATGTCGCGCGCGGGCTGAAATCCGGCGCCTTGCAAATGTCCTGCGAGGACCCGGACGCGCCCGAGAACTGGCCGCGCAACCTCTTTGTCTGGCGCTCGAACCTGCTTGGCTCGTCGGGCAAGGGGCATGAATATTTCCTCAGGCACCTGCTTGGCACCGATCACGGCGTGCTTGGCAAGGATCTGGGGCAGGAGGGGCGTCAGAAGCCGGTCGAGGCGACCTGGCATGACAAGGCGCCCGAGGGCAAACTGGACCTGCTGGTGACCATCGACTTCCGTATGTCCACCACCGCTGTCTATGCCGACATCGTCCTGCCAACCGCCAGCTGGTACGAAAAGGACGATATGAACACCTCGGACATGCATCCCTTTATCCACCCGCTGCAGGCGGCGGTGGACCCGGCCTATGAGTCGCGCACCGATTGGGAAATCTTCAAATCCATTGCCCGCAAGTTTTCCGAGATCGCACCCGAGGTGCTGGGGGTCGAAACCGATGTCGTGCAGCTGCCCTTGCAGCACGATAGCGCGGGCGAGATCGCCCAACCCTTTGTACAGGACTGGAAGCTGGGCGAATGCGATCTGATCCCCGGCAAGACCGCGCCGAACTATATCGAGGTGACGCGCGATTATCCGAACCTTTACAAGCGGTTCACCGCGCTTGGCCCGTTGATGGAAAAGCTTGGCAACGGCGGCAAGGGCATCTCCTGGGACACCAGGGATGAGGTTCACCACCTGCAGGCCCTGAACGGATGCGTGACCGAGGATGGCCCGACCCGGGGCATGGCGCGGATCGAGACGGCGATCGACGCCGCCGAAGTGGTCCTGATGCTGGCCCCCGAAACCAATGGCGAGGTTGCGGTCAAGGCATGGCAGGCGCTTGGCAAGGCCACGGGCCGCAGCCACCAGCATCTGGCCGAGGTCAAAGAGGATGAAAAGATCCGCTTCCGCGATATCGCTGCCCAGCCCAGAAAGATCATCTCGTCTCCGACCTGGTCAGGCATCGAAAGCGAAGAGGTCTGCTACAACGCCGGCTGGACCAACGTCCATGAGCTGATCCCGTGGCGCACCGTGACCGGCCGCCAGCAGCTTTATCAGGATCACGAATGGATGCGCGCCTTTGGCGAGGCTTTCGTGACATGGCGGCCTCCGGTCGATCTCAAGACGATCACGGCGGATGCCCGCAAGTCGCTGGGGGCCAGCGAAAAGCATGTGGTGCTGAACTTTATCACCCCGCACCAGAAATGGGGCATCCATTCGACCTATACCGACAACCTGCTGATGCTGACGCTGAACCGCGGCGGTCCGGTGGTGTGGATATCTGAGATCGACGCGAAAAAGGCCGGGCTGGTCGATAACGACTGGGTCGAGGTCTTTAACAGCAACGGCGTCATCACTGCGCGTGCCGTCGTCAGCCAGCGCATGAAGGAAGGCACGCTCTTTATGTATCACGCTCAGGAAAAGATCGTGAACACGCCGGGCAGCCAGATTACCGGCCTGCGCGGCGGCATCCACAACTCGGTCACCCGCACGGTGCTGAAGCCCACCCATATGATCGGTGGCTATGCACAGCTGTCCTATGGGTTCAACTATTACGGCACGGTGGGCGCCAACCGGGACGAATTCGTCATCGTCCGCAAGCTGGACAAGATCGACTGGCTCGATCGCCCCGCAACCCAAGCCACGGAGGCAGCGGAATGAAAGTGCGCGCACAAATCGGCATGGTGCTGAACCTGGACAAATGCATCGGCTGTCATACCTGTTCGGTCACCTGCAAGAACGTCTGGACCTCGCGCGAGGGGGTCGAATACGCGTGGTTCAACAACGTCGAGACCAAGCCCGGCATCGGCTATCCCAAGGATTGGGAAAACCAGAAACGCTGGAACGGCGGCTGGGTGCGGACGAAATCGGGGCATCTGCAACCCCGGCAGGGCGGCAAGTGGCGCATCCTTGCCAATATCTTTGCCAACCCCGACCTGCCCGAGATCGACGATTTCTACGAACCTTTTGATTTCGATTACGACCATCTGAAATCGGCGCCCGAGATGCAGGCGTTCCCAAGCGCCCGCCCGCGCTCAAAGATTTCGGGCGAGCGGATGGAAAAGATCGAATGGGGCCCGAACTGGGAAGAAATCCTTGGCGGCGAGTTCGAAAAACGCAGCAGGGACTATAACTTTGAGGGCGTTCAGAAGGACATCTATGGTGAATATGAAAACACCTTCATGATGTACCTGCCGCGGTTGTGCGAACATTGCCTTAACCCGGCCTGCGTCGCCTCGTGCCCCTCGGGCGCGATCTACAAGCGCGAAGAGGATGGCGTCGTCCTGATTGACCAGGACAAATGCCGGGGCTGGCGGATGTGCGTTTCGGGCTGTCCCTACAAAAAGATCTATTACAACTGGTCCACCGGCAAATCGGAAAAATGCATCCTGTGCTATCCGCGCCTGGAATCCGGCCAGCCCACGGTCTGTTCGGAAACCTGCGTCGGGCGCATCCGCTATCTGGGTGTGATGCTTTACGACGCCGACCGCATCGCCGAGGCTGCCAGCGCCGAGTCCGAGATGGATCTTTACGACGCGCAACTGGGTGTTTTCCTTGATCCGGACGATCCCGAGGTGATTGCCGCCGCCCGGGCCGAGGGCATCCCCGAGGACTGGATCCGCGGCGCGCAGAAATCTCCGATCTGGAAGATGGCGATGGAGTGGAAGATCGCCTTTCCGCTGCACCCTGAATACCGCACCCTGCCGATGGTCTGGTATGTGCCGCCGCTGTCGCCGATCCAGAACGCGGCCGAGGCGGGCAAGATCGCGGCGCAGGACGATATGCCCGACGTGCGCAGCCTGCGCATCCCGCTGCGCTATCTGGCCAATATGCTGACCGCCGGGGACGAAGCCCCTGTCGCAGCCGCGCTTGAACGGATGCTGGCGATGCGCAGCTACATGCGTTCCAGGACGCTGGACGGCGTGGTGAACCTTGCCATTGCAAAACGGGTCGGCCTGACCCCCCAGCAGATTGATGAGATGTATCACCTGCTGGCCATCGCCAATTACGAGGATCGCTTTGTCATCCCGACCACGCATCGTGAGCTGGTCGAGGATGCCTATGACCTGCGCGGCGGCTGTGGCTTTACCGATGGGCATGGCTGCTCGTCGGGCAACAGCCCCTCGCTGTTTGGCGGCAAGAAATTCCGCAGCCCGCAGGAGTTCATCGCATGAAAACCTTCAAGGCCCTTTCCGCGCTGCTGAGCTATCCCGGCGAAGATCTGATCGCCGCTTTGCCCCAGGTTGAGCAGGTCCTGCAATCCGAGGGCCTGCTTGGTCCCCGGCGCATGGATGAAATCCGCAGCCTGTTGCAAAAGCTGGGGCAGGGCGACCTATACGATTTGCAGGAACGTTATGTGCTGCTTTTTGATCGCTCGCGCAGCCTGTCGCTGAACCTGTTTGAGCATGTCCACGGCGAAAGCCGCGACCGCGGCGGCGCGATGGTGGACCTGCTTGAAACCTATCGCGACGGCGGCTTTGACCTTGCGGGGTCCGAGCTGCCCGATCACCTGCCGGTGCTGCTGGAATACCTGTCCACCCGGCCACTGCCCGAGGCGTTGGCGCTGTTGGCCGATGCCTCGCATATCCTTGTCGCGCTGGCCGAGCGGCTGACGCGGCGCGAGTCCGCCTATGCCGCTGTCCTTGGCGCGCTGGTGGCGCTTGTGGTGACCGAGCCGGTCGAACTGCCCGAAGAACTGGCCGCCGTCCCCGATGACAACCCCGAGGATCTGGCCGCGCTAGACGCCGTCTGGGAAGAGGCACAGGTGACGTTTGGCCCCGATCCCAACGCCGGCTGTCCGGTCAGCCGCGACATTCTGGCCCGTATGGACGCCCCGCGCGCCCAAAGCCCGGCGCAATGAACAGGAGGCGCAGATGAACTATGTTCTTTTCGGCATCTACCCCTATATCGCCATCACGGTGATGATCCTGGGTTCTGTCATCCGCTATGACCACGACCCTTTCAGCTGGAAATCAAAGTCCAGCCAGATCCTGCGTCGTCGTCAATTCGTCATCGGTTCGGTCCTGTTTCATGTCGGCGTGCTGATTATTCTTGGCGGCCATCTGGTCGGGCTTTTGACCCCGATCGCCGTCTTTGACGCCATCGGCATCAGCCATGGCGCAAAACAGGTGATGGCGATGACCGTGGGCGGCATCGCCGGGGTTATGGCGCTTATCGGCGGGGCGCTGCTTTTGCATCGCAGACTGACCGACCCGCGCGTGCGCGCCCATTCGACTCTGGCCGATACCGGCATTCTTGCGCTGCTTGTCGCGCAACTGGTCCTTGGGCTGGCGACGATTCTGGTTTCGATGCAGCATCTTGACGGGCATGAGATGACCCTGCTCATGTCCTGGGCGCAGGGGATCGTCTATCTGCGCGCCGGTGCGGCTGAACATCTGGCCCATGTCCATTGGCTGTTCAAACTGCATATCCTGCTGGGGCTGACGATTTTTGTGCTCTTTCCCTTTACCCGGCTTGTGCACATGATTTCGGCTCCGGTGCGCTATCTGTGGCGGCCGGGCTATCAGATCGTGCGCTCGCGCCGCTTCCCGGCGGAGTAAGGGCGATGGAGATGAAACCGCTTTTGCCGCCGGTCGTGGTGAACGGCGTCACCATCGACCCCGGCCGCATCGCGGCCGAGGCGCAGAACCATCCCGCGCCCAAGGGCAAGCCCGGTCATGCCTGGCGCGCAGCAGCGCGGGCGCTGGCGGTGCGCGAACTTTTGTTGCAAGAAGCCCGCGCGCAAGGCATCACCGCTGAACCTGCCGAGCTTGCGCCCGGCCAGTGGGAAACTGCGGAAGAGGCCCTGATCCGCGCTCTGCTGGATCAGGAGATCCAACCCGATCCCGTCGATGAGACGGTGCTGGCGGCCTATCACGCGGCGCATCCGGAACAGTTCCGCTCTCCTTCGCTATACGAGGCGGCGCATATCCTTTTCGCCGCTGCCCCGGATGATGCCAAGGCGCGTGAAACGGCGCGCGCCGAGGCAGGGGCGGTTCTGGCCGAGCTTTGTGCCGCGCCGCGCCGCTTTGCTGAGCTGGCAGCACGCCATAGCGCCTGTTCCTCGAAAACCTCGGGCGGCGTGCTGGGCCAGTTGACCGCCGGCGATACGGTACCCGAGTTCGAGGCGGCGCTGGCCACGATGGAGGAAGGCGCGCTGACCATCGCCGAAACGCGCTATGGGCTGCACATCATCCGCCTTGATGCGCGGGCGCGGGGCGAGGTGCTGCCCTTTGCCGCCGTCCTTCCGCGCCTGCGTGAGGCGCATGACAAGGCGGCATGGCTGCGTGCCAGCCGTGACTATATAGATGGGTTGATCGCAAGGGCCCGGATCTCGGGCGTCTCGTTTCAACGCGAAGGGGGCGCATGATGCAACTCGCCTATGTCAGCATACCCGGTCGTGGTGCGAATGACCTGTTTCTGGCCGGTGTCGCCGCGCGGTTGCTGGACGGTGGTATCCGGCTTGCCGGGACCGTTCAGACCAACCCGCGGCGCGAGGGGCGGATCAAATGCGATATGGACCTGCGCGTGCTGCCGGATGGTCCGGTGCTGCGCATCAGCGAGGACCGCGGCAATGGCGCGCGCGGCTGTCGGCTGGATGCGGGTGTGCTGGAGGCGGCTGTCTCGGGCGTTGCCGCCGCACTGCCCGGCGCGGATCTGTTGCTTGTCAATAAATTTGGCAAGCAGGAAAGCGAAGGCCGGGGATTTGCCCCCCTGATCGCCGAGGCGCTGTCGCGCGGCATTCCGGTCCTATGCGGGGTAAACGGGCTGAACCTGCCCGCGTTTCAAGGCTTTGCCGAGGGGTTTGCCACAGCCCTGCCGGGGGATGAGGCGGCGGTCCTTGACTGGTGCCAGCGCGCCTGCGGGCTGCAGCCGGCCTGATCTGTCTTTTCCCATGACAAAGGCCCGGTCACGCGACCGGGCTTTTTGTTGCAAGGCTCAGGCGGTGCGGCCCGGCCCTGAGACCGGCTTTTTTGCCACCCGCGGACGCGCCAGCACCGGCAGATACAACAGGGCAAAGCCGCCGAACCCGATAACCCACAGCGTGCCCGACAAATGCAGCAGCCACAGCTGTGCGGGCAGCCAGCCGGCAAGCAGCCGCGTGACCACCGCGCCACAAAGCGCCAGATACAGTGCCGTAGTGCCCGGCCCGGCGTGCAGCGATCGGCCGCTGTGGCCAAGGCTTGCGCGGGTCATGACCGCCAGCGTCATCAGGCCGATCGCCCCGGCCAGCCAGATATGCCGGGCGGGGGCTGGGGCGATCAGGCCGAACCCTGCCGCCCCCTCGGCCCAAAAGCCAAGCGCAAGCAGCGCATAGGCAAGGTGCAGGACCCAAAGCAGCGGTTCGGCCCCGGTTTGCAGGCCCTGCCAGCGCGCAAGGCGCCACAGTTGTGCCGCCCCCGTCACAAGCATCAGCCATGGCATCCATGCGGCCTCGGGCGCTGCAATGAAACCGGCCAGCGTCAGCCCGGTCAGCCCCAGCACTGCGCCGTCCGCGCGGCCAAAGGGCACGGGCAGGCGTGTGCGGCCCCTTGCAGCCAGCCAGTTGCGGGTAAAGCTGGGGGTGATCCGCCCGCCAATCACCGCCACCAGCATCAGGACCGCAGCCAGCCCCAGCCGCATACCCATACCGTCAAAGGCGGCCTCTCCTCGTGCGGCCTCAAGGTGAAACAGCGCATTGGCGGTGGCAAACAGCGCCAACAGCGCCAGCACCGGCAGGTTCCGCCAATTGCGGCCATGCAGGATTTCGCGCGCCAGAAAGGCAAGCAGGACCAGGGTGCAGGCCAGGTCCGCCACCATCACCACCCGCCAGTCAAGCAGGCCCGAGATTGCAAGCGCCACCCGCCCCAGCAGCCACAGCCCGACCAGCCCGGCCAATGGCGTGCCGATCACCGGCAGCCGTCCGGTCCAGTTCGGCACCGCCGTCAAAAGGAATCCGGCAATGACCCCGCTTGTATAACCAAAAAGGAATTCATGCGCGTGCCAGCTAAAGGGATCCATGGTCAGAGGCAGGATCCCGGCCCCGCTCAGCATGGCGACCCACACCAGCATGGCCAGTGCCGCCCATAGTGATGAGAGCAGGAAAAAGGCCCGAAATCCGTGGCTGAACAGGACTGGCCCGCGATAATTGCGCATGCGTTCCGCGGTGGACATTGCGCGTCTCCATCCGAAAAGGGTCAGGGGCAGGGGGTTGCACCGGGCTGCGCGTCAAGAAAACCTTGCGCAAAGACCGTGCCGGGCAGAATGCGCCGCAGGTCGGAAAGCGCATCGGGCGCAGGCAATCCACTTTCAAGAATCTGCGCGTAAATATTTATGATATCATCAAAATTATCTTGCTGAGGCGACAGGCGCAGGGCGCTTATGCCTGCCTCGCGCAGCGCCGCGGCGTGCGGGGCGGCGGTCATGTGGGCGTGGCTCAGCGTCTGGACGCCATTCACGGTCAGGAAAGGCTGGCCCTCTAATGTCTCGACAAGGCGGCCGTCGGGGTCTTCGGCGCAGACGAACTGGCAGTTATCCTTGGCCCGATCATGTAACCGCGCGTGATAACACCGACCCGAGATTGCCAGCGGTGCGCGGCCATGGCCCCAGACCTCGACCGCGACGCCCGCCTGACGGCCCGCACGGGCAAGCTGCACGACCGAGGCAAGAGGTAGCTCGGGCGGCAGGCAGATGCGGCGCGCGCCTTTCGCGGCAAGCCATTCCAGCGTGCCCTCGTTATAAACGTTCACGGTCGGGCCGACCCAAAAGGGTGCGCCCTTGGGCAGGTGCTGAAGCGCCCCCAGATCGGCAATCTCGACCGGCAGGTCCGAGGCAAACAGCCCGGCTGTCTGCCGCCGCTCGCGCTTTAGCGTGATGAGTGTCAGCGTGGACAGCGCAACCTCTTTGCCGGCGGCTTGCAGGGCCTCGACAGCGGCCGGGATCTCGTGCTGCCAGAAGGGCAGGCGTTTCGAACAGACCCATTCCCCGATCACCACCCGCTGAACCGGAGTGCTGGCGAGCATCTGGTAAAAGGCGCGGACCTGCTCGGCGCTCCAGAAAAAGGCGATGGGGCCAATGGTCAAATCCATGTTCATCTCCATGTCTTGGCATAGGCGCCGGTGGTCGCGGCCTGCCCCTCGGTCAGCCGGGCCAGCAGCCCCTCGGGCATCGGTGCGCCCTGATCGGCGGCCTCGACCGCGGCGCGAAATGCGCGCACCACCTGCGCCACATAGGCGCGAGACCGCTGCCGCCCCTCGATCTTCAGGGCGGTGACGCCGGCTTTTTGCAGGGCCGGGATCAGCCGGGTTGCATCAAGGCTGACCGGATCCTCAAAAATATGGCCGGTCTGGCTGCTGCCATCGCCGGGCGAGGTAAAGCAGCCCTTGCACAGCGTCGGATAGGGTACAGGCATGCCCTTGGGCGTGCGGTGGATCAGGAATTCGCCCAGCCGTGCCTCATGATTGCCGCCGGTATCGGCATAGGCAACGTGGCTGGCGGGTGAGCAGACGCCGTTCATATTCGGCGAAAGCCCCGTAGCGTATGAGGATAGCGAACAACGCCCCTCGGCCATCACACATAGCCCGCCAAAGACAAAGACTTCGGTTTCGATGTCGATTTCGCGGTTGATGGCGGTGATTTCCTCGACCGAAAGCACACGGGGCAGAACCACCCGGCGAATACCAAAGGTTCGGGCATGGAAATTGATCGCGTCGGGATTGGCGGCGGCCGCCTGAACCGAAAGATGCAGTCGCAGATGGGGATGGGTCTGGGCCGCATGGGCGATCAGCCCCGGATCGGCAAGGATCACGGCATCGGCGTCCAGACCTGCTGCATCGCTGACGGCGCGGTGCCACAGTGCCTGATCACCCGCGCGGGGAAAGGTGTTGATCGCAATCAGCACCTTGGCGCCGCGGGCATGGGCATAGGCGATGCCCTGGGCCATTTCCTCGCGGCTGAAGTTCAGGCCGGGAAAGTTGCGGGCATTGGTTTCATCGGCAAAGCCGCAATAGACCGTATGTGCGCCAGCATCGACCGCTGCACGCAAAGCTGCCGGGGTTCCGGCCGGACAGACCAGCTCCATCATGGCAATACCTCTTGTCGGGACAGGATCAGGCCGCTTTTGCGCGCGGCCAGGGCCGAGCCGCGCCGCAGCCAGCCGCCAAACTGGCCGGACAGGGCGGCCAGTTCCTCGGTCAGGTCCAGTTCGGCGTCGTCCAGCGCATTGCGCAGCGCCAGCACGGCAGAAGTGTCGCCGCCGATCTGCAACTCGCCGGAAAAGAACAGCGCGTCCCCGTCCTCGGCCCCGTGCAGCATGGCAAGAAAGGCGGCAAGCCCGCCACGGATCGCGGCGTCATGCGCAGGCTCAGGCGTGCGGCGGGAATGGGCGCTCAGACGCTGCGCCTCGGGCTGCATCAGCAAAAGAAACGGCCCGTCGCGGACATCAAGCAGAAATCGCGCGCCGGCATAGGGGCCAAGCCGCGACAGGATCGACGGGTTTCGCTGGGCGATGCGGCGCAGAAAAGCCGTCAGCGCCAGCCCAAGGGCCGGTCGGGCAAGCGGCGGGGGCGGAAGCCGCGTCAGCAGCGGCAGCAGGGCAGGGCGCTGGGTCATGCCAGACGGTCTAGGCCGGTTAATCGGGGTTGTGATTGATCTTCGTCAAGTCATGCGCGGAATTTGCCGCCTAGCTTTGCGCCCATCATCGCCCGCCTTGTCGCGGGCCCGACGGAGCCAGCGATGCGCAGCCTTCCCCCTTTTCCTGATCTGCGGTCCTTTCTGTCCTGGCTGGAGGCGCGGGGCGAGCTCGCGCGCATCGCCGAGCCCGTGTCGTTGCGCCATGAGATGACGGCTGTCGAATTGGCCTGCTTGCGCCGGGGCGGCCCTGCGCTGCGCTTTGACAACCCGCAGGGTGCGCGCATCCCGGTCATCGCCAACCTGTTTGGTACCCGCGCGCGGGTCGCGGCGGGCCTTGGTCTGGAACCGGATAAGATCGTGGAGTTCGGCGAGTTTCTGGCTGCGCTGCGCAGCCCGCCACCGGTCGAGGGGATGCGGGATGCCATGTCGCGCTGGCCGATGCTGCGCGCGGCACTAAGGATGCGGCAGCGGTTTTTGCGTCATGGCCCGGTGCAGGAGGCCGAGCTATCGGACCTTGATGCCCTGCCGGTCCAGACCCCCTGGCCCAATGACGGCGGGCCGCTGATTACCTGGCCAGTGGTGCTGACCCGGCCAGAGGACAGCCGCGCCGGGGATCTGACGCGCTATAACCTTGGTGTTTACCGCGCGCAGGTTCTGGCGCCCGACCGGCTGATTCTGCGCTGGCTCGCCCATCGCGGCGGTGCGGCACATCATCGCTCATGGGAAAGGGCGGGTAAGGCGATGCCGGTCGCCATCGCCCTTGGCGCGGATCCCGCGTTGTTGCTTGCCGCTGCTTTGCCTCTGCCTGAAACGGTTTCAGAGCTGGGGTTTTCGGGGGTGCTGCGCGGCGCGCGGACCGAGCTTGTCGCGGCGAAAACCGTGCCGTTGATGGTACCCGCCCGCGCCGAGGCGATTATCGAGGGCTGGATCCACCCCGGAGAGACCGCGCCCGAAGGGCCGTTCGGCGATCACACCGGCTATTACAATGCCGTTGAGCCTTTCCCGGTCATGCGCGTCAGCCGCATCACCTGCCGCGAGGCGCCGCTTTACCTCTCGACCGTCACCGGACGGCCACCTGATGAACCCTCGGTCATTGGCGAGGTTTTCAACGATCTGGCGCTGCCTGTGATCCGCACCAAGATCCCCGAGATTACCGATCTGTGGCTGCCGCCCGCTGCCTGTTCCTATCGCATGGCGGTGGTGGCGATCGACAAACGTTATCCCGGTCAGGCGCGACGGGTGATGATGGCGCTGTGGGGGATGCTGCCCCAGTTCAGCTATACCAAGATGATCGTGGTCGTGGACCGCGATATTGATGTGCGCAGCTGGGACGATATCGTCTGGGCAATCTCGACCCGAATGGACCCGGCCCGCGACACGGTGCTGCTGGACCGCACGCCGATGGATTACCTTGATTTTGCATCGCCCCTTGAGGGGCTGGCGGGCAAGCTTGGCCTTGATGCGACCACAAAGATCGGGGCGGAGATCAGCCGCGAATGGGGCCGCGTCATGCACCTTGATTCGCAGCATGAGGCACGGGCCGAGGCTCTGCTTGCGACGGTGCTGCCATGAGGGTGGTGCTTGGCGTCTCGGGTGCGTCAGGCGCGGCGCTGGCGCTGGATTGTGCCCGGGCGCTGACCCGCGTGGGGGCTGACGTTGATCTGGTTGTCTCGCCCATGGCCAAGCGTACGCTTGCCACCGAGGTCGGCACCGGGGCGTTGGCTGATCTGTGCGCCATGGCGGCGCGGGTCCATGCCCAAGGGGACCCCGGGGCCGAGATCGCCTCGGGCTCATGTCCGGTCGCGGGAATGATCGTTGCGCCTTGTTCGATGCGCAGCCTTGCTGCCATTGCCCATGGGCTGGACGATGGGCTTTTGACCCGCGCCGCCGGGGTTCAGCTCAAGGAACGCCGGCCGCTCATCCTGCTTGCGCGTGAGGCGCCGCTGACGTTGGCGCATCTCGACAATATGCTGGCTGCAACGCGGATGGGGGCGGTGATCCTGCCGCCCGTTCCGGCGTTTTACCTGCGCCCGCAAAGCCTTGCCGAAGTCACCGCCCAGATCGCCGCCCGCGCGGTCGATCTGCTGCGCCTCGGCCCGCCTCTGGCGCGGGCGTGGAGCCCGGCCAATCCCCCTGTGAACCCCTGCGAAGGAGATACCCATGACTGACATCACCTTTGGCTCCACAGCCATTGTCGGCGACATTGCGGCCCGGCTGCCCGGCGCGGCAGAGGTCTTTCGCCGCGCCGGCATCAGTTTTTGCTGCGGGGGCAATGTCGCACTGGCCGAAGCGGCTGAGAAAGCCGGTGTGCCGCTGGCCACGCTCAGCGCCGAATTGCAGGCGCTGAGCGATCAGGCCGGACGCGATGCCCCCTCTGAGACACCGGCGCTGATCGAACATATCCTGACCCGTTATCATCGGACCCACCGGCAAGAGCTGGCCTTTCTGATCAGCCTCGCTGAGCGGGTCGAGGCAGTGCATGGCGATCACGAAGAGGCCCCCTTGGGCCTGACCGAGGCGCTGGTCTTGCTGCGGGACGAACTTGAATCGCATATGGCCAAGGAAGAGGCGGTGCTGTTCCCCTCGATCCTGCAGGGGGCGGGGGCAATGCTTGCCGGGCCGATCCGGGTGATGCAGGCCGAGCATGAGGATACCGGGCAGGTCCTGCACAGGATCGAACATGTGACCCGTGGCCTGACCCTGCCTGCAGGGGCCTGTGGTTCATGGACGGCGCTTTACACCGGGCTGCGCAAGCTTTGCGACGACGTGGTCGCCCATATCCACCTTGAAGAAGAGGTGCTCTTTCCCCGCGCCCTGACCTCGTAAGACCTAACCCGGGGCAGCATTGCGGGCGGGGATGTCAAAACGCGCGCGCTTGAGGATCCGGCCCGCCTGATCAACGGTCAGCCGCAGCGCGCGGCCCTTGAAAAAGAAGGTCAGGCGATGGCGTCCGGCGTCTTCACCCTCGCCGGTCTCACAGCGGGTGGTGATCAGGCTCGTGCGCATCAGTTCGGGCACGCGGTCCGGTTCAAGGCCAAAGGCTTCGGCCAGCTCATGCGCATCGACTACGAAACCTTGTTCGGTCACGTCGATCCTGTCCATGCCAGATCCCTCCGGGTGGTTGCTTGCGACATATGGGCATGCGCGGGTCATTTTGCCATGGCGAAAACCTGAACGCACCGGCCCGAAGCGGCAGGAATGGCAAAGGGCGCGATCGGATCGCGCCCATCTCTGTCTTGCTGCCGTTTGAAAAACGCTGCCTCAGTTCACCTGAGTCAGCCCGGCATCCATGCGCTCGCGCGCTTTCTTGGGCATCTTGGCGGTCTTGGCGGCCTCAAGATTTGCCGGGGCGTCGCCGACCTGTACCAGCCCGACCATGCCCATGCCGAAATGCGGGGTGCATTTCACACCGTAAAGGCCGGGTTCGGTCACGGTCAGGGTGTAGGTATCGTTGACCTTGCTTTTGAAGGGCTCGACGCCTTCGGGCAGGATATCCTTGATCGCTTCGACGTTATGGCTTTTGTCGGTGGGAATAAAGGTGATCACATCGCCAGGCTCGGCGCGGACAAAGCCCGGCTCGAACACCATGGCGCCAGTCTCACCCTTGTTGAGCATGTGCACCTCATGGGTTTCGGCACCCGCAGGCAGGGCAAGGCCAAGCGCCACCATGATGGCTGCGACGGCAAGGGGTTTGTGAAACATCACGGTCTCCTTGGTAAACTGGGCGCATGACGACCCATCGCCCCTGTCCTGATCCTGTTCCGGCTCAGGCGACTTGATGAAAATCAAGCAGAAAGGAAATTACTCGGATTTCTGCCGACCGGATTGCCGCAGGCTAAGACCACAGATCTGTCCGATTTGTGAAAAATTTACAAACTCATTAGAATAGCCGTCAATTTTTTTACAAAAAATTCCTTTATAAAAAAAGGTTTACTGAAAATAGAAACTGGGATTAACATGCAAACTGATCGGCGACCGCTGCCCCCGTGCGGCACCTGAGAGGAGGGTGGGGGTAAAGCGACCCGATGCGGATTGCTATTGAGGAGGCGTGCCATGTCCGTTGAAAAGGTTTTGAAACATCCGATTCCTCCTGGATTTGAGGATGTTCATATTGGTCCTGGTGACTACGCCCGTCTTTATGCCGAATCGATTTCCGACCCTGAGGGGTTCTGGCGGCGCGAGGCTGGCCGGCTGGAGTGGATCGAGCCCTTTACCAAGGTGAAGAACACCGATTTCACCATGGGCAAGGTGTCGATCAAATGGTTCGAGGACGGGGCGCTGAACGCCTCGGTGAACTGTATCGACCGCCATCTGCCGCAGCGTGCCAGCCAGACGGCGATCCTCTTTGAACCCGATGACCCCAGCCAGCCCGCGCGCCACATTACCTATGCCGAGCTTTCCGAAAAGGTGAACCGCTTTGCCAATGTGCTGCTAAGCCAGGGGGTGATGCGGGGCGACCGGGTGGTGATCTATCTGCCGATGATCCCCGAAGCCGCTTATGCCATGCTGGCCTGTGCGCGCATCGGTGCGATCCATTCGATCGTCTTTGCCGGTTTCTCGCCCGATGCGCTGGCCAACCGCATCAATGACTCGGGTGCCAAGCTGGTCATCACCGCCGATACCGCGCCGCGCGGCGGGCGTAAGACCGCGCTGAAATCGAACACCGATGCCGCGCTTTTGCATTGCTCGGACCGGGTGCGCTGCCTTGTGATCAAACATACCGGCGACCAGACCACCTGGATCGACGGGCGTGACGTCGATGTGCTGGCGATGATGGAGCAGGTCAGCCCCGACTGCCCGCCGCGCCCGATGAATGCCGAGGACCCGCTGTTCATCCTTTACACCTCGGGTTCGACCGGCAAGCCCAAGGGGGTAGTCCATACGACCGGGGGCTATCTGCTCTATGCGGCGACGACCTTCCAGTATGTGTTCGACTATAAAGAGGGCGACATTTTCTGGTGCACGGCCGATGTGGGCTGGGTGACGGGTCACAGCTACATCATTTACGGCCCTCTGGCCAATGGCGCGACGACGCTGATGTTTGAGGGCGTGCCGACCTGGCCTGATCCGGGCCGGTTCTGGGCGGTGTGCGAAAAACACAAGGTCACCCAGTTTTACACGGCGCCGACCGCGATCCGGGCGCTGATCAGCCAGGGCCCGGAATGGGTTGAAAAGCATGATCTGTCGAGCCTGCGGATTCTTGGTACGGTGGGTGAGCCGATCAACCCCGAGGCCTGGAACTGGTATGACAAGCATGTCGGCAAGGGCCGCTGCCCGATTGTTGACACCTGGTGGCAGACTGAGACCGGGGGGCATATGCTGACCTCTCTGCCCGGCGCGATCGAGGCCAAGCCCGGCTCGGCGACGCTGCCCTTCTTTGGGGTCAAGCCGGTTGTCCTGGACGCTCAGACCGGCGCTTTGGTGGAGAAGGAGGGCGAGGCGGTCGAGGGTGTCTTGTGCATTGCCGACAGCTGGCCAGGTCAGATGCGGACGGTCTGGGGCGATCACCAGCGCTTTATGGAGACCTATTTCCAGCAATATCCGGGCCATTACTTTACGGGTGACGGCTGCCGTCGGGATGAGGACGGGTATTACTGGATCACGGGCCGGGTTGACGATGTGATCAACGTGTCCGGCCACCGGATGGGCACGGCCGAGATTGAATCGGCGCTTGTCGCGCATGAGAAGGTGGCCGAGGCGGCGGTGGTTGGTTACCCCCATCCGCTGAAAGGTCAGGGCATTTATGCCTATGTGACGCTGATGAACGGTGTTGAGCCAAGTGATGAGCTGCGTCTGGATCTTGAGAAATGGGTCCGCACCGAGATTGGCCCGATTGCCAAGCCTGACCTGATCCAGTGGGCTCCGGGGCTGCCGAAGACGCGCTCTGGCAAGATCATGCGCCGCATCCTGCGCAAGATCGCCGAGGACGATTTCGGCAACCTTGGCGACATCTCGACCCTCGCAGACCCGGGCGTCGTCGATGAGCTCATAACAAACCGCATGAACCGTCACTGACGCAGGGGCCGGCCCGAGGACGTCGGCCCTGAAGCCGGACAAGATTATCCACGGGCGTGCATGGCGCCCGTGGGGTGGCTGCGGCTGGCCGAGAGGCTGCCAGTAACGCGCCGCTTCTTCTTAAGAGGAGGGCCCGCCCGCGCCGGCCTTGACCCGGTGCGGACAGGATAACCGCAGATCGTGGCAGTGGAGGAGCACGACCCGATGGAAGAAGAACTCGTCGAAAGGATCGTCCGCGATCCGAATTACCAGGCACTGAAGGAAAGACGAACCCGCTATGGCTGGGTGCTGACGATTGCGATGCTGGTCGTCTATTACGGCTATGTCCTGCTTATCGCCTTTGACAAAGAGCTGCTTGCCGCCCGTATCGGCTCTGGCGTCATGACCTGGGGCATCCCGCTGGGCTTTGGCGTGATCATCTTTACCATTATCATCACCGGTATCTACCTGCGCCGTGCGAACAGCGAGTTCGACGATCTGAGCGAGAAGATCCGGCGGGAGGCGCTGAAATGACCGTCAAGATCCTGCGCAAGGGCCTGATCGCTGCGGCCCTGACCGTCCCGGGGGCCGCCCTGGCCGATGTGATCCAGGGGGGCGAAAAACAGGCCACGAACTGGACCGCGATCGTGATGTTTGCCGTCTTTGTTCTTGGGACGCTATATATCACCAAATGGGCAGCCTCTCGCACCAAATCGGCGGCGGATTTCTATACCGCCGGTGGTGGCATCACCGGCTTTCAGAACGGGCTGGCGATTGCCGGGGACTACATGTCGGCGGCATCGTTCCTTGGTATCTCGGCTGCGGTGATGACCACGGGCTATGACGGGCTGATCTATTCGATCGGTTTCCTCGTCGGCTGGCCGATACTGACCTTTCTGCTGGCTGAACGGCTGCGCAACCTCGGCCGGTTCACCTTTGCCGACGTGGCGGCCTTTCGCTTTGCCCAGGCGCCGGTGCGCATCTTTGCCGCCTCGGGTACGCTGGTCGTGGTGGCTTTTTACCTGATCGCGCAGATGGTGGGTGCGGGCTCGCTGATTCAGCTGCTGTTCGGCCTTGATTACTGGATCGCAGTGGTGATCGTCGGCGCGCTGATGATGATCTATGTCCTGTTCGGTGGCATGACCGCGACGACCTGGGTGCAGATCATCAAGGCCTGCCTGCTGCTCGGCGGCGCCTCGTTCATGGCCTTTATGGTCATGTGGCGCTATGGTTTCAGTCCCGAAGCGATGTTTGCCGATGCGGTGCGCATCAAGACCGAGATCGCCACTGCCTCGGGCAAGACCGCAGAAGAGGCCGCCGTTGCCGGTCAGTCCATCATGGGGCCGGGCACCTTTATCAAGGACCCGATCTCGGCGATCAGCTTTGGCATGGCGCTGATGTTCGGTACTGCGGGCCTGCCGCATATCCTGATGCGCTTCTTTACCGTTCCCAGTGCCAAAGAGGCGCGCAAATCGGTGATGTGGGCGACCGGCTGGATCGGCTATTTCTACCTGCTGACCTTTATCATCGGCTTTGGCGCCATCGCCTTTGTCCTGACCAACCCCGAGTTTCTGGACGGGACCGGCGCATTGGTCGGCGGCAGCAATATGGCGGCCGTGCATCTGGCCCATGCGGTCGGCGGCAACGTGTTCCTGGGCTTTATCTCGGCCGTGGCCTTTGCCACCATCCTTGCGGTGGTTGCGGGGCTGACGCTGTCGGGGGCTTCGGCGGTCAGCCATGACCTTTATGCGACCGTGATCAAGAACGGCAACCCCGCGCCGGGCAGTGAACTGCGCGTCTCGCGCATTACCACTATCGTCCTGGGGATCGTCGCGGTGGTGCTGGGCATTGCCTTCAAGAACCAGAACATCGCCTTCATGGTGTCCTTGGCCTTTGCGGTGGCGGCCTCGGCCAACTTCCCGGTGCTGTTCATGTCGGTGCTGTGGAAGGATTGCACCACCCGTGGCGCGGTTGTCGGCGGCTTCCTCGGGCTTATCTCGTCGGTGGTGCTGACGGTGCTGTCGCCCTCGGTCTGGGAGGCGACGCTGGGTAACCCCGCAGGTTCGGCCCCCTTCCCCTATACCTCGCCTGCGCTGTTTTCGATGACGCTTGCCTTCCTTGGCATCTGGCTCGTGTCAAAGATGGACAATGGCGCACGGGCGCGTATCGACCGGGCGGGTTTCCTTGCCCAGCAGGTGCGCTCTGAAACCGGGATCGGCGCGGCCCAGGCCTCGTCGCACTGAAAAAGGCGGCCCGCCCCCCGCAGACGGGGACGGGCCGTTACCGTTCCGCATCCGGTTGCGGATGTTGCGGAGGGGATGATGGCCCACATCCTGATCGTCGAGGACGAGGATAACATTGCCGCCGCGCTGGAGTTTCTGCTTTTGCGCGCTGGCCACAGCTACAGGCGGATCGCCCGAGGCGCAGGCGCGCTGGACGAAATGCGGGCACGCCGTCCTGATCTGGTGCTGCTTGATATCATGCTGCCCGACATTTCGGGCTATGAGATTGTCGGGGCTGTACGCGCCGACCCGGATCTGCGCATGGTGCGGGTGCTGCTGATGACCGCGCGCGGCTCGGTGGTCGAGCGGCGCAAGGGGCTGGCGCTTGGGGCCAATGGTTTTATTGCCAAACCTTTTGAGCTGTCCGAACTGCGGGCCGAGATCGAGCGGTTGCTGGGCACCCCCTGACCGCCCGCACGTTCAGGCCGCGAGGTGTGGCAGGACCCAAATGCCGCTTTCGGGCGTAGCGTTCACCCGCAGCCGGCAGCCATAGGCGCAGGACAAGGTGTCATCGGACAGCACCTCTTCGGGACGGCCCTGAGCCAGAACGCGGCCGGCACACATCAGCACCAGCCGCTGCGCAAAAAGCGCAGTCAGGTTCAGATCATGCATGACCGCAATCACGCCTCCGCCCGCCCGCGCGTAATCGGCGGCCAGCCGCATGACTGTCAGCTGATGGGCGATGTCGAGGCTGCTGACCGGTTCATCCAGCATCAGCCAGCGCGGGCCGGTTTCCTTATCCACCGGCTGCCAGACCTGGGCCAGCACGCGGGCAAGCTGCACGCGCTGCTGTTCGCCACCCGAAAGCTCTTGATAAAGGCGGCCTGAAAAACCCGGCAGACCGACTGCCGCCAGCGCCTGCGGGATCAGGGCCTCGGTGCGCCCGGCCTGCCCCTCGATCCCGATGCGAACCACTTCGGCAACGGTAAAGGGAAAGGACAGCTCGGCTGCCTGTGGCAGCACGCCGCGGTGGCGCGCCAGTTCTTCGGGCGGCATCCGTGCGATGTCTCGACCGTTCAGGGTGATGCGGCCCCGGCAGGCCAGCTCTCCGGTCAGGCTGCGCATCAGGGTCGTCTTGCCCGAGCCGTTGGGGCCGACGATGGCCGTGAACTCGCCCGCCTGCGCGCTTACCGACACGCCATGCAGCACCTGTTTTCGGCCAAGACTGACCGAGATATCGCTGGCGATCAGGCTCATAGGTCCAGCACTCCGCGATTGCGCAAGAGGATCCACAGAAAGAACGGCCCGCCCATGATGGCGGTGACGATGCCGATCGGCAGTTCGGCCGGGGCGATGACCGTACGGCTGATCATATCGGCGATCAGCAGCGTGACCGCGCCAAGCAGCGCCGAGTTCACAAGCAGCCAGCGGTGATCCGGCCCGCTTGCAAGCCGCAAAAGATGCGGCACGACGATGCCGACAAAGCCGATCCCGCCCGAGACCGCCACCGCGGCCCCGGTTGCTGCGGCGACAGTCAGGATGGCGCGGTTCTTGACCTTTTGCACCCGGATACCGACATGGGCGGCCGCGGCCTCACCCAGCGCCAGCGCGTTCAGCCCGCGTGCCAGCCATGGCGCATGGATCATTGCCAGCGCCATGATCGGCGCGGCCACCAGAAGCTTGGGCCAGTTCGCCCCGGCCAGCGAGCCAAGACTCCAGAAGGTCACATCGCGCAATTCGCGGTCATCGGCGCGCAGGATGACCAGCCCTGAAACGGCCCCGATGATCGCCCCCAATGCAATCCCGGCAAGCAGCATGGTCGCAACCGAGGTGCGCCCCCGCCGCGTGGCGATGCGGTAAAGCGTGATCGTCGTGGCCCAGCCACCGGCAAAGGCCCCGACCGGCACCAGATACCAGCCGAAAAGCCCGGTCAGCCAGCCGGGCAGGGCGCTGGCCAGAACTATGGCAAGGATCGCCCCCAAAGAGGCGCCCGAGCTTATGCCCACGATGCCCGGGTCAGCCAGCGGGTTGCGAAACAGCCCCTGCATGACCGCCCCCGAAACAGCAAGCGAGGCGCCGACGAAAATGCCCATCAGCACCCGGGGCAGGCGGATATCCATCAGCACAACCCGATCCTGCACCGCAAGTTCGCGCCCGGCCAGAAGGTCCAGTATCGCCTGCGTCAGCGAGGTGCCCGAGGCGCCCCAGCCAAGTGAGATCACCGTCATTACTGCAAGCAGGGCTGCGAGTGCCAGCCCCAGACGGCGGGCGCGTTGGCTGCGGTCGCCCTTGATCCGCTGTGGCGGGCAAAGATCAGGGGACAAGGCGACCATCACGACCCCGCATAGATGAGGTCATGCAGTTCGACCGCCGCCTCGCCGGTGCGGGGACCAAAGCCCAGCAGTTTCAGTCCGTCCATTACCACTACCGCACCCGCACGACCTGCCGGGGTCTGGGCAAGCGCGGGGATTTTCTGCGCTGCTTCGGCTGCCTCGGCATTGGTGTTGCCGCCATTCATTGTGGCGTCAACCTGTTCATCGCCCCGCGTCATCATCAGGATGACATCGGGGGCGGCGGTAATGATCGCCTCATCAGTGACGGGCTTGTAGCCCTGGAACCCGGCCAGGGCGTTTTCGCCACCTGCCAGGCGAATGATCCCGTCAGCCGCCGTGCCTGTGCCGCCTGCCATGACGCGACCGCCTTGCAGCGAAAGGATGAAAAGGACCTTTTTCGGTGTCCCAACCGCCTGTGAGCGGGCCTGAACGGCCTCAAGATCGGCCGCCAGCTTTTCGCGCAGATCGCGGCCCTTTTCCGGCACGCCAAGCGCCTCGGACACGCGGTCCACCTTGTCGAGCACGCCGGCGATGTCATAACGCTCGGGCACCGCGACATAGGGCAGGCCCGTCGATTGCAGGACTGCGACCGCCTCGGGCGGGCCGGCACCTTCTTCGGCCAGGATCATGTCAGGCGCGACGTTCAGCACCCCCTCGGGCGACAGCGCGCGCAGATAGCCGACATCGGGCAAGGCATTGGCCTCGGGCGGCCAGTTCGAGGTGGTGTCACGCCCGACAAGCCGCGCCTCTTCGCCAAGCGCATAGATGATCTCGGTGATCGAGCCGCCAAGCGACAGCACGCGCCGGGCCTCGGGGTAGCTTTCGGCAAAGGCAGGCCCGGCAAGCCATGACGGTGTCAGCAGCGCAAGCGCCAGTGCCAGCCGTTTCATGCCGCTGCCTCGGCCAGTTCGGGCAGGTCATCAACCAGCGTCGCCCATGCTGCGGCATCGCCGCCCTTTTCGGGCCGCAGCCCGAAACACTGAAAAATCAGCGCGCCTTCTGCATCAAAAGCCTCGACCGAGATTGCCGGACCGCGCCGGGTCGGCTTGTCCACCGCCCAGACCTCGGCAACGTGATCGACGCGCAGATGCAGGTTAAAGCGCGGGTCCATGATATTCAGCCACGGCCCCATCGGCTTCAGCGACTGGATGGGTCCCGAGTGGATCTCGATACAGCCCATATTGCCGACAAAGAACATCACGCCGACGCCCTGGGCGTGGACCCGCTCAAGCAGGGCCGGCACCGCATCGACGGCCAGTTGCCGCACCAGCGGCGCGCCCGCGATGCGGTAAGCGCCCAACCGGTTCATCTTGAGCCGGCGGGTCAGGATGTTGAACTGGTGGGTATCGGTCATCTCGGCCCATTCACGGCGCAGGGCCTCGGCGCGCTCGGGGCTGGCCTTGGCGGGCTCGACCGGCGCGCGCGGCGCAAAGCTGGCGCTGTCGGATTGATCGGGCAGCGCCAGATCATGGCAAAGCGCCTGCCATGACGTCAGGTCCGAGGCATCGCGCAGGTGGATCTTGTGCACCGCGTCCCCCGCCGCATCAAAGATCTGGATCGAGCGGCGGGTCCCCGTCTCGGTCTTAAGTTCGACGGCAAATGCATGGACCCAATGGCGCGGAAACATACGCAGGTCGATTTCGGGGTCCACGGTCATGGCGGCATGTTCGCCATCGTGAAATTCGTTATAGGTGCCGATCTTTTCGATCACGCAAGAGCGGTTGCGGGTCAGCGCCATCACCTCGCCCAGACCTTGGACAAGGGGGATCAGCCGCCCCGGTTGAGGGTCAATCCGGATCGCACCATGGCCGACCCGCGCAGCGACCAACGCCGCCTCGGGGATGCCCAGCCGTTCGGCCAGATCATAGGGGCGGGTGCTGTTTTCGGCCAGAAAGCGGCGCAGATCGGCGGGGGAATGAACAGTCATTGCTGTGCCTTTCGCTGCTGTTGCATGCCCGTGGCCTTAACCCGGAGCAGTGCGCAAGAATCATTGACAGTTTTACTCAGTTTATTTTACGCCGCGCAAGATGCCAGCACGCGCCAGCCGGAAACTTCTGGATTTGACGACGGGAAACACATGCCACGCCATTCACTACGCGGCGCGCTGCTGGCCGGAACCGCCTGCCTGACCGCGCTGACCCTGACCACGCCCCTGCTTGCCCAACAGCGCACGGGCGAGGATGAGAAGACCAGGACCACCTTTGTGCTGGATCAGCTCGTGCTGCGCGCCGGAAAGCCCAAAGTCGCGTCCGAGGTACCCCAGTCGGTCTCGGTCGTGGACAGCGAGCAGTTGCGGGACATCGAGGCCGGCCATATCGGCGAGGTCCTGGCGACGGTGCCGGGTGTCGCCGGGGTCGGCTCGGGCAGTTTCTTTGGTCAGGGGTTCAACATCCGCGGCTTTGGCTCGACGGAAATGGCGGCGGCGGAATCCGGCATTGTCCAGCTGATCGACGGCGAAAAGAAATATTACGAATCCTACCGTCAGGGCGCGCTGTTCATTGAGCCGGATTTCCTGCGTCAGGTCGAGGTGCTGCGCGGGCCGGGGTCCTCGACGCTATACGGTTCGGGCGCGCTTGGTGGCGTCATCGCCATGGAGACGATCGAGGCCAGCGACCTGATCGCCGGGGGCAGCACCTTCGGCGGCAAGGCCAAGCTTGGCTATGCCAGCAACCCCGACACGGTCCTGGGCAGCGTTGCGCTTGGCTGGCGCCCGGCCGAGGATTTTGAGGCTCTGGCCGCCTTTGCATGGCGCAAGCTGGGCGATACCAAGGACGCCGACGGCAATACCACCGTGCGCTCGAATTCCAAGACGCCGAACCTGCTGCTGAAAGCCAGGCGCACCTTTGGCGATCAGTATATCGCTTTTTCCTATCAGCATCTGGAAGCCAAAGGCGAAAATCAGGACTTCAATCAGGTCGAGGGCGCGCAGGCCGGACTTTTCCCCGGCTTCACCGGGTGGGGTGTCGGCGATATCACCACCCGCGACCAGACGATGAAACTGACCTGGGGCTGGAATCCGCAGGACAACCGCTACATCGACCTGACCGCGACCCTGTCCTATACCAACACCATGAAGGATGTCCGGCAGGGCGACGACCCGGATGAGCCGATCATGGCTTCGTTGCTGGGCCGGCGGGACTATCAGCTGTGGAAATTCAAGCTGCGCAACGTCTCGGACCTGTCGGGGGCGGGCTATGATCACCACCTGACCACCGGTTTCGACATCATGAAACAGGACCGTTCGTCCAGCGTGCCGTCAAGTTCGCACCCCGAGGCCTATACCCGCGCCTGGGGGGCCTATGCGCTGTCCGAGCTGACCTGGGGCGATCTGACTGTGAACTCGGGTCTGCGCTATGAAAAGCAGCGCACCGAGCCCAAATCCTCGGTGACGGCGACGGACGATAAATACAACTCCGAAGCCATCGAGCCGCAAATCGCAGCGATCTACAGGCTGAATGACAGCTGGTCGGTCTTTGGCTCGGTCGCCTTTGTTCAGCGCATGCCGACGGTTGATGAACTTTACGACAGCTTTCGTGGTGGTGCGCCTTCGCCGGATCTCAAGGATGAAAAGGGCAAGAACCTTGAGGCCGGGCTGTCCTATCGCGGCTCGGATCTGTTCGCCTCGGGCGATGCGGCGGTGATGAAATTGACGCTGTTTCGCAATCATATCGACGACATGATCATGCGCACGAATGGCGCCGCGCCGACCCCGGCCTATGTCAATATCGACCGTGCCTATCTGCGCGGCGGTGAGCTGGAGGCCAGCTACAGCCTTAACAACTGGGAACTGGGCGCCGCCGTTTCGATCGTCGATGGCAAGGATCATGACGGCAAGGTCCTGGACACGCTGCCAAACGACCGGGTCACGCTGCAGGCGATCTGGCGGCCTAATGACGAGTGGCGACTGGGCCTGCGCAGCACTTTGGCGAAAGGCCGGGACAAAGCGGATGACGAGCATCGCGCGGGCTATGGCGTCCATGACGTCTTTGCCACCTGGGCCCCGCAAACGGGTGCCGCAGCAGGGATCGAGGTTCATATGGGCATCGATAACATCGCCGATCGCGATTACACGCCTGCCACCTGGCTGAGCGGCCCGGCCCCGGGGCGGAACTTTAAACTGTCGGTCTCGCGCAGTTTCTGAGCGGGGCTGCCAGATGCGAAGGCCGGTCCCATCCGGGGCCGGCCGTTTCATTTTAGGGCTCAGTTTGCCCGCCATGTTTGGGCAATCAGCGCGTCATGATCGTCCATTTCGATAACGCGGCCCTCATGTATGACAGCGATACGGTCGGTATGGCGGGTTGCGCCCAGCCGATGGGTGATAACCGGCATCCTGCGTCCGATTGCCGGCTTTCCAAGGGACAGGATCGGTGAATTCTTGAGAATGGCGCGGGCATAGTCGCCCATCAGCCCTTAGAATGTGTCGTGGGCAGCGCCACACTGATCACGGTATCAAGGGGCAGCGAGCAAAACCCGCATCGCGGCATAACCGATCAAGGGGTCGCCCCAGACGCCCAGAACCTCGGCCGAGGCATGGGCCCGGTCATTTTCTTCGCGTTTACATGTCTGCCTGCGGGAATGCTCAACCCCGTTCATTTTGCTTGGCTCATGCGTCGTCGGCTGCCCTCGGGCTCCCCGGGAATCGCAGGTTCCTTGGGGAAAGAAGTTCGCTTTCACGCTATCGTTGTGGATTTGCGGCCCCTTATTGCCTGTTCCACGGGCAGATGAAAAGCCGGGCGATACAGGCTGCAGAGCCGCAGTTTTTGGCATGCGCCAAGATGAAGTAATCTTTGTTACATATTGTTGTCGCGTAATTTTTACAAAGAGCTGCGACAGGGCAGGCGTGACCGGCGCTTTGCCTCCCCGACAGTTTCCATACTGGTCGGTTTGTTTGCGAATTGACACATGCGTCATTGGCAGTGGACAAATTCGAACAGATTCGAAAAGATTCGAACGGGGGGCGGATGGCGGGCGCAGGGGCAACCTTCACAGCCCCGTCCGGGAACAAGAACGCCGAAAGGCATGAATCGGAGGAATATCCATGCGGAAAAACCTGTTCTGGCTGGCCGGTATGATGGCCCTGCCGGTCGCTGCCGAAGCCAAGACCGAAATTTCGTGGTGGCATGCGATGACTGGCGCCAATGCCGAAGTGGTGACCAAGATCGCCAATGACTTTAACGCCAGCCAAACCGACTATGAGCTCAAGCCGGTCTTCAAGGGCACCTATCCCGAGACGCTGAATGCCGGTATTGCGGCCTTTCGCGCCGGGCAGGCCCCGGACATCATTCAGGTCTTTGACGTCGGAACCGGCGTGATGATGGGCGCCCAGGGCGCGATCAAACCGGTCGCCGAAGTGCTGAAAGAAGGTGGCTACGAATTCGACAAGAGCCAGTATCTGCCCGGTATCGTCGGCTATTATTCGACGCCCGAGGGCGATATGCTGTCTTTCCCCTATAACTCGTCCTCGCCGATCCTTTATTATAACAAGGACATCTTCCAGAAGGCGGGCCTTGACCCCGAAACCCCGCCCAAGACCTGGGCCGAGGTCTGGGCGGCTGCCCGCAAGATCAAAGAGTCGGGCGCGGCGACCTGCGGCTATACCTCGACCTGGCTGACCTGGATTCACACCGAGAACTTTGCCGCCTGGAACAACGTCAGCTGGGCGACGAATGAAAACGGCCTTGCCGGCACGCCCGAGCTGAAGATTGACGGACCGCTGTTTGTCAAGCATTTCCAAGAGCTTGCCGATCTGGCCAAAGAGGGCGTCTTTGTCTACGGCGGCCGCACCAGCGAGGCCAAGCAGAACTTTACCTCTGGCGAATGCGGGATTCTGACCGAAAGCTCGGGCGGGCTGGGCGATATCGTAAAATCGGGCATGAACTACGGCATCGGCCAGCTGCCCTATGACGAGACCGCCGAGGGTGCGCCGCAAAACACCACCCCCGGCGGTGCTTCGCTGTGGGTCATGGGCGGCAAGTCGGACGAGACCTACAAGGGCGTCGCTGCCTTCTTCAACTACCTTTCCCAGACCGAGGTTCAGCAGTTCCTGCACGAACAATCGGGCTATCTGCCGGTGACCATGGCTGCCTATGAGGCGACCAAAGGTTCGGATTTCTATCAACAGAACCCGGGCCGCGAAACGCCGATCCAGCAGATGATGGGCAAGGCGCCGACCGAGAATTCAAAAGGGGTGCGCGCGCCTAACCTGCCGCAGCTGCGCGACATTCAGAACGAAGAATACGAAAAGATGCTCGCTGGCCAGCAGGACGCGGCCACCGCGCTGAAAAACGCCGTCGAACGCGGCAATGCCGCGATCAAGGAAGCCGTGGGCGGTTGAAACCAGAAGGCGGGCGTTCCGGCGCCCGCCCGACCCTAAAGAGGGACAGATGAGACGCACCGTCTTTCCGCACAAGCTGTTGCCCTGGCTGCTGCTGGCGCCACAGCTGGCAATCACGCTGATCTTTTTCTATTGGCCCGCAGCGCAGGCGTTTCGCCAGTCAATGCTGCGCGAGGACGCCTTTGGCCTGAAGACCACCTTCGTGGGGCTTGCGAATTTTCGTAAGGTGCTGAGCGATCCGAACTATCTGAACTCGATGCGGGTGACGGTGGTGTTTTCGGTACTTGTGGCATTTTTCGCCATGGCGATTGCGTTGTTTCTGGCCGTGCAGGCCGAAAAGATTGTCCGGGGCAAAGGGTTTTACCGCACGCTGATGATCTGGCCCTATGCGGTGGCGCCCGCCATCGCCGGTATGCTGTGGCTTTTCATGTTCAATCCCAGCTTTGGCACGCTTGCCTGGCCCCTGCGGCAGCTTGGTATCAGCTGGAACCCGCTGCTTGACAGCACACAGGCCATGGGGCTGGTTGTCGCTGCCGCGACATGGAAGCAAATCAGCTACAATTTTCTGTTCTTTGTCGCAGGCTTGCAGGCAATTCCTCGTTCACTGCTGGAAGCGGCGGCGATCGACGGGGCATCGCGCCGCCATACGTTCTGGACCATCACCTTTCCGCTGCTGGCACCGACGAGCTTTTTCCTGCTGGTCGTAAACACGGTTTATGCGCTTTTCGACACCTTTGGCATCATCCATGCGGTGACTGGTGGCGGCCCCGGCAAGGCGACGGAAACGCTGGTCTACAAGGTTTACAACGACGGTTTCGTCAACCTGATCATGGGCGACAGCGCCGCGCAATCGGTGATCCTGATGATCATCGTCATTGCGCTGTCCGCCTTCCAGTTCCGCTTCATCGAAAGGCGGGTGCATTATGGCTGAGTCCGCTCCTCTCGCTGCGCGCCGTTCGGGCCGGCTGATCGCACATCTGTGGATGGTGCTTGGCGTGATTGTCGTGGCCTTCCCGGTCTATTACGTCTTTGTCGCCTCGACCCATTCGTTGCAAACGATCCTGCGCCCGCCCTTGCCGCTGCTGCCCGGTTCCGAGGCGGTGCGGAACTATTCCGAGGCATTCTCGGGTGGGGTCAGCCGCATTGGCGGGGTCAGCCTGTGGCGGCTGCTGGCCAATACCACCATCGTTGCGATGGGGATTGCGCTTGGCAAGATCGCGATCTCGATGGCCTCGGCCTATGCGATCGTCTTTTTCCGCTTTCCGCTGCGGATGGCCTGTTTCTGGCTGATCTTCATCACGCTGATGCTGCCGGTCGAGGTGCGTATCCAGCCGACCTACAAGGTCATGGTCGATCTTGGGCTGATCAACACCTATCCGGGTCTGATCCTGCCGCTGATCGCCTCGGCTACGGCGACGCTGCTGTTTCGGCAGTTCTTCATGACCATTCCGGATGAGCTGCTTGAGGCGGCTCGCGTCGATGGTGCCGGGCCGTGGCGGTTTTTCAAGGACATCCTGTGGCCCCTGTCGCTGACCAATGTCGCGGCGATCTTTGTGATCCAGTTCATCTATGGCTGGACGCAATATCTGTGGCCGCTGCTGGTTACCAATTCCAACGAAATGAACACGATCGTCATCGCGCTGAAGAAGATGGTTTCTTTTGCTGATGCCGATACCCCCTGGCACCTCGTGATGGTGACCAGCGTGCTGGCCATTCTGCCGCCGATCCTGGTGGTGGTGCTGATGCAGCGCTGGTTCGTCAAGGGTCTGGTCGAGACGGAGAAATAAATGGCCCGCATCCTGCTGAACGACGTCCGCAAGAGTTATGCGGGAACTCAGGTGATCCATGGCATCAACATGCAGATCGCTGACGGTGAATTCGTGGTGATTGTCGGCCCCTCGGGCTGCGGCAAATCCACGCTGCTGCGCATGGTCGCGGGGCTTGAGGCGATCACCTCTGGTACGGTCGAGATCGGCGACAAGGTGGTCAACGACCTTGAGCCGCGTCAGCGCGACATTGCCATGGTGTTCCAGAACTACGCGCTTTACCCGCACATGTCGGTGCGCGAGAATATGGCCTACGGCCTCAAGATCGCCCGCATGTCCAAGGCCGAGATCGGCAGCCGTGTCGCCAAGGCCGCAACCATGCTTGAGCTTGAGCCCTATCTGGACCGCAAGCCTCGCGCATTGTCGGGCGGCCAGCGCCAGCGCGTCGCCATGGGCCGGGCGCTGGTGCGCGAGCCTGCGGCGCTGCTTCTGGATGAGCCGCTGTCGAACCTTGACGCCAAGCTGCGGGTCCAGATGCGTTTGCAGATCAAGGAAATGCACCTGCGCACAGGCCAGACCACCCTTTACGTCACCCATGATCAGGTCGAGGCAATGACGCTGGCTGACCGGCTGATCGTGATGAACAAGGGCGTGGCCGAACAGATTGCGACCCCGCTTGAGGTCTATCAGCGACCGGCCAGTGAATTCGTCGCGGGCTTTATCGGCTCTCCGGCCATGAACATCTTTACGGTCAGCGCGGCTGACGGTCGCGTGACCTTGCCGGGGGGCGCGGTCCTGCCGCTGCCCGTGCCGCGTGGGGGCGATCTGCGTCTTGGTCTGCGCCCCGAACATATGCGCATGGCCGAACCGGGCGAGGCGGCAATCCCCGTCGTGCTGCGCTCGGTCGAGCGGCTGGGGGCGGATGCTTTCGGCTATGGCATGATCGAAGGCTCGGATGTGTCTTTCGTTCTGCGTTTGCCCGGCACCAGTACGCTTGATCGCGGCGACCGGGTCGAGGCGGTGCCTGATCCGGCGCATCTGCATTTCTTTGACCCCGAAAGCGGAAAGCGTATCGAAGGTTAATGTCACTTTGCAGCCGGGCCAGAGGCGGTTCGCCGCCGGCCCGGTTTGCAGGTGCCCGCGCCGCACCTATATCCATCGCTGCAGTATAAAGAAGGCAGGTTTATGATGGATGAGGCGCAAGAACCCGGTCATGCGGGGCCGATCCTGCATTTTCGCGGCATGGCCGGGGGCGGGATCAGGCTTGCGACTATCATCATCCGCCCGCTTAATGCGCCAGCGCCTCCGTCGCTGCGGGTTTCTACGGCCGGGGTCGCACCTGTCCGCATCGCCGAAATTGCCAATGTCGCAATCTGGCGCCACGACTTTACCCTGACGCCCGCTGATCGTGGTTATGAGTTCGCGGACTGCTTTTACGAGGTCGTCACCGATCTGAGCGGCGATCTGCGCCTTGCCTTCGTTTCCTGTAATGGCGAGGAAAACGGCGATCTTGAGCGCGACGATGATGAACGTAACCTGATGTGGACGCGGTTGGCGCAGGATCACGCCAGCGCCCCCTTTGCGTTGCTATTGCAGGGCGGCGACCAGATTTATGCTGATGAGGCGACGCAAGGCCACCCGCTGAGCGAGGATTGGCCCGATCACGCGCCCGAGGTCGATGACTCTGCCGCGCTGCAAGATCTGGCCCGGCATCTGCGCGACCGTTTTGTCGAACGCTATCTGCATGTGCTGCGCGCGCCCGGCTATTCGTGGATGGCGGCACGGGTGCCGACGCTGGCGATCTGGGACGACCATGACATTTGTGACGGCTGGGGCTCGCTGCCTGAAAAGCGCGCGCGCTCGGCCGTTGGCCAGGCGCTGTTTCAGGCCGCGCGCGAGACCTATTTGCTGTTCCAGCATGGCGCGGTTGAAAGCGACATCCCCGAGCTGTTTCTTGACGCCACAGGTGCCAGCCTTGGCTGGAAACGCGAACTGCCCGGCCTGACCATCGCAGCACCCGACCTGCGTTCAGAACGCGACCGTCATCGGATCATGGGCCCGGCGGGCTGGCAATCGGTCGAGGCGCTGGCGCCGCAAGGCGAACATATCTTTCTGGTCTCCAGCGTCCCGCTGCTTGGTCCGCGCCTGTCGCTGATCGAGCGGGTGATGATGGCGATCCCGCGTATGCAGCATTACGAGGATGACTTGCGCGACCAATGGCAAAGCCGGGCACATCGCGCTGAATGGCGGCGGATGCTGGGGCAGGTGCTGCAATGGCGCGACCATGCGCGCGTCACCGCCCTGTCGGGCGAGATCCACCTTGCCACACGGGCCGAAATGGGACCGCAGGCGCAAAAGATCCATCAGCTTGTCGCCTCGGGCATTTCCCACCGTGCGCCTTCGCGCGCCTATGCCCGGCTGCTGGGCCTGTTTGCCGGGCTGGGCGAGGCGCCTTTGCCCGGCCACCCGATCCGCATCCTGCCGCTGCCTGGCCAGCGCCACCGCTATGTCGCCGAACGCAATTACCTGACCCTTACCCGCAGTGCGGGCCATTGGCAGGCGGTCTGGCATCTTGAGGACAGCGGCAAAACGCCTCCGCTAGAGCTGTCCGCCTGATCGGGCCGGCGTGGCGGTTGCGCCGCCCGCCAAAGCCCGCTATCCCGGGCGCCCATACCGGTCGCAGCCTACCCGGTTATCAAAACAAGGGTTCACAATATGAAGACTTTAGTTGTCTGCTCAGGCGGACTCGATTCCGTGACGCTTGCTCATATGGTCGCGGCACGGGGCGAACTTTCACGCCTGATCTCGTTCGATTATGGCCAACGCCACCGCAAAGAGCTGGAATTCGCGGTCGCCACCGCCTGGCAGCTTGAGGTGCCCCACCACGTCATAGATCTGCGCGGCGTGGGGGCGGCACTTGGCGGCTCGGCCCTGACCGGAGGGGCCGAAGTGCCCGACGGCCACTATGCCGAGGAAACCATGCGCATCACCGTGGTTCCGAACCGTAATGCCATCATGCTGACGATTGCCTTTGGTGTCGCGGCCTCGATGGGGGATGAGGCGGTGGCCATCGCCGTCCATGGCGGAGATCATTTCATCTATCCCGACTGCCGCCCGGCCTTTACCCAGGCGTTCCAGCATATGCAGGACGCGGCACTTGACGGCTATGCCCGGATCACGCTGCTGACGCCCTTTGTCCATCGCACCAAGGCCGATATCGTCGCCGAAGGGGCACGCCACAACACCCCCTTTGCCGCCACATGGTCCTGTTACAGGGGCGGTAAGCAGCATTGCGGCCGCTGTGGCACCTGTGTCGAACGGCGCGAAGCCTTTCAACTGGCCGGTGTCCCAGACCCGACCACCTATGAGGACCCGGATTTCTGGCTGCAAGCCGTCGCTGACCGGGGGCGGAAGTGATGTTCCGCATTTCCAAGGAATTTCATTTCTCGGCCTCGCATCAGCTATCCCATCTGCCTCCCGATCACCAATGCGCCCGGCTACACGGCCATAACTACATCGTGGTGGTCGAGCTGGCCTCGGCCACGCTGAACGCTGATGGTTTCGTGCGGGACTATCATGAGCTTGCGCCGTTAAAGCATTATATCGACACGCAATTCGACCATCGTCATCTGAATGAAGTGCTGGACGGCCCCTCAACGGCCGAGAATATGGCGCGGCATTTTCACGATTGGTGCAAGGCGCGCTGGCCTGAAACGGTGGCGGTCCGTGTTTCCGAGACACCCAAGACCTGGGCCGAGTACCGGCCATGACCCTGCGCATCGCCGAAATATTTGGCCCGACCATTCAGGGCGAGGGTGCCCTGATCGGAGAGCCGACCGTTTTTGTCCGCGCTGGCGGCTGTGATTACCGCTGCCATTGGTGCGACAGCTTGCATGCCGTGGACAGCAGTCACCGACACGAATGGCGGCCAATGGAGGCCAGGGAAATCTGGGCCGAGGTGCGCCGCCTGTCGGCTGGCCAGCCGCTGACCGTTTCGCTGTCAGGGGGGAACCCGGCGATTCAGGATTTTGCCCCGTTGATCGCGCTGGGGCGGGCCGGGGGGTATCGCTTTGCCTGCGAAACTCAGGGCTCGATTGCGCAGCCGTGGTTTGGCGATCTGGCCATGCTGGTCCTGTCACCCAAGCCGCCCTCTAGCGGGCAGGTGGTGGACTGGGATGCCTTTGATCGCTGCCTGAGCGCAGCCGAAGGCGCGGGTCGGCGGGTGCTCAAGATCGTCATTTTCGATCAGGCGGATCTGGATTGGGCGCGTGAGGTTGCCGCCCGCTATCCCGACCTGCCGCTTTACCTGCAACCCGGCAACCCTGAAACCGACCCTGAAACCCCGGTCGAGCCACAAGCCCTTGCCGACCGGTTGCTGTGGCTGGTCGAAAACACGGTCGGCCGCGGCTGGCTGAAACCCCACATTCTGCCGCAACTGCATGTCCTGATCTGGGGCAACCGGCGCGGCGTATAAGACCATAGGAGCGAAGAATGTCCGAAACGATCTATAGCGGCCTTAAACAGCTTGGTGGCGCAACAGTTCTGCCTGAAAGCCCCGACAAGGCCGAGCTTGAGCGGGTGCAGAACCCGCAGGCCGATGTTGCTTATAACGTACGTTTCACCGCGCCTGAATTCACCTCGCTTTGCCCTATGACCGGTCAGCCGGACTTTGCACATCTGGTTATTGATTATGTGCCAGGTGACTGGCTTGTTGAGTCGAAATCGCTGAAATTATACCTTGGAAGCTTTCGAAATCACGGTGCTTTTCACGAAGATTGCACCGTTTCTATCGGGCGCAGGCTTGCCGGATTCCTCGCTCCGCTCTGGCTGCGCATCGGCGGCTATTGGTATCCGCGCGGCGGTATGCCGATTGACGTTTTCTGGCAAACCGGCCCGATGCCCTCGGGGGTCTGGATCCCGGATCAGGGCGTGCCACCCTATCGCGGACGCGGCTAAGGCTTGCTGACGCAAATCATCTATCGGCGCGGGTGCTCATAGGCTCCGCGCCGATTTTTCTTGACAGCCCTCATCACTATGTGTGAGCATTTGCCCATCACATTAGCAAATGCTGATCCGTAGGGGAGGACAATCGCATGAGCATGATGCTGCGCGGCTTGATGGGGGCCTGCGCCGTGACGGCGCTGACGCTGCCAGCCATGGCCGAGACACTGACCATCGCCACCGTGAACAATGGTGACATGATCCGCATGCAAAAGATGAGCAAGCCGTTCACCGATGCGAACCCGGACATCACGCTGGAATGGGTCACGCTTGAGGAAAACGTGCTGCGTCAGCGCGTGACGACCGATATCGCCACCAAGGGCGGGCAATATGACATCGTCACTGTCGGCAATTACGAGGTGCCGATCTGGGCCAGGCAGGGTTGGCTGTTGCCGCTTGAGGATATGGGCGAGGAATACGATGCCGCTGATATCCTGCCGCCGATCAGCGCCGGCCTGTCGGTGGATGGCAAGCTATATGCCGCGCCATTCTATGGCGAATCCGCGATGATCATGTATCGCACCGATCTGATGGAAAAGGCCGGGCTGACCATGCCTGAACGCCCGACATGGGAGTTCATCTATGACGCCGCCCGCAAGATGACCGACAAAGAGGCCGAGGTCTACGGCATCTGCCTGCGTGGCAAGGCGGGCTGGGGCGAGAATATGGCCTTTCTGACCTCGATGGCACATAGCTATGGCGCGCCATGGTTCGACAAGGACTGGAAGCCCCAATTCTCGGGTGAGAAGTGGAAAAAGGCGCTGACCGACTATGTCACCATCATGAATGAGGCCGGCCCGCCCGGCGCCTCGTCCAACGGGTTCAACGAGAACCTCGCGCTGTTCCAGACCGGCAAATGCGGCATGTGGATTGATGCCACCGTGGCGGCAAGCTTTGTGTCGAACCCCAAGGAATCGACGGTGGCCGACAAGGTCGGCTATGCGCTGGCACCCGAGGGTGAAAAGCCGCAAATGTGGCTGTGGGCATGGACGCTGGCAATCCCCTCTTCGACCGATGCGCCTGATGCGGCAAAGAAATTCGTCGCCTGGGCGACCTCCAGGGCTTATACCGAACAGGTCGCAGCGACCGAGGGCTGGGCGAATGTGCCTCCGGGCACCCGCACCTCGCTTTATGAAAACCCCGAGTATCAGCAGGCCGCGCCCTTTGCCAGGCCGACGCTTGACAGCATCATGTCCGCCGATCTGCAAAACCCGACCAGCGTCGAGGTGCCCTATATCGGCACGCAATGGGTAGGCATCCCCGAGTTCCAGGCCCTTGGCACCTCGGTAGGCCAGCAGTTTTCTGCAGCTCTGGCTGGTCAGGCCAGCGTTGATCAGGCGTTGCAGATGGCCCAGCAGATTGCCGAACGCGAGATGGCCAAGGCCGGTTATCCCAAGTGATACCCAGTTGACGATGTAACCCGGTCGCGGGCCGGGCAGGGGGCGCATTGTCCCCTGCCACCCGGCACCGACAATGATTTCCTGCGCGGGGAGGCGCACCGATGGCGACCCGACACCAGAAAACTCTGGCACGGCTGATGGTTTCCCCCTCGGTCCTGTTGCTTCTGGGCTGGATGATCGTTCCTCTGGCCATGACGCTGTGGTTCAGCTTTCAAAGCTACAACCTGCTGTCACCCGGGATGGAACAGTTCATCGGCTGGACCAATTACCAGTATTTCCTGTCAGATCCGGCCTTCTGGACGGCGATGCGCAACACGCTTTTGCTGGTCGGTGGGGTGCTGGTCATCACCGTGGGGGGCGGCATTGCGCTGGCCCTGCTGCTGGATCAGCCGATGTTCGGGCAGGGTGTGGTACGTATTCTGGTGATTGCGCCCTTCTTCATCATGCCCACCGTTTCGGCGCTGGTGTGGAAGAACATGTTCATGAACCCGGTGAACGGGCTGTTTGCCTGGTTTGCCAAGGCGGTCGGGGCCCAGCCCATCGATTTTCTGGCCCAATATCCGCTGATGTCGATCATCCTGATCGTTTCATGGCAATGGCTGCCCTTTGCCACGCTGATCCTGCTGACGGCGCTGCAATCGCTTGACAGCGAGCAGATGGAGGCGGCCGAGATGGACGGGGCGGGCACTCTGGCCAAGTTCACCCATCTGGTCCTGCCACATCTGTCGCGCGCCATTACCGTCGTGATCCTGATCGAGACCATCTTTCTGCTGTCGGTCTTTGCCGAGATCCTGGTCACGACGAATGGCGGGCCGGGCTATCAATCCACCAACCTGACCTATCTGGTCTATAGCCAGGCCCTGCTGCAATTCGACGTGGGCGGCGCCTCTGCCGGGGGCATCATCGCGGTGATCCTGGCCAATATCGTGGCGATCTTCCTGATGCGGATGATCGGCAAGACGCTGGAGTAACGACATGGCCCGCAACATCTCTCAAAGCCGTCGCTGGGGCTTTACCATCCTGGCCTGGGGCGCGGCGCTGGTGATCTTTTTCCCGATCCTCTGGACCATCCTGACCAGTTTCAAGACCGAGGCCGATGCCATCGCCAGCCCGCCAAAGTTCCTGTTCTTTGACTGGACGGTCGAGAATTATGCCGAGGTGCAGTCTCGCTCACCCTATTTCCGGCATTTCATGAACTCGGTCATCATCTCGGTCGGCTCAACCCTGCTGGGTCTTGTCCTGGCGATCCCGGCGGCCTGGTCTATGGCCTTTCAACCGGGGCGCCGGACCAAAGACCTGCTGATGTGGATGCTGTCGACCAAGATGATGCCGGCGGCCGGGGTCCTGATCCCGATGTATCTGATGTTCCGCAGCTTTGGGCTGCTTGACAGCCGGCTGGGCATCACCGTGGTGCTGATGCTGATCAACCTGCCGATCATCGTCTGGATGCTTTATACCTATTTCCGCGAAATCCCGTCCGAGATCCTTGAGGCGGCGCGGATGGACGGGGCAAGTCTGCGCAACGAAATCCTTCATGTGCTGACGCCCATGGCAGTGCCGGGGATCGCCTCAACGCTGCTTTTGAACGTGATCCTTGCCTGGAACGAGGCGTTCTGGACGCTGAACCTGACCACGTCCAAAGCGGCGCCGCTGACGACATTTATCGCCAGCTATTCCAGCCCCGAGGGGCTGTTTTACGCGAAACTTTCGGCGGCGAGTACAATGGCCATCGCCCCGATCCTGATCCTTGGCTGGTTCAGCCAGAAACAGCTCGTCCGTGGGCTGACCTTTGGCGCGGTGAAATAAGGGGAGGCAAATATGGGAAGCATCACGCTTGAACAGGTCTGCAAAAGCTTTGGCGAGGTCGAGGTCATCCCCGGGGTCGACCTGCAGATCGAGGACGGAGAGTTCGTGGTCTTTGTCGGCCCTTCGGGCTGCGGGAAATCCACGCTTTTACGGCTGATCGCAGGGCTTGAGGACGTGACCTCGGGGCGGATCGTCATCGACGGGCAAGATGTGACGGTGGCGCCTCCGTCGCGGCGCAAACTTGCGATGGTGTTCCAGTCCTATGCGCTGTACCCGCATATGTCGGTGCGCAAAAACATCGCTTTCCCGTTAAAGATGGCGGGGCTGAGCGCCGATGAACAAGAACGGCGCGTCCAGCACGCGGCAGGGATCCTGAACCTGACCGACTATCTGGACCGCCGTCCGGGTCAGCTTTCAGGTGGTCAGCGTCAGCGCGTGGCGATCGGCCGTGCGATCGTGCGCGAACCTTCGGCATTTCTCTTTGATGAGCCTTTGTCGAACCTTGATGCGGCGCTGCGGGTGAACATGCGGGTCGAGATATCCGAGCTGCACAAAAAACTAGCTACCACAATGATCTATGTCACCCATGATCAGGTCGAGGCGATGACCATGGCCGACAAGATCGTCGTTCTGCGCGCCGGCCGGATCGAACAGGTGGGCAGCCCGCTTGAGCTTTATCGCCGCCCGGCGAACCGCTTTGTCGCGGGCTTTATCGGCAGCCCGAATATGAACTTTCTTGAAGGCGAGGCCGCCGCGCGTCTTGGTGCCCATGCGATCGGCGTCCGCCCCGAGCATTTCCGCCTGTCGATGAGCGAGGGGGCGTTTGCGGGCCGGGTCGGGGTCGCCGAGCATCTGGGTTCGGATACCTTCCTGCATGTCGATCTGGACGATGGAACCCATGTGGTTGCCCGGGCCGAGGGCGAATTCCCCGCCAGCCATGGGGACCGCATCCACCTGACCCCGCAGGACGGAAGGCTGTATCGCTTTGACCAAAACGGCAGCGCTCTGTGATCCGGGATGAAAATGACAAGATTAAGTGAACAGACCCTTGGGCAGATCAGCCAGCCGCGCCCGGAATATGATCGCAGGCGGCTGCGCCCCGGTATCCTGCATTTCGGGGTCGGGAATTTCTTCCGCGCCCATCAGGCGGCCTATCTGGACCGGCTGATGAACATGGGACTGGCCCATGATTTCGCCATCATCGGCGCGGGCGTCATGTCGGGGGATGCGCGGATGCGTGACACTCTGGCAGTGCAGGACCACCTTTACACGCTGGTCGAACAATCGGCTGGGGCGTCGCGGGCGCGGGTTTTGGGGCCGGTCATCGACTATATCACCCCCGGTGATCATGTCCGGGTAATCGCCAGCTTGGCCGATCCGGCGATTCGCATTGTCGCGCTGACCATCACCGAGGGCGGCTATTTCATCGACGCCGCTACCGGGCATTTCGATCCCACCCATCCCGCCATTGCGGCCGATGCGGCCAATCCCGATATGCCGCAAACGGTGTTTGGCCTCATCGTCGCCGGACTAAGGGCGCGTCGCGCGGCGGGTCATGCGCCCTTTACCGTCATGTGCTGCGACAACATCCCCCATAACGGCGATGTCACGCGTGAGGCGGTGGTTGAGACGGCGCGCCTCTCTGACCCGGATTTTGCCGAGTGGATCACCGCCGAAGTCGCCTTTCCGAACGGTATGGTGGACCGCATCACTCCTGCGACCAGCGAGCGTGAGCGGCGTCTGGTGCGCGAGGATTTCGGCATTGAGGATGACGCCCCGGTCTTTTGCGAAGATTTCATCCAATGGGTGCTTGAGGACCGCTTTCCTGCCGGACGACCCGCACTGGAAAAGGTCGGTGTTGAATTCGTACAGGACGTGACGCCGTGGGAGCTGATGAAGATCCGCATCCTGAATGGCGGCCATGCGGTGATCGCCTATCCGGCGGGACTGCTCGACATCCACTTCGTCCATGAGGCGATGGAGGATGCCCAGATCCGCGCCTTTCTTGAAAAGATCGAGCGTGATGAGATCATCCCCGCCGTGCCGCCCGTGCCCGGCACCGATCTTGGCGCCTACTTCGCCAAGGTGGCCGAACGTTGTGCCAACCCCAAGATCGGGGATACGGTGCGCCGGCTTTGCCTTGATGGCTCGAACCGGCAGCCCAAGTTCATTGTCCCGACCATCGCCCACCGGCTTGAACGTGATCAGCCGGTCGAGGGGCTGGCGCTGGAATCGGCGTTGTGGTGCCGCTATTGCGCGGGCATCAGCGACAGCGGGGCCGTTATTGCGCCGAACGATCCGAACTGGGATCGTCTGATCATTCAGGCACAGGCCGCGCGCAATGATCCCGCCGCGTGGCTTGCCATGGCCGAGATCTATGGCGCAACGGGGCGCGATCCGCGCTTTGCCCAACCCTTTGCCCGCTGGCTTGCGATGCTGTGGAACAAGGGCACGCGTGCGACGCTTGACGCTTATATCCGGGGCTAGGCAGTGGCGCGCGGGCTGATCTTTGACTGTGACGGGGTTTTGGTTGATTCAGAGCCCCTCGCAGCGGCCGAGATCGGGGCGCTGTTGCAAGGGCAGGGCGCGCCCATCACCCTTGCGCGCATTTATGATGAGTTTCTGGGCCGCTCATTCTCGACCATCACCGATGCGGCGCGTGCGCATGGTGTCGATCTGGGACCGGCCTTGCCGGGTTATGCCACGGCGCTGGCCGAACGTTTCCGCCGCGAGTTGCAGCCGGTTCACGGCATGGCCGAGGTACTGGCCCGGCTTTCAGGTCCGCGCGCCGTCGCCTCATCCAGTGCGCCCGAACGACTGTCGTTGTCGCTGTCGTTGACCGGGCTTGCGTCTTTTTTCGGTCAGCATGTCTATTCGGCGGTGCAGGTTTCGCGCGGCAAGCCAGCGCCCGATTTGTTCCTTTTCGCTGCGAAAAAACTGGGGGTTGATCCCGCTGACTGTGTGGTGATCGAGGATAGCCCGGCCGGTCTGCGCGCTGCCCGTGCGGCGGGGATGCGGGTGATCGGCTTTCTGGGCGGCAGTCACGCGGGACCGGCGCGCCTTGCCGAAAAGCTGGCACAGCTTGCCCCGGATGCGCTGATTGACCGCGCCAGCGATTTGCCCAAAACTCTGGATGATCTGGACTAACAAAGGGGAATCAGCGTGCTGATCGGGGCCGTGGATGTGGGCTCGGCCCGGGCGCGGGCGGGGCTTTTCACCCTTGACGGCCGGCTTGTTGCACGCGCCAGCCGGGGCTTTGCCACCATCCCGGGGCCCGACCAACAGGCCATGTATCATTTTGCCGAGATTTGGCAGGCCGTAGCCGATGCCTTGACCGAGGCACGCCATCAGGCCGGCGTGCCCCCGGCGCAGATCGGCGCGCTGGCTTTCGATGCGACCTGTTCTTTGGTCGTTGACGCCCCGGGGTTTTCGCCCGACGTAATCGCCTGGCACGATCATCGCGCGGTTGCCGAGGCAGCCGAGCTTAGCCGCATCCCGCATGAGGTGGTGGTGCGGGCTGGGGGCTCGGTCTCGCCCGAGATGCAGACGCCAAAGCTTATGTGGCTGAAGCGCAACCGGCCCGGGATCTGGGCGACGCTGAACGGCGTACGGGACCTTTGCGACCATCTGACCTTTCGGGCGACAGGTATCGAGGCGCGCTCGCTTTGCGCGGCGGTGGCAAAATGGGCGTGGCTTCCTGACCGTGGCGGCTGGCAGCAGGATCTGTTGGAACGGGCAGGGGTCGCCGATTTTCCGCGCCCCGGTCCGGTTCTGTCCCCCGGCAGCCGCATTGGCCCCCTGTCACCGCAAGGCGCGGCCGAACTGAGGTTAAAACAGGAAACGCTGGTCGCAACGGGGTTGATCGACGCCTTTGCCGGGGCGCTTGGCGCGGCGCCCGGTATGCCGGCGCTGATCGCGGGCACCTCGAACTGTGTGATCGCGGCAGGGATAGGCCCGCGCACGTCGCTTTGGGGACCTTATCCCGGTGCCATTCTGCCCGATGAAAGCGTGACCGAGGGAGGGCAATCTGCGACCGGCGCGCTGCTGGAACGTCTGCGCGCCCTTTACCCCGAGCCGACCGATCACGACGTGATCCTTGCCCGTATCGCCTCGGCCCCCGAGCCTGCGGCCGATCTGCATGTCCTGCCTGATATCAAGGGCAACCGCACGCCCTTTGCCGATCCGCTGCTGCGTGCCGTCATTCAGGGTCTCACCCTTGAGCGTAGCCCCGAGGCGCTGGATGCGCTTTACTGGCGCGCGGCGGTCGGGATCGCGCTGGGAACGCGTCAGGTGATCGCGCATATGGGCCTGATACCCCAGGCGCTGGCCATGGCGGGTGGGCAGGCGCGCTCACCCCTGTTGCGCCAGCTTTACGCTGATGCCATCGGGGCCGAGATCCACTGGCAGCCCGAAGACGCGGTGCTGCGCGGCACAGCCATCCTTGCTGCTGCGCCGCTCAGCGGCGGTGTTCTTGCTGCCCGCGACCATTTTGCCCGGCCGATCGAGGTGACAAAGCCTGATCCCGCCGCCTGTATCCGGCGTGAGCGGGACTGGCGCATCTTTTTGCGCATGCAAGAACAGCGCGCTGAAATTGCTGCGATGTAGCTAGCCCGACAGCAGCGCCGCACCGGTTGTGGCATCGGTGATCAGCCCGCTGATCAGCCCGCCCCGCAGCGCGCCGCGGATCGCCGGAACCTTTTCACTGCCATGCGCCGCGCCGATAACAAGCGTCGTTTCCCGCGGGGGGATCGGGGCCGAGGCCACGCGATCATTGCTAAGCCCCGGCACCAGCGCGCCATGGGTGTCATAGGCCCAGCCAGTGATCTCGCCTACCGCGCCGGCATCGACAAGGGCGTCAAGCTCGGGCTGGGTCAGAAAACCGTCAAGCATCAATGGCGCGTTCTCGCCCACAGTGCCGATGCCGACAAATGCGACCGCCGCCTCAGACGACATCTGGATCAGGCGCCGGATGCTTGGCTGGCTGTTCACGGCCTGCCGTTCGCTCATGCTGGGGGCGATGACGGGCAGGGGCAATGGAAAGCTGCGGGCGCTGACCAGATCTGACAGGGTAAACAGCACGTTATAATAGGCGGTCGAGCCGTCGGGCGCGATATTGCCGGTCAATGAGACGATACGATGCTGGGGGCAGTCGATATGGGGCAGTTGCGCAATGGCGCTGCGCAGGGTGCGGCCGGTGCCGATCGCCATGGTCAAAGGCTCGGCCCGGCGCAACCATTGCTCGATCGTGTCCGCGACCATCAGCGCGACACCTGCTTCGGGGGCATCTGAGGGGGCGATCTGGCAAAACTCCAGCCCCCATTTGTGCTGCAGCCCGGCGGCAATATCCATGCAATGGGCAAACGGGTGGTCGATGCGGATCTTGACGATACCCTCGGCCATAGCCTGAGCAACCAGCCGCTGCGCAGTCTGGCGCGAGACGCCCATGATCCCGGCGATCTCATCCTGGGTCTTGCCTGCGACATAGGAAAGCCACGCCGCCTTGGCTGCCTGCTCAAGTTTCCGGCCCTGGTTCACCATAAGGGGCTGTCCGTCTTTCCTACCCTAACTATCCCTTTACGTGTCTAGCTTGGTGGTGCCGCAAGTGTCCAGCGGCGGCTTTGGGATCCCAACTGGAGAGGGGGGAGGGGGCTGGCAACAGGTTAACGCCCATTTTCCCAGATCAGAATTGGAAAGAACTGGCCCTTCATATTCCGTTCGCGCCCCAGTAGCCGACCTGGCCGCCATGCGCGTCCGATCACTGAAACAATGGCCATTCCGGCAACTCTGGTGCAAAATAACTGATTGAGTTTACTTTATTATTTAGATGCGCGGTTTTCTGTTTTGTCCACTTTTACCGCGATTATCGACCATCGAAATATTGCGTGACGACCAAAGGAAAAGGCCGCCCGAAGGCGGCCTGACGAAGTCTGGCATCTGATAGAGAGCGGTGTCTGGCCAGGCTTACCCGATTGGCGATTCAGGATTCGGCGGTGCTGGCGATATGCTCTTCGAAGATTCTGCGGAGTGAGCTGCTTTGCGCGGGATTCTGGAACTCATCCAGCAACAGACCGAAGGCGACCCATTTATCGCCCCGGGCGGGCGATTGCTTCGGGTTATGGCTGGCCTCCAGAATTCGGAATGCGCGGCGGATCCCGGTTTCGCCCTTCGAGGTATAGGTCCAGCCACATGTGTCGGCCACATGCCGTTCACTGAAGGACAGATCCTCGAAGGTGACATACGGACCGAACTCCAGGGCGGTGCCCAGAATTTCCGTAACCCGAATGGCCCGTTCGAGCGGCTGGCCATCCAGCCATGCCGGACCAGGACGGCCTGCAATCCGGTCGGTGATATACGCCTGGAGCGGGGAGGCCGAACAGGGCTCCGCGTTGCGAGCAATCTCTCTCAGCATGGGGTGGTTTCCGGGACGCTTGCGGCGAATACACCCCTTCCATCCGTTTCGTCGGGACGGGCGCAGCGGATCAGGGAAGCTACGCGAGCCTTGTCGAGATGAAGCCGGTGCTGAGATCGGCACCGGCCCGCATGGATGGTGTCGCGGCTCAAACGCTGGACTTCGCTGTCGACAAGGCGTTCACGGCAGCCACGATGCGACGTTCGACACTGGATTTCTGCGTTCGGATGAACAGCACCGATGAGCGTAGGGCCGGCTTGGCAAACCGTCACCGGTTGATCACCTGGGAAGGGGGCCTGCCCATCGTTCACAATGGGACCATCGTGGGCGGCGTCGGGGTTTCCGGGGTGCAGGGACACGAGGACGTGGAATGTGCCCAAGCAGCGCTTCACAGCCTGGGCCTAGGTAACGGAACCTGAAGCAGGTCAGGCGCTGACCAGACGCAGGATCGTGTCGATATTGAACTGGAGGCGCTCTTCGAGCGCCTCTTTCGCCATCAGGTCACGCTCGAAGATGATCGAGCCGGTGAAGCGGTTGGTCAGATAGTAATAGCCGATCGCAGCGATGGTGATGTTCAATTGCACCGGATCGATGCCGGAGCGGAAATCGCCACTTGCGACGCCGCGCTCCAGGATCGTGTCGACCATCGAGACGAAGCGGCGGCTGTAGATCTTGACGATCTCCGACTTCTTCAGGTGTTTGGCCCGGTGCAGGTTTTCGCTGTTGACCAGTGTGATGAACTCGGGGTGCTTCAGGTAGTATTCCCAGGTAAAACGCACCAGCCGCGCCAACGCCTCCTTGGGCGGCAGGTGGTCCAGCGCCAGTTTCTGCTCGGCATCGCGGATGTCGATATAGGCATTCTCGAGCACTGTCTGGAACAACTCTTCCTTGCTGCCGAAGTAGTGATAGAGCATCCGCTTGTTGGCATCGGCCTTTTCGGCGATGACGTCCACGCGGGCGCCGCCGAAGCCATTGCGGGCAAACTCGTTCAGTGCCGCCTTGAGGATGCGCGCTTTGGTCGCGTCTGCATCGCGGATGCGGGGCTTGCTACGCGGCGGCGTCTTGGCTTGTGCGGTCACGCTGTGTCTCCGGTGGTTCCTGGCTCGTTCAATGCCTCGCAAAGGTTACAGCAGTCCATGGCTGACGCAAGACGACGATGGCGATTTAATGCACTATCCGGTTAATGATTACGCTTGACTCAACATCCCTGAAGAAAGTAACCAGTTAGTGCGTTATTTTGACGGCGCTCGCCATCTGTGGATCTGAGGAGAGATTCGGGCGGCGCCTTATGGGGAGGCTGAAGATGTCCACCTTTATCAAGGACTATATCGACCGTGAGGTCATAACCCGTCGCAAGTTGCTGCTGGCGGGGGCTGCCGGCATGGCGACGCTCGCCGTTCCAGCCGTATTCGGGCGCGGTCAGGCCCGCGCCGCGCTGACCGATCCCGCCATTGCATGGAGCTATCGCGACCGTGCCTCGGCCTATTGGAATGCGGTCGTGTCGGGAGGCGAGGCTTTCGTTGAATCCATCGGCCGTAGCAAATCGGACATGGTCAACCTGATCAGCGAGGGTTCGTCGGAAAAATCTCTGTCCGATATCAAGGCATTCCTGTCTAAGACCGGCGGCAATTGCGCCATCGCCTGCGACCCGAACGACAGTCCCAATGCCCGGCCCATCGTCGAGGCGGTGCAGGCGGCGGGCGGTTATATCTCGACCATCTGGAACAAGACCGACGACCTGCACCCTTGGGATTTCGGCGACAATTATGTCAGCCACATGACCTGGTCGGACGAACAGCCCTCCGAGCAAACCGCGAGGATCCTGTTCGAGGCGATGGGGGGCAAGGGCGGCGTGGTGCATCTGGGCGGCATCGCGGCGAACAATCCGGCGGTCGAGCGACTGGCTGGGTTGCAGAACGCGCTGAAGGACTTTCCCGATATCGAACTGTTGGACGCGCAGCCTGCCGATTGGGACACGACCAAGGCGGCGGAGCTGATGTCCTCTTTCCTGACCCGCTATGGTGACCGGATCACCGGCGTCCATTGCGCCGCCGACAACATCGCCTATGGCGTGATCGAGGCGCTGCGGGCCGAGGGCATCACCGACATGCCGATCGTCGCCTATGACGGTAATCCCGAGGCGGTGAAGCTGGTCATGGACGGTCAGCTTCTGGCTACGGTCTTTACCAACCCCTATTGGGGTGGCGGTATCTCGGCGGCCTTGGCCTATCACGCGGCCATCGGCACGTTCAAACCGTCCGAGGAGCCGCATGAGCATCGTGAGTTCTACGGTCCGACCGTCCTGATCACTCAGAAGGACGCGGCCGAGTTCAAGGCGCAGTATCTGGACGCCACGCCTGAATATGACTGGACCGACTTCTGGGGGCCGAGCAACGGCCAGATCCAGTATCGCTGATTTCTGAAAATCCGATGGGTTGACCGCGCGGCGGCCTTCCCCGCCGTCCTTCGGGGCATGCGGGCCGGCAGTGTTGAGGAGAACTGCGTTGAAGATGAAGCTCACCCGCGAGAATATCATCCGATGGGCTCCGGCCCTCGTGCTGCTGGGGTTGGTCGTGCTGTTCGCGGCGATCAATCCGGCCTTCCTGTCGCAACGCAACCTGGCCCGGATCGCGCTGGCCTCGACGCCGCCGATGATGGTGGCGCTCGGCGTCACCTTCATCATCGTCATGGGCTCCATCGACCTGTCGATGGAGGGGGCGGTGTCGCTGTGCGCGGTGCTGTTCTGCCTGATGTTCCTGAAGCTGGGCGGATCATTGGGGGCGGGCGCATGGCTGGCCATTCCGGCGATCCTGCTCTGCGGGGCCTTCTTTGGATGGCTGACCGGGATGGTTCATGTCCGGCTTCAGATCCCTTCATTCATGGCCAGCCTGGCGATGGGCTTCGTCGGCACCGGCGCTGCGGTGCTCGTGACAGGAGGTGACATTGTCCGCATTGATGACGATGTTTTCCGCGCCCTGCTGACCTGGCGCATCCTCGGCTTTCCGCTGATGGTGCATATTGCGGCGCTGCTGGTCCTGCTGGCCTGGTTCATCCAGAACCACACGACGCTGGGCCGCAACTTCTATGCCGTAGGCGGCGGCGAGGAACTGGCCCATGCCTCGGGCGTGAACGTGCACCGGGTGCGGCTGGCGGGCTTCGCGCTGGCCGGAGTATTCTACGCCGTCGCCGCGATCTTCCAGGTGGCGCGGCTGGGGCAGGCGGAATCGGTGACCGGCGCCAACCTGATGTTCGTCGCCATCACCTCGGTCGTCGTGGGCGGCGTGGCGCTGTGGGGCGGGATCGGCGGCGTGCTGAACGCGGTCGTCGGCGTTCTGATCGTCAATGTCATCGGCAACGGCATGGTCGTCATCGGCCTGCCCAGTTACCTTCAGGACGGCTTGCTGGGCGTCCTTGTCATCGTCGCGGTCGTTCTTTCCACCGACCGGCGCCTTGTCAGTTTCGCGAAGTGAGGCCGCCATGTATCAGCTAAGCTCGGTCGACAAGAA
>Ga0182743_1000105_pt1 | contig 151251 bp, 137 predicted proteins | sample eDN3rd30CKraftOP_FD_128522 | JGI IMG/M metagenome (GOLD analysis project Ga0182743, IMG submission 128522) | Enriched Organic Plus compost microbial communities from Emeryville, California, USA - eDNA 3rd pass 30_C Kraft OP (version 2) (version 2) ...
CAGTCGGCATCGGACTGACGCGCCTCGAGCACGCGGCGCTTGATGGCGCCCAGCACGCGCCAGCGCCCCAGGCTTTCGAGGTCGCTGTATTTGTTGAAGAAACGGAAGAAATACTTGTAATGCCCGACTTCCTCGGCGCGGATTCTTGCCGCCACCCCGGCCAGCACAGGCTCTACGGCGTGCTCCGACAAGGCATGATAGAACGTCGCCGTGCCGGTCTCGACCACACAGCGCGCGGCCATTTCCAGGCCACGGGTCGGTTCGAGCTCATCCAGCGTGCATAAGCGCGAGTACTCGTCAAAAAAATTCCTGTAAGCGTGTTCCCAGTCGAATTCCGGCCACACATGTTGCACATAGCCGCGCAAAGCATGACCGTGCCGGACTTCCTCGAGCTGCCATTTAGATCGCAGCCAATCGACGACCTCGGGATCATCCTCGAAATAACGGATGAGGTTGTCGGTGTAGAGGTCAGATGCAATCTCCACGAATGACGCCCCAGCCACCATGTAGTAGAGATCCTCTCGGGCGCGCACCTGGTCGAGATCGATGTCCTTGTAAGGCACATGGTCGAGATCCCAGCGGGGAACCGGATTGCTGGAGCTATGCATTTTCGGATGACCCTCCAAGCTGTACCCTTGCTCGATCTGATGGATAAACACCGGTGTATCTCATGTCATTGTATGCTAAGGAAGCCGCGACACACACGGAGACAACGAGCCATGCCGACCCCTTTTCCAGGCTTCCCGACGCCCGCAGCGGGGCCCGACGCGCCTTTGCAGATGCTCGGCGACTGCCATGCCCGCATCACCCGGCAATGCGACACGCTCAAGCGCCTGGTCGCGCATGTGCGCGATCACGGCAGTGACGGCCAGGCAATCACGGCGGCAGGCAACGTCATGCGCTACTTCGATGTTGCGGCGCTACTGCACCACGCCGACGAAGAGGAAAACCTGTTCCCGGAATTGCGTATGGCCATGGCGGCCTCGGACGCCGTTTGCATCCGGGAAATCATCCAGACCCTTGAAAACCAGCACCGGGACCTCGAGAACAACTGGCAGCGTCTTCGTCCCGATATGGCCCTTATTGCACAAGGGCAGCCGGCCTCGCTCGACGGCGCCTTGGTCGAGGCGTTCATTTCGCTCTATCGCGAACATACCCGCCGCGAGGATGACGAGCTCTTTCCGATGGCGGCGCGCCTGCTGGACGAGCAGGCCTTGGCTCGCATCGGCAAGGCCATGGCGGACCGCCGCGCCCGCCCGGAAAATAATGACGATTCCAGCCATAATCATTGACAAGTCAATAAATTTTGGCTATGGTTAACCCTTAATCCCCTTTTGCTGGCGAGCCATCCTCATCCGGCTCGTGCAACCACCAGGGCGTCATTGCCCCATTTCCGCAGCCCTCACTGGCACGCACCCCCGGACTACCGGGCCTCGAGGCCGCACTGTTTCATCGTCTTCCCAAGATGGCGCCCAAGGCGTTGCGGACGCGCGTGTTCCCGACGCATGCGACACGGGTACGACCCCATAACATTCGTTACACAGGAGATCGAATATGGCCAAAGAAGAACTATTGCAGATGCAAGGATCCGTCACGGAAGTCCTGCCCGACTCGCGCTTCCGCGTCGTGCTGGACAACGGCCACCCCGTCGTCGCCTACACGGGTGGAAAGATGCGCAAACACCATATCCGCATCCTGGCCGGCGACAAGGTCACGCTTGAAATGTCCCCCTACGACCTGAGCAAAGGCCGTATCACCTTCCGCCACATTGCGGGCCGTCCGCCGGTGGCACCGCGCCCCAACCGGCACTGACACCGGATCATCTTTGAGGGGAGGCGAAACGCTCCAGCACTCCCGCATGCTCGGAGACCGCCCCCCAGCCCGCCGCGTCGAAATCGATCACAGCCAATCCGGCGGGCGGGAAATCATGCGCCAGACGACCGTACGCATTGCGGCCACCTCGTCCGACAAGCTGCAGCGCCAGTCGGTGCATGCCCGGATTGTGTCCCACCACCATCAGGACCGGCGACGCCGACGCAACGCCCCGCAATACGTCCATCAGGGTATCCTGATGCGCTTCGTAGATCCGGTCATCGAATATCGCCGGCACCACGTCGGGCAAGGCTTGCTGAACCCGGGTCCAGGTGGCTCGCGTCCGGCAGGAACCCGAAACGATGGCCAGTGTGGGCACCAGCCCTTCCTGGGCCAGGTATTGCCCCATTCCGGCCGCATCGTCCTCGCCCCTGGCGGTCAGCGGGCGGTCGTAGTCCGATGTGCTCGGCGGATGATCCGCCTGGGCATGACGCAGCAACAAAAGGCGTAGGGATGGAGTGATCATGAACAATGCCTCGATGTGATCGCTTCACGACTCAGCGTGAATACAGGATTTCATAACGGGCCTTCCGGCCGTTTGGAAGCGTCCTCAGGCCGCAAGAACGGGCCAGGACGAAACGCCATCGGTTCCAGGAAATGGGATCGAAACGCTGATCGTCCGGAAAGCTCGTCTTGCGAGCCAGCGTGATGTGCGGCCTGAACACCGTTTCGGGCCGGAACTCGACACCATGCTGGAGCAGGCTGCTGACCAAGGACCGCCGCAAGCTCTCGAGGGCGGGAGGAATCTGCGCCATGCCGGCCCAAACCAGACGAAGACGGGAAAAATAGCCAAAACGGTCCAGGACGAACGCCATTTCGGGCAGCGTCTGGGCATGGAGGACATCGCGCAGCACGGGCAACGTCTCATCCGCCTGATCTCCCAGAAACGCCAATGTCATATGGAGGTCGTCCTCGAGCGTCAGACGCCCGCCCAATCCAGCCTGGCGCCGTGCCAGGGCCTGCGCGGTCGCGGCATCGGGCCATAACGCATAGAAAAGGCGATGCGTCCCACTCATGGTCAAGGCTCCTCAGTCAGGAATAGCGAGATTTCTGATCTTTAGCCGTGAAACGAAGCCACTCTCGTCGGTAAGCTGCAAACGATCGAGAAGTTCGATCTGCATCGAGCCGACGCCGGCATCCCGGGCGCGCACTCGCTGGGCGGCGCATTCGCCCGCCACGCCGAGATAGGCCATGGCCGCCAGGGTGGCCCGCCACGCGTCAGGCTGCACCGCCAGGAAGGCCCCGACCATGGCGCTGGCCGAGCAGCCCACGCCGGTGATGCGAGTCATCCAGGGGTCCCCATTGGAGAGCACGGCACAGTCCCCCTGAGACGAAATGATGTAGTCGTCCGCGCCCGAAACACAGACGACGCAGGACAGCGCGTTTGCCAGCCCTTTCGCAGCTGCCAGAGCCTGTGCCGCATCGACCGTGCTGTCAACACCGCGGGTGGCAGACGTCACGCCGGCCAGGCTCATGATCTCTGAGGCATTGCCCCGAATCACCGTGGGCTTGGCCCCCTCCAGCAATTCGGCCAGCATTCTGTTGCGGTAGGCTGTCGCCCCCGCGCCCACCGGATCGAGCACCGTCGGGGTTTCGCTACGGTTTGCTGCCGTCAGCGCCAGCCGGATGGATTCCATCCAGTAGGGATCGAGTGTCCCGATATTGAGCACCACGGCCTGGGCCAGCGAGGCCATCTGCTCGACCTCCTCGTGGGCATGCGCCATGACGGGCGACGCCCCCAAGGCGAGAAGGACATTGGCGTTGAAGTTGGTGACGACGAAATTGGTGACGCTGTGAACCAGGGGCGATGCGGCACGCACTGCCAAGACATCGTCCCAAAGCTCCGCAGCCGTCGGAGCCTGCTTGTTCATCCGGCCTCCTCCCTCATTCAAAGCTGCCATTATGGCACTGCAAGCGATGCCGATCAGGCCGCGATCCTTCGCGGCACGCGGTTGAGCACAAGGTAAGCCAAGCCGCCGATCACCACGCCCCAGAAGGCCGAGCCCAGGCCAAGAAAGCTCATGTTGGACGCCGTGGCCAGGAAAGTCAGCACCGCAGCCTCGCGATGCTCTTCTTCCTGAACGGCCCCGACGACGTTGGAGCCGATCGCCCCGACCAGGGCAAGGCCCGCCAGAACCGCCACAAGTTCCTTGGGCAGCGCCGTGAACAGCATCACGATGGACCCCGCAAAAATCCCGCCTATCAGGTAGAACACCCCGTTGGCAATGCCCGCCACGTAGCGGCGGGACGGGTCTTCATGCGCGTCCTTGCCGGTGCACAATGCCGCCGTGATGGCGGCAATCACCACTGTGATGCCGCCGAAAAACGCCACGACGAAAGACACGAGGCTGGTGACGGACAAGATGGGCTTGGCCGGCGCCTGATAACCCGACACATGCAGGATGGCCATGCCCGGCAGGAACTGGCCGGTGAGGCTGACCAGGACCAGCGGCAATGCCAGGCTCAGCGTGCTGTGCCAGGTCCATTCCGGCGCGATGAACACTGGGGTGGCCAATTTGAACTGCAGCACCTCGAGCCGCGTGTGCCCCAGCCCCAGCGCCAGAATCACCCCCACCGCCAGAACCAGCACAATGCAATAGCGCGGCACCAGCCGCCGAAAGACAATGTAGGCTGCGACCATCCCCAAAGCCAGGCTGGGCATGGTGGCAATCGAGCGAAAGGCATTTTCGCCGAACTGGAACAGGATGCCGGCCATCATGCCGCAGGCGATCCCCTTGGGTATGCTGCGCATGATCTTGTCGAAGTAGCCGCTGAGTCCGATCAACAGGATGATGGCGGCCGCGGTTAGATAGGCGCCCACCACCTGGCTGACCGGCATTTCCGGAAACACGGTCACCAGCAACGCCGTCCCCGGCGCCGACCAGGCGGTGACGATGGGCATCTTCATGCGCCAGCTCAGCCAGATGCCGGCCAGGGCTGGTCCAATGGAAATGGCCCAGATCCAGGATGACGTCATCTCTGCCGAAATCCCCGCCACGCGAGCGGCCTGGAACAGAATCACGGCAGGCCCGGCATAGGCGACGAGCACCGCGAGAAATCCCGCCACGATGGCGGATACAGACCAATCCTTTGCAAGCACCCCTGCCCCTCCTTGATTCTTTTTTATGGCCGGCGATCTGGCCGGTATGACGCCCTCGATGGCGATCCCCTATTTTATGCGGCGGCGGCAAGGCTGTGGCCGTACTTTCTTGAGCGGGCGCGAACTCCGTGGTAAACAGGACGGATAGACTCATTTCGCCACAGCCAACCCACCCCTCACGCCATGACTGAAGAAGCTTCCTCCGCAGGCTCACGCCGCCGCATCGTGGGTTACCACGCCCATGTCTACTTCAATGCCCAGACACTGGCGCAGGCACGCGCGCTCTGCGAAGAAGCCGCCCGCCGATTTCCGATCAAGATGGGCCGTGTGCACGAAAGGCCCGTCGGCCCGCACCCCGACTGGAGTTGCCAGCTGGCTTTCCGCGCAGGGCTCTTCGAGGAAGTCGTCATGTGGCTGGTCATGCATCGCGCCGGCCTGGACGTCTTCATCCATCCCGTGACAGGCAACGACCTCATCGACCACCGCGACTACGCCATTTGGCTGGGCGCCGTCAGGCCCCTCGACCTGTCCGTCCTGTCCGACCGCGACCAGCCGGTCAGCTACGACTTCTGAGCCTTCAGGATGCCGTAGGGGGCTCCGCCCCCGGCCCGGCCGAAGCAGCAATGGAGGGCACCGAGGGGGCATCCCCCACAAAACTGATGGAGGCCGGCGTGACCAAGGGCAGTCCGGCTTCGCGCAGACGCGCCACGATGGAAAACAGCAGGCGGCTGCGTATGCCTCCGGTCACGCGCGGCGAACCGGCGTAACCCGTCAATATGAACACCATGCCGCTCGAGTCGATGCGATCGAAATTGACGCTGGGAGCAGGATCGTCCAGTATGCCCTCTTCTTCCTGGAGAGCGGCCAGCATGATGTCGCGCGCCCGCTCGGCATCCGTCGAAACAGGCAGGGACAATGAAAACTGCACCCGCCCAAGCGGATTGGCGAGCGTCACATTGCGCACGATCTTGGTGATGAACTCGGAATTGGGGACAATGACGGTGGACCGATCCCCCATCTGGATTTCGGTTGCACGCACATTGATCCGCCGGATGTCGCCCTCGAGGCCACCCAGCGACACCCAGTCGCCAACTTTGACTGGTCGCTCGGCCAGCAGGATCAGGCCGGAAACGAAGTTCTGCACCACCGCCTGAAGACCGAAACCGATACCCACCGACAAGGCGCTGGCCACCCAGGCGACGCGCTCAAGCCCAATCCCCACCGCGGTCATGGCGCTGGCCACGACCACGACATAGCCGATATAACCGAACAGCGTCGCCGTCGAAACACGCATCCCCGCATCCAGGCTCGTGGTCGGCAGATAGCTGTCGGCAAACCAGCGTTTCAGCCCTTTGACCATCCCCATTCCGAAAACGAGGACCCCCAGCGCCATCAGCACCGAGGTCGGCCGGATGTTCATCTCTCCGACCGGGATGCCCTCGTAGAGCTGGGTGACGCGGCGCAGCCAATCTTCCGGCCCTTCGCCGAACGGCACCAGCAAAGTGACCAGTGCCAGGGCGTAGATGGCGACACGCCCCGCGCCCGACAGCAGTACGACAGCCTGGCTTCGTATCCGCGTGGCGGAAGGCATGGCATTGGACGCCTGGGCATTGCGCTCGATGAGATAGAGCAGCACATTGCAGGCATCCTTGACCAGCACCGCCAGCAAATAGGCGATGGACAGGATCAGGATGCTCCAGATCAATTGGCGGATGAGGAAGCTGCCCAGCGGCACGAATCCGGCAAAGGTGGCAACCATACCCACCACCAGGAAGATCCAGACGATGGCCAGCAGTCCCGTCCACCAGAACGGCAGCAATTGCCCGACACCTTCTTCCGATGCCCTGGCCCAGCGCTTGCGGGCCCGCCTGCCTTGCATCAGCGCCATGAACAGCGCGACACTCAGCACCAGGGTGACCGAACAATCGACGGCCACCGAGGCGGCCAGCCCCAGATTGGTCAGAATGGCGACCGTCACCATCATCCAGCAGACGACGATCAGCACCCCCATCGTCGAGGGCATCCAGCGCAGCGCCGACGCCACTTCATCGGGAATGAAGAGCAGGCGCCAGGAAGCATGGGTCGGCTGCAAAAGCGCCCGGCTGACCCCCGTGACCAGGCCGCCGAATGCCACGGCTCCGACCATCCAGTACAACAATGTGCGTACCGTGTCCGACGCGGCGTCATCCGGGACGCTGCCCAGCGAAATCGCCCGCCAGGCCCATGCAATCAGCGTGGGCGCGGCCACCGCCAGCAAAACGACAGTCACGGCGTGCAAAGATCGCCTGAGGCGGCCGGGCGCGACATGGGTGGCGGCAATATGGACCAGCCGCCGCCTTACCCAGGCCCGCATGCCGAACACGACGAACGTGGCAAGCGCCATGGCCGCGACGCTCCAGCCCGGAATGGCCTGCCAGAACGCCATCAGATCATCCGCCAGCGATGACAGCCGCGTGGCGTCGCGGGGCCAGTCATAGGCCAGATCGGCCCAGAACGCAGGCGCCAGCGGAGAACTGCTGCGCTCACCCAATTGCGCCTGGAAACGCGAACGGCGCAGCTTGATGATCTGCTCCGCCAGTTGCCCCGACTCGACTACCAGCAGGCGAGCCAGCTTGAGTTGGGAGTCCAGGGTGGCCTGATTCTTTTCCAACTGGGTCCGCTGGGCGTGAACATCGCGCGTCTCCGCGCTCTCCGGCGGCGCCCCCAGTTCGGCCAGACGCGCACGCACGCTGGCCAGTTGCGGATCGATCGTGGCCGCAAGGCTTTCCGCCTTGGATTGAACGTCTTGAACGGCTGCCCGCATTTCCTGCAGCTCGGCGTCGCTGGGCAGGGCTGCCGCCTGATCCCCGATTCGCTTCTGGACCTTGTCGACGAGGCTGCGCGCCGCATCCAGAGTCTCGGCAAGATTGACCTTCGCCGTCTTGTCGGCGGATTGAGCAGCCCCTGCTGCCGTGGCGTCCGACGCGGACAGGACCAACCCCGGCATCGCAAACAGCATGAGCGCAATGATCAGGGCCGCGATCCCGGAGAGAGCCCAGTCCGGACGTGCATTACGGTAAGACAAACGCATCAGGCACCATAGCAAAAAGACCTGGATCAGACAGGCGGAAAATACGCGCACATCATAGCGCCGAATAGACCGGCCATAAAAAAAGCAACCCCCTTGCCAAATGCGCAAAGGGGTTGCGATCTTAACAACGTCAGTAGCGCCATCGCGAATCACGCGGCAGCCGTCTCCTCGGCGGGCGCGGACGTGCGGATCAGATGATCGAACGCGCTCAGTGCCGCTTTTGCACCCTCGCCGGCGGCGATGATGATCTGCTTGTAGGGGACGGTGGTGACGTCGCCCGCGGCGAACACGCCGGGCAGCGACGTCTGACCCCGCGCATCCACTTCGATTTCGCCGAAGCGATTCAGATCCAGGGTGCCCTTCAGCCATTCCGTGTTGGGGACCAGACCGATCTGGACAAAGACCCCTTCAAGCTCGAGCGTATGCATCTGCTCGGTATCCCGGTCCTTGTACTTCAGCCCTGTCACCCGCTTGCCATCGCCAAGGATTTCCGTGGTCTGGGCGGAAACGACGATGTCCACATTGGGCAGGCTGCGCAATTTGCGTTGCAACACCTCGTCGGCGCGCAGACTGTTGCCGAACTCGATGAGCGTGACATGCCGGACGATGCCCGCCAGATCGATGGCAGCCTCGACACCGGAATTGCCACCCCCGATCACGGCCACGCGCTTGCCTTTGTACAAGGGGCCGTCGCAGTGGGGGCAATAGGCCACACCGTTATTGCGATACTCACGTTCGCCGGGAACATTGATTTCGCGCCAGCGCGCACCCGTCGACAGAATGACGGTCTTGCTCTTGAGCGTCGCCCCGTTCGCCAGCTTGATCTCGACAAGATCGCCAGGCACGAGCTGCTCGGCGCGCTGCAGGTTCATGATGTCGACATCATAGGCACGCACGTGCTCTTCGAGCGCTGCCGCAAAGCGGGGGCCTTCGGTTTCAGTCACCGAGATGAAGTTCTCGATCGCCATGGTATCCAGCACCTGGCCGCCGAAACGCTCGGCGACCACGCCGGTGCGGATTCCCTTGCGAGCGGCATAGACGGCCGCCGCGGCGCCAGCCGGGCCACCGCCGACCACGAGCACATCGAAAGGCGCTTTCGCACTGATTTCCTCAGCCTTGCGGCTGCTGGCCCCGGAGTCGAGCTTGGAAAGAATTTCTTCCACGCCGGCCCGTCCCTGGCCAAAGACCTCACCGTTGAGGAACACGGTCGGCACTGACATGATCTCGCGCGCTTCGACCTCGCTCTGATACAGGGCCCCGTCGATCGCCACATGGCGGATTCGAGGATTGATCACCGACATGGTGTTCAAGGCCTGCACGACATCGGGGCAGTTCTGGCAAGAAAGCGAAAAATAGGTTTCGAACTGATAGTCGCCGTCGAGATTGCGAATCTGCTCGACAATGGCATCTTCGAGTTTGATGGGGTGGCCGCCCACTTGCAGCAGGGCAAGCACGAGCGACGTGAATTCGTGCCCCATGGGGATACCGGCGAACGTCACACGGATATCGGTCCCCGGGCGGGCAATGTCAAACGCCGGCTTGCGACCCGACCCGTCACGGCTTTCGTTCAGCGTGATCTTGTCGGAGAGCGCGGCAATTTCCTGAAGCAGCTCACGCAGTTCTCGAGACTTGTCGCCATCATCGAGATAGGCCACCAGTTCGACGGGAAGCGTAATTTTTTCCAGGTAAGTCTTTAACTGAGTCTTGAGATTTGCGTCCAGCATTATCGTTCCCTTGAAATAGTGTGAGCGATGGCCCGCCCGGCGATCAGCCGGGACAGGCGGTGTTCGGTGGTGGGCAGGCCGGCTTGTGGTGGCCCCCACCAGCCTGGAGTCTGGCTGGATCGCCTCGGTGACGACCCATGTTTTTCCAGAACTCGCGCTATCAGATCTTGCCGACCAGATCCAGCGAAGGAGTCAGGGTCTTGGCGCCTTCTTCCCACTTGGCGGGGCAGACTTCACCGGGGTGAGCGGCGATGTACTGGGCGGCCTTGACCTTGCGCAGCAGCTCGGAAGCGTCGCGACCGATGCCGTTGTCGTGGATTTCCAGGACTTTGATCTGGCCTTCGGGGTTGATCACGAACGTACCGCGCAGGGCAATGCCTTCCTCTTCGATCAGCACGTCGAAATTGCGGGCCAGGGCATGGGTGGGGTCTGCCAGCATCGGATAGTTGACCTTGCTGATGGCTGCGGACGTGTCATGCCATGCCTTGTGCGAGAAATGCGTGTCGGTGGAAACGCTGTAGATCTCGACGCCCAGCTTCTGGAACTCGGCGTAATGGTCGGCCAGGTCTTCGAGTTCGGTCGGGCACACGAAGGTGAAGTCGGCGGGATAGAAGACGAACACAGACCACTTGCCCTTCAAGGTCGCTTCGGTGACGTCGACAAACTTGCCATTGTGATAAGCAGTGGCTTTGAATGGTTTGATTTGGGTATTGATCAGAGACATTTGTCTTCCTTCTAGGTTGTTGACGAGGGTGAAAACTGCACATGTTGCGAGAACATGTGGTCAGTATAGGGAGGCTCGGTATATTTGTAAAATTGATTGATTTTATTGATTCGGTTGATTTTGGCTATGGCGGCAATTTCAGCTCGAATCTGTCCCAAAAATTATCAGATGGGGGCGAAACCTGCTATTCCAAGTACAGCCAGAATGGCAGCAAAAGGTTTCAATTTTTCAGGTGCGTGCCAGTTGCAACGGCGTACGATGGTGCACACGCCGCTCTGTTGCCGCCCGTCTTCCCACAAGCGCCAGGGGAACGCATCATGCGCGAATCCATCGAACCCGTGCCATTGTCGATCCTTGATCAGGAGGCTCTTCCACAGCCCGCACGAAGACGAATCCTGGCGGGCTTTGTCGGCGCCTATGCCGCCACGCTCGTTCCCTGGGCGCTGGCCCAGCCGGTTCGGGATGGCCCCCACGCCGACTTCCTGGCTCTATCAGCCCTGATCGTCGGCCGGCAGGCGCTCGATGCATCGATGGCCGCAAGAATCCGCGCTGCCCTGACCGCCGACACCCCCGGCTTCGAGTTGGCGGCCGGTGCCCTGCTGAAGCTGATCAACGACCGCAAGATCGACCCCCGGGGGCTGCAAAAAACCTTGGACGACGAAAAATCCCCGCTCGCTCCCCTGCCTCGGCAAATTGCCACGGCGTGGTTTCTCGGCGTGATCGGTAGCGGGCCGAAGGCCCGGGTCATTGCCTACGAACATGCCTTGAACGCCCAGATCGTCGCGGACGTGCTGAAACCCCCGACTTACGCCTACGGTCCCCACGGCAGCTGGTCACGCAAACCCCTCTGAGGAGCCATGCATGGCAGACAATCTGAACGCCGATTTCGTCATCATCGGCTCCGGCATCGTCGGCGCCCTGGTCGCCATGAAGCTGGCGCGATCGGGGGCATCCGTACTCATCCTGGAAGCAGGACCGCGATACACGCGAGATCATATCGTCGCGAATTTCCGGAATTCTCCGCGCCGCAGCGACTGGATGTCACCCTACCCCTACTCGCCCTGGGCGCCCCACCCGGTGTACAAACCGCAGGACAATGGCTATCTCGTACAGGCCGGCCCCTACCCCTACCCCGCCGAGTATATCCGCATGGTGGGCGGCACCACCTGGCATTGGGCCGCCCATTCCTGGCGCAATGTGCCCAACGACCACCGGATCCACAGCCTTTACGGCGTCGGGGTCGACTGGCCGGTCAGCTATGACGAGCTCGAGCCTCATTACCAGGAAGCGGAAGAGATCATGGGGGTCTCGGGCGCAGACAATACCGGATCGCCGCGAAGCCGGCCCTTCCCCATGGAGCCGGTCGCGGAAGTCTATGCCATGCGGAGAATCCGCGAACGGCTGGATCCCGTCTACAAGGTCGTATCGAATACCACCGCCCGCAACAGCCGCCCCTACGATGGGCGGCCGGCCTGTTGCGGCAACAACAGTTGCCAGCCCATATGCCCCATCGATGCGCAGTTCACCGGAGGCGTGGCCGTCGAAAAGGCTGAGGCGGCCGGTGCCCGCCTCCTCCCCAATGCCAATGTCTACAAGCTGGAGCACGACCCGCAGGGCCGGGTCATCGCCGCCCTGTATTACGATCCCGACAAAGTCTCAAACCGGGTCAGTGGCGGGACCTTCATCGTGGCGGCCAATGGCATCGAGAGCCCCCGTCTGCTGCTGCTGTCGCGCAGCGACAAATTCCCCAATGGTCTGGCCAACGCCAGGGACATGGTGGGCCGGCACCTGATGGACCATCCCAGCACGTCTCTGACCTTCGACGCCGACGAAGACATGTGGCTGGGGCGGGGCCCTCAGAGCCCCAGCTCCATCAACACCATGCGCGACGGCGATTTTCGCCGCGAGCACGCGCCATACCGGCTGGACTTCACCAATATCTCCCGCGTCGACGGCGCCACCACCGCGCTGATTGCGGAAGGGGTCTACGGGATCGAGTTCGAGAAGCGATTGCGTCACAGCGCGGCCCGCGAGCTCAATGTCAAGACCGTGCTCGAAGTCCTGCCGCACCCCGACAACCGCATCACCCTGAGTGACCAGAAGGACAGCATGGGCCTGCCCAAGCCACAGGCGCACTACGCCATCGATGACTACACCGCAAGAGGCGCGCAGCGCGGCAAAGAGGATTTCCGCCGCATCGCCGAACTGTTGGGCGGCACCAACCTGCGCTTCACCCCCGATGGCAGTTATGCCAACAACCAGCACATCTGCGGCACGGTCAGCATGGGCAATGATCCGTCCTCCTCGGTGGTGGACAAGTGGGGCCGGGCCCACGACCACCCCAACCTGTTCCTGGCCGGAACCGGCGTCATTCCGACTGCCGGCACCTGCAACTCCACGGAGAACGCCGTGGCGCTCGCGTTGAGGACGGTCGATCACATCCTGCAGGAACAGACCGGCCGGTCACGGGCTGGCAAAACCTGAACAACCACGCCAAGGCAGGTGATCATGCGCCCCCGAACCCGAATCCCCACTCTGGCCGTTACCTTGTTGGCCATGCTCTACGCCGCAACGCCGGCCTGCGCGGCTGACGACTCGTCCACCCAATTGATACACAAAGGCGAGTATCTGGCCACAGCGGGAGACTGCCTGGCGTGCCACACGGCGCCGGGGGGCAAGCCCTTTGCGGGCGGACTGCCGCTGCCGACGCCTTTGGGCAACATCATCTCGACGAACATCACCCCATCGAAATCGGCCGGCATCGGCAACTACACCCTGGAACAGTTCACCCGGGCCCTGCGCCAGGGCATACGGGCGGACGGACAGCCCGTCTACCCCGCCATGCCCTACACCGCTTACGCCAGGATGACGGACGAGGATATCGCCGCCCTGTACGCCTATTTCATGCAAGCCGTACAGCCCGTCGATGCCCGGCCTGAAGAAACCCGCCTGCCCTTCCCGTTCAACCTGAGGGCCGGCATGATGGGTTGGAATGCATTCTTCCATGATCCCAAGCCTTATGCCCCAAACCCCGAAAAAGGCGATCTCTGGAACCGAGGCGCCTACCTCGTCCAGGGCCTCGCGCATTGTTCCACCTGCCACACGCCCCGGAATGTCTTCATGGCGGAAAGGCCATCGCTGGAACTGGCCGGCGCAGAAGTGGGCCCCTGGCACGCGCCCAATATCACCGCGGACCCCAACAGCGGTATCGGCGGCTGGAGCGACCAGGAACTCATCGACTACATGCGCACCGGCCATGCGGACAAGGGCCAGGCATCCGGCCCGATGTCCGAAGCCATCGATTACAGCCTGCGCCGCCTGACGGAGCCGGATCTCAGGGCCATCGCCGTCTATCTCAAGACCGTGCCCGCCGTGCATGACCCCGCCGACACCAAGCCGGTTTACGCCTGGGGCAATGCGACGGATCAACTGGACACCCTGCGCGGCGAACCTTGGCCGCAAGACCGGAGCCTGATGACCGGCCCCCAACTGTACGACGCCCACTGCGCCACCTGCCACCAGGCCCAGGCGCAAGGCAGCTTCGATGGCGGACTTCCGCCATTGTTCAGAAACACGGCCACCGGCCGGCTGCAGACGAACAACCTGGTGCTGACCATGCTGGACGGCATACAGCGCCACGACCGGGACGGTGCCGTTGTGATGCCCGGCTTCCGTCAGGTGATGACGGATGTGCAGATCACGACGCTGGGCAATTACCTGATGCAAACCTATGGCAATCCGGCCGGCAAGGTGACTGTGGATCAGGTTGCCGCCTTGCGTTCGGGGGCACCGGGGCTCAGTCGCGGCCCCGATCTCGTCCTGCTCGCCCGTATCGGACTGGCCGTGGCCGCCATCGTTCTGCTGTTGATCATCGCGGGTATCGTCCGCCTGTTCCGCCGCTGACACCGGGCGGCAGCCCGGCCGCGGCACTGTCTTATTCCTGAAATATTCATCGCTCACAATGCGGCGCAGACGAGGTGCGCCCAGGCAATGGGCAACCGGCGTACGATCAACTCCATGGCGCACCAAGGACACATGGCCCGCTTGTTTACCCTGAAAAGCAGTTTCGCATTCTTCCTCACCGCCTTGAGCATCCTGGTCTTGCTGACTTTCGGCGCCCTGTACAACCTGACCCAAAGCGTAGAACAACTCACCGGCATTGAAAGCCGCCGCATGCAGGCGTCCCAATTGACCGCCGAGTACAAGGAATATGTCAAGGCGCTCACCCTCAATGCCATTTCCTTTGTCGCCACCGAACAACCCGAATTCGAACAGCGCTACGCGCATTACGCCGCCGTCATGCAGGGACAGGAAAGGGACAGTTCGGGTCTGACGAAACCCATGCTGCGCAAATTCGAAAGCGCCGGGTTCACACCGACCGAACTCCAGATACTCAAGAATGCCTACGCCAAGGCGCAGCAAATGGCCACGGTACAGATCCAGGCCATGAATACGGCCAAGGGACTTTTCGACGACGGTAATGGGGGCTTGAAAATCGGCCTGCCCGAACCACTGCTCGCCAAGGCATTGCTGTTCAACCAGCAATACACCGACGCCATGGCGGACATCGAGCGTGACATCGACGATTTCATCATCATGCAGTCCGGCCGCTACGATCAGGAGGTCGAGATGGCCCAGACACGCAGCCATCGCGCCTATGTCATTGCCCTGGCGGCGCTGGCGGCGCTTCTGGCCTGCAGCGCGGTGGCGCTGTTCTCACTGTACCGGTCGATCAAGACACCGCTGGATCAGGGCGTCGACCTCGCCAAGCGCCTGGCCGAGGGCGATCTCGGCGCGACAGTGCAGGTACGGCGCCATGATGAGCTGGGGCGATTGCTGGCCGCCTTGAACGGCATCGGCGAAGGACTGCGCGCCGTGGTGGCGGACGTTCGCCAACGCAGCGCCGGGATATCCGAAAGCGCGCGCAGCATCTCGGCGGGCAACGCCGACCTTGCCCGGCGCACACAGGAACAAGCCGCCGGACTGCAATCCACGGCCGCAGCCATGGCGCAACTGTCGACGACGGTCGAACAGAACGCCTACAACGCCACACGCGCACATCGCCTGGCCTCGGAGGCTTCGGAACATGCCAGCCGAGGCAACGACGAGGTGACCCGGGCCATCCAGACCATGCACGCCCTGCGTCAGAGCTCGGGTGAAATGGCGACCGTGGTGGGCATGATCAACAATATCGCCTTCCAGACCAATATCCTTGCACTGAATGCAGCGGTCGAAGCGGCACGTGCCGGCGAACAAGGCCGGGGCTTTGCCGTGGTCGCCGCCGAAGTGCGCAACCTCGCACTGCGCTGTGCGGCCTCCGCCAAGGAGGTGGAGAACCTGATTGAGGACTCTCTTGCGAGAGTCGACGCCGGCGCCCTCCAGGCCGACAGCGCGGGCGCCGCCATGCGCAAGATCATGCAGTCGGTCGAGGAGTTCCACACGCTCATGAACGAGATCTCGTCGGCCTCGAAGGAACAATCCAACGGCATCCAGTTGGCCAATCAGGCGATCGGCAAGATGGGCGGGGCCACCCAGGACAATGCGAGCCTGGTGCGCGAATCGGCCAATGCCACGGCATTTCAACAGGAACAGGCCGAAGGCCTGGAGGGAGCGGTCGCCCGCTTTCGCCTTGATCCCCTGCCCAGCCTGACCTGAGTCCAACGCTGTCAATACGTTAAAATAATACGTTTAGACATTGCATTATCAGGATCACCATGGAAGCCGAACGCCAAAACCAACTCGCCGCACGCCTGGAAGACTACGCCACGCGTGAGCGCGCGTTACGGGGGTATCTTTGACTTCGATGCCAAATCGGAGCGCCTGCACGTCGTCAACGCCGAACTCGAAAACCCCGACGTCTGGAACGACCCCAAACATGCCCAGGAACTGGGCCGCGAAAAGAAGAGCCTCGATACCGTCGTCGGCACCCTGACGGAAATCCGGCAGGGCCTGTCCGAAGCCCAGGAGCTTTTTGAACTCGCCGCCGACGACAACGACGACGCGACGCTGCAGGCCATCGAACACGATTGCGATGCGCTGGGCGAACGCCTCGAAGAACTCGAATTCCGGCGCATGTTCAACAACCCGGCCGACCCGCTCAACTGTTTCATGGACATCCAGGCAGGCGCGGGCGGCACGGAAGCGCAGGACTGGGCCTCCATTCTGCTGCGCCAGTACCTGCGCTACTGCGAACGCAAAGACTTCAAGGCCGAGGTGCTCGAGGAATCCCCAGGCGAAGTGGCGGGCATCAAATCCGCCACCATCAAGATCGAGGGCGACTACGCCTTCGGCTACCTGCGCACGGAAACCGGCGTACACCGGCTGGTGCGCAAGAGCCCCTTCGATTCGGCAAACGGACGCCATACCTCGTTCGCCAGCGTGTTCGTCTACCCGGAAGTCGACGACTCCATCGAGGTCGAGATCAATCCGGCGGACCTGCGCGTCGACACCTACCGGGCCAGCGGGGCTGGGGGACAGCACATCAACAAGACCGACTCCGCCGTCCGGATCACGCACATGCCCACCGGCATTGTGGTCCAGTGCCAGAACGACCGTTCGCAGCACCGCAACCGTGCCGAGGCCATGCAGATGCTCAAATCGCGTCTCTATGAACTCGAGATGCGCCAGCGCATGGCCGAGCAGCAGAAGCTGGAAGACGCCAAGACGGATGTCGGCTGGGGCCATCAGATCCGCTCCTATGTGCTCGATCAAAGCCGCATCAAGGATCTGCGCACCAACGTCGAAATCTCGAACACGCAAAAAGTGCTCGACGGCGATCTCGACCCCTTCATCCAGGCCAGCCTGAAACAAGGTGTCTGATCCCGCCGCCCTGCCCCGCGTGCGGCCTGTCCGCGTCGCGGGGTGGGCTCATCCACACACTCCGATTCAAACATTGTCGCTACAACCATGACCGAACTCACCACGCCGACGCCCGCCCTCGATGAAAATCACCTGATTGCCGAGCGCCGTGGCAAACTCGCCAAACTGCGTGAGGACGGAATCGCCTACCCCAACGATTTCACCCCGGACGCCACCGCAGCCCAGCTCCATCATTCATACGGCGCACAAGACAAGGATTCGCTTGCCGCCCTGGGCGTACGCGCCAAGGTGGCCGGACGCATGATGCTCAAGCGCGTCATGGGCAAGGCCAGCTTCGCCACCTTGCAGGACAGCACCGGACGCATCCAGATCTACCTGGACAAAGGCGCGCTGGGCGAGGAGGTCTACGCGGACTTCAAGACATGGGATATCGGCGACATACTGGCCGTGGAAGGCGAGGTATTCAAGACAAACAAAGGCGAACTCTCGGTCCATGCCGCGTCGGTGCGTCTGCTGGCCAAGTCCCTGCGGCCGCTGCCGGACAAGTTCCATGGCATCGCCGACCAGGAACTGCGCTACCGCCAGCGTTATGTTGATCTCGTCATGACCGAGAACACGCGCCGCACCTTCCTGATGCGCAGCAAGGCGATCGGCAGCATGCGGCAGATCATGCTGGAAGAAGGTTTCCTGGAGGTTGAGACGCCCATGCTGCATCCGATCCCGGGCGGTGCGGCGGCAAAGCCTTTTGCAACGCACCACAATGCGCTGGACATGGAAATGTTCCTGCGTATCGCCCCCGAGCTGTACCTGAAACGCCTGATCGTCGGCGGCTTCGACCGCGTCTTCGAACTTAATCGCAACTTCCGCAATGAAGGGGTAAGCCCGCGGCACAATCCCGAATTCACCATGATGGAGTTCTACGCGGCGTACACCGACTACCGCTGGCTCATGTCTTTCACCGAGTCCCTGCTGCGGCGGGTGGCCATCGCGGCCACGGGCAGCGCGGTGCTCAACTACCAGGACCGTGAAGTCGATCTGAGCAAGCCCTTCGACCGGCTCACCATCGTCGAAGCGATCGTCAAGTATGCACCGGGTTACACGGCCGAACAGCTCGAAGACATCGAATTCCTGCGCACCGAGCTGAAGAAACTCCGGGTGGATGTCGACGCGCCTCCGCTCGCCCGGGCCGGCAAAGGCGCACTGCAATTGGCCCTTTTCGAGGAAACCGCAGAATCGAAGCTCTGGCAGCCTACGTACATCATCGACTACCCGATCGAAGTGTCGCCCCTGGCACGCGCCTCCGACACACGCCCCGGGATTACCGAACGCTTCGAGCTTTTCATCACCGGGCGCGAGATGGCCAACGGGTTCTCCGAGCTGAACGACCCTGAAGACCAGGCCGCTCGCTTCCATGCACAGGTGGCAGCCAAAGAGGCCGGCGACGAAGAGGCGATGTATTACGATGCCGACTACATCCGTGCACTGGAATACGGCATGCCCCCGACCGGAGGCTGCGGCATCGGCATAGACCGCCTGATGATGCTGCTGACCGACAGCCCAAGCATCCGCGACGTGATCCTGTTCCCGCACCTGCGCCGGGAAGACTGATCCCGCCCCTGCATGAAAGCAAGATCCCCGCGAAAGCGGGGATCAGTGTATTAGGCTAGACCTCGTCCATCCAGGTCATCTGGATGGCTTCGAGTATGCGCTCGCCGCAACGTTCGGGCAGGTCATCGAAGCCCGGCAACGCCATGACCCAATCCCTCAAATCGGTGAACCGTATCTGGCGCGGATCCACGTCCGGATGCGCCTCCAGCAGGGCCTCGACGATCTCGTAAGTGTCGGTCCAACGCATCAGTGGCTTTCCTTCGCGTGGTTGATGCTGTACTTGGGGATCTCGATGGTCAGATCGCCGTCAGCGACCAGGGCCTGACAGGACAGGCGCGAGGTCGGCTCCAGGCCCCAGGCCCGGTCCAGGTAGTCTTCCTCGTTGTCCGAGGCCTCTTCGAGCGTATCGAAACCCTCTCGAACCACCACGTGACAAGTGGTGCATGCGCACGAAAGCTCACAGGCATGGTCGATCTCGATCGCGTTGTCGAGCAACACACGGCAGATCGATACGCCCTGCGGCGCATTTTCGATGACGGCGCCTTCCGGGCAGATTTCAGGATGGGGAAGTACGGTAATTTTGGGCATACGGAAAAAAGTAGCGTTGAACCGGAATGGATTACTTTGCGATCTCGTGCACGCTGCGGCCGGCCAACGCGGCACGGATGCTGCGGTCCATGCGCCGGGCGGCGAAGGACTCCGTGGCCTGGCCGAGCGACTGCACCGCTGCCCGCAGCGTGTCGGCATCGCCCTGATCCAGCACGCCGAGGGCATCGGCGATGCCCTTGTCGAGGGCAGACCGTTCGTCCACGGACAAGAGATCGCCATCGCTATCAAGGGCTGCCCCGACCGATTCGATCAGACGGCGCAACTCCACCTGCTGTTCGCGCAAGGCGCGGGCCCTGGCGTCATCGTCGGCGCAGCGCACCCCTTCGGTCAGCATGCGCGCAACCTCCTCGTCGGACAAGCCATAAGAGGGCTTCACAGTCACCGAGGCTTCGACACCAGTGCTTTCCTCGCGCGCGCTGACGCTGAGCAGACCATCCGCATCCACCTGAAAAGTCACCCGTATGCGCGCGGCGCCGGCAACCATCGGCGGAATGCCGCGCAGCTCGAAGCGCGCCAGCGAACGGCAATCGCTGACCAGGTCCCGCTCGCCTTGAACGACATGGATGCTCATCGCGGACTGGCCGTCCTTGAACGTGGTGAATTCCTGTGCACGGGCGACGGGTATCGTGCTGTTGCGCGGGATGACACGCTCGACCAGCCCCCCCATGGTTTCGAGACCAAGCGACAAGGGCGTGACGTCCAGCAGGAGCCAGTCGTCCCCTGCCGCACGATTGCCCACCAGCAGGTTGGCCTGCAAGGCGGCCCCCAGCGCGACGACCTCGTCGGGATTCAGATCGGTGAGCGGCGTGGAGCCGAACAAGTGGCCGACCTCACGCTGGACGACGGGCATCCGGGTGGCGCCACCCACCATGACCACGCCATGAACCGCCTGCATTTCCAGCCCGGCGTCACGCATCGTGCGACGGGCCCGATCGAGGGTGCGCTCGACCAGGGGCATCGCCCATTGCTCGAACTGCGCGCGAGTGACTTCCAGCTCAAGCCTGCGCCCACCGGACAGCTCCGCCGAGAACAGTGCCGCCTCGGCGTCGGTCAGCGCCTCGCGCGTTGCCCTCGCCGCCAGCCTCAGGACCCGCTGATCCCGCTTGTCAAGTTCAAGCTCGCCTCGCTGGGCGAGGACCTGCTCGACGATGGCCAAGTCGAAATCATCCCCGCCAAGCCGGGTATCCCCGCCCGTGGCGACGACTTCGAACACCCCCTGGCTAAGCCGCAGAATGGAAAGGTCGAACGTGCCTCCTCCGAGGTCGTAGACGGCATAAATGCCCTCCGCTCCCTTGTCCAATCCGTAGGCGATGGCGGCCGCCGTGGGCTCGTTGAGCAGTCGCAGCACGGTCAAGCCGGCCAGACGGGCGGCATCGCGAGTCGCCTGGCGTTGGGCATCATCGAAATACGCCGGCACCGTCACCACGACTCCGACCAGTTCGCCGCCCAGAACCCCTTCCGCCCGTTCACGCAAGGCCGAGAGAATGTGGCTAGAGATTTCGATCGGGGTGAAATCGCCCTGCACTGTTCGCAGCCGCACAGACTCGTCGCCGTCGACGAAATCATAGGAAACGCCCTCGGCGCGCGCCTCATCGAGCGAGCGCCCCATGAACCGCTTCACGGATGCGATGGTGTTGAGCGAATCGGCTGCTTGTTGCGAACGCGCCTCATACCCCACCTCGGTGGCGCCGTCCGGCAGGTAACGCACGATCGACGGCAAAAGCGCGCGGCCGGACGCATCTTTCAAGACCTCTGGAACACTATTGCGCACGGACGCGACAAGCGAATGCGTCGTGCCCAGGTCGATGCCGGCAGCCAGCTTGCGCTGGTGAGGAACCGGCGACTCGCCCGGCTCGGAGATTTGCAGTAATGCCATGTTTCAATGTGGGGTATCGGTAAGTTCAGCGAGCGAAGTCTGGATTTCGTGGACCAGTTTCTCGATGAACATCCACTCGCGGACTTTGCCGCAAGCGCGTTCGTAGTTTTGGTGGTGATCGATCAGCTCGGCGACCTCGGCCTGCAGGCTCGCCTGCATCGCCGCGACGTCGTCGGCCAGCGCACGCAAGGCGTCGGGACTGGCGCTTGCGCGGGCGTCATCGAGCTGTTCGCGCAGATCGATCTGCAGCATCAGAAAACTGTTGTCCATGCGCACGCTCGATTCGGATTGCACATCGCAGCCCGAGAGCTCGCAGAGATACCGTGCGCGGCTCAGCGGCGCCTTGAGCACCCGGTAGGCCTCGTTGACCGCCGACGCCCATTGCATGGCTACCCGCCGCTCCGCCGCTGTCGCGGTGGCATAGCGGTCGGGGTGCACCTGCGCCGCCAGGGCGCGCCACGTTTTCTCGAGCGCATCCGCGTCGAGAGCGAAGCGCGCCGGCAAACCGAATAGCTGAAAATGGGTCTCGCTCGCCACGCTACACCGTGAAGGATTCGCCGCACCCGCAGGTGGCTTTTTCGTTGGGATTGGCGAACTTGAATCCTTCGTTCAGCCCCTCGCGCCCATAATCCAGTTGCGTGCCGTCGAGATAAGGCAGGCTCTTGGGATCGACGAAAACCTTGACGCCGAACTGCTCGAAAACCTGGTCCTCGGAGTTCGGCTCGTCGACGTATTCGAGCTTGTAGGCCATGCCTGAACAACCCGTGGTTTGAACACCCAGGCGCAAACCCACTCCCTTGCCACGCTTGGCCAGGTAGCGATTGATGTGATCGGCAGCCTGCTGAGTGAGTGTAATGGCCATGAGATCAACCTTGATGTTTGGTTTTGTAATCCTGGACCGCGGCCTTGATGGCGTCTTCGGCCAGAATCGAACAGTGGATCTTGACGGGGGGCAGCGCGAGTTCCTCGGCGATCTGCGTATTGCGGATGCTGAGGGCCTCGTCGAGGGTCTTGCCCTTGACCCATTCCGTGACCAGGGAACTGGACGCGATGGCGGAGCCGCAACCATAGGTCTTGAAGCGCGCATCCTCGATGACACCCTGCTCGTTGACCTTGATCTGCAATTTCATGACATCGCCACAGGCGGGGGCTCCGACCATGCCGGTCCCGACGCTTTCATCGGACTTGTCAAAGGCCCCGACATTGCGGGGGTTCTCGTAGTGATCCAGTACTTTTTCGCTGTATGCCATGCAAGCGACTCCTCTTTCTTCTTTAACCGTGGCCTCAGTGGGCAGCCCACTGAACCGTGTTCAAATCGATGCCTTCCTGGGCCATTTCCCAGAGAGGCGACATCTCGCGCAGCTTGCCGACCCGACGGGTGATCAGATCGACGGCGAAATCGACTTCCTGCTCGGTCGTGAAACGGCCGAGGGTAAAACGGATGGAGCTGTGCGCCAGCTCGTCATTGCGGCCCAGGGCGCGCAAGACATAAGAGGGCTCCAGACTCGCTGAAGTACAGGCCGATCCGCTGGAGACCGCGAGCTCTTTGATGGCCATGATCAGCGACTCGCCCTCGACATAATTGAAGCTGACATTCAGGTTATGAGGAACCCGCTTGTCGATGTCGCCGTTCAGATAGACCTCTTCGATGCGGGACAAACCTGCCCAGAGCCGATCGCGCAGCGCGCGGATACGCTCGTTCTCGGTGGCCATCTCGAGGCGAGCCAAGCGGAAGGCTTCGCCCATGCCGACGATCTGATGTGTGGCCAGGGTACCGGAACGGAAGCCGCGCTCGTGCCCCCCGCCGTGCATCTGCGCCTCGAGCCGCACGCGCGGCTTGCGCCGCACATACAGGGCGCCGATGCCCTTGGGGCCATAGGTCTTGTGAGCAGAGAAGGACATGAGATCGACCTTCAGCTTCTGCAGATCGATGGCGACCTTGCCGGTGGACTGGGCGGCATCCACATGGAACAGCACGCCCTTCTCGCGACAGATCTCGCCCAGGGTTTCGATGTCCTGGATGACGCCGACCTCATTGTTGACGTGCATGACCGACGCCAGAATGGTGTCGGGGCGCAGCGCGGCCTTGAAGGCGTCCAGATCGATCAGGCCGTTCTCCTGCACATCGAGATAGGTCAGTTCGAAACCTTGACGCTCGAGTTCGCGACAGGTATCGAGCACAGCCTTGTGCTCGGTCTTGACCGTGATGATGTGCTTGCCCTTGCTGCCGTAGAAACCGGCGGCGCCCTTGATGGCCAGGTTGTCAGACTCGGTCGCGCCGGACGTCCAGATGATCTCGCGGGGGTCGGCGTTGACCAGGGCGGCAACTTCGGCACGGGCTTGCTCCACGGCCTCTTCGGCCTCCCAGCCGAATGCGTGGCTGCGCGACGCCGGGTTGCCGAAATGCTCGTACAGCCACGGCACCATTTTGTCCACCACACGTGGATCGACGGGTGTCGTTGCCGAATAGTCAAAATAAACCGGGCGTGAAGACATCAGTGCCATACTCCAAAATATCTCGGAAAGTTGGGAATCCTGAAACCGTGATGGCGAGGCCTCAGGCAAGTAGGGAAGAAGCCATTGCGCCGTCGGGCGGTTTACCCACCCTGACGGCCTGAGACTGACTGGCCTCTTGCAGCAGCCGCATGCGCTGCTTGTCGACGAGGTCTTGCAAGGAAACGGAATCCAGGTACTCCACCATTTTGTGGTTCAGGGTGGTCCAGAGTTCGTGCGTCATGCATTTGCTGGAGTTGCCGGTGCGCCCCACATTGCAGTCCTCTTTGCCACCGCAACTGGTGGCATCCAGAGGCTCGTCGACCGCGAAAATGATGTCTGCGACGGTGATCGTGCGCGCCAGGCGCGCGAGCGTGTATCCGCCGCCAGGTCCGCGCACGCTGTCGACAAGCTCGTGACGGCGAAGCTTGCCGAACAGTTGCTCCAGGTATGAAAGCGAAATATTCTGCCGCTGGCTGATTGCCGCGAGCGTTACCGGACCGCTTTGCTGGCGCAATGCCAGGTCGATCATGGCTGTTACTGCAAAGCGTCCTTTTGTCGTCAAGCGCATGGTGTGTTCCTTGCCTGATCCGGCCGCAAAAATTACACTGCAGCCGTCGTGATATCCGACTAATCAGGTCAAGTATAACAAATACCCGAGTGATTTGCTAAGGTATCCGCAACCTGGCGACTCAGTTTGCGGGATTTTCCGCCCCACGCAAAAAAACCGGGCTCAAAAGCCCGGTTCGATGTTGAATTGCGTGCTGCAGGATGGCCCTGCGCCGCGTTGCGACAGGGCTGGGATCAGGCAGCTTGATACTGTGTGGCGCGTTTGCGCACGACTTCCAGCACGCCCTGGCAAGAATCCTCGAGGTAGTCGAGCACCTTGGAGAAGCCCTCAAGACCGCCATAATACGGGTCGGGAACCGTGGCTTCCTCGAAATCGTTGGCAAAGCGCATGAGCAGCATGAGCTTGTGGTGATAGACTTTGGGACACTGTTGCTGCAATGCAGAAAGATTTTCCCAATCCATTGCCAGAATGAGGTCGAACTCGCGGAAATCCTCCGCCGTCACCTGACGGGCGATACAGCCGGAGATATCGTAGCCGCGCTTGCGCGCCGCCGCCACCGCCCGGGCATCGGGGGGCTCGCCGATATGAAAATCGTGGGTTGCGGCCGAGTCTACTTCGACAACGCCGGACAGCCCCGCCTCTTCGACGAGATGGCGAAAGACGCCCTCCGCGCTTGGGGAGCGGCAGATATTGCCCATGCAAACGAAAAGTACCTTAGTCATCATGTTTGAAATTGTGCGGGAAAACCCGCAATAAGGCAATATCTTTTGTGTAGAATCGCGAGCCCCCGGACCCCATTGACAAAACCAAAAACACAAAGACATTAAGACCTTACAAGCCCCTGTGCGCCGGCCACAGCATTGCGGCGAGCCCGCCAGGAAAGCCTTGTGAAACCAATAGCCATGCAGTGCAACATATTTTTTCGAATGAACTAATAACCTTCGAAAATACTCAAGAATCGGTCCGCCCGCACACCAGAGAGGAGCCATGAGACCGCCGCAGGAAACTTCCTTGCAGCCCCCATCCAGGCAGTGTCGTTTCAAGACATGAACAAAAAACGTTGCACGATCGCAACAATCAGGACATCAATGCCTTCTGCTTGAGATGCGTCAAGGCATCCCGGGCCGCCGCAGCCTGCTCGAATTCCAGATTGCGGGCATGATCCATCATGAGCTTTTCCAGCCGCCGAATCTCGCGGGCCATGGCCTTCTCATCGGTCAGCAACTCGTGGGGGATATCGTCAGGCTTTGCATCGGGCGCTGTTGCCGCCATCACGCCGTCGATCATTTCCCGTACCGCCTTGCTCACTCCGCGTGCGGTAATGCCATGGTGCTGGTTGTAATCAATCTGCTTGGCGCGGCGGCGTTCCGTCTCACCGATGGCCCGATGCATGGAATCGGTGATCTGGTCGGCATACAGAATGGCTCGGCCGTGGATGTTCCGGGCCGCGCGCCCGATCGTCTGGATCAGGCTGCGCTCGGAACGCAGGAAGCCTTCCTTGTCGGCATCCAGAATCGCCACCAGAGACACTTCGGGAATATCCAGGCCTTCGCGCAACAGGTTGATGCCGACCAACACATCGAACACCCCCAGGCGCAAATCGCGAATGATCTCCACGCGCTCCACCGTGTCGATATCCGAATGCAGATAGCGCACCTTGAGACCGTTCTCGATCAGGTATTCGGTCAGGTCCTCGGCCATGCGCTTGGTCAGCGTCGTGACCAGCACCCGCTCGCCCGCCTTGATCCGATGCTTCGCCTCGCCCAGCAAATCGTCGACCTGGGTCGTTGCCGGACGCACCTCGATTTCGGGATCGACCAGCCCCGTCGGCCTTACGACCTGCTCGACCACGTTATCGGAATGCGACTGCTCGTACGCCGCAGGCGTCGCCGATACGAACACTGTCTGCGGCATGCGCCGTTCGAATTCCTCCAGCTTGAGCGGACGGTTGTCCAGCGCGGAAGGCAGTCGAAAACCGAAAGTGACCAGGGTCTCCTTGCGGGAGCGGTCGCCTTTGTACATGGCGCCCAACTGGCCCATGGTCACATGGCTTTCGTCGATGAACATCAGCGCATCGGCGGGCAAGTAGTCGATCAGCGTGGGCGGCGGCTCGCCAGGGGCCGCGCCCGAAAGATGGCGCGAATAGTTCTCGATCCCTTTGCAGAAACCAAGCTCCTGCAACATCTCCAGATCGAAGCGGGTACGCTGCTCGAGGCGCTGGGCCTCGACCAGCTTGTTCTCCTTCATGAAGAAATCCAGCCGTTCGCGCAACTCGAGCTTGATGGTGTCGATCGCCCGAAGGATGGTCTCGCGCGGCGTCACGTAGTGAGACCGGGGAAATACCGTGAAACGCACGATCTTCTGGCGCGTCTTGCCGGTCAGCGGGTCGAAGAGCTCGAGCGACTCGACCTCATCATCGAACAGGGTCAGACGCAGCGCCAGCTCGGCATGTTCCGCCGGGAACACATCGATCGTCTCTCCGCGTGCGCGGAAAGTGCCGCGGACGAACTCGACATCGTTGCGTTCGTACTGCATGGCAACGAGGCGGGCCAGCAGCTCCTGGCGCGGAATGCGGTCGCCCTGGCGCAAGGTGAGCACCATCGCATGGTAGTCGCCCGGATTGCCGATACCGTAGATGCAGGAGACCGACCCCACGATAATGGTATCCCGGCGCTCCAGAAGACTCTTGGTCGCCGACAACCGCATCTGCTCGATGTGCTCATTGATGGACGAATCCTTCTCGATGAACAGGTCGCGCGCCGCGACATAGGCCTCAGGTTGATAGTAGTCGTAGTAAGAGACGAAGTACTCGACCGCATTATTGGGAAAGAACTCGCGAAACTCGGCATACAGCTGCGCCGCCAGCGTCTTGTTGGGCGCCAGCACGATGGCCGGTCGGCCGGTGCGTGCGATGACGTTGGCCATGGTGTAGGTCTTGCCCGAACCGGTCACCCCCAGCAGGGTCTGGTACATGAGCCCGTCGTTCACCCCCTCGACGAGCGCCTCGATCGCACTGGGCTGATCTCCCGACGGCGGGTAAGGCTGATAGAGCTCGAAGGGGCTCCCCGGGTAATGGATAAAGCCTGGCTTGTGCGCACTCATGCTAGACATCTTAAGGGTAAACCCCTTATTATCACATTATTGGCTCTTTAGTTTAAGGGCCGTCTTGATACCACGCCATCCCCGCGAAAGCGGGTATCCGTGTTCAAGAAACCGCCCCTGCGGGCACCCTCTTCCTGACGCTCTTCCAACCCATCTCAAATGACCTCACTTTTCGAATCCGTCGAACTCGCACCGCGTGATCCCATCCTGGGTCTGAACGAACAATACAACGCCGATACCCGCCCCGGCAAAGTGAATCTGGGCGTAGGCGTCTATTATGATGATGAAGGCCGAATTCCTTTGCTGAAGGCGGTTCGCAAAGCCGAGGTTGCCCGTATCGAAGCCGCTGCCGCGCGCGGTTATCTGCCCATCGAAGGCCTGGCCAGCTACAACAAAGGCGCCCAGGAACTGCTGCTGGGCGCTGACTCCGCCCTCATCAAGGAAGGCCGCGTGCTGACCGCGCAAGCTCTGGGCGGCACAGGCGCGTTGAAAATCGGCGCCGACTTCCTGCGGCAACTGCTTCCCAATGCCAAGGTCGTGATCAGCGATCCGAGCTGGGAAAACCACCGCGCCCTGTTTGAGCGCGCCGGCTTCAAAGTCGAAACCTATCCTTACTACGATGCTGCCACGCACGGCCTGAACTTCCAGGGCATGCTCAGCGCCCTCAAGGCCCTGCCCGCCAAGACCATCGTGGTGCTGCACGCCTGCTGCCACAACCCGACCGGCGTCGATCCCAGCGCGCAGCAGTGGCATGAAATCGCCCAGGCCGTCAAGGATGCCGACCTCGTTCCTTTCCTCGACATTGCCTATCAGGGTTTCGGCGACGGCCTCGACGAAGACGCCAGCGTCGTGCGGATGTTCGCGGACATGGGCCTGACCATGTTCATCAGCTCCTCGTTCTCGAAATCGTTCTCCCTGTATGGCGAGCGCGTCGGCGCCCTGACCCTTGTCGCCGGCAACAAGGACGAAAGCACCCGCGTGCTCAGCCAGCTCAAGCGCGTGATCCGCACCAACTACTCCAACCCGCCCACCCATGGCGGTACCATCGTGGCTTCGGTGCTCAATACGCCCGAACTCAAGACCCTCTGGGTCGAAGAGTTGACCGAGATGCGCAACCGCATCCGCGGCATGCGCCAGCAACTGGTCGAGAAACTCAAGGCGCAAGGCGTGAAGCAAGACTTCGATTTCGTGCTGGCCCAGCGCGGCATGTTCTCGTATTCCGGCCTCACGGCCGACCAAGTCGATCGCCTGCGCAACGAGCACGGCGTCTACGCCGTGAGCAGCGGCCGCATCTGTGTCGCCGCCCTGAACAGCCGCAACATCGATTACGTCGCCAAGGCCATCGCCCAAGTATTGGCCTGATCGCCCCGGCACCCCGTCTCAAAGCCGTTCCCATCGGGAACGGCTTTGTTTTTTGCGGTGTCAGGCCGCATGAAGCTTGCCTTTCAAGCGTTCTTGGTGCAGAATTTTGCCTGTATAAAAATACAGGCGTCACACCACATGGCCACCAAGCTCACCGAGCGGCAACAGCAAATCCTGGCACTCATCCGCGACGAGATCCGGCGCACCGGCTTTCCTCCCACGCGGGCCGAAATCGCCCGCTCGCTGGGGTTCAAATCGGCCAATGCCGCCGAAGATCACCTCAAGGCTCTTGCCCGCAAGGGGGCCATCGAACTCACCGCCGGCGCGTCTCGCGGCATCCGGCTGATCACTCCCCCCTCCCTGGGCAGCGAGGCCGCCTCGCCGTCCTCGCCCGCCCTGTCGGTCATCGACCGCCTCCTGCTGCCCATCGTGGGCCGCGTCGCGGCGGGCAGCCCCATATTGGCGGCCGAGCACATCGAGCGCGAAATCGGTGTCGAGCCATCCCTCTTCAGCCAGACGCCCGACTATCTCCTCAAGGTCAGGGGCCTCAGCATGCGCGATGCCGGCATCCTCGACGGCGACCTCCTGGCCGTGCGCAAATCCGCCGAAGCGCGCAACGGCCAGATTGTCGTGGCCCGCCTGGGCGACGACGTCACCGTCAAGCGCCTGCTGCGTACCGGCAAGCGCCTGGAGCTCCTGCCCGAGAACCCCGATTTCTCTCCCATCGTCGTCGGCGATCAGGACGATTTCTCTCTCGAAGGCATCGCGGTGGGCCTCATCCGCACGACTCCCCTGCACTGATCCGTCTACTCATCGCCGGTCTGCACAAAAGAAAACCCCTGCACATCGCATGATGTACAGGGGTATCCGCGCCCCCAGCCCATTACCGGAATGTCCAGGGGCGAGGCGCTGCCGCGCCTATCCTTGACGTCAATGCTTCATCACACCGCCGGATGACTCTTCGGGGGCGGCCTTGGCGCTGGCAACGGATTCGGCAGCCAGGCGGGCAACCTCTTCATCGGACAACGGAGTCGGCATGCTCTGCAAGGCCACTTCAAGCACGCGATCGATCCAGCGCACCGGAATGATCTCCAGGTGATTCTTGACGTTATCGGGAATCTCGGCCAGATCCTTCACGTTTTCCTCGGGGATCATCACGGTCTTGATTCCGCCACGGTGGGCCGCCAGGAGTTTCTCCTTCAGACCGCCGATAGGCAGAACCTCGCCGCGCAGGGTGATTTCGCCCGTCATCGCCACATCGGCCCTTACCGGGATGCCCGTCAGCGCGGACACCATGGCCGTCGTGATGGCGATACCGGCCGAAGGACCATCCTTGGGCGTGGCACCCTCCGGGAAGTGCACGTGCAGGTCGCGCTTTTCGAAGGCACTGTTGGCAATGCCCCAGCGCTGAGCACGCGAACGCACCACCGTGCGCGCGGCCTCGACCGATTCCTTCATGACATCGCCCAGCGAACCGGTACGCAACACAACACCCTTGCCGGGCATATCGGCCACTTCGATGGTCAGAAGATCGCCGCCGACCTCCGTCCAGGCCAGGCCCGTGACCTGACCGACCTTGTTTTCCTTTTCGGCCATGCCGTAGCTGTAACGGCGCACGCCCAGGAAATCGGACAGATTGTCCGCCGTGACCACCACCGCCTGCCCTGCCGGAGCAGCCTTGCCGCGACGCGCATCAGTGCCTTCGGGCCGGCTCTCGAGCGTCTTCTTGACCACCTTGCGGCAGATCTTGCTGATTTCACGCTCCAGCGCACGCACGCCCGCTTCGCGGGTGTAATAGCGCACGATATCGCGGACAGCGGAGTCCTCGATCACCATTTCGCCTTCGCGCACGCCGTTGTTCTTCATGAGCTTGGGCAAAAGGTGGTCGAAGGCGATATGCACCTTCTCGTCCTCGGTGTAACCCGAGAGACGAATGACCTCCATGCGGTCCAGCAGGGCCGGCGGAATGTTCAGGGTATTGCTGGTCGCGACGAACATCACATCAGACAGGTCGAAATCGACCTCGACATAGTGATCCTGGAAGGTGTGGTTCTGTTCGGGGTCCAGCACTTCGAGCAAAGCCGAAGAGGGATCGCCACGGAAATCCGCGCCCATCTTGTCGATCTCGTCAAGCAGGAAGAGCGGATTGCGCACCCCCACCTTGGACATGTTCTGCAGGATCTTGCCGGGCATGGAACCGATGTAGGTACGGCGATGCCCGCGGATCTCGGCCTCATCGCGCACACCGCCCAGCGCCATGCGCACGAACTTGCGGTTCGTCGCGCGCGCAATGGATTGTCCGAGCGAGGTCTTGCCCACACCGGGAGGCCCCACGAGGCACAGGATGGGCGCCTTGAGCTTGTCGACCCGCTGCTGCACAGCCAGGTACTCGATGATGCGTTCCTTGACCTTCTCCAGCCCGTAGTGATCGGCATTCAGCACATTCTCGGCATTGCCGATGGAATTGTTGATGCGGCTCTTCTTGCGCCACGGCAAGCCGATCAAGGTATCGATATAGTTGCGCACCACCGTGGCCTCGGCCGACATCGGCGACATGAGCTTGAGCTTCTTGAGCTCGGCTTCCGCCTTCTTGAGTGCCTCTTTGGGCAGATGGGCGGCAGCGATCTTCTTCTCGAGCTCTTCGATGTCCGCGCCCTCTTCGCCTTCACCCAGTTCCTTCTGGATGGCCTTGACCTGCTCGTTCAAATAGTAATCGCGCTGGCTTTTCTCCATCTGCTTCTTGACGCGGCCACGGATGCGCTTCTCCACCTGGAGAATATCGATCTCGGACTCGAGTTGAGACAGCAGCGACTCCAGCCGCTCGGCCGTGCCGGTGATCTCGAGCATCTTCTGCTTCTGCTCGATCTTGATCGGCAGATGCGCGGAGATCGTGTCGGCCAGACGGCCGGCGTCATCGATGCCGCTCAGCGAGGTCAGGATCTCCTGGGGGATCTTCTTGTTGAGTTTGACGTACTGCTCGAACTGGGCCACGACCGCGCGGCGCAAGGCCTCGGATTCGGCTGTCTGGGCGGCATCCGGGGCCAGCGGAGAAACGTTGGCCATGAAATGGGTTTCGGCCTCGGACACGCTGTTGATGGTCGCACGCTGCAGGCCTTCGACCAATACCTTCACGGTACCGTCAGGCAACTTGAGCATTTGCAGAATGCTCGCGACGCATCCGATTTCGTACAGGTCTTCCGGGGTAGGATCATCCTTGCTTGCGGATTTCTGGGCCACCAGCATGATGTTGTTGCCGGCTTCCATCGCCATTTCGAGCGCTTTGATGGAACGGGGCCGGCCAACGAACAAAGGAATCACCATGTGCGGAAAGACCACCACATCACGCAGAGGCAAGAGGGGCAAGTCCATGGGTTCCGAGGAAAGAATCGGGCTCGCTGACATAGCAATTTCCTTAAAAAACACTGCTTTAGAAACGAAAGGGAAGCTTGCGCCTCCCTTGCGTCATACTACATACAGGTTATATCTGGCGACAGCGGAGAAAATTTCAAGATGTCATTCCGATAAACCCACATACAGGGATTCGCCTTGGAGCCGGAACCACTAGGCAGCGGCATCCTTGAGTTTCGGTTCGCCGTCTGTCTTGGCAGGCTGGGCCTCCTCGTCGTCCGCGTAGATGAGCAATGGAGCGCCTTTGCCCAGCACGGCGTTTTCATCCAGTACCACGCGTTTGACGTTCTTGAGCGACGGAAGTTCATACATGGTGCCCAGCAGAGCCTGCTCCACAATGGAACGCAGGCCTCGTGCGCCGGTGCGGCGCTTGAGGGCACGCTGCGCGATCGCGCTCAGCGCCTGCGGCCGGACATCGAGCTCCACGTCTTCCATCTCGAACAGCTTCTGGAACTGCTTGATGAGGGCATTCTTGGGTTCGGTGAGGATCCGTACCAGCGTTTCCTCCTGAAGCTCTTCGAGCGTGGCGACCACCGGCAAGCGGCCGACAAGTTCGGGGATGAGACCGAACTTGATCAGGTCTTCAGGCTCGACCTCGGCGAACAGCTCGCCGATGCCGCGTTCGGACTTGGCGCTGACGGACGCCGAAAAACCGATGCCGGATTTTTCGCCGCGGTCGCGGATGATTTTCTCCAGGCCATCGAATGCGCCACCCACAATGAACAGGATGTTGGTGGTGTCGACCTGGACGAAATCCTGGTTGGGATGCTTGCGCCCACCTTGCGGAGGCACGGACGCCACGGTGCCTTCGATCAGCTTGAGCAGCGCCTGCTGCACGCCTTCGCCGGACACGTCCCGCGTAATGGAGGGGTTGTCGGACTTGCGCGAGATCTTGTCGATCTCGTCAATGTAGACAATGGCCCGTTGAGCCTTCTCCACATCGTAATTGCAGTTCTGCAACAGTTTCTGGATGATGTTCTCGACATCCTCGCCCACGTAACCGGCTTCGGTCAGCGTGGTCGCATCGGCCATGACGAAAGGAACATCCAGCATGCGGGCCAGAGTCTGGGCAAGCAAGGTCTTGCCGGAGCCTGTCGGCCCGATCAGCAGAATGTTGCTCTTGGAAAGCTCAACTTCATCGCCCTTGACCTCGCCATAGCGGATGCGCTTGTAATGGTTATACACAGCCACCGCCAGATTGCGCTTGGGGAGCTCCTGACCAATCACATAGCCATCAAGGAATGTCTTGATCTCCTGCGGTGTCGGCAACTCGTTGCGAATGGCATCGCGCGCGGCCTCGTGGCTTTCTTCGCGAATGATGTCGGTGCACAGGTCGATGCACTCATCGCAAATGAAAACGTCGGGCCCGGCGATCAATTTGCGGACTTCGTGCTGCGTCTTGTTGCAAAATGAACAGCGCAGTACCTTGTCGTCAGCCGATCCTTTTTTTTCAGGCATAAAACTCTTGTAGCTTCCAGGGGCGGGGCCGGTTCAACCTGCCCCGCCGGTCAATCAGAGGCGCCGCCACTGGGCAACGCCGGCCGGCCGCTGGCCTTATTCCCCGTCAGTACGGGAGACCAGAACTTTGTCTACCAAGCCATACGATACCGCATCTTGAGCCGACATGAAATTGTCACGTTCGGTGTCTACAGCGATGCGTTCGACGGGCTGGCCGGTATTCTGGGCCAGAATGTTGTTGAGGCGCTCGCGAAGGTCGAGGATCTCGCGCGCCTGGATCTGGATGTCGGAGGCCTGGCCCTGTGCACCGCCCGAAGGCTGGTGGATCATGATGCGCGAGTTGGGCAAGGTGTAGCGCTTGCCCTTGGCCCCTGCAGACAGCAGGAACGCTCCCATGCTCGCGGCGATGCCGGTGCACAGCGTGGAAACGTCCGGCTTGACGAACTGCATGGTGTCGTAGATCGCCAAGCCTGCATACACTGATCCCCCCGGGGAGTTGATATACAGGGAGATATCCTTGTCGGGATTCTCGGACTCGAGGAAAAGCAATTGCGCGACCACCAGATTGGCGGACTGGTCGTTGACCGGTCCGACAAAGAAAATGACACGCTCGCGCAACAGCCTCGAGTAGATATCGTATGAACGCTCGCCCCGGCCCGATTGCTCGACCACGATGGGCACATAGCCCAGGCCGGTCGGAACAACCGAGTTGCCCCCATACATGGAGGCATAGAAATCAGTGAATCTCTGCATTTATGCAGTCCCCATAAGTTCGTCGAAGCCCACGCTCTCGTCGGTGACCTGGGCTTTGCTGAGCACGTATTCGACCACGTTCTCCTCGAGCACCAGAGCCTCGATCTCGGAGCGACGCTGGCGGTCCGACAGATAATACGCCACAACCTGGGCGGGCTGCTCGTAGGCTTGGGCCATTTCTTCGATACGGCTGCGGATCTGTTCGGGCTTGGCGCGCAGATCGGCGCTGTCGACCAGCTCGGACACCAGCAGGCCCAGGCGCACGCGACGCTCGGACTCGCCGCTGAACGCCTCGGGCGGGATAGGCATGGTGTCGGCGTTGGGCATGCCGCGCTGCTTGAGCTCCTGGCGGGCGGCCGCAATGCGGCTCTGGGTGTCGGACTCGACAAGCGCCTTGGGCACGTCGAAAGTGCTGACTTCGATCAGGGCATCCATGACGCTGGCCTTGGTGCGGGCCATGGCGCGCGCCTTCGCTTCACGTTCGATGTTGCTGCGGATATCGGCCTTGAGCTTTTCCACATCGCCCTCGGCCTGACCGAGCGCCTTGGCGAATTCGGAGTCGACCTCGGGCAGTTGGGGCTCGGCGACTTCCTTGATGGTGATTGTGAATTCGGCCTTCTTGCCTGCCACCTCCTGGCCACCGTAGTTCTCGGGGAACTCCAGCGGGAACGTCTTGGTCTCGCCGGCCTTCATGCCCCGCACGGCCGTTTCGAACTCGGGCAGCATGCGTCCCTGGCCGAGCACGAAGGGGAAGTCTTCGGCCTTGCCGCCGTCGAACTCGACGCCATCGATGGTGCCGACGAAATCAAGGGTGACGCGGTCGTCATCCTGGGCGGCGCGGCCGTCGCGGGCTTCGTAGGTGGCGCGCTGCTTGCGCAGAATGTCGATGGTGCGTTGAACTTCGGCGTCGCCGACTTCGGTCTGGACACGCTTGACTTGCAAGGCGGAGAGATCGGGCACTGCGACTTCAGGGTAGACCTCGAAAGTGGCCGAGAATGCCAAGGTCCCTTCCTCGACGCCTTCGGTCTTGGGCTCCAGATTGGGCATGCCGGCAACGCGAAGCTTGCTTTCTTCGATGACTTTCTCAAGCTCACGGCCGACTTCGGCATTGATCACGTCGTAACGGATCCCGGGGCCGTGGCTGCGCTCGATCATGGCAAGCGGGGCCTTCCCTGGACGAAAGCCTTGGATTTTTGCAGTGCGCGCAACGCGCTTAAGCTGCGACTGGACTTCCTTTTCGATGGCGGCCACCGAAACGACCAGATCGACGCGGCGCTCCAGGCCGGACAGAGTTTCAACCACGGGCTGCATTAGAGACCTATATAAAAAGTGAAAAATAGAAGAAACGAACAGGTTATTTTACCGGAAACTGCAGATCGCCCCTATCGTCCCCCGACTCGGGACGAAACTGCGGGCCCGGGAAGCCCTACAATCAGCATCGGACTCACGGCCACTAAGCGACGACCGTGGGCCCGCAAGCGCACAACAGCCCACTCGAAGGACGTCACGCCATGCAGAAAAAGCCCTTGTCCGGCATTCGCGTACTCGAACTCGGCCAGCTCATCGCCGGTCCATTTGCCGCCAAGATCCTGGGAGAATTTGGGGCAGAGGTCATCAAGATCGAGCCCCCTGAGGGAGGCGATCCCTTGCGCAAATGGCGCTTGTTGCACAATGACACCTCCGTATGGTGGGAGGTCCAGTCCCGCAACAAACAGTCGGTCACCCTCGACCTGCGTCAGCCAGAGGCCCAGGAGATCATCCGCCGGCTGGCTCGCGATGCCGATATCCTCATTGAAAACTTCCGGCCAGGCATGCTCGAAGAATGGGGCCTGGGCTGGGAATCGCTGCACGCCATCAACCCGAAACTCATCATGCTGCGCGTCTCGGGCTATGGACAGACGGGGCCTTACCGCGACCGCCCGGGCTTCGGCGTGGTAGGCGAAGCCATGGGCGGGCTGCGCCACCTGAGCGGCGAGCCTGGACGCCCGCCCGTCAGGGTGGGGGTTTCCATCGGCGACTCGCTGGCGGCACTTCATGGCGTGATTGGAGTCCTGTTGGCCTTGCGTCACCGCGAACAGAACGCCGGGCTCGGCCAGGTCGTGGACGTCGCCCTCTATGAAGCCGTGTTCAACATGATGGAAAGCCTGCTTCCGGAGTACTCGGTCTTCGATGTTGTGCGCCAGCCCTCGGGAAGCGCCCTGCCCGGCATCACGCCCAGCAACGCCTATCTTTGCAGCGACGGCAAGTACGCCCTGATCGCGGGCAACGGGGACAGCATTTTCAAAAGGCTCATGAACGCGATCGGCCGTCCTGACATGGCTGACGACCTCACCTATGCCCACAACCATGGCCGTGCCAGGCATGCCGAGGCCATCGATGGCGCCATTGGCGCCTGGGCCCGCACCAAACCCCTGGACGAGGTACTGGCGATTCTGCATGAAGCCCGGATTCCCGCTGGCCGGGTCTATGACATCGCCGACATCTGTGCGGATCCCCACTACCAGGCGCGCGACATGATCCTGGAAAGCCGGCTCGACGACGGAACCCCCGTCAAGGTGCCCGGCATCGTGCCCAAGCTAGAGCTCACCCCCGGCGGCATCGAACGCCGCGCACCCCGGCTGGGCCAGGACACGGAGCGCGTGCTGGCCTCGCTCGGGATCACACCCGAAACGCTGGCCGACTGGAAAGAGCGCGGCATCATCTAGGCTCGCACCTTGCCAAGGCATCAATAGCGGTAGCGGCGGGGATCGTCGCGATCGTAGCGGCCCTGCCTGCGCTCATAGCGCGCAGGGCGCTTATCGCGATGACCGCGATGATAATGTGGGCGACCGCGCCGATCGTCGTCGGTCAGCACATTGCCCAGAACACCTCCGGCGGCGGCTCCGCCCAGGGTTCCGACAATATCGCCGTCAGTAAGCACAGCCCCTGCGAGGGCGCCGACGCCGGCACCGATCACGGTATTGCGTTCCTTGCGCGTCACGGCGTCTGCCGGGCTCGCAGCCAGCGCCAGTGCGCCGGTCAAGGCAAGAATGGAAAGAAATCGGCCTTTGGCCTTGTCGATCATTGGATAACCCCCGCTGAAATCGTTGTGATCCGGATAGCTTCCAGATTCTAGTAAAGCGGGGGCTGATCATGGATGTCCAGGTCTGACACTGGGTAACAGGGCATTGCAGCAACAAGGCCTGGCGATGAAGCCCCATGAAGCACCATGAAGCGACTACCAAAGCCACTACAAAGACCTGGTGCGAACGGAGAGACTCGAACTCTCACACCTCTCGGCGCCAGAACCTAAATCTGGTGCGTCTACCAATTCCGCCACGTTCGCATAAAAAGGGCAAGCCAGCGAGTTTAGCAACTTTTTTTTTCGCGGACAAGGAAGGCCGAACACATATGCTTGGTAAAATTATCGCCTAAATTTCAGGCCAGGTACGCATGAACCCCCGTCTAGGCGAACTTCACCCCTATCCCTTCGAAAAGCTTCGGAAACTGTTTTCCGACGCCCCTCCTCCACCCGGCGATCTGACACCCATCAATCTCTCCATCGGCGAACCCAAGCACGCCACGCCGCCGCTCATCATGGACGCGATGCGGAACGCAATGGACGGATTGGCAGTCTATCCACCGACCAAGGGCGATCCGCTTCTGCGCGGCGCCATTGCCGACTGGATCGCCCGCCGATACGACATCCCCCGCCCCGACCCCGAGACGCAGATCCTGCCGGCGCTGGGCTCGCGCGAGGCGCTGTTTGCGTTCGCCCAGACAGTCATCGACCCGTCGGACAATGCCCTGGTGATCTGCCCCAATCCCTTCTACCAGATCTACGAAGGCGCCACCCTGCTCGCAGGGGCTAAACCGTGGTTCATCAACGCTCAGCCGGAACACGGTTTCGGTTATGACTGGGAAGCCGTGCCCGCGGATGTCTGGGCGAGGACGCGCCTTGTCTTCGTCTGCTCGCCCGGCAACCCGGCTGGCAACGTCATGACGCTCGAAGAATGGAAAACGCTCTTTGACCTGTCGGATCGGCACGGTTTTGTGATCGCCGCCGACGAGTGCTATTCCGAGATCTATTTCGACGAAGCCGACCGGCCGCTGGGCGCCATGCAGGCGGCCGTCCAACTGGGGCGGCCTGACTATACGCGCCTGATGTGTTTTTCCAGCCTGTCCAAACGCTCCAATGTGCCCGGCCTGCGTTCCGGCTTTGTCGCCGGCGATGCCGCCTTGATCAAGCAGTTCCTGCTGTATCGCACCTATCATGGCAGCGCCATCAGTCCCGTGGTGTCACGGGCGAGCGTCGCTGCCTGGAACGACGAAGCCCATGTCCGCGACAATCGCAGCCTGTACCGCGAAAAGTTCGAAGCCGTCGTGCCATTGCTGCGCCCCGTCCTGGATGTGGACTGGCCACAGGCCGGCTTTTACCTATGGGCCGGCACACCGGGTTCGGATACCGATTTCGCCCGGCGCCTCTATTCCGAAGCGGCCATCACCGTCCTTCCGGGCAGTTTCCTTGCCCGTGAGGCGCACGGCGTCAACCCCGGCGCGCAACGCATCCGCATCGCGCTCGTGGCCCCCAAAGCGCAATGCGTGGAAGCCGCGCAGCGCATTGCCCGCCTGCTATCCTGACCCTTTCGCCCAACTCTTTTTCTGACACACACGCAAACATCATGAACACTGATCTGCAAAACACCATCGAAAGCGCCTGGGAAATTCGGGCGGATCTCGCCCCGGGCAACGCCAGCGCCATCGTTCACGAAGCGGTGCAGGAAACCCTGGCCGGCCTGGACCAAGGCACCTTGCGCGTGGCCGAGAAGATCAGCGGCGACTGGGTGGTGCACCAGTGGATCAAGAAGGCCGTCCTGTTGTCTTTCCGCCTCCAGCACAACCGCATCATGGGCGATGCATCGGCGCAGTACTACGACAAGGTCGACCTCAAGTTCAACGATTACTCGGCGAAGGATTTTGCGGAGGGAGGCTTCCGTGTCGTGCCGCCCGCCGTGGCGCGCAAAGGCGCCTTCATCGGCAAGAATGTCGTGCTCATGCCCTCTTACGTCAATATCGGCGCCTATGTGGACGAAGGCACGATGGTCGACACCTGGGCAACGGTCGGCTCCTGCGCCCAGATCGGCAAGAATGTCCACCTGTCGGGCGGCGTGGGCATCGGCGGGGTGCTCGAGCCCCTGCAAGCCAACCCCACCATCATCGAGGACAACTGCTTCATTGGTGCGCGCTCCGAAGTCGTCGAAGGCGTGATCGTCGAAGAGAACTCGGTGCTGGCCATGGGGGTCTTCCTGTCGCAAAGCACCAAGATCTACGACCGCAGCACCGGCGAGATCACCTACGGCCGAATCCCTGCCGGATCCGTCGTCGTTCCCGGCTCCCTGCCGTCCAGCGACGGCACGCACAGCCTGGCCTGCGCGGTCATCGTCAAGCGCGTGGACGCCCAGACCCGCTCCAAGACCAGCATCAACGACCTGCTGAGGGCCTGATGTCAGACTCTGCCGTCCTGCAGCTCACCCGCGAACTGATGTCGCGCCCATCGGTCACGCCTGCCGACGAAAACTGCCAGGCGCTCCTCGGTCAACGCCTGCAAGCCGCCGGCTTCACCTGCGAGACCCTGGTTTTCGGAGATGTGACCAATCTCTGGGCCCGGCGCGGCACGCGTTCGCCGCTGCTGGTATTTGCCGGCCATACCGATGTCGTGCCCACCGGGCCGCTCGAAAAATGGGATACCCCGCCCTTCGAGCCCACGATACGCGACGGCGTCCTTTATGGCCGCGGCGCGGCAGACATGAAAAGCTCCATCGCGGCCTTCGTGATCGCGGCGGAAGAGTTCACCGCCGCCCATCCGGACCACGCGGGCTCCATCGCCCTGCTGCTGACCTCCGACGAAGAAGGCCCTTCGGTGGACGGCACGGTCAAGGTCTGCGACGCCCTGGCGTCGCGCGGCGAACGGCTCGACTACTGCATTGTCGGCGAACCGACGTCCACCAGCGATCTGGGCGATACCATCAAGAACGGCCGCCGGGGCTCGCTCTCGGGCCGGCTGACGGTGCGCGGCAAGCAAGGGCATGTCGCGTACCCGCAGCTGGCGCGCAACCCCATACACCTGTCAGCCCCCGCGCTGGCCGAACTTGCGGCCATCGAATGGGACCAGGGCAATGAATACTTTCCCCCGACCACCTTCCAGGTATCCAACCTGCATGCAGGCACCGGCGCCACCAACGTCATCCCCGGCGAGGCCGTCATCGATTTCAACTTCCGTTTTTCCACGGCCAGCACGCCTGACTCGCTCAAGGCCCGCCTCGCAGGCGTCCTGGAACGGCACGGCCTGGAATTCGACATTGCCTGGACCCTGGGCGGCGAGCCTTTTCTGACGCCCCGCGGCGAGCTGAGCCAGGCGCTGACCAGCGCAATCCGGGATGAGACCGGAGTCCACGCCCAATTATCGACCACGGGCGGCACCTCCGACGGGCGCTTCATCGCCAAGATATGTCCGCAAGTGGTAGAGTTCGGCCCCATCAACGCCAGCATCCACCAGATCAACGAGCATATCCGCGTGGACAGTCTCGAGCCCCTGAAAAACATTTACCGCCGCACGCTGGAACAGCTCTTGTGCGCGGCACCGACGGAGATGCACGCATGAACCCCGCCGCCTACCAGGAACTCCACACGGTGCGCGATCTGTTGCGCTACACCGTCAGCCAATTCAATGCCGCAGGCCTGTCCTTCGGCCACGGCAGCGACAATGCCTGGGACGAGGCGGTTTACCTTTTGCTGCACACGCTGCACCTGCCGCTGGACACCCTGGAACCTTTTCTCGACGCCCGCGTCCTGAGCGACGAACGGGACCGATTCCTCAAGCTGGTCGAGCGGCGTCTCATCGAGCGCGTGCCGGCCGCCTACCTGACCGGCGAGGCGTGGCTGCAAGGACAGCGCTTCATCGTGGACCAACGCGTCATCGTGCCTCGCTCTCCCATCTCGGAATTGCTTGCGGACAATCTCGCGCCATGGGTCGCCGACCCCGAATCGGTCGATTTCGTGCTCGACTTGTGCACCGGCTCGGGCTGTCTGGCGATTCTGGCAGCCCTGGCTTTCCCGAACGCCCAGGTCGATGCGGTGGATGTCTCCGAGCATGCGCTCGAGGTCGCCGACGCCAACATCGAGCAGTTCGGACTCGACGGCCGTGTCACCACTCAACGCAGCGACCTGTTCGATCAACTGCCCGATTGCGAGTACGACGTCATCATCTGCAATCCGCCCTACGTGAACAGCCATGCGATGGAGGCCTTGCCGCAAGAGTATCGCCACGAGCCGACACTGGCGCTGGCAGGCGGGGAGGACGGCATGGATCTCGTTCGCCGCATCCTGGACAAGGCGCCCGAATTCCTATCGGCGAACGGCGTCCTCGTGCTCGAAATCGGCAATGAGTATGAGAACTTCCTGGCTGCGTTTCCTGACCTCGATCCCGTCTGGCTGAGCACCGAGAACAGCGAAGACCAGATCCTGTTGCTGACCCGGGAGCAGTTGCTGTCGTGATTCGTGCCTCCGGTCTTACACTGCGCCGAGGGGTAAAAGTCCTGCTCGACGGCGCGGACTTCGTCATCAACCCCGGCGAGCGAGTCGGCATCGTCGGCAAGAACGGCGCAGGAAAATCCACTCTCTTCTCATTGTTCCAGGGCGGCCTGGACCCGGATGCGGGCTCCCTGGAGGTTCCCGCCTCGTGGCAGATCGCCAGCGTGGAACAGGAAATCTCCGACAACGATCGTCCCGCGCGGGAATTCGTGATCGACGGCGATACGCGGCTGCGGGGACTCCAGACGCTCCGTGCCGCCGTGGTCCCCGAAGACGGGCACCGCATCGCGGAACTGGAGGCAGCGCTGATCGATGCCGATGCCTGGAGCGCTGCGTCGCGCGCCGAGCAACTGCTGGCCGGACTGGGCTTTGCGCCGGACCAGTGGATGAATCCGGTCGCCAGTTTCTCGGGAGGCTGGCAGATGCGCCTGGCCCTAGCCCGTGCGCTGATGGCTCCCTCGGACCTCCTCTTGCTGGACGAACCCACCAATCACCTCGACCTTGACGCCATGCTGTGGCTGGAGCGCTGGCTGGCGGCCTATCCCGGCACCGTGCTGCTGATCTCCCACGACACCGAATTTCTCGATGCCGTGGCCAAGGCCATCCTGCATTTCGACCAAGGCAAGCTGGTGCGCTACCGCGGGGGCTACGAAGACTTTCTCACCCAGCGGGCGGAGCGGCTGCGCCAGAGCCGTATTGCTATCGAAAAGCAGAACAGGGAAACGGCGCGGCTGCAGAGTTTCATCGACCGCTTCAAGGCCAAGGCGACCAAGGCCAAACAAGCGCAAAGCCGTGTCAAGGCCCTGGCTCGCATGGAGACACTGGCGCCGTTGGCTGCGGAGTCGGGCATCGACATCCGTCTGCCGGAACCCGAAGGCATGCCGGATCCGCTGCTGGTGCTGGACGGTTTGAGCACCGGCTACCGGCCGGAAAATGGGGCCGCCAAACGCATACTTGAGAATGTGACTCTGATGGTCCGCGGCGGAAGCCGTATCGGCGTGCTCGGCGTCAACGGCGCCGGCAAGAGCACCCTGATCAAGACCCTTGCTGGCGAACTCGCGCCGCTGGACGGCGAGCGCAAGGCTTCCCGCGGGCTGCAAATCGGTTATTTCGCACAGCATCAACTGGACATGCTGGACCCGTCCTCCACTCCGCTCCAGCACCTTGCCCGCCTCGCGCCGCAAGCCCGCGAGCAGGAATTGCGCAACTACCTGGGCGGCTTCGGCTTCGGCGGGGATGCGGTCACCGAGCCCGTGGCCCCGATGTCGGGCGGCGAAAAAGCGCGCCTGGCGCTGGCCCTCATTGTCTGGCAAAAACCCAATCTGCTGCTGCTGGACGAACCCAGCAACCACCTGGACGTAGACACGCGAGAGGCGCTGGCGAAGTCGCTGGCCGAATTTCCCGGCAGCGTCCTGCTCGTGTCCCACGACCGCCATCTGCTGCGCACCACGGTCGATGACTTCTGGATCGTTGCCGATGGCAAAGTGACGGAATTCGATGGCGACCTGGAGGACTATCGAGACTGGCTGGCCGCACGCAGCGCCAGTCTGCGCGAAGCATCACGCAAGGACAACGAGCTGGACGCCGGCGCCTCGTCAACGGACCGCAAGGCCCAGCGGCGACGTGAGGCCGAAGAGCGGCAACGGCTGGCAACGCTGCGCAAGCCCCTCGAAAGCAAACTGGCCAAAGCGGAGGCCGGCATGGCGAAAGTCCAGGCGCGACTGCAGGAACTGGACGCACTGATCGCCGACCCCGATTTCTACTCCGATGAACGGCGCGAGGAGCGGCTGCGGGCTCTGGCGGAACACGGCGAGCTCAGCCGCAAGAACGAAGCGTTCGAGGAAGAATGGCTCGAGCTGCATGAGCAGCTCGAAGACCTCCAGAAACCCGTCGATCCGGCCTAAGCGGCAATGATGTCCAGCTTGGCAATCCCCAGCGCCAGTGTTTTGGTACCGACCTCGCGGAACTGAACCTGCGCCTGGGCATCCTGGCCACTGCCGCTCAGCCCGATGATGGTGCCCTCGCCGAACTTGGCATGGCGCACCCCCTGGCCGATGCGGAACTGCTTGTCGCCCACCTGTACGCCACTGGCCACGCTGCGCGCCGCCTTGGGAGCCGCCGTCCCCGTCGAGGGCCGGCCATACGCATCGCCGCGACGGTAGGCGCCCGACCAGGCGCTTTCCATGGACAGGCGCTTGCCCTCGCGGGGTGTCAGCCACTTGAGGTGCTCGTCGGGAATCTCGTCGAGGAAGCGCGAACGCATGGCATAGCGGGTTTGGCCATGCAGCATGCGGCTCTGGGCCAAAGTGAGGTACAGCCGTTCCCGCGCCCGGGTGATCGCAACGTACATCAGGCGGCGCTCTTCCTCGAGGCCCGCCGCATCGACCAGGCTGTTTTCATGCGGAAACAAGCCTTCTTCGACGCCCGTGATGAACACGATATCGAATTCCAGTCCCTTGGCCGCATGCACTGTCATCAACTGCACCGCATCCTGCCCGGCCTGAGCCTGATTGTCGCCCGCCTCGAGCGACGCATGCGAAAGGAAGGCGGCCAGCGGAGACATCAGCGCCATCGCGTCCACCCCTTCAGGCGGAAGGATCTCTCCGGTCTCCGGAACGGTATCGCCTTGCATGACGACGCGCCCGGCGGGCAGATCGTCGAAGTGCTCTTCGGCGGCAAAGACGGCGGCCGCGTTGACCAGTTCCTGCAAGTTCTCGAGGCGATCCGCCCCTTCTCGCTCACCCTGGTAGTGTTCGCGCAGGCCGCTGTGGTACACGACATGTTCGACAAGCTCAGGCAAGGTAAGCACCTGAGCCTCGTGCGCCATGGACTGCACCATCTCCGCAAACCGCAGCAGGCTGGTTCCGCCTTTGCCCGACATCAGCGGCACGGCCTTGTACAGGCTCGTGTTGCCTTGGCGAGCCAGGTCGGAAAGCTGCTCCAGCGTCCGGGCGCCGATGCCCCGCGCCGGAAAATTGACAACCCGCAGCCATGATGTGTCGTCATGGGGGTTGTCGAGCAGACGCAAATAGGCCAGCGCATGCTTGATTTCCTGGCGCTCGAAAAAGCGCAGGCCCCCGTAAACCTTGTACGGGATGCCGGCTGAAAACAAGGCGTGCTCGATGACTCGCGACTGGGCATTGCTGCGATACAAGACGGCGATCTCGCGACGTTCACGTCCTTCGGAAATCAGCGCCTTGGTCTCATCGACGATCCATTGCGCCTCGAGCAGATCGGAGGCCAGTTCGACCACCCGAACCGGCTCACCTTCGCCTTGTTCGGTCCAGAGGTTCTTGCCCAGACGGGCCGTGTTGTGGGCGATCAGGGCGTTGGCCGAATCCAGGATATGCCCGTAGGAGCGGTAATTCTGCTCCAGGCGGATGACTGTTCCCTTGGCATAGTCGCGCTCGAACTCGGCCATATTGCCGACATTGGCGCCGCGAAAGGCGTAAATGGACTGATCGTCATCGCCGACAGCGAAAATGGCGGCCTGGGTACCGGCGAGCAGCTTGAGCCAACGGAACTGCAAGGCGTTGGTGTCCTGGAACTCGTCGACCAGGATATGCTGGAAACGGCGCTGATAGTGCTCCCTGATGGGGGCGTTGCGCAGCAACAGCTCGTAGGCGCGCAGCAACAGCTCTGCAAAATCGACCACGCCTTCACGCTCGCACTGATCCTGATAGAGCTGATAGATTTCGACCATGCGCCGCCGGAAAGGGTCCCAGGCCTCGACATCGTTCGGGCGCCGCCCCTCTTCCTTGGCCGAATTGATGAAGCGCTGCACGTCACGAGGCGGATATTTCTCGTCATCGATGCCCGCCCCCTTCAGCAGGCGCTTTATGGCGGCCAACTGATCGGCGGTATCGAGGATCTGAAAGGTCTGCGACAGGCCCGCATCGCGATAATGCGCACGCAGCATGCGGTTGCAAAGGCCGTGGAAGGTGCCGACCCACATGCCCCGCGTGTTGATGGGCATCAAGGACGAAAGGCGCGTGAGCATCTCACGCGCGGCCTTGTTGGTGAACGTGACGGCGAGCAGGCCGAAGGGACTGACCTGGCCTGTCTGGATCAGCCAGGCCATGCGGGTGGTCAAGACGCGGGTCTTGCCGCTGCCCGCCCCGGCCAGGACCAGGGCGTGGTGGGGAGGAAGCGTGACAGCGGCCTGTTGTTCGGGATTGAGTTTTTCGATCATGCCGCGTAGCGGCGCAGACGAAGCGCGAACTGCTCCAGGGCTTCGATTCCGCTTTGCTGGGCGCGCTGGCACCAGGCCTGCAGATCGTCCAGCAACTGCTCGCTGGTCAGCGAGGAGCTTTCCCAGATCCGGACGAGTTCGCGACGCATCTGTACCAGCGTGGACAAGGACTGGCTACCCGCCAGGGCGTCATCGAGCTGCGCACGCTGGGCCGGCTCCAGTTGGGCGTCGTCGGCGCCGATGAGATCCTTGGCCCGTTGCAACGACTGCCAACGGCAGTCTTCGCCACTGGCCTTGCGCATGGGCTTGAGCTTGGTGAGCTCTTCGCTTGCCGCCTGCTTGAGGATCTTGGTGTAGCGCGCCAGGACCTCGTAGCGGTGCAGGATGACGCCTTCGAGCGTCTGCAAGCTGACCGGAGCCACGGCGGGTTCCAGCTTGACCTTGGGCGCCACGCGACGCACTTTGGCCAGCCCCACCATACTGAGCACGCGGATATAGCACCAGCCCAGATCGAACTCCCACCACTTGGTGGAGAACTTGGCCGATGTGCCGTGCGCATGGTGGTTGTTGTGAAGCTCTTCGCCCCCGATGATCAGCCCCCAGGGAAACACATTGGTGCTGGTATCCGGGCAGGCGAAATTGCGATAGCCCCAATAATGGCCAATGCCGTTGACCACGCCGGCCGCCCAGAAGGGGATCCAGGCCATCTGCACCGCCCAGACGGTCAGGCCAAGCACGCCGAAGAGCGCCAGATCGATGGCCAGCATGAGCAGGATGCCCCATGTGCTGCGAGGAGTGTAGAGATTGCGTTCGAGCCAGTCATCGGGCGTGCCATGGCCGAACCGCTTGAGGGTTTCAGCGTTGGCGGCTTCCTCGCGATAGAGTTCGGCGCCCCGGAAGAAGACCTTGCCGATGCCGTAGATCATGGGCGAATGCGGATCGCCTTCGCGCTCGCACTTGGCATGATGCTTGCGGTGAATGGCCACCCACTCTTTGGTGACCATGCCTGTGGTCATCCAAAGCCAGAAACGGAAGAAATGCATGACCGCCGGATGCAGGTCGAGACCACGGTGGGTCTGGCTGCGATGCAGGAATATCGTCACACCGAGAATCGTGATGTGAGTCATCACCAGGGTGACGATGGCGACTTGCCACCAGGAGTACTGCAAAAGCCCACCGGCGAGAAAAGAAATAATGGTGTCCATAAAACCTTGTGTTAGGCCCCGTATAGGTTATGAGTCGAGGAAAAGTTTAGCCCAGTTGCCCCAGATGGGACAGTGCTATTTCAAAAAAGTTTTTGAGCGATATCAAGCCCCTGGCCAGGATTCCCGCTTGGGAATCCCATACCCGTCGAAAGGTCTTTGCAGGCCTGGGCTGCCGCTAGACGCTTTCCTTCTCCGTCACGGCGTCCGGAGTTGCGGCGACCGTCCGGGATCCGCTGCGCTCCATGACAGCGGCAAAAAAGCCATCGGTGCCATGCGTGTCGGGCCGCATCTTCAGCCAGGGCCCCTGCACCGTCAGATTCTTGCAACGATCTTGCACGATCTTGCCGGCATCCAGCAGAACGAAATCGGGATTCTCCGCCAGAAAGCGCTCCACCTGTTGCTCGTTCTCTTCCGGGAGCACGCTGCATGTGGCATAGACCAGCCGCCCCCCGGGGGCCACGCACTGCGAAGCCTGTTTCAGGATACGGGCCTGGACTTGCTGCAGCTCCAGGAGACTCTCGGGATGCTGGCGCCATTTCAGATCGGGATTGCGACGCAGTGTACCCAGCCCGCTGCACGGCGCATCGATCAGGACCCGGTGAGCCTTGCCGCGCAGGCGCTTGACCCGCTGGTCATTGTTCTCGTCGATCACGACAGGCACGATATTGGACAAGCCGCTGCGCGCGAAGCGGGGCTTGGCGCGAGCCAGGCGCGCCGCCGAGACATCGAAAGCGTACAGGCGGCCGGTCGAGCGCATCAGCGCTCCCAGGAGCAAGGTCTTGCCGCCGGCGCCCGCGCAATAATCGATGACCATTTCTCCGCGCTTGACGCCGACCAGGGCCGCCAGGATCTGGCTGCCCTCGTCCTGCACCTCGATCTCGCCCTTTTCGAACATGGGCCAGCGATTGACCGGAGGACGCCCTTGCAGGCGTATGCCCCAGGGAGAATAGGGCGTAGGCTGCGGATCAAAGCGCGCCGCCGGCCCTGCCCGCAGCGTCTCCAGCATGGCGTCACGTTCGACCTTCAGGGGATTGACCCGGATGTCCAGGGGCGCCGTGCCATTCAAGGCATCGATGAGCGCGTCGGCATCGTCGATCTGCGACAGTTTCTCGTCCAGCCAATCGGGCAGGCTGGCGCGTACCGCCCTGGACAGGCTGGCGGCATCGATCTTCTCGACGTGCGCCAGCCATTCGCGCTCCGCCTCTTCCATGCCCTCCTCCAGAACGCTGCGTGTCATCACCGTCGACAGCCCCAGGATTGCCAGCCTGCGCGCCGCAGGACCGACCCCGCTTTCGGCGTATTGCCGATAGCGCCGCAAGTTGCGCAACACGTCGAAAACCGCATCGGCCACTTCACCGCGATCGCGCACGCCCAGCTTGGGATGGGCCCTGAACCAATGGGACAAGACCGAGTCGGCAGGGAACGCCCACTGCAAGACCTCGCCCAGAACCTGGCGGACCTGCTCGATGCGGGCGGCCCCCAATATGTATGGCTTGGAAGGAGCCGCCGACGGAGTCCGGCCCACCCGGGCGGCCTGATCGCCGGACGGACGCTTGGTGTTGCCGCTTGGGCGGGACGGCTTGCGCCCTTTGAAATTCTTGTCACTCATGAGTGTTATTCCTGTTTGATCGGCGCTGACGCGTCAGGCCGGCTGGCCTGATCGGCGACGGATGTGTCCACGAAAGAACGGCTCGGCACGCCCTGGACACGCACACGCCCCCGCGTATCGAGACTGACCTGGCCCTGGACCAGCCATTCGACGACCTGGGCGTATATTCGATGCTCGACGCCAATCAGCCTTTCCGCCAGGGAGTCGGGGCTGTCGCCTTCGCATACCGGCACCATGCCCTGAGCGATGATCGGGCCGTGATCCAGCGTGGGGGTGACGAAATGCACGGTGCATCCGTGCCACTGCACCCCGGCATCCAGAGCCTGCTTGTGCGTGTGCAGGCCAGGAAACAGGGGCAGCAGCGAGGGATGGATATTGATGAGCCGGCCGGCGTAATGATGGACGAAATCATCCGTCAGCACACGCATGAACCCCGCCAGCAGGACATAATCCGGCTCGAAGGCATCGATCGCCTGCGCCAGCGCCGCATCGAACTGCTCGCGGGACGCGTAGTCGCGATGCGGCACGACCCGGGTCTCAATGCCATGGTCCTGTGCCCAGGCCAGGCCCGCCGCGTCGGCCTTGTTGGAAACGACCGCACACACTTGCGCCAAAGGGCCCAGCGCGCGCGCGGCACCGACAATGGCCTGCATATTGGAACCGCGTCCCGATATCAGTACGACGAAGCGGCGCGGCGAAGGTTTTGCAACAGACAAAATATAATTCCCTGAGTGATTCAACGTAAAATTGTAAACTCTCGGATGTGAAACCCTCTCCCCGCATCTATCGCACCCTGCCCCGCTACGACAGCGATCGTCCAAGTGCCGTCACCATCGGCAACTTCGACGGCGTCCATCGGGGACACCAAGCCATCCTGGAGCGCGTCGCCAAGACCGCCGAGGCCCGGGGCCTCGCCTCCACAGTGATGACCTTCCAGCCGCACCCCCGCGCGTTCTTCGCCCTGCGCGGCCAGCGCCCCGAACTCATTCCGACACAGATCAGCAGCCTGCGCGACAAAATCTGGTCCATCGCCCGCATGGACATTCAGCAGATCGCCCTGGAGCATTTCAACCAGGCCCTGTCAGACCTGCCGGCAGAGATTTTCATCGAATTTCTGCTGGTGCGCGGCCTGAACACCCGCTGGCTTCTGGTCGGAGAGGATTTCCGCTTCGGACACAAGCGCGCGGGCGACATCGACCTGCTTCGCCGCGCAGGCCTCAAGCATGGTTTCGAGGTCGAAACCATCACCGACGTGCTCGACGAGCACGGCTACCGGATTTCCAGCTCTGAAGTGCGCACCGCCCTTGCCGTCGGGAACCTGCAGCGCGCGGAGCACCTGCTCGGGCACACCTACCGCATCAGCGGCCATATTCTTCATGGCCAGAAACTCGGGCGCACCCTGGGCTACCCCACCCTCAACATTCGTGTGCCGCAGTTGTGCGCCGCGCGTTCGGGTATCTACATCGTGCGGGCCCACGGCCTGGGCGACAAACCCATCAACGGGGTAGCCAGCCTTGGGGTAAGGCCCACGGTCACTGATGCCGGACGGCTCCTGCTCGAAGTCCATCTTCTGGACTGCCACGTGAACGCCTACGGTAAACTGGCGCGCATCGAATTTCTCGAATACCTGCGGGACGAGGAAAAATTCCCCGACTTACCCACCATGATCACTGCCATCGACAAAGATGCGCAGAACGCACGCGATTACTTTGCCCTCCATGGACTATAGAAAAACCCTGAATCTTCCCGAAACGCCTTTCCCGATGCGCGGCGACCTCGCCAAGCGCGAACCGGGCTGGGTGGCCGATTGGGAACAAAAGAAAGTGTATGCCTCCATCCGGCAGGCCAGCCAGGGTCGGCCCAAATTCGTGCTCCATGATGGCCCCCCGTATGCCAACGGCGACATCCATATCGGCCATGCGGTCAACAAGATCCTGAAGGACATCATCGTCAAGAGCCGGTCCATGGCCGGCTACGATGCGCACTACGTGCCGGGCTGGGACTGCCATGGCATGCCCATCGAGATCCAGATCGAGAAAAAATACGGCAAGCATTTGCCCGTCGCCGAGGTGCAGGCCAAGGCGCGAGCCTACGCCTACGAGCAGATCGAGCGCCAACGCAAGGACTTCAAGCGCCTGGGAGTGCTGGCCGACTGGGAACGCCCCTACCTGACGATGAGCCACAGCAACGAGGCCGACGAGCTTCGCGCCCTGGCCGGAATCATGAAGAAGGGCTATGTGTTCCGCGGCCTCAAGCCCGTGAACTGGTGTTTCGACTGCGGCTCGGCCCTGGCTGAAGCCGAAGTCGAGTACGCGGACCGCAAAGACCCGGCCGTCCATGTCGCGTTCCCGTTTCACGACAAGGCCAAGCTGGCACACGCATTCGGCCTGCCTCAGGTCGAAGACGGCGCCGCGGTCATCTGGACGACCACCCCCTGGACCCTGCCGGCCAACCAGGCTCTGAACGTGCATCCGGAACTCGACTACGCCCTGGTGAGACTTGCCGAACCGCGCTCCACCGGTTCCTTGCTGCTGCTGGCCAAGGAATTGGTCGAAGGCTGCCTGGCTCAATGGAAACTGTCGGGAACGATCATCGCCACTGCCAAGGGCGCCGCACTGGCCAATCTCGAATTCCGTCACCCGCTATACGAAGTCGACCCCGGCTATCGGCGCCTGTCGCCCATCTACCTGGGCGACTACGTCACGCTCGATGCCGGCACCGGGGTGGTGCACTCGTCCCCGGCCTATGGCGTGGAGGACTTCCTGTCCTGCAAAGCGCACGGCATGGAGGACACAGACATCATCAATCCGGTGATGGGTGACGGCCATTACGCGGCAAGCCTGCCGCTGTTCGGCGGACTCATGATCTGGAAGGCCAATCCCCTCATCGTCGAAGCCCTCGACAAGGCGGGCAGGCTGCTGAAGGTCGAACAATTGAGCCACAGCTACATGCATTGCTGGCGGCACAAGACGCCAGTCATCTATCGGGCGACCAGCCAGTGGTTCGCCGGCATGGATCGCCAGCCCACCGAAGGCCCCACGCTACGGGAATCCGCCCTGGCCGGCATCGATCAGACCGAGTTCTACCCTTCGTGGGGCCGCGCCCGCCTTCACGCCATGATCGCCAATCGCCCTGACTGGACCTTGTCGCGCCAACGCCAGTGGGGTGTTCCCATGGCGTTCTTCGTGCACAAGGAGACCGGCGAACTGCATCCCCGCACGGCCGAACTGCTCGAACTGGTGGCCCAGCGGGTCGAGAAAGACGGCATCGAGGCCTGGCAGACGCTGGATCCGCGGGAGCTGCTTGGCGACGAGGCCGACCAGTACGAAAAGAACCGCGACACACTCGATGTCTGGTTCGACTCGGGCACCACGCACGCCACCGTGCTGGGCGGCAGGGGCCACACCGTCAAAGGTTCGCACGCAGACGAACTCAAGTGGCCCGCCGACCTTTATCTCGAGGGATCGGACCAGCACCGCGGCTGGTTCCATTCCTCCTTGCTGACCAGTTGCATGCTGTACGGCGTGCCGCCCTACAAGGCCTTGCTCACGCATGGCTTCGTCGTCGATGGCGAAGGCCGAAAGATGAGCAAGTCCGTGGGCAACGTCATCGCGCCGCAAAAGGTATCGGACTCCCTGGGCGCCGAGATCCTGCGTCTCTGGACGGCAGCCACCGATTACTCGGGCGAGCTGTCCATCTCGGACGAAATCCTCAAGCGCGTGGTGGAAGGCTATCGCCGCATCCGCAACACACTCAAGTTCCTGTTGGGCAACCTGCAGGATTTCGATCCGAAAGCCGATGCGGTGCCTGTGGAGCACATGTTCGAGATCGACCGCTATGCGCTGGCCATGACCGCCCAGATGCAGTCGGAGGCCCTCGCGAACTACAAGCGCTATGAATTCCACCCCGTAGTGGCGAGACTTCAGATCTTCTGTTCCGAAGACTTGGGGGCCTTCTACCTTGACGTGCTCAAGGACCGCCTCTACACGACGGGAGCCAAGAGCCTTGCGCGCCGATCGGCCCAGACGGCGCTCTATCACGTCACACATGCGCTGCTCAAGCTCATGGCGCCGGTCCTCTCGTTCACGGCGGAAGAAGCCTGGAAGGATCTGCACGGCAGCGCCGACACCCCCAGCATCTTCACGGAGCTCTTCCACCCCTTGCCCGAACAGGTCGACGCGCAGGTACTGACGAACAAGTGGAACCGGCTGCGCGAGATCCGCGCCGAAGTCATGCGCCGCATCGAAGACGTGCGCACGGCCGGCGACATCGGTTCGTCCCTGGCGGCCGAGGTGGATCTGCGCGCCGGCGGCGAAGACTACGAACTGCTGCACTCGCTCGGCGACGATCTGCGTTTCGTGCTGATCGTTTCGCGCGCTGACGTGCACCCGGCGACCGAAGGGCTCGAAATCCAGGTGACCCCCAGCGGGCACGCCAAATGCGAACGCTGCTGGCACCATCGTCCCGAGGTAGGCAGCAACGCGGACCATCCGACGATCTGCGGGCGCTGCACAGACAACCTGTTCGGCGATGGGGAGGCGCGCAGCCATGCCTGAGGCCCGTCCGCAGGCGCGTCCCCGTCGCCCGGGCCACCCCATTTTCTGGGGCTGGCTCCTGGGCGCGCTTCTGATCGTCATCGTGGACCAGATCACCAAGCGCTATTTCGACACGCATTTCGCTTACGCCGAACGCATGAAGGTGCTGCCCGTCTTCGACTTCACTCTGCTCTACAACCCTGGCGCCGCTTTCAGCTTTCTGGCCGACGGGCGCGGCTGGCAGCGGTGGCTGTTCACTGTCATCGCCCTTGGCGCGGTGGGCCTGATTCTCCACCTGCTGCGACGCCACCCTCGACAGTTGTTGTTCTGCTCATCGCTGATGGCGATCCTGGGCGGCGCGGTGGGCAACCTGATCGACCGCATGCAGCACGGGCACGTCGTGGATTTTTTGCTGTTCCATTGGCAAGGCTGGTTCTTTCCCGCCTTCAACATTGCCGATGTCGCCATCACCTGTGGCGCCATACTGCTCATCCTGGATGAAATCCTGCGCATGCGACGCGAGCGCCGCAAGACCGCCGATAGCATCCATTGAAAAAACTGCCTTGACTCCCCGGAGACACCGCGCCATGGGCAATCTGTCGAACAAACGCTACGTGCTGGGCCTGACTGGCGGCATCGCCTGCTACAAGATCGCTGAGCTCGTGCGCCGAATGACCGAACAAGGCGCAACGGTGGACGTGGTCATGACCGACGCCGCTACCCATTTCATCACAGCCACGACCATGCAGGCGCTATCCGGCCGGCCGGTGTATCTGGATGCCTGGGATACACGCATGCCCAACTCCATGGCGCACATCAACCTGACGCGGGGCGCCGACGCGGTGCTGATCGCCCCCGCCAGCACGGATTTCATCGCCAAACTGGCCCATGGCCTGGCAGACGACCTGCTCTCCACCCTGTGCGTGGCGCGTGGCGCCTGCCCTCTGCTGGTGGCACCGGCCATGAATCGGGAGATGTGGCTGCACCCGGCCACGCAACGCAATGTGAATCAATTGCGGGCCGACGGCGTGCACATCCTGGGCCCCGCCAGCGGCGGCCAGGCCTGCGGCGAAATCGGCGAAGGCCGCATGCTGGAAGCGCACGAGCTTCTTGCCGAAGTCGTTGCCTTCGCCCAACCCAAGGTACTGGCCGGGCGCAGGGCCATCGTCACGGCAGGCCCCACATCCGAACCCATCGACCCTATTCGCGTCATCACCAACCGCTCCTCGGGCAAGACCGGCTATGCCATTGCCCAGGCCTTGCGCGAGGCCGGGGCGGACGTACTGCTGATATCGGGGCCCACTGCCCTGCCCGCCCCCTATGGCGTGGAGCGTATCGATGTCGAGACGGCCCGGCAGATGCATGCGCAAGTCATGTCGCATGTGCCGGCGGCCGACCTTTTCGTGTCGGTGGCGGCTGTCGCAGATTGGCATGTCGCCAATGCCAGTGACAACAAACTCAAGAAAGCCGCCGATGGCCGACCACCGGAACTGAGCTTCGCCCAGAACCCCGACATCCTGGCCGAGGTTGCCGCCCTGCCCTCCGGCCCGTGGTGTGTCGGCTTTGCCGCCGAAACCGAGAACCTGTACGAATTTGCCGAAGCCAAGCGCCGGCGCAAAGGCGTTCCGCTGCTGGTCGGCAACTTGGCACAGGAAGCCATGAATGCCGACGAGACCACCTTCGTGCTTTTCGACGACCAGGGTGCGCAGGCCTTGCCGAGCCAGCCAAAGCTGGACGCGGCACGCGACCTGATCCAGGCCATCGCGGCAAGGCTGCCCCGCAAGACCTGAACCTTCGCTCTGCGCCTTTCTCGCACATGCCGTCAAGGTCAGTTACACTACGCGGCGGCGCGGCGCCCGCCCTGCCCTGATCATTCATGACGGACACCGACGAATCGCCTATGAATTCCATGGACTCCCTGCTGCAACAGGCAGATACCTTCATACAGTCCCACCAGGAGTGGGCCGGCCTGCTGCTGGGTTTACTGGCGATGGGCGAATCGATGCTGATCGTCGGCATTCTCATCCCAGCTACCGCCTTCATGCTGCTTTTCGGCGGCCTGATCGGAAGCGGCACCCTCGAGCCGGTGCCGGTCCTGACCTGGGGCATTGTCGGCGCCATCATCGGCGATGCGATTTCGTATTACATCGGTCGGCTGCTCGGGCCGGCCGTCATCCACCGCTGGCCGCTCAACAAACAGAAGAGGACCGTGGCGCGCGCCCGCCTTTTCTTCTACAAGTACGGCATGCTGTCGATCTTCGCCGGTCGTTTCCTTGGCCCCCTGCGCGCCGTCGTGCCGACCGTCGCCGGGATCATGAAGATGCGTCACTGGCGCTTTCAAGTGGCCAACACCCTGTCGGCGGCAATCTGGGTTCCTGTCATGCTGATGCCCGGCTACCTGACGGGCCGTAGCGTCGAAGCATTCGGCTCGAGCACCGGAAGCACCAGCATGATCATCGGCACGGCATTGTCCATCGTGCTGGCCGCCTGGATCACCCTCAGCATCGTCCGCAAGCGCCGCCCCAACAGCATCATCAACCCGAAGTGACAGGCTGATCACGTCCACAGGCCCCTGATGCAGGGCTGTCTGCGGCACAGCGGGCTTCGGCAGCTTCAGTTTGAAGCCGTCGCAGCCTGGCGCTCGAGATTCCAGCGCAAAAACCGTCGTTCAGCCCAGGCGACCACGCCATTGACAACAAGAGCAGTCACCGCAATCACCAGCAACGCCGCCATTCCAAGGCCAATACGAAACTGCTGCTGCGCACGCACGATGAAGTAACCCATGCCATCCGTGGACAACAACATTTCTGCGCTGACACTGACAAGAATGGCAAGCGCAACGGCAATACGCACCCCTACCATGATTTTTGGCAATGCCGCGGGCAGATCGATCTGCAACATGGTTTCGCTGCGGGACAAGCGCAGGCTGCGCGCCACGTTCGAAAGCATCGGATGCGCGCCGCGCACAGCGTCTATCGTGCTGAGCACTATGGGAAACGAAACGCTGTAGTAAATCACCATGATTTTCGCGGTGCTGCCCACCCCGGCAAAGATCATGGCCAGAGGTATGATGGCCAGGGCGGGCAGTGGCCGCAGCATGTCGAACACCGGCTCAATGTAGTCGCCAACAGATCGCACCCTGCCGATGAATATGCCGAGCGGCAGCATGGTCACCAAAGCCAGGAACAGGCCCGCGGCCGCGCGCCAAAGCGTCGTGCCCATTTCACGCAATAGCTCGGGGCCGAACTGCCTCAGTTCAGACAGCATGTCCAACGCTCCCGGAAAGCTGGGGGACGCCATGCGTCGCGCCGTAATTTCCCAGGCGGCCAACAAGGCCAGCATGAACAAGGCGCCAGGCCATGCATTGCTCCAGATTCTTGAGAGTGCTTTCATCGAGCGTCTCCGAGCTGGGCCAGGCGGTCTTGCCATCCGGCAAATGGGTTGCGCAGCCAGACGACCAACTGGTTGAGCAGGATGCCATTCAAAGCCGCCATCAACATCGCGGCAAACATCTCGCTGATGCGCAGCGAAAACGCCGTGTCGAACAGCAGAAAGCCCAATCCATCCTTGCCTGCCAGCATTTCAGAGGCGACGGCCGCGATCAGGGCCACGCCGGCGGTGACTCTGATACCCGTGAAAATTTCCGGCCAGGCCGCGGGAAGACGCACCAGAAACAAAGTTTCCAAGCGGCTGTAGCCGAGCGTTCTGGCGACATAGATCTGCACCGGTTCGGTATTGACCAGAGCGTTGAGCGCGGGCAGGTAAACCGTTGTGAACCCGGCAAAGACCACAACGCCTATAAACAATGTGGGGGTAAGCCCCAGGGCGAAAATGGCCAAGGGGACAATGGCGGCAGGCGGGATGGATCGAACGATTTCCACCAGAGGTGACCACATGCGAGCCAGTAGCTCGTAGCGCGCCCCCAGCAAAGCCATGACCAGGCCCAGCACGACACTAAGTGCGCCGCCGGCCAAGGCACGCAGCAGCGTCTGAGCCTCGGCCAAGAGGAGCTCGCCGCTGCGCAGCATCTCCCAACCAGCCAGAAGAATCTGGGTGACCGGCGGAAAGTATTCGTTCGGCACCAGCTCCAAACGCGCAATGCCTTCCCAGAGCAGTAAGAACAACGCAATACTCACGCATTTCTTGAACCACATACTTGCACTCCCCCTTCAAGCGCTCGCCGGAGCAGCCCGCATGGATCGGATCAGCGTGATCACCTCATGGCGCAGCGACAGGTAGGTGGGGTCTTCTCGCGTTTTCAGTTGATCACGCGGTTTGGGCAGCTCAACCGGAATATCCACCACCACCGTGGTTGGCCGCTTGGACAACACCACGATACGGTTGGCCATATAAACGGCTTCATCCACATCGTGAGTCACCAGCACGCAAGTCTGGTTGTATTTTCGCGCCAGCTCCAGCAGCAGATCCTGCATTTCGGCGCGAGTTTGAGCGTCCACCGCGGCAAGCGGCTCATCGAGCAGCAACAAGCGCGAACGCGCCGCCAGACCACGCGCGATGGCCACGCGCTGCTGCATGCCGCCCGACACTTGCCATGGGTAATGCGACTCAAACCCTTTCAGGCCGACGCTGACCATCAGCTCCGCTGCCCACGCACGCTTTGCGGCTTGGTCCATGTCATTGATGCGCTTCATCCCGAAAAGCACATTGTCGAAATTGCTTTTCCAGGGCAACAAGGATCTGCTGTAATCCTGGAACACCACCGACAACCCCTCAGGCGGTTCATCGACCGGTTTACCATCGAACCTGACCACGCCCGCATCGACTTTCAACAATCCGGCCAGGCACATCAGCAGCGTGGTTTTTCCACAGCCTGACGGCCCGACGATGGAAATAAAATCGCCACTGTGCGCCGCAAACGACACTGATCCGATGATCGGTATCGTCTGCGGAGGACTACCCAGGGACTTGGCAATATTTTCTACAGAGAGCAGCACATCGTTCACTTGACGCTCTCGCTCTTCTTGCCATCGTTCACCGTCGCGATAATCGATTCTGCTTTCATCGGCTCTTTCAGAATGCCAACCGAATAGGCAGCATCCATGACTGCCTGCACGCCCGCCGGATCAATATCCGTGCCATACGGCGGCAACACAAGCGCCTCGAGCAGGGCTGGAGCCAGCTTCATCTGCTTTTGCAGGATTTGTTTGGCTTCCTCAGGATGGGTCTTGATCAGTTCGTTGCTTCTGTTCAGAGCCCGTTGCAGTCGGACCACGGCATCAGCGTTGTTCTTGATCCACTCTTCCGTTGCATACACACCGGCGACAGGAATCGGCCTGGTCAGATCAGCCTCCTTGACGTAACCGCTTGCGATGATCTTTCCGAGCTTCCGCTGCAGGATCGAAGTGCTGAACGGAGACACCGTGGCCACGACATCAGCGTTGCCAAGCTCGAGCGCCGCCTGCATCTGCGGGAATGGCACGGTGAGTATCTGCACTGACTCGACCGGAATCCCGGCTTCCTGCAGTTTGATCCTGACCTGCAGATCGTTCACACCGCCCGCATTGTTCACGGCCACAACCTTGCCTTTCAAGTCCTTTATGTCGTTGATGCCCGACTTGATGCTGGCCAGCATGACGGTGTCGGCATACAGCGGCTTTTGTTCTATATAGCCGCCAATGATGAACTTGAAGGGGATGCCCTGGGCGCGCGCAGCGATGGTGGGCAAGATGCCTCCCCAGCCCACATCGGCGCTTTTGCTGACAACCGCGCTGGCGGCTCCCGGGCCGCTGTTTATGAGCAGCATTTCAAAATCAAAGCCCTCGTCTTTGAAATAGCCCTTGGCATTTGCGACATAGACAGGCAGGTTACCCGCGGCGGGCACCACAGCCATTCTTAATTTCTGCAGCTCTGCCGCATGCGCGGACAAGCTCAATACCGCACTGGCACAAAACACGGACGCACAAACGACCGCGCGCTTCACCAGATTCTGGGCTTTGCTCATTTTGTCTCCTTTGGCATAAAGACCCTATCGTAAAGAGTCTGATTTCTTATTGATACATCGGATGGCTATCTACACCTCAATGCTGCGCGATGCCCTCATGACAAGAAGCGCTCACCAGACACCTATCTTCATGTAGCCCAGCGCCTTCCAGCCTTCAGTCGTTTGCTCCACGGTCGCGTTGTCGATCGTGATGCGGCGCTTGCGCTCCATGAGCCAATCGGCAAGCCTGTCTTTCATCGCCATACGGACCTTGGCGTAAGCGGGGTCTTCTCCCAGGTCATGGATCTCAAGAGGGTCAGCCTGCATGTCGAACAACTGAGGCCGCAGGCCCTGGTAATGTATGTATTTCCAGCGTGTATCGCGCACCATCCAGGCATAGCACTCGTCCGGCTTGCGCTTCAGAAGAAGCCGTGCATCGCGAAAGGCATAATCCAGCTCGCTGAATACGCAATCGCGCCACTCATCGACCTGCTCGCCGCGAAGGATCGGCAGCAGCGAACGCCCTTCGAGCACATGATCGGGCACGGGCAAGCCCAGCGCCTCAAGGATGGTAGGCAATACATCGATACTTTCGACGAACCGGCTTTCTGCAGTGCCGCGCGTCGCGTTCGCAGATTCCCGAGGGTCGACCACGATAAATGGCACGCGCACGGCCTGCTCGTAGAACAATTCCTTTTCGCCCAAACCGTGATCACCCAACAGGTCTCCATGATCGGAGCAGAAAATGATCAAGGTGTCGTCCAGGCGGCCCATGCTTTCGAGGCCGGCGGCAAGACGGCCGATGTGGTCGTCGACCTCTTTGATCAGCCCCATGTAAGTCGGACGGACGTGCCTGACCACCTCTTCCTTGCCGTAGCTCAGGCAATCTTCATGCGCCTCGCGGTACGCCTGCAACACTGGATGCGGGGGGGACGTCTCGGCACCGGGGTGAATGATGGGGCCAGTATCGACGTGACGGTACATATCGTGATACGGCGCTGGAGCCATCAATGGCCAGTGCGGCTTGATATATGACAAATGCAGCACCCAGGGGCATTCCCCTTTCTCACGGATGTACTCGAGCGCCCGATCCGTCATGTAGGCGGTCTCAGAATGACGACGATCGACCCGCGCTGGAAGGTGCGCGTTGCGCAACAGCCAGCCATTGGCAAAGCGGCCGTCAGCATCCAGGGCGCCAACGACGAAATCGCTCCAGGGGTCTTCGCTGTCATAGCCGTTGTCACGCAAATAGTCGGCATAGCCGCTTTCGCTGCCGGGACTGCCGTGACCGTCGTAGCGGTCCATTTCGTCGAAGCCGCCGTGCAGATAGTAGCGGCCCAGCGGTGAATCCGGCTCAAGCCCAAACCGCTGCAATCCCAATCTATCCGGGATGACATGCGTCTTGCCCGCCAGAACCGCTTCCAGGCCCGCGCCCTTTAAAAAATCACCCAAGGTGTTTTGCACGAGGGACAGGGGCACATAATTCCATGTCGAGCCATGGCTGGACACGTAGCGCCCCGTGTAATAAGACATGCGCGAAGGCACGCAGACCGCGGATTGCACATATGCCGCATCGAACCTCACGCCCCGCTGCGCAAGCTTGTCGATATTGGGGGTCTCCAACCCTGTGTGGCCATAGCAGGACAAGTAGTCCCAGCGCAACTGGTCACACATGATGAACAACACATTACGCACATTTGTCCGGTCAACAGCGGCCATCGGCTCAACCTTTTAGCGGTGATTGTCAAACTACCCGTTGCGTTTCCTGAGGGGCCCAGGAGCCCCGCCTGAATGCGTGCGTTCCAGCCAGTGCAGTAAAAATTTACTGCTACTATGTCAACCATAAATAATATAAATAACGCAGGCCAATGAATATTGTCGCCATGCCGATAACCTAAAAGTAATACGCCCCCCCTTGACCGCAGACATGCCATGGCACGATTAGACTGGTACATGCGCGCCAACCTCAGGCCGCGTCACTTTCAATTGCTCGTGGCGCTTGACGAGCTGCGGCATGTCGGGCGCGCAGCCGAATCTCTGAACATTACCCAGCCGGCCGTATCGAAAGCGCTGGGTGAACTTGAGCGCAGCCTTGAGGTGCGGCTGTTCGAACGCGATCCCAAAGGGCTTATTCCCACGGCATTCGGAGAATGCCTGATCCGTTTTTCGCGTTCCATGCTGCGCGAGCTCAACGCAACCCACGACGAACTGCGCCACTTGAAGGCGGGCACCACGGGAAGCATACGTGTGGGCATGCTGCCCGTCGCAGCTCCGTCCCTGGTGCCCAGATCCGTCGCCCTGCTCAAGGAAGAAGCCCCCAACACCACCGTTGTGCTTATTGAAGGCAATTCGGACTACCTTTTCCCCATGCTGCAAGAGGGCAAGGTCGACCTGATCGTGGGCACACTGCCCGTTACGCCGCAACATACGGGGCTGCAGTATCAGGCGCTACATGCGGGGGAAGCCATCGTTGCAGTATGCGGGGTACAGAATCCGCTGGCCAGCAAAAAACACGTCACCGTAAAAGACCTGGCCGGCTATCCCTTGATCCTCCCACCGCTCGCCGCCATCTTCCGCGAACCTGTGGAAGCGCTCATGGAGGCCCTGGACATGCCCTTGCCCGCGGGCACCATAGAGTCAGGCTCCATGACCGCCTCAAACACATTTATCCGCGATGCAGACGCCATCAGCTTTTATTCGCAGCACCTGGCCCAACACTACACCCGAGTGAGCGGGATCCATATTCTGCCCCTCGACATCCCTCAGACCATCACTACGGCGCCCATTGGCGTCATCTGGCCCAAGCACTCCGATATGCTCGCTTCGACCCGGTTATTGATCGACAAGCTGACTGCAGTGATCAACTCGGTATTCGACACCCCGACGCCACATCGGCACACGTGAAGAACCACAGGGGCGGGAACCCCGGACTGGCGGCCGACGACGTTCCCGCGCAACTGATCGCGTCATTGTTCATGACCATTTATCTGACAGAAATTCGGCGCTGGTTGAATCAAAGCAAGCCACGCGTCAAGCCAGGGGTCGCCACGCTGCGTGAACTGCTCTGGCTGTCGATCCGAGGCATACAGCCGCCACGACAGGATGGGATCCCGCCCGATCGGGAACGGCAGGCATGAGATATCGGCAGCGGGAATGCCTGTCTGCCAGGCAATCCCCACGGGGACGTTATCGTACAATCAGCCCTTTTGCAGGTCGACGCACTGGGTGCGATGCGGCCATGGCCTGGAGTGAAGATCATGCACCGAAGAATTGAAGCGAAAATCGTCAACGATATGCTGGGCCGGGATTTTCCCGCGCCCGCCTACGCCACCGAAGGCTCTGCCGCCATGGATCTGCGTGCCTGTGTGGCAAGTCCGGTGGAGCTTCCGGCCGGCGGGCAAGTCGTGATCAAGACCGGCCTGGCCATCAATATGATGGATCCGGGGCTGGTGGCGATCGTGGCGTCCCGATCCGGCCTGTCCCTCAAGCATCATGTGCATGTCGCCCAGGGAATCGGCGTCATCGACGCCGACTATCATGGCGAGATTGCGGTGATCCTCGCCAACTCGGGCCGCGAGTCCTACACCATCCATCCCGGCGACCGTATCGCTCAACTGATGTTCATGCCCGTGACGCAAGTCACCCTTGGCTTCGTACAGAACTTTTCCACCGAGACTGAGCGTGGCGAAGGCGGCTTCGGCAGCACCGGACGAGCCTGATCGTCAATCCAGCATAAGCAGGCTGGCATTGCCGCCTGCCGCCGCCGTGTTCCAACTGACGGAAACCTCACGCAGCAGTGGATCGGGCACATAATGCGCGCCCTCCTGGACTTCCCGGCTGCTAAGCCCTTGCGCCTGGACAATCGGCCGACCCACACGGCCGGCGAGCCGCTGGTTCAATGACATCAACCCTCGGGCGTCGCCTTCGAACAAGACGGCCTGGAATTCGCCCACGTCGATGAATACGCTGTCCGACACCAGGCCCAGTCGAGGGCGCAAGAGATCCGGACAGGACTCGAGCAGCCTGCGGCTGGCCGGACTTTCCAAAAAAACGGCATGATTGCCCGTCGTCATGCATACGTCGAATTGCCGGCGCGCCCCATCCACCGTTTGAGCCATGCACAAGACCGTACCGCGCGGCTCCAGCCGATACAGGTCCCTTTGCCCCGTTGGCCCCGGTAGCGTGTGCTCCGCACGCTCGGGCTGGATATCCGGCCCCCGCCCCATCCTGACGAGCCGATGCAGGTACAGGGGGCCGCCCGCCTTCGGGCCGGTACCCGATAGCCCATCGCCACCAAATGGCTGAACACCCACCACGGCGCCAATCATGTTGCGGTTCACATAGTGATTGCCGGCCCGGACCTTGCGGACCAAGTTCTGCGCGAAGCCGTCCAGGCGCGTATGCACCCCAAAAGTCAGTCCGTATCCTTTGGCGTTGATGGCCCGCACAAGGGCATCCAGCGTGTCGCGGCGATAGCGGACCACGTGCAATACGGGGCCGAACACCTCGTGCTGCAACTCCTCCACGCCATTCAGGTGAATAAGCGCAGGCGCGACGAAAGTACCCCAGCGGCAGTCCTGCGCCAGCTTGACTTGCTCCACCTTGAGACCGCCGCCGCGCATCGCGCGCAGATGAGCGTCCAGTTCGTCGCGGGCAGCCTCATCGATGACAGGGCCGACGTCCACGTCCAGCCCTCCCGGCGGCCCCACACGGAGCTCACCCATGGCCCCCCGCAGACGACTCAGCACATCATCGGCGCACTCTTCCTGTATGCAGAGCAGCCGCAAGGCCGAACAGCGCTGTCCCGCGGAGTCAAAAGCCGAAACCAGAATATCGCTCACCGCCTGCTCCGGCAAGGCGGACGAATCCACCACCATGGCATTGATGCCGCCGGTTTCCGCAACCAGAGGAATTGTGTGCCCATCGCCGGATAGCCGCTGTGCCAACACGCCGGCGATCCGGCGAGCGACCTCGGTCGAGCCGGTGAACAACACACCCTGCACCCCCGGGTGAGCAACCAGTTGTGCCCCCACCGTCTCGCCCCGGCCTGGCAGGAGATGCGCGGCCGCCTTGGGAACTCCCGCATCGTGCAATAGCCTCAGCGCCATCGCGCCCACAAGACAGGTCTGCTCCGCCGGCTTGGCCAGCACCGTATTGCCCGCGGCCAGGGCGGCAGCAACCTGCCCCAGGAAAATAGCCAGCGGAAAATTCCACGGACTGATGCAGGCCACCGGACCCAAGGAGCAGGCATCGCCTGGCAGTGCCTGGGCTCGCGATGCGTAATAGCGTAGACAATCCACCGCCTCGCGAACCTCGGCCAGCGCGGCGGGAAGTGTCTTGCCGGCCTCCCGGACCACCATGCCGGCGAACTCGATGGCATCGACCTCGAGGGCCTGCGCCGCCCTCAGCAGGCAATCGGCCCGTGCCGCAACAGGCTGGCTCGCCCACGCAGCGCCCGCCGAAACGGCAGCGCGCACGGCATGCTCCACATCCTGCATATCGGCTTCGTGCACTTTTCCGACAAGATCCCGATGATCGCCGGGATTGAGAACAAACCACGTATATCGGGTGCGAACCGGATCGATCTCATCTTCGGGGCTCGCCTGCATCGGCTCAGGATCCACGCCGGCCAGGGTCTGCGCCACGGTCTGCAACACGGCCTCGTCGGCAAGATCGAGGCCTCGGGAATTGAGCCGCGCATCGCCCGATCGATACAAATCGCGAGGCAGTGGAATACGGGGATGCGGGGCGCCGACCGGGTTCAAGCCGCTCGCCTGGACAACAGGATCGGCCAGCAACTGATCCATGTCCAGGCGCGGGTCGCCGAACTGATGAACGAAGGATGTGTTGGCGCCGTTCTCGAGCAGGCGGCGGACAAGATACGCCAGAAGACGATCGTGCGAACCAACCGGAGCGTAAATTCGGCAAGGGCGGCCCAGACCGCCCAGGGCCAGAGGCGCGACCACCTGCTCATACAACGCATCCCCCATGCCATGCAGGCATTGAAACTCGTAGCTGTCCGTGGAAGCGCCGGCGCCGCCGGCCATCTCGTAGACCGTCGCCAGGGTAAGCGGATTGTGGGTGGCAAACTGCGGGTACAGGACATCGCGGGCCTCCAGCAGCTTGCGGGCACACGCGAGGTAGGAAACATCCGTATGCATCTTGCGCGTATAGACCGGATAGTCGGGCATGCCATCCAATTGCGCGCGCTTGATCTCGCTGTCCCAATACGCGCCCTTGACGAGGCGCAGCATCAACGTTCGGCCAGTCGATCGCGCCTGCCCGATGACGTGCTCGATGACCCCCAGCGCCCGCTTCTGATAGGCCTGGACCACGAACCCCAGCCCCTCCCAGCCGGCAAGGCTGGCCTCCCGGCACAAACGTTCCAGCAAATCGAGGGACAGATCGAGGCGATCGGACTCCTCCGCATCGATATTTACGCCAATATCGTATCGGCGGGCAAGCTGCATCAGATGCAACAGCTGCGGATACAGTTCGGCCATGACCCGCTCACGCTGGGCCCGGCAATAGCGCGGATGCAAGGCGGACAACTTGATGGAGACACCTGCGCCGCGCCTCACACCCAAACCGCTGGAGGCGACGCCGACCACATGGATGGCCGTCTCGTAGTCGGCCTGATATCGCCGGGCCTCATCGGCCGTCAACGCCGCTTCGCCAAGCATGTCGTAAGAATGACGAAAGCCGTGAGCCTCCGTCCTGCGAGACCGGCGCAAGGCGTCTTCGATCGAAACGCCTGCCACGAACCGCTGGCCCAGCATGCCGACGAACAAAGCCACCGCACGACGCACCACAGGCTCTCCTGTCCGTGAAATCAGGCGAGACAGTATGCCCGGCCAGGAATCGCCCTCATCATGCTGAACCAGACGCCCCGAGAACGCCAGGCCCCAGGCGGCGGCATTGGCAAAAAGTGATCCGGCACCCAGATGAGAAAGCCAATCGCCCTGGCCCAGCTTGTCCCGGATCAAGGCGTCCCGGGTAGCGCCATCCGGTATACGCAACAGCGCCTCGGCGACGCACATCAGGGCCACGCCCTCCTGGCTGGACAACGAATATTCGCGCATCAGGGCGGGCAAGCCATCGTCTTGGCCCTTGCGCCGCAAGCCTTGCACGAGGCGATCGGCGAGCGGGCGGGCAGCCGTCGAATCCAGGCCGTCGAGCTCGCGCAGCAGCCGCGGAATGCATTGCGTTTCCGGTAGGCGATGGTCGGCGGTGATTCGGGCCCGGGAATCGGACGGCAGCCGGACGTCGCACCGCAAGGGCGCGAAGAAAGGCCTCGGCGCGGCACCGCGCTCGGGGCCGGGGGACGGATCAGCGCGTTCGGGCATAGGGGCAACCTAGCCGGGGGTACACCTCTGCATTATGACGCGATCGACGGGAACATCAAGCGGTTTGCCGGAAATTCCATGGGCCATGAGATCGACCAGCGTGAGCAAGGCCTGCTCGTGGCCCTCAACCACCGCAGGCACCCCTTCCCCAATGGCAACGCGTATGGCCGCGGCACACAAGCGCGGCGCGGGCTTGCCCTTCGCGTCGGCCCGCTCCGTCCGCCAGCTTGCGTCCAGCAGCACGTCCCGGCCATACGTGGCCTCGAAACGTTGCACCGCCAACTCGATACGCCACAAGCGCAATGAATCCGGCACAGCCCCCTTCTGCCACTCCACCGCGCCCAATCGGGCCGCCAGGGAAGAGGACACCATGCGGCGGATCTCATCGGAGATCGGCGCCGCCCAGAGGGAACCATTGAGCAGGGTCAGTTGATTGCTGCCCGCTGTGCGCAAAGCAATCTGAGGGCGGTCGATCTGCTCCGGCACGGACACCGGCAAGACACGGATTGCCAGGCCCGCGACCTGGGCCGCAGGATTCGGCGAAGGCTGTGCGGGCTGCAAGGTGTAATAACGGCTTGCGGGCGCGGCGCAACCTGCCAGCATGGCAGCAATGAAAACAGCGGCGCACTTATTGAACTTCATCATCATGGTGTCCGGTTCCCCTTGACAGCCGGCAGGACGTCGGCCGAGCGGCCTCGCAGCAAGGCGCCGGGATCGGCCTGCAGCGCATCCGACAGCAGGCGCAAGGATCGTGCAGCAGCGCTCAACTCGCGCAGTGTGTCGTTGAGATTGGCCCCTCCCGAAGAATCCGGCGAAAGCAGCCCATCCACGCGGTCCAGTGCGCTCTGCGCCGACTTCAATGCCGACGCCGCCTGCGGACTGAGCTTGTCGTTCAACCCTTTGAGCAATCGATTGAGCGACTTCAGGCTGGCCTGGAGGTCGGTGCCGATTCCCTGGATGGGCACGGCATCGAGCTTGGCGACAATGCTGCCGACCTGTTGCTGCAGGCGATCGAAATTGCCGGGTGTCGTCGGAATTTCGATCGGCCGGCTCTTGCCGTCGAACTTCACCGCCGGCGCGTCCTTGAAAAAATCCAACGCAATCAGTTGCTGGCCCGTCAGCAGATTGGCCGCCTGCAACTGGGCGCGCAGCCCCTTTTCAATGAGAGGACCAAGGATCAACTGGCCCGGGTAGTCCGCATTCTTCTCATACTCTTTCATCTGTCCGTAGGCATCGCCAAAACGCATCGGGTACAGCATGGCTTTGACCAGCACGTAGAAAGACATGGTCTTGGGCTCGAATTCAAGATCAATGTCCACGACCTTGCCCAGCTCCAGCCCGCGAAACTCGACGATCGAACCCAGCTTGAGCCCCCTGATCGACTGATGAAATTTCATGTGGACAAGCAAGGGGTCGCCATCTGGATCCGCCACAGCGGCCGCTTCATTGCCTTTCAGGTCGAAGGAGGTGTCGGCCGGCACGGACAGTCCGGGGCCATCGCCGACGTTGGTGAAGGCAATTCCGCCGGCAATGATGGAAGCCACCGAGCCCATCTTGAAGACCACGCCGGACGTATCGAGCGAAAGGTTGACCCCGCTGACGTTCCAGAAACGCGAGTCTGTCGTGACGAATTTGTCATTGGGCGCATCGATGAAAACCTGGACGTTGACGATCCGCCCATTGGCATTGAAACCGAAGTCGATGACGCGACCGACCGCAATCCCCCGGTAATAGACCGGCGACCCGATCTCAATCGATCCGATCTCGGTGGCGCGCAATATGAATCGGCGGCCGGAGCGCTCGTTAGTGACCTCGGGTGGTTTTTCAAGGCCCTTGAACTCGTAGACCGAAGCCCCCCCAGAATCGGATGCTGCCGTATCGGCGCTGATATACGCTCCCGACAACAAGGTCGTCAAACCCGAGACCCCGCTGACACCCACGCGCGGCCTGACCACCCAGAACCGGGTTTCCTTGCGTGTGAAGCGTGAAGACCCCTCGCGGTTGAGTTGGGCGCGCACCAGCACGCGGCGCAAGTCCGGCGCCACGCGGATGTCCGTCACGGTACCGATCACCACATCACGGTATCGGATCTTGGTCTGTCCGACTTCCAGCCCTTCGGCCGATTCGAAACTGATGGTCACGGTCGGCCCGGTGCTCAACCATGACCGCAACAACAGCGATGCCCCCGCCAGAGCGGCAACGAGCGGCACAAGCCAGATCCAGGAAAACCGGATACGGCGCGCCGGCGTGACGACTGCTCGCGCAGGCTCTGTTGTATCAGTCATGTAGCTTCCTCATTCAGGTCGGGCGCGGTCGGCGCAACGGTGTCATCGGCAGCCGAACCGGCAGGCTCGGCGTCCCAGCCGCGGCGCGGATCGTAGCTCCGAGCAGCGAACATCGTCAAGATGACGACCAGTCCAAAGCTGAATGCCCCAGGGCCTGCGGTGATTCTGGCCAGGCCGGGAAAATCCGCCATCGCGCCGATCAGCAGCACCACGAAAACGTCCAGCATGGACCATTGCCCCACAAATTCAACCAATTCGTACAGGCGTGTGCGCTGCCGCTGCACGAGCCGCCCCCGCCAGCGCGACCGCACCATCAGGACGGCCAGCCCAAGAAGCTTGGCCATCGGTACCACGACGCTGGCCACGAAAACGATGATCGCCAGATCCCATGACCCCAAACGCCATAACTCGACCACCCCGCCAAGTATGGTGTGTTCAACCGTGCCGGTGGGCAGGCGAACCGTCATCACGGGCATGATGTTGGCGGGAATGTAAATGATGCATGCCGCAATCAGCAAGGCCCAGACCTTGCTGTGCATGCCGGGCTTTCGAGCATGAACGCGTGCATCGCACCGCACACAATGCCCGTCCACGGCGAGATCCGAGTCGGGTTGCACGTAGCCGCAACTCTGGCAGCTCGAATACGGCCGCCCCGCATGCAGGTCCGCCCCGGATAGCGGCACGAGGCCGTCATCTTCGGCATGACGCCATAAACGGTGCGCGGTCACTCGACTCAGGATGGTCATCATGACCGTCAACGTCGCCATGGCCCACAAGCCGGGCCCCGGCGAAAACGAGGACACCATGCCGGCCAGTTTGACCAGCGCCACGATCATTCCAAGCAGGAGCACCGGAATCATGCTCCACGGCGCAATGGCATGCAGAACTCGCAATCCGAGATGGAAATCGTCGGGCAGCTTGCGGCGCACGATGGCCCGGATCGCCCAAAGCAAGAACAGGATCTGGCCCAAGGGAAATGCCACGACGAACAAGGCGCACATGATCACCACACCGGGCCGTCCCTGCTGCCAGGTGTAGACCAGTGCGTCCATCAGTGTGGCATTGATCGTGTACCCCTGGGTATACAGGCTCGCCAGAGGCAGGAATGTCGCGAGAAAGAAGACGGCCAGAGCGCCCAGCAAAACGGCCGTCCAGTCATTCAGGGACAAGCGACTCTGGCGATACAGCGGAAAGCCGCAGCGCACGCACGATGCGACCGCGCCCGCCTCGATGGGCAAACGCACATGGAGGCGGGCGCAGTGTGGGCAGGCGACGAGCGGTCGCAGCCCCATCAATCGACCAGTTCTGCTTCGGAGTCGACAGGCGGATGTGGCTTGGGCTTGGAAGCGCTCTTGTCGGCCTCGGAAATCTCGAGGACGACTTTTTCGTGCTCATCGATGTCGACGGTAACGTGCCCGCCCCCGGCCAGGCGACCGAACAGCAGTTCATCGGCAAGCGCGCGGCGTATGGTGTCTTGGATCAGGCGCTGCATGGGCCGTGCGCCCATCAGCGGATCGAAGCCCTTCTTGGCGAGATAATCGCGCAAGGCCTGGCTGAACACGACGTCCACATGCTTTTCATGAAGCTGGTCTTCGAGCTGCATCAGGAACTTGTCGACCACCCGCAAGATGATGTCGCGGGAAAGCGGCGTGAACCCGATGATGGCATCGAGCCGGTTGCGGAATTCCGGGGTGAACATGCGCTTGATGTCGGCCATTTCATCGCCGGTCTTGGCCGGTGCGGCAAAGCCGATGGTCGTCCGGTTAAGCGTCTCGGCCCCCGCGTTGGTCGTCATGATGATGATGACGTTGCGGAAATCGGCCTTGCGTCCGTTGTTGTCGGTCAGGGTGCCATGGTCCATGACCTGCAGCAGGATGTTGTAGACATCCGGATGGGCCTTCTCGATTTCGTCCAGCAACAGAACGCAATGCGGCTGCTTGCTGATGGCCTCGGTGAGCAGCCCGCCCTGATCGAAACCCACATAGCCCGGAGGCGCACCGATGAGGCGGGAGACCGCATGGCGCTCCATGTATTCGGACATGTCGAAACGGATCAGCTCGATGCCCAGGGTGAAGGCCAACTGACGGGCGACCTCGGTCTTGCCCACGCCCGTGGGTCCGGAGAACAGGAAGGAACCGATGGGTTTGTCGGGCTTGCCCAACCCCGAACGGGCCATCTTGATGGACGCCGCCAGCGCCTCGATGGCTGCGTCCTGGCCGAAAACGACCGTCTTGAGGTCGCGCTCGAGCGTGGCGAGCTTGTTGCGGTCGTCGCTGGACACGCTTTGCGGCGGAATGCGGGCGATCTTGGCAACCGTGGCCTCGATCTCGGCCTTCCCGATGAGTTTCTTCTGGCGCGAGCGCGGCAGCAGACGCTGAGCCGCTCCCGCCTCGTCGATCACGTCGATGGCCTTGTCGGGCAGGAAGCGATCATTGATGTGGCGTGCGGACAGTTCGGCCGCCGCGGTAATGGCCGCCGACGAATACCGCACCCCGTGATGTGCCTCGAAGTGCCCCTTGAGCCCGCGCAGGATCTGGATGGTCTGTGCGACGGTGGGTTCGGCAACGTCGATTTTCTGGAAACGGCGGGACAGCGCGTGATCTTTCTCGAAAATACCGCGATATTCGTTGTACGTGGTGGCGCCCAGGCATTTGAGCTGCCCAGACGAGAGCGCCGGCTTGAGCAGGTTGGATGCATCGAGCGTGCCGCCCGAGGCCGACCCGGCGCCGATCAGCGTGTGGATCTCGTCGATGAACAGGATCGCGTTGTGATTGTCCTTGAGCGACTTGAGAACCGCCTTGAGGCGCTGCTCGAAATCGCCCCGATACTTGGTGCCCGCCAGCAAGGCGCCCATATCCAGGGCATAGACCTGCGCGGACGCCAGTATTTCGGGGACATCGCCGCGGGTGATGCGCCAGGCCAGGCCTTCGGCGATGGCCGTCTTGCCCACACCGGCCTCGCCCACCAGCAGCGGATTGTTCTTGCGCCGGCGGCACAGTACCTGAATGACACGCTCGACCTCGAGCTCACGGCCGATCAGGGGGTCGATACGCCCCTGGCGGGCTTCGGCATTGAGATCGAGGGCATAGAGTTCCAGGGGCGATTTCTGCTGGTCGGATTTATGCTCGTTTTCAGGAGCGGCCTGCTTGGCAGGTTCGACACTGGGCTCTTCGGGAGCCTTGGTAATGCCATGCGACAAAAAGTTGACCACGTCCAGCCGGGTAACCCCTTGCTGCATCAGGTAATAGACGGCATGGGAGTCCTTCTCGCCATACATGGCCACCAGCACGTTGGCCCCGGTCACGGTGTTCTTGCTGGAGTTGCCGGACGAGACATGCATGATGGCGCGCTGGATGACGCGCTGGAAGCCCAGCGTGGGCTGCGTGTCGACCTCTTCTTCGCCAGGCAGCACCGGGGTGTTTTCTGCGATGAATTTGCGCAGATCCCGCCTGAGGTTCTCGATATTGGCCGAGCAGGCGCGCAGGACTTCCACCGCCGCGGCATTGTCCAGCAATGAGAGCAGTAGATGCTCGACAGTAATAAATTCGTGCCTGGCCGTACGGGCCTCGACAAAGGCCATGTGCAGGCTGACTTCAAGTTCTTCAGAGATCACGCTTCCTCCGTTGCTTTACGAAGCGGACACGCATCGACAATTCCTATTCTATGACTAAAACGCCGTGACGGTTCAATCACTAGGCCATGCAGCCGGCAGAGGCAGGGGGATTGCGCTGGAACCGTCCAACAAAAGCCACACCCTTCTGGGGCCGAACATGCCTGCGCCGGAATACCACGAGCATGTGCGATGCAGGATTAGACTCATGCTTCCGGGGCTGGTTCCATTATGCACTGAAGAGGGTGCTGGCGCGCCTGCGCCAACTGGCGCACCATCTCGACCCGGGTCGCGGCGATATCACGGGGATACACCCCACAGACACCGCGCCCTTCGTGATGCACCTTCAGCATGATGCGCGAGGCTTCTTCCTCGCCCTTGCCGAATACGCGACGCAAGACGGCCACGACGAATTCCATGGGAGTGTAGTCGTCGTTGAGCAGGACGACCTGGTACATGGGGGGCGGGGCCAGCCGGGTGGCCTGACGGTCCAGTACGGTGTCGTGTTGTACGTCGGATTGGATTGCCATGAGAGGTTCGAAAAGAATATCTACAGAAAATGGAGGGGACCTTTCCCCAGCGTTTCCGGCATTACGCCTAAGTAGTTACCATAGTTGACGATAGCGGGCCTGCATGCGCATCATCGCAATGCATTCTGCAGGATGGCTCAAATAGGGCCGAAATCCCGGAATTCGCAGGCTAACAATAATCAATTAGTCGAGTTTCAACCTTACACTAAAGCGAGAGGCAGTAGGTATGTCTGATCTAAGCACCACCTCAAATCCTGACAACGCTCAAAAGCTGACAGGAACCGTCAAATGGTTCAACGACGCCAAGGGCTTCGGCTTCATTACTCCGGACAACGGGGGCGAAGATCTATTCGCTCATTTCTCCTCCATCCAGATGAACGGCTTCAAGACGCTCAAGGAAGGACAGAAAGTCGCATTTGAAATTGCCCAGGGCCCCAAAGGGAAGCAAGCACTGAACATTACCGCCGCCTGATCGCCAGAATTATTGTCTACGATGTTCAAACGAGTTCTCAAAACGGGGTTGATCAACCCCGTTTTTTTCTGCCTGACAAGTTTAATTCCCTTGTCCCCGGCGGCACAAGCAACGCCGCTTCCCACCGCCCAGATTTCGGTCGGCGGAACCAAGGTGAACGTGGAAATCGCCGCCACCGACAGCAGCCGCTCCCAGGGCTTGATGCACCGGCGCGAGCTACCCGACGATCAGGGCATGCTCTTTGTTTTCCCGACCCTGGACAACTACTGCTTCTGGATGAAGAACACGCCTTTGCCGCTGACGATCGCCTTCATCGACGAAGAGGGGGTGATCTTGAACCTGGCCGACATGACGCCTTATAGCGAAGAGGCGCACTGCCCCGCCTGGCCCATCGGCTACGCCCTGGAAATGAAACGTGGCTGGTTTGCCAGCCACGGAATCAGTCCAGGGGCAACCCTGGGCGGACTGCCCAAAAGGCAGTCCCCTTGATCAGACGCGTTCGAGGATGACGGCGATACCCTGACCGACGCCGATGCACATGGTGCAGAGCGCATAACGGCCGCCCGTCGCGTGCAATTGGTTGACAGCGGTAAGCGCCAGGCGCGCACCGCTGGCGCCCAGTGGGTGCCCAAGCGCAATGGCGCCGCCATTGGGATTGACGCGAGGATCATTGTCAGCCAGACCCAGCATGCGCATCACGGCCAGGCCCTGCGAAGCAAATGCCTCGTTGAGTTCGATGACATCCATCTGGTCGATGGTCATGCCGGCGATGCGCAGCACCTTTTCAGAGGCTGGCGCAGGCCCGATGCCCATGATGCGAGGCTCCACGCCAGCAGTGGCCATGGCCACGACGCGGGCGCGCGGAACGAGGCCATGTTCCTTCGCGGCGGCCTCGGACGCCACGATGAGCGCACAGGCGCCGTCGTTGACCCCGGAGGCATTGCCGGCCGTGACCGTACCGTCGGGACGCACCACGGGCTTGAGCTTGGCCAGCGTCTCGAGCGAGGTGGCGCGGGGGTGTTCGTCGGTATCGACCACGATGGGATCCCCTTTCTTCTGGGGGATGCTCACCGGCGTAATTTCGTTCTTGAAGAAACCGGCCTGCTGGGCAGCAGCGGTCTTGGTCTGGCTCGCCAGAGCGAAAAGATCCTGGTCCTCACGCGACACCTTGAACTGATCGGCGACGTTCTCAGCCGTTTCGGGCATGGAATCGACCCCGTACTGAGCCTTCATGAGCTTGTTCACGAAACGCCAGCCTATGGTCGTGTCGTAAATGGCCGCGCTGCGGGAAAACGCCGTTTCGGCCTTGCCCATCACAAACGGTGCGCGGCTCATGCTTTCCACCCCCCCGGCCAACAGGAAGCTGGCATCGCCGGAGCGAATGGCGCGTGCCGCGGTACCCACGGCATCCAGGCCGGAACCGCACAAGCGGTTGATCGTGCCCCCGGGTACGACAACAGGCAATCCGGCCAAGAGCGTGGCCATGCGGGCGACGTTGCGGTTGTCCTCGCCGGCCTGGTTGGCGCAGCCGTACAGGACGTCGTCCAGACGCGACCAGTCGATATTGGGATTGCGCTGCATGAGCGCCTTGATGGGCGCGGCAGCCAGATCGTCAGCACGCACGGAAGACAGGGAACCGCCGTAACGCCCGAAAGGCGTACGAATGGCGTCGCAGATGAAAGCTTCAGTTGTCATAGAGTAGGCCCGATGAACGAACAAATGAAAGAAAATCGACAGACCCCGTTATCTTAGCGCATTCCCCCTCCGTATGGCCCCGCCCTCGCCGTTCGGGATGCGGCGGCCAAAAAGAAAAACCTCCCGCCGGGGGAGGTTCTGTCGTGCCGGATTATCGCCCCTCCGGCCGGTGCGAAGGAGGGGCTAACCGGTGAAGCGGAATCAGCCCAGGTTCTTGGCTGCGAAATCCCAGTTCACGAGATTCCAGAAGCTTTCCAGGTACTTCGGACGCGCATTGCGGTAGTCGATGTAGTAGGCGTGCTCCCAGACGTCACAGGTCAGCAGCGCGACATCGGAGGTGGTCAGGGGCGTGGCGGCGTTGCTGGTGTTGACGATATCCAGCGTGCCGTCGGTCTTTTTGACAAGCCAGGTCCAACCGGAACCGAAATTACCCGCTGCGGACTTGTTGAAGGCTTCTTTGAAAGCCGCAACGCTGCCCCACTTGGCATTGATGCCCTCGAGCAGCTTGCCGGTGGGCTCGCCGCCGCCATTGGGCTTCATGCTGTTCCAGTAGAAGGTGTGATTCCAGACCTGGGCGGCATTGTTGAAAACACCGCCGGACGATTTCTTGACCACGTCTTCCAGGGATGCGGATTCGAATTCGGTGCCGGCCACCAGATTGTTCAGGTTGGTGACATAGGCCTGATGGTGCTTGCCGTAGTGGAACTCGAGCGTTTCCTTGGAGATGGTGGGAGCCAGCGCATCGAGAGCGTACGGGAGCGGAGGAAGCGTGAATGCCATATTCAATATCCTTCAAAAATAGCCAATTGACGTGTTGATGTTATGCAAGAGCTTGCGGCACGATCGCCCAGGATCGACACCACATTACAGAAGGCTGGATGACCGCACAACCTGTACATCGGCTGCCCCTTGGGCAAGCTCCAGGCTGAGGCGGTCTCCCTTTGACAAGTCTAACGCATTTTTGACCACTCTCCCCTGCGTATCCCGCACGATGGCGTAGCCCCGCCCCAGGATTTTGCGCGGATTGAGCGCCTCCAGCGTCAACGTCAACGCCGCCAGACGACTCTGCCTTTGCGTCAGGATCCGGCCCATGGCCTGTTCCATGCGCCGGCTGTCGTGCTCGACATCACGGCGCAAGCGATCGGTCTTGGGAATCAGATGCATCAAGCGGGCCTGCGCCAGCTCCACCGCGGCACGGCGCCTCTCCTGGGGGCGGACGGCGGCCTGGACCAGGCGTGAGCGCAGAGCCTGCAGGCGCTCGCCCTGCTGCGCCACCCGCTGCCTGGGCGAAACCAGCATGGCCACCGCCCTGTCCAGGCGCAACGCGCCCCGCTCCAGTTGGCGGCGCAGCAGCTCGGACATGGCGTTCGACGCCGCCGCCACCTTGTCAAGGCACACCTGACGCGGGATGCAACAGAGCTCCGCCGCCGCCGTGGGTGTCGGAGCGCGCAGATCCGACACGAAGTCCGCGATGGTGAAATCCGTTTCATGCCCTACTCCGCTGATGACGGGGATCGGGCTGCCCGCGATGGTGCGCGCCAGCGCTTCATCGTTGAAACTCCATAGATCCTCGAGGCTTCCTCCGCCGCGCACGAGCAGGATGACGTCGACCTCGTTGCGCGCCACCGCCTCTTTCATCGCTTCTCCCAACTGGGTTGCGGCATCCATGCCCTGCACGGGCGCCGGATAGACGATGACCGGCACATGAGGCGCACGCCGCGCCAACGCCGACAGCACGTCGCGCAAGGCCGCCGCCGCCAGGGAGGTCACCACCCCGACCGCCTTGGGCATGGCGGGAATGGGCCGTTTCCGCTCAGGATCGAAAAGCCCCTCGGCCGCCAGCTTTTCCTTCAGCCTCAGGAATGCCTCGTGCAGATCGCCCAGGCCAGCTCGACGCAAGGCCTCGACCTGCAACTGATAATCGCCTCGCGGCTCATACAGCGTGACTGTCGCGCGGAACTCGAAGCGCTCGCCCGCCTTGGGCACAAAGCCCACAGACTGGGCGCGCCCCCGGAACATCACCGCACGCACCGCCGCCCTGTCGTCCTTGATGGTGAAATACCAGTGCCCCGAGGCGGCCTGAGTGAAGTTGGAGATCTCCCCCTTGACCCATAAGCGGTTGAAGCGCGATTCCAGCAACTCACCCACCTGCCGGTTGAGTTGCGCCACCGACAACACGATGTCCTGATTGGTCTGCATTCGAATGCCCTGAAAAAGCCGTTGGTGCCAAGCCGGCGCAAACGCGCGAAGACCGCACTCAAGCCGGCGAACTCCGCTCATGAAATTGTATCCGCCAAAAGGATGGGGCGACGGCCGTTGAAACGCAGCGCGCCGCGACCTGGCAGAGCACGCTGAGGCGCAGGCTTGCGAACCCGGCCTGCCCACGTAATACCCCCATATTCGACCCAAAAACGGCCCTTGCTGCGGCCCTGCTGTCCACAGGAAAGAAGCGGCCGGCAAAACAGTGAAATATCAACCCTGTTTCCGCCCATCGCAAAATCGACTTTAAAAAATTACCATAAACCTTTGTTTTATTTGAATTTATAAAAAAATCAATCAGTGGACTCAAATTGACCGATGAACTGCCAACCCTGTGAAAGCGCGCGCCCTGGAGATCTTTTGCACAGAATTATCCACAGATTCTGTGGATAGCCGCCGGAAACCCTTGCAACAGGCCACTTTGCACAAATTTTTGAAGCCTGAAGCGCTTTTCAAGAGGAAAAACGGCTGGTCTGCCGCGTCTACGCCATTTTCCGGATAATCCCGCTCATCACGACCACCCGTCCACAAATCCAGGCGACCGGCCTACAATAGCCGTTTGCCTGTAACTACCGGCCGGAAGCCGGCGGAGACCTCAATTGCCGCAGATCATTCACGACGCGGGCTGGCCTATCTGGCTGCTGCTGTTCACGTCCGTCATTGGCCTGGCACTGATCATCGAGCGCCTGGTCACACTCAGGCCCAAACGGGTCATGCCGTCCAAGCTCCTGGCGCAGGTGACATCCATGATGCAGGACCGCCTCGACACGCCGGAGGCCCTGGGCAGGCTCGCCTCCAGTTCGCCCTTGGGCAGGGTGCTGGCCGAAGTCCTGGCCGCCAGCGGCGAGCCCCGTCCCGTCCGTGAGCGCGCCATCGAGGACGTCGGGCGCGATGTGGCCCACCGTCTGGGTCGTTACCTGCCGGCCCTTGGCACCATCGCAGTAGTCGCTCCCCTGCTCGGGCTGTTCGGCACGGTGGTCGGCATGATCGAAATTTTCGGCTCTTATTCGCCCGCCGGCGGCGACCCGGCACAATTGGCGCGGGGGATCTCTGTGGCCCTGTACAACACGGGCTTTGGCATACTCATCGCCATCCCCGCCTTGATCTTCCACCGCTACTTCCGCTCCCGCGTCGACGACTATGTGCACCAGATGGAACGCCAGGCAGGATCGCTGGATCGCCTTCTGGGCAAAGAGCGTTCGCGCCCGAACGACTGACGCCCCAAGGAGCGCACGATGAATTTCCGGCCCGCTGCGTCCCGCGATGAACTCGAGATCAATCTCATTCCGCTCATCGACGTGCTCCTGGTCATACTGATCTTCCTGGCGGCCACGACATCCTTTACCCGTATCAGCCAGATCCAGATCGCCTTGCCGCAAGCCCGGGTGGATGCCCCGCGTCTCGAGAAGGCGATCGACATCGCGATCAGCCAGGAGGGCATCTATGCCTTGGACGGTCAACTGATCGAAGGACATGAGGTGGGCGATATCGCCGCCGCGCTGCGGCAGGCACTGGACGCAGGCAAAGAAGGGGTGGTGATCATCGACGCGGATGCGCAGGCATCGCACGAATCCGTCGTGCGCGTACTGGAGGCCGCTCGCCGGGCCGGCATCGAGCGCGTGAATTTCGCCACCCGGACAGCGCCTTGAACCTGCGCGCCTTTCTCGTCCGCGGCATCCACAAGGCCTGGCAACGCAAAGGCGTACTCAGCACCCTGCTGCTGCCGCTTGCGGGTTTGACCCGCCTGGCCATCGCACTGCGCAAGCAACGCGCCGGGGCACGCCCGGCCGCACGCCCGGCCGGCACCAGGCCGGTCGTCGTGGTAGGCAATCTTCTCGTCGGCGGCACGGGCAAAACGCCCGTCGTCATGGCAGTCGTCCAATCGCTGCTGCGCCATGGCTGGCATCCGGGTGTGGTCAGCCGCGGCTATGGGGTGCGCATCGAGGGTGAGCCGCGCGTCGGGCAAGGCCGACTCGACGCGGCCGCCTACGGCGACGAGCCGGCCTTGATCGCCCGTGCGACCGGCGCGCCGATCGCCGCACACCCCAGGCGCGTGCGGGCCATACAGGCACTGGTGCACGCTTACCCCGACGTCGATGTGATTGTTTCCGACGATGGCCTGCAGCATCTCGCCATGCAACGCGACCTGGAAATCGTCGTGCAGGATGCCCGGGGCTTGGGCAATGGCCGGGTCCTCCCGGCCGGGCCGCTGCGGGAACCCGGCACGCGCCTGCAGACGGTGGACTATCTTGTCACCAACCTGGCCCCGGGCCAAAGCGTCCCGGAAATCGCTGAAACACCCGCCGCAAGCGTGGCCATGAGATTGGCGGCCACGCACGCGCGCCATCTGCTTTCCGGAGAACGGATGACATGGCCCGAGTGGCGGACCCGTCACGCCCGGGCCACGGTGGCCGCCGTGGCTGCCATCGGTCAGCCGGAACGCTTCTTTGTCATGCTGCGAGATCAAGGCCTGACGCTGAGCCAGACCCTCGCCCTGCCCGATCACCATGCCTACCCGACGTCCCCCTTTGTCGACCTGCAGGCGGACGCCATCCTGATCACCGCCAAGGATGCCGTCAAATGCGCCCATTTCGAAGACCCGAGGCTTTGGGTCGTCGAGGCGGAGCCCCACTTTTCCGATCCAGGCTGGCTGGACGACCTCTGCTCCCGGCTGGCCATCATCGCCGAGAAAAAAAAGTCTGACAGCATTAAACTCTCGGATTAACGATTCTCGCCCAGCACACGGAGCTCAATTGGAACCCTCTTTGCTACAAATCCTGGTCTGCCCGCTTTGCAAAGGGCCGCTGACGCATGATCGCGAACGGCAGGAGCTGGTCTGCGCCGCCGACCAGCTCGCCTTCCCGATCCGTGACGGCATTCCCGTCATGCTGGAATCCGAAGCCCGCCCGCTGCAGCCGGACTCGACCGGCCAAGCCCCGCAGTGACCCCCGACTTCATTGCCGTCATCCCCGCCCGCGCGGCCTCGACCCGGCTTCCCGACAAGCCGCTGCTCGACCTCGGCGGCAAACCCATGGTGGTCCGGACGGCCGAGCAAGCCGCAAAGTCCGGCGCCGGCCGCGTCATTGTCGCAACCGACGACATACGCATCCAGCAGGCCGCCGAGCGGCACGGCATCGAGACGATGCTCACTCGCCCCGACCACCCCACCGGAACGGACCGACTCTCGGAGGTCGCCACCCGGCTGAACCTGGATGACGACGCCATCGTCGTCAATGTGCAGGGCGACGAGCCCTTGATCGATCCGTCCCAGATCGATGCCGTGGCGGCAGGATTGGCTCAGGATGCACAGGCCGCCATCGCGACGTGTGCCACGCCCATCGGCGATGCGGCCACGCTCTTCAACCCCAATGCGGTGAAAGTCGTCTGCGATGCGCGCGGGCGGGCGCTGTATTTTTCACGCGCGCCCATTCCGTGGGCCCGGGACGCCCTGGCCGACGGACAGCAACGCCTGGCCGAAGGGCTACCCGCCCTGCATCATGTCGGGCTGTATGCCTACCGGGCGGCATTTCTCAAGGATTTTCCGTTGTTGCCGGCCGGCGTCCTGGAACGTTACGAATCGCTTGAACAACTGCGCGCGCTTGAGCATGGCCACGCCATTCTCGTACTCAGAATGCCGGCGCAACCCGCGGCGGGCGTGGACACCGAAGCCGACCTCGCTCGCGTGCGCGCGGTGTTTTCAAATCGGTTATAAAAACACCTTTGCGGCGTTTCCGAGTGTCAGAATCGTGCAGATATTGTTGCGTTGCGGCATAATCGGACAGTTTGAAAAAAATTCGAAAGCATCACTCAGGAGAAATTATGCGACTTATTCTGCTCGGCCCCCCAGGTGCCGGCAAGGGTACCCAGGCTGCGTTCATCACCCAGAAATTCGGGATCCCTCAGATCTCGACGGGCGATATGCTGCGCGCCGCGGTCAAGGCGCAAACCCCACTCGGCATTGAAGCCAAGAAAGTCATGGATGCCGGCGGCCTGGTTTCCGACGACATCATCATCGGGCTCGTGCGCGATCGCCTCAAGCAGGACGATTGCAAGAACGGCTACCTGTTCGACGGCTTCCCGCGCACCATCCCCCAGGCCGACGCCCTGAAAGAAGCCGACATCGGGCTGGACTATGTGGTCGAAATCGTCGTCCCCGATGAAAACATCATCGAGCGCATGAGCGGGCGCCGGGTGCATCCGGCCAGCGGCCGCAGCTACCACGTCACGTTCAATCCGCCCAAGACAGCCGGCATCGACGACATCACTGGCGAGCCCCTGGTCCAGCGCGACGACGACAAGGAAGAAACCGTGCGCCATCGCCTGGCTGTATACCAGAGCCAGACACGTCCCTTGGTCGACTACTACTCGAGCTGGGCCAATGCCGGGGACTCGAAAGCCCCTGCCTTCCGGCAAATCTCGGGGGTCGGGTCGGTCGAAGAGATCCAGCGGCGCATCGATCAGGCGCTGCAGGGCTGAACCAATCAATCCAGACAGGCGGGCATCAAGCCCGCCTGTTCTTTGCCCGTTTTCTATATTTAGATCAACAAAATACCCGGAGAGACGCAGTATGGAAATCAAGAACAAAGTATTCATCGTCACCGGCGGTGCCTCGGGCCTCGGTGCCGGGACAGCCCGCATGCTGACGGCCGAAGGCGCCAAGGTCGTGATGGCCGACGTGCAGGACGAAGCCGGCCAGAAACTGGCGGCGGAACTGAACCAGACCTACGTGCACTGCGACGTGACCAGCGAAGCCGACGGCCAAGCCGTGGTCGATGCATCCCTGAAGCTAGGCCCTCTTTTCGGGCTGGTCAACTGCGCAGGCATCGCCCCCGCATCGCGCATCGTGGGCAAGAACGGCCCCCATGCCCTGGACTTGTTCCAGAAGGTCGTCATGGTCAACCTGGTGGGAACTTTCAACATGTCCCGCCTTGCCGCCGCCGCGATGTCCGGCAACACCCCCGAGCCCACTGCCGAGCGCGGCGTGCTCATCAATACAGCCTCGGTCGCAGCCTATGATGGCCAGATCGGCCAAGCCGCCTATGCCGCCTCCAAGGCCGGCGTCGTCGGCATGACGCTTCCTGTGGCGCGCGATCTTTCCAAGGTCGGAATCCGCTGCGTGACGATCGCCCCAGGCATTTTCGGCACCCCCATGGTGTACGGCATGCCCCAGGAAGTCCAGGATTCGCTTGCGGCCAGCATCCCCTTCCCCTCCCGCCTGGGACGTCCCGAGGACTACGCCAAGCTGGTTCAGAGCATCATCACCAATGAAATGCTCAATGGCGAAACCATCCGCCTGGATGGCGCCATCCGCATGGCTCCGAAATAATCAGACAGCCTCGGCTTATTAGACCATGAGCCTGCTTCGCTCAGCCGCAACGGTGAGCAGCCTCACCATGGTGTCCCGGATCACAGGCCTGATCCGGGACATCCTGATCGCCAGCGCGTTCGGCGCCGGCCCCCTTACCGATGCCTTCTGGGTCGCCTTCCGCATTCCCAACCTGCTGCGCAGGCTCTTCGCCGAAGGCGCGTTCTCCCAAGCGTTCGTTCCCATTCTCGGCCAGGTCCGCAATCAGGACTCCCATGAACGGGTACGCATCCTGCTCGACCGGGTCGCCCTGCTGCTGACCGGCGCCCTCATGCTGGTGACGCTGATCGGCGTCGTTGCCGCTCCCTGGGTGGTCAGCCTCATGGCCAGCGGAATGCGGGCCGCGCACAGGCAAGCGGAATTTTCCGCCGCTGTCGACATGACCCGCATGATGTTCCCCTACATCATCTGCATGTCTCTGGTGGCTTTCGCCTCGGGAGTGCTCAACACCTGGAGCCGATTTGCCGTTCCGGCCTTCACTCCCGTGCTGCTCAACCTGTGCATGATCGGAGCCAGCCTGCTCCTGACCTCGCTGTTCGATGTGCCCATCTATGCGCTGGCCGCCGGGGTGATGATCGGCGGGATCGCCCAGTTGACCGTCCAATGGGTGGCCCTGGCAAAGCTGGGCCTGCTTCCCCGCTACTCGCTGAAATTTCGGCAGGCGTGGTCCGACCCCGTTGTCAAGCGCGTCATGCGCCAGATGCTGCCGGCCATACTCGGGGTATCGGTGGCTCAGATCTCCCTGCTCATCAATACCAATATCGCCACCTGGCTTACGCCGGGCAGTGTCACATGGCTGTCGTTCGCCGACCGCCTGATGGAATTCCCGACCGCCCTGCTGGGCATTGCGCTGGGCACGGTGCTGTTGCCCAGCCTCTCAGCCGCTCACGCTCGCGATGACATCAAGGGATACGGGGCCTTGCTGGACTGGGGGTTGCGCCTGGTCCTGCTGCTGGGCCTGCCGGCCGCCCTGGGGATGGTCCTGCTGGCCGACGGGCTGGTGGCCACGCTCTTCAATTACGGCGCCTTCAATGCCCATGACGTCGCACGCACCCAAGTGGCCGTCATGGCCTACTCGGCCGGATTGCTTGGCCTGCTGGCGGTCAAGATCCTGGCCCCCGGCTTTTATGCCAAACAGGATATCCGCACCCCGGTCAAGATCGCCATTTTTGTGTTGGTGCTGACCCAGGTGTTCAATGCCATCTTCGTGCCTCTGCTGGACCACGCAGGCCTGGCCTTATCGATCGGCCTGGGCGCCACGGTGAATGCGCTGTTCCTACTGACCATGCTCATACGCCGGGGGCTGTACCACCCAGGCACGGGCTGGGGACTGTTCGCGATGAAAGTCGCGCCGGCGCTTCTTGCCTTGTGCGCCATACTGCTTGCCGCCGATCACTGGCTGGACTGGATCGCGCTGGGGGCGCACCCCGGGAAACGCGTCATGTGGCTGGCCGCCGTGCTGTTCGGCGCCGGAGCGGCCTACTTTGGCACACTGTTCCTGTGTGGGTTTCGGCCGCGTGACTTTACACGCCGCGGACGCTAATATATACTAACTGTCTTTGCCAATTAAACAGTTACAAGCACATCCATGGCCAATACTGCACAAGCCCGCAAGCGCGCCCGCCAAGCGGTTGCACGCAACAAGCACAACTCCAGCCTGCGCTCGATGCTGCGCACTTCCATCAAGCGCGTTCGTCAGGCTATCGAAGCCGGCGACAAAGCCGCTGCTGCCGAAGTCTATCGCAAAGCCACCAGCGTCATCGACCGCGTGGCCGACAAGAACATCATCCACAAGAACAAGGCCGCCCGCCACAAGAGCCGCCTTGCTGCCGCCGTCAAGGCGCTGGCCTGATACACCTGACGGTTTAATCGGCAAAGACGCGGGCGTTACGCCCGCACGAAACAGGACGCAATGCATGAACGCGTCCTGTTTTTTCGTCCACAGACACTCTTTCTGCCATGGGGTGGATTGCGCATCGGCCCCGGCTTCGGACGTTGCATATGAACCCATCCACCCTCATCGGTATCGTTGCCAGCATTGCCATGCTGGGCGTCGTCCTGTTTTTCTCGGCCGCCGACCCCACCCTGTTTCTGCACTGGCCCAGCCTGGCGTTGGTGCTGATCGGCACGCTCGCGGCCACATTCATCAGTTATCCGCTGCGCGAGGTCGTACGCATCGTCAGGCTGATCGCCACCGTGATGCGCAATGAAGGGGTCCACACGCAACGCGATATCGACGACCTGATCGCCATTTCCCGCCTCTGGATCGCCAATGACATCCGCGCCGTCGAAAAGGCGCTGGAAACCGTCCCCAACCCCTTCCTGAAAACCGGCGTGCAGTTGGTCATCGACCTGACGCCCGAGGAAGACATCATCGACCTGTTGCAATGGCGCATTTCGCGCATGCGGGCCCAAGAGCATGCCGAAGCCAATCTGTTCCGGGTCATGGCCAATTTCGCACCCGCCTTCGGCATGCTCGGCACGCTGGTCGGCCTGGTGAACCTCATGTTCCTGCTGGGCGACGGCGACGTGACCGCCATCGGCCAGCAAATGGCCCTGGCCCTCATGAGCACCTTCTATGGCGTGCTCCTGGCCAACCTGGTGTTCAAACCCGTCGCCGTCAAGCTCGAGCGGCGCACAGAGCAGCGCATCGTGCTGATGAACATGATTCTGCAGGGCATTTCGATGATGTCCCAGAAACGCGGCCCATCCTTCATGAGGGAAACACTGAACTCCTTCATGATGCAGTACGACGACGAGATCAATGACGGCTCCCGCCAGACCCGCCAGCCCAAGGGCGATGGCGCGGCTCCGGCCGGTGAAGAGGCAAGCACGGAGTCCGCATGATGGTCGAGCTGCCCTCCTCGAGGCCAGAGCAATCGCACCGGCCCGGCCCCGGAGAAGCGGCAGCGGGCCGCCCTCGCAGCCGTCGCGAGCTGGAAGACGAATTACTGCAGGCTCGCAAGGCTGCCCGACGCGCAAACCTCAACCGTCTGCGTGATGGCGACAAATGGCGTTTCGTGCCGCAAGGCCCCAACGAGGAAAAAGAAGAAGGCTGGTTCATGACCTATCTGGACATGATGACCCTGCTGCTTGCCCTCATGGTCGTCATGCTTGCCTTCTCGGGCGGCGGAGCCCTCAAGCGCGTGGTTGCCGCCCAGGACCTTACCGCCGCGGTGGAAGTCGCCGCCAGCGAACCGCCCCCCACTCCCGTCGAGCTGCCCCCCGAGCCCGCCACAACGCCCGTTCCCGAGCCCGTAGCCGAAGCGGCTCCCGCGCCCGATGATACACAGCCTGCGCCCGAAACGCCCCAGGCGGCCGACACTCCTCTCGCACCCGCAGCCCCTCCCGCCCAACCCGTGGAACCACCAGCGGCGGAACCCGCGACAACCGATCCGGCCAGCCCTCCCCCGGAGCCGGAAGCCGAACCGGCGCCCGAGCCTACGGCAAGCCGAACGATCCTGGACGATTTTCCCTTGGAGAAGCTCGGCCAGGGCGTGGAAGTCGTGGTCAACGAAAAATCCATCAGCCTGCGCCTCAACAGCGAAATCATCTACAACTCGGGACAAGCCGACCTCAGCCTCGAAGGCCTCGCCGTGCTGCATCGGCTCATTCCAGTGCTGAAGGCCGAAAACTACCTCATCACGGTTGAAGGCCATACGGACTCCCGCACGCTGCGTGGCACACGCTACCCATCCAACTGGGAACTCTCGGGAGCCCGGGCAGGCAGCGTCGTCCGCTATCTCCAGGCCAATGGCATAGACAGCCGCCGCTTGAAAGCTGTCGGCTACGCGCACACCCGGCCGCTGGGCGACAACACGACCGCGGAAGGACGGGCCGCGAACCGGCGCGTGGAACTGATTCTGGAGGCCATGCCTCAGCGCTGACTGCGTACAATCAACCCCGGACACGTTGCGGCGCGCATTCGGCACACGGTATGCTGATCTCGGGCCGCAACATCTTTACACCGAGGTCATCCATGACGCAGGCAAAGCCGACACTGCTGCAACTTCTGCCCTTCCCCAGCCTGGAAGGCGCCCAGGAACGCCTTGAGCGCCACTACGAGGTCATCCGGCTCTGGGAGGCGGCAGACCCCAATGAAACCATGCAACGCCATGCGCAGCGGATTTCCGTCCTGATCACCAGCGCGGTCACTTCCACGCCGGCCGCTCTCATCGACAGCCTGCCCGCGCTGAAGGCCATCTGCAGCGTCGGTGTAGGCTATGACAACATCGATGTGCGCCACGCGCAATCCAAAGGCATACAGGTCAGCAACACCCCCGATGTGCTGAACGACTGCGTCGCCGACCTGGCCTGGGGCCTGATCCTGGCCACCGCGCGCGAAATGGGCCGCGCAGAGCGCTTCGTGCGTGCAGGCCATTGGGGTGCCAGCCCGGCCAACCTCCCCCTGGGCACCAAGGTGACGGGCAAGAACCTGGGCATCGTCGGGCTGGGAAGAATCGGGCAGGCGATCGCCGAACGCGCCGCCGGCTTCAAGATGCCCGTGCGCTACCATAACCGGCATCCGCGCCAGGATGTCGCCTGGGAATACGTTCCCACGCTGCTGGCGTTGGCCGAATGGGCGGACTTTCTGGTCGTGGCGACTGTGGGCGGTGAACAGACCCGCCATCTGATCGACAGCCAGGCCATGAGGGCGCTCGGGCCCCGCGGCATACTGATCAATGTCGCGCGCGGCTCAGTGGTCGACGAAACGGCGCTCGCGCAGGCGCTGGGTGACGGTACGCTGGGGGGAGCCGGCCTGGATGTCTTCGAATCCGAACCCAATGTCCCCCAAGCCTTGCTGGAATCGGACAAGGCGGTACTGCTGCCCCACATCGCCAGCGCAACGCGCGAGACGCGGCACGACATGCTGGACCTGGTCATCCGCAACACGGAGTCCTACGCGCAATCAGGCAATGTGCTCACCCCCATCCCCACGCTCGGCGCTCGGGGATAGGTCATAAAAAAAGCCCAGCTAGGCTGGGCGACTTCGGGTTTCGATCTGCCTTTCGGCTGTTTTGAGACCATTCGCCCGTGCAAACTCGCACACGAAATTCCAGGCAAGCGGTTCTAGGTCGCGCAAGCGGTGATCGACGACCACGCAGCGCACGCCATCGATGACCGTGGGCACGGCATAAGGAGAGTAGGTAAGATGCCCGTCGCGCGAGCCTGAAGGACGGAAACTGGACAAGACACCGGCCAAACGCTCAGCCCAATCGCTGGGTCGGAAGCGTTGGCCATCGAGCGTGACGCCGTAGATGATGAATTGCTGCACTGAAGAAACCGTAGACATAGAATCCCGCCAAAGCCACCGACGCATTGTACCCCGTCTGCGAGCAGTGATTTGTCCGCGTGCGCTGCAATTGTATATTATTGAGGATTGCGAATTACAACGCCACGTATCCCAAGGCCCGCCATGTCGTCTTACGCAACACCGCAAACCGCCCCGCTTCGGCATTTCCTGCAATTTCGCGACTTCACCAAAGACGAAATCCTCTACGTGCTCGATCGCGCACGCATCATCAAAGACAAATTCAAGCGTTACATCCCTCACCGAACCCTGCACGACCGCAACCTGGCCATGGTGTTCGAAAAGGCCAGCACCCGCACACGGGTTTCCTTCGAGGCCGGCATGTATCAGCTTGGCGGTTCGGTCATCCACCTGACCACCGGCGACTCCCAGCTTGGCCGTTCGGAACCCATCGAAGACACGGCGCGCGTGATTTCGCGCATGGTCGACCTCGTCATGATCCGCACGTTCGAACAGACCCGCCTCGAACGCTTCGCCGCGCATTCCCGCGTGCCGGTCATCAATGGCCTGACCAACGAATACCACCCCTGCCAGATCCTCGCCGACATCCTTACCTTCATCGAGCACCTGGGGCCCATTCAGGGCAAGACCGTCGCCTGGATCGGCGACGGCAACAACATGGCCTACACCTGGCTGCAGGCCGCCGAGATGCTCGGCTTCCAACTGCACGTCTCCACGCCCCGCGGCTATGAACTGCAGCCCGAGCGTATCGGCCGGCCGCCCGAAACCGTGCTGCGCCAGTTCTCCAACCCCATGGACGCCTGCCGAGGCGCACATCTGGTCACCACCGATGTCTGGACGAGCATGGGCTATGAAGAAGAGAACGAGGAACGCCGCCGCGCCTTCGCCGACTGGTGCGTCGACGCCGAGATGATGGCGGCCGCCGATCCCAAGGCCATCTTCATGCATTGCCTGCCCGCCCACCGCGGCGAAGAGGTTACCGGGGACGTCATCGACGGCCATCAAAGCGTGGTCTGGGACGAAGCCGAAAACCGCCTGCATGTGCAGAAAGCATTGATGGAGTTCCTGTTGCTCGGCCAAGTAGACGAATGACTCGAGAAACCGCCCGGAAGCCCGGTCCATGATCCCGCTATCGAAGACCCTGCTGGTCGCCGCCATGGGGTTCTTCGCCTTCCTGGCGGCCTTCGGCAACATTACCGACTACCACACTAATTTCGCCTTCGTGCAGCATGTGTTCCTGATGGACACGATCTTTCCCGATGCCGCCATCAAGTACCGCGCCATCGAGAATCCGCTGATCCATCACACGGGCTATATCGCCATCATTGCGCTTGAAAGCCTGACCGCCCTGCTGTGCCTGGCCGGGGCCTGGACCATGTTCATACAGCGCCGCAGCCCGGAGTTCAACAGATCCAAGCGCCTGGCCATTGCCGGCCTGACGCTCGGCTTCCTGACCTGGCAAGTGGGATTCATGTCCGTGGGCGGCGAGTGGTTCGGCATGTGGATGTCCGAAACCTGGAACGGCGTGCCCAGCGCCTTCCGATTTTTCGTCACGATCCTGCTGGTTCTGATTTACGTTGCGCAGCGGGACGAACCGGGTGCCTGACGGCGCAGGCACCCCCAACGGCGATTACTTCTTTTCGTTGCCTTTGATCTGAGGCAATGCCGCACCCGAGGACGGGGCGAGAAGGCCTGCCTGCACATAGGTGAAGAGCTTTTCGCGCGTATCCACGATATCCAGATTGCGCATGGTCAACTGGCCGATGCGGTCGCGGGGCGAGAACATGGACTCGCCTTTTTCCATGGTCAGGCGCTCTGGCTTGTAGGTCAAGTTGGGCGATACCGTGTTGAGAATGGAATAATCGTTGCCGCGACGCAGCTCCAGGGTGACCTCGCCGGTGATGGCACGCGCCACCCAGCGCTGAGCCGCTTCGCGCAGCATGATGGCCTGAGGATCGAACCAACGTCCCTGATACAGCAGGCGACCCAGCTTGCGGCCGTTGTCGCGATACTGCTCGATGGTGTCCTCGTTGTGGATACCGGTGACCAGGCGCTCGTAGGCGATGTACAGCAGGGCCAGGCCAGGGGCTTCATAGATACCGCGGCTCTTGGCTTCGATGATTCGGTTCTCGATCTGATCGCTCATGCCCAGGCCGTGACGGCCGCCGATGCGATTGGCCTCGAGCATGAGCTCGACGGTGTCGGAGTACTCGACGCCGTTCAGGGCCACCGGCACGCCCTCTTCGAAGCGGACGGTGACTTCCTCGGCCTTGACGACGACATCGTCACGCCAGAACGCCACACCCATGATGGGCTGGACGATGCGGATGCCGGAATCCAGGTGCTCGAGATCCTTGGCTTCGTGCGTGGCGCCCAGCATGTTGGAGTCGGTGGAGTACGCCTTCTCGGCCGACATCTTGTAGTCGAAACCAGCCTGGCGCATGTATTCGGACATTTCAGCACGACCACCCAGCTCGTCAATGAAAGCCTGGTCGAGCCAGGGCTTGTAGATCTTGAGCTCGGGGTTGGTCAGCAGGCCGTAGCGGTAGAAGCGCTCGATGTCATTGCCCTTGTAGGTGCTGCCATCGCCCCAGATGTTGACATCGTCTTCCTTCATGGCAGCCACCAGCATGGTGCCGGTGACGGCGCGACCGATCGGGGTGGTGTTGAAGTAAGTGACGCCGGCGGTGGTCACATGGAAGGCCCCGGCCTGCAAGGCGGCGATGCCTTCGGAAACCAATTGGGCGCGGCAATCGATGAGGCGAGCCTTCTGGGCGCCATACTCCAGTGCGCGACGGGGGATGTCGTCATAATCGGGCTCGTCGGGTTGACCGAGATTGGCCGTGTATGCATAAGGAATGGCCCCTTTATGCTGCATCCAGAGCAAGGCCGCGCTGGTATCGAGGCCGCCTGAAAAGGCGATGCCGACCTTCTGGCCGACGGGAACGTTCTGAAGAATGGTTGTCATAGCGCCCAGCCGAAAACTTTCAAAGCTTGAATTCTACTACGTCCGGCCCCTGCCCCGTGTGGCGAAGCAGGTCCTCGGGCGTATCGATATCATCCAGCACACCCGGACAGTCGACCGGAACGAGACAAAGGCCCTCCCCCAGTTCGCGCAAGATGGCGCGAGCCCCGGCATCGCCCCGCAGCGCACGCAGGGCGGGCAAGCAGGAAGCGTCCCAGAGCACAGGGTTGCCGGGCCGGCCCGCATGCACGGGCTGACACGCCAACGCCTGCCCGTTGGTTCGGTAGGCGGCGATCAGCGCATCCAGCACCCAGGCCCGCACAGCCGGCATATCGCCCAGGCACACGATGACGGACGCATCGTCCGGCACGACGGCCGCCCCCGCCCGCAGAGAAGCCCCCATGCCTTCGGCATAGTCCGTCCCGACGACGAAGCGGACGGGCAGATCGGCCAGCGCCTGCCTTACGGCGTCGGCATCATGCCCCAGCACTACCAATACCTCGTCGCACGCCGAAGCCAGCGCCTCACGCACCGCGTGCCGGACCAAGGCCTCACCGGCCAATGGAGCCAGGAGTTTGTTGGCCGCCCCCATGCGCCGGCTGGCGCCGCCGGCCAGGATAAGCGCCCAGACCGGCGAACTGCCTCTTGCTCCCGAAAACCCCATATCCCACCCTCGAACTCACGACAAATTCTTGCTTCTTAGGCCAAAAATGGGCCAAAAGGCCCATGCTGAATATTTGCCCCCGGCGCAGCAACCGCGCTACTATCAAACCAAGCGGGCGCTCGCCCCAGGATCCAGGACGAATGCCTGTTTTCTCTTCAGGAGACAACCATGGCAGACGAAACAAATCAAAGCGACTGCGCACATCCAAGCGTCCAGCCCGGCTCCGGCATTTATTCCACCGCCCCCCAGACCATCGACCCCGGAAGACGCCGGCTCGTGCAAGCTGCCGGGGCGGCAGGGCTGGCCACCATCGCCGGACCTTTCTTCATCCGCAAGGCCTACGCGGCCAAGCATACTCTGAAAATCCTCCAATGGAACCACTTCGTTCCGGCCTATGACACCTGGTTCGACAACACCTACACCAAGGAATGGGGCCAGAAACACGACACCGACGTGATCGTCGACCACGTCGGCATCCCGGCGCTGGCCACCCGCGCCGCTGCCGAGGTCTCGGCCCAGCAGGGGCACGACCTGTTCATGTTCCTTTCGCCGCCTCCCGTGTACGAGGACCAGGTCATCGACCACCGTGAGATCTACGAGGAGTGCGAACGCAAGCACGGAAAACCGGTCGACCTTGCCCTGCACAGCTCGTACAACCCGAAAACCAAGAAGTACTACGCATTTTCGGACAGCTTCGTTCCCGACCCCATCAACTACCGCAAGGATCTCTGGGACGACGTCGGCCTGGCTCCCCCCGACACCTGGGAGGACGTGCTGAAGGCCGGCACCCTGATCAAGAAGAAACACAACATCCCGGTCGGGATCGGCCTGTCGGCGGAACTGGACACCGCGATGGCCATGCGCACGGTGCTGTTCGCCTTCGGCGGCTCGATCCAGGACGAACACGGCAAGGTCATTCTCGACTCCAAGCACACCGTGGATGCCGTCAAGTTCATCAAGACACTCTATGAAAACGCCATGACACCCGAGGTCATGGCGTGGGATGCCTCGTCCAACAACCGCGCCATGCTGGCGGGCACCATTTCACTGTGCCTGAACGCCATTTCCGTCACACGCGAGGGCGAGAACAAGAAGATCCCGGTCACGCCCAACATCCAGCTCACTCAGGCGCTGCAAGGTCCCGTGCGCCGGATCGGCATGGAACACGTCATGGACTGCTACGTCATCTGGAAATTCGCCAAGAACATCGATGGGGCAAAGCAGTTCCTCGTGGATTACATCGATCACTTCCGCGACGGCTTCCTGAACAGCCAGTTCTATAACTTCCCTTGCTTTCCCAGCACCGTGCCCGATCTGGAAAAACTCATCAGCAACGACCCCAAGGCGCAACCGCCGGACAAATACACTGTCCTGGGAAAACTGATGCATCAGGCCACCAACGTGGGCTACCCCGGCTACGCCAACGCCGCCACGGATGAGATCTTCAATACCTGGGTGCTGAACACCATGTTTGCCAAGGCGGCCTCGGGCAATGCGCCCCCCGAGGAGGCGGTGAAGGAAGCCACGGCCACCTGCAAGCGAGTGTTCGAGAAATGGCGGGCCAAAGGCATGGTCTGACCCCCGAAGACAGGTCCTCCAACCCGTAGCCTTGCAGGAAAAACAACATGGCAACAGTGGAAACCAGGGCATTGACCAAACGGTTCGACGGCGGCGGAAGCGCCGTCGACGGCGTCAATCTGTTGGTGCGGGAGGGCGAGTTCATCGTCCTGCTGGGCCCCTCGGGCTCGGGCAAGACCACCTTGCTGCGCATGATCGCAGGCCTGGAGACGCCGACGTCGGGCGACATCCTGCTCGACGGCAGGGTCATCACGGGCCTGCCCCCGCGCGCCCGCAACATGGCCATGGTGTTCCAGAGCTACGCCCTGTATCCGCATCTGAGCGTATTTCGCAACATTGCCTTTCCGCTGCATGCGCAGGGGATGGCCAACCGAGCCATCCAGGAGAAAGTGGACTGGGCGGCGCGGATGTTCGGCATTTCGGCCCTGCTGCAGCGAAAGCCGCGGCAACTATCCGGGGGGGAACGCCAGCGGGTGGCGCTGGCGCGCGCGGTAGTGCGCGAACCGGTCGTGTTCCTGCTCGATGAGCCTTTATCCAACCTGGATGCCAAACTGCGCATCTCGGCCCGGGACGAACTGCAGCAATTCCAGCGGCGCCTGGCCACGACCACCATTTATGTCACCCACGATCAGGTCGAGGCCCTGGCCCTGGGTGATCGCATCGTCATCCTGGACCGAGGCACCATCCACCAGGTGGGCACCCCCCAGGAGGTCTACGAACACCCCGCGGACACCTTCGTGGCGACCTTCATCGGGGCGCCGCCCATGAATCTCGTCCAGCGCGACGGCGAGCCCACCCTGGGATTCCGGCCGGAGCACTTCCTGCCTGTGCAGACCTACAGCGACACCAATGGGCTGCTGCGCATCCCCTTCCATGTCCTGCGCATCGAGAACCTGGGCTCCGACCAGTTGGTCTATGGCGAACTGCAGACCCCCATGCCAGCGGTGAAGGCCATCGCACGCATTCCCTCGACCTTGGAGGTCTCGCTGAAGAGCGGCGCAGTCCAGGAGTTTGCGGTCAAGGAACACCGCGTGCGCAGATTCGACGCCAGCACAGGCCTGCGTCTGGATGCCGCGCCATGAAACCGGGCCATCCCCCACCCGCAATGAGGCTGGCCGACAACGACGGCGCACTGGGCGGCTGGCTGCTTGCCCCGGCGGTCATCTACATCACCCTGCTCGTGGGATTCCCCTTCCTGCTGTCGATGTACTACAGCCTGACCGACGCCACCGTGGGCAACACGACCCTGAGTTTCGTGGGCCTGGACAACTTCCGGCGCATCATGCAAAGCGGCACGTTCTGGCGCGCCATGCGCAACACCTTCGTATTCACCCTCATCTCGCAGATTCTGGTGGTGATCCTGGCGAAGATACTGGCCATGGCCCTGTACAAGGATTTTCGCGGCAAATGGCTGATACGGCTGCTGATCCTCCTGCCCTGGGTGGCGCCCATCTCATTGGGCACCATCGGCTGGCTGTGGATCTTCGACCCGGTCTACAGCATCATCAACTGGACGCTGCGGGCCTTGTCTCTGCTGCCGGCCAATACCTGGCCCATCTGGCTGGGCCAGCCGGATCTTGCCATGGCGTCCATCGTGCTGGTGGACGTCTGGCGCCTGCTGCCCCTGGCCACCGTCATCATTCTTGCAGGCCTGTCGGGCATTCCGCAGGACATCCACGACGCCGCGCAAATGGACGGCGCGGGATTCTGGCGCCATCTCTTCCAGATCAACATCCCTCTCGTCATGCCCATCATGCTGGTGGCCCTGCTGTTCGGCATCGTCTTCACCTTCACGGACATGATCATCATCTATGTTCTGACCAGGGGCGGGCCATTCGACACCACCCAGGTACTCGCCAGCCTGGCCTTTTTCACCGGCGTTCCCGGCGGCGACCTGGCCGAGGGGGCGGCCATATCGCTGTTCCTGTTCCCCTTGCTGGTCGCGGTGGTCGTCGTGCTGTTGACCATCGCCCGGCGCACTGAGGTGACCTGACATGCACGTCGACCGCTACGCCTGGAAACGCGGGCTCGCCCGATTGGGGCATGTGGTGTTGCTGGCGGCCTTTGTCGTCTTCACCGCCTTCCCTTTCTACTGGATGTTCATCACGACGTTCAAGACCACCCTCGACCTCGTGGACACCCGCAACAACCCCTTTCTGTTCAATCGCCCCCCTACCCTGGAGAACCTGGACGTGCTGTTCTTCAACACCCAGTATGGACTGTGGGTCTGGAACACCCTGCTCGTGGGGTTCATCGTGGTGGGTATCACCCTGCTGCTGGCCATTCCAGCCGGCTACAGCCTGGCACGGCTGTCGGGCCGATGGGGGCGGCAACTGGCGATTGCCATCTTCCTGACCTATCTGATTCCGCCCACCATCCTGTTCATCCCTTTCTCGCGCATCGTGGGCGAGTTGGGCCTTCAGGATTCGCTGTGGTCATTGGTCCTGGTCTATCCGAGTTTCACCGTGCCATTCTGCACCTGGCTGATGATGGGATTTTTCAAGGCGGTACCGCACGACGTCGAAGAGGCGGCCATGATGGATGGCCTGAGCCGCTTTGGAGCCTTCATCAGAGTGGTGGTGCCACTGTCGTCCGCGGGCATTCTGACTGTCGTGATCTTCACGCTGACGCTGGTGATGCAGGAGTTCATCTATGCCCTGACCTTCATTACGAGCTCCTCGCAATATACCGTCAGCGTCGGAGTGCCGACTTTCCTGGTGCGCGGGGATGTGTACTTCTGGGGATCGCTGATGGGTGCCTGCCTGATCGTGAGCATCCCCATCGCCATCCTGTACAACTTCTTTCTCGACCGCTTCGTGGCCGGATTCACCGTGGGGGCGATCAAGTAAGCGCCAAGACCTCCTCCGATTCGTCGCGTTCCACCACGGAATCGACCAGTTCCATGGCATAGGATTCGTCTTCGATCTGCGATGCGGACTCGTTCGCCTCCAGCCTGAAAACAGCCACCGCGCGGGTCAAGTGGCCGACTTGGTCCTGAAGCGAACCGGCGGCAGCCGCCGCTTGCTGCACCAACGCGGCGTTCTGTTGCGTCACCTGATCCATCTGAACTACAGCGGTGTTGACCTGATCGATGCCCGTGGACTGTTCATTGGTCGCCGACGAGATGTCTTCCATCAGTTGGCTGACCTGGCGTATGGCTCCGAGGACCTCCTGCATGGTCGCGCCGGCCTGCGAAACGTGGGCGGTGCCCGCCGCCACGCGCTCGGCCGATTCGTCGATCAGTTGCTTGATCTCCTTGGCCGCTTCGGCACACCGCAAGGCCAGGCTGCGCACTTCGCCGGCCACCACGGCAAAGCCCTTGCCTTCTTCGCCGGCGCGTGCCGCCTCGACTGCGGCGTTGAGCGCCAGGATGTTGGTCTGGAACGCGATGCCTTCGATGACCGTGACGATGTCCGAAATCTTGCCCGAACTGGCGGTGATGCCGTCCATGGCGGACACCACGCGCCCGACGGTGGCGCCGCCGCGCTCGGCGACTTCGGAGGCATTGGCCGCCAGGCGGCTGGCGTGTCCGGAATTGTCCGCGTTCTGGCGGACGGTCGAAGCGAGCTCTTCGAGGCTGGCCGCCGTTTCCTGCAAGGATGCCGCCTGCTGCTCGGTCCGGCTGCTCAGATCCATGTTGCCCATGGCGATCTCGCTCGAGCCGAGGCGGATCTCCTCCACGCTGCGGCGCACGGAACGCACGGTGGCGCGCAGGTTCTCCTGCATTTGCCGCAAGTTGCCGAACAGAACATGCACTTCATTACGTGACCGGGTGGGCACCTCGGGCAAGCCGACGGTCAGGTCGCCCTGCCCCACACGCACCATGGCCTTGATCATGTCACGCACCGGACGCAGAGTGGCCGAGGCCAGCCAGCCCACCAGGCCGGCGATCACCAGGGTTCCTACAAGCATGACGAGCAATTGCATCATCACGTTGCGACGGCCCGCCGCCATGAACTCGCTGCGCTGGCCCGACCCGACCAGCAACCAATTCCAGTTCTCGACGCCCCGCCAGGCCACGAAGGTATCGCCGCCGTCCTGCAGATCGACATCGCCATTGCCTTCCTTGCCGGTGAACAGCGACTCGAGCACGGCGATGTCGTTCGGCTTGTAGCGTGTGGAAAGCGGCGCCCCCATCATGGCCCCGCCGCCTGCCACGAAAGACCAGCCCTTGCCGTCCTGAGCCCGCTGCAAAATGGACAAAGAGCCGTAATCCCCCACCCGCAGCACGCCAACCCAGGCCAGCAGGCGCTGTACGTCCGCGTCGACGTCGACCCGGATGCTCAGCGCCCCCACCACCGAGGCATCGGCCATGTTGTACAGGGGCCGCACGTTCATGGCGTACCATTTGCCGTAGCGCATGACCAGCCCGGCATACTCCTGCCCCTTGCTCAGCGCAACCACCGCGGGATCATCCTTGGACAATACGCTGCCGACCATGGATTGGCCTTTGTCGCCCTTCAGCAGGGTGGCCGCCCTCACCCAGCCGTCCTTGGAACGCACGAAGATCGCCGGATCGGCGCCGGTCAGAGCGTTGAATTGCTCGAGCGTCGCCATTTCCCCATTCACCACCCGCCCATCGGCCTTGAGGGCATAGACCTCGCCCGCGCTGCCCGTGGGGATCATCGTGCCGTCAGCCAGGGGCTCGCCGCCCAGGGCCTTGATGAAGGCCGGCATGAGCTCGCGACCGCGTTGACTGGCCGAATTGAACACCAGCTGCAAGGACTGATCCACGGAGGTCAAGGCCGCGTTCATTTCCCGGCGCACGGTTTCCTCGGCCGTTTTCTGCGTCTGCCAGACGAGAACCCCCGCCGTCGCGGCCATGACCAGGACAGTGACCACCAAGGTCGTCAGGACCACCCGTAAAGACATGCTTTGCCGGGCAAGCCACCCAATGTTCGAAACCTTTTTTACTGTCATTCCTCTCACCTTCCGACTTCTTGTGTTCTTGTGTTTTTATGTGTTCTGCAAGGCCTGTATTCTTTCACGGCCTCTCGTGCGTTAACGGCCGCACAAGCGGCAAAAATATCCTCGCAATCTCTACTAGACAAAAAGCGGGCAACTTTGCTAGAATTTTTGGCTTCGGGGACGTAGCTCAGCTGGGAGAGCGTCGCGTTCGCAATGCGAAGGTCGGGAGTTCGATCCTCCTCGTCTCCACCAAAATGTAATGCCCAACCGTTACCGGTTGGGCATTTTCACGTCCGCGCTCGGATGGCGTGTGGAGCCAGCGGCTGTCGGGAATCGACCCTACTACGTACGGCTGATGGCAGCAACGCCGCAAGAACTGGTATTACCACATATGGACGGCTGATTACCCGCCTTATCAGCCCACACCCCCGCGCCACATGTCCTGCCAGCCAACCTGCTCCAAACGACCTGTTTCAGCGGTTCAATGAAACCCGCTCGACAGGCGTGCTACCAGGCAGTCAGCCCCGTGGCTATCCCACATCTTCGGAAACGCTTGGGTGCCGCCTCTTCCTCTTTCAAGGCACCGGCCAGAAATTTCATTTGAAGGTGCAAGGATGAATCACAACGTAAACAGGTTCTATGACGAATATCCGAAACGGTGCAGACGGGATGACTTCTGGGGTCAAGTAAAGCGCACAGTCAACGGTGTGCCTGTTTCCCAGGACCAGATCGATCTCATCGTCAACTCGGTGGCAACCGATTTGGCATTAAGCAAACAAGACACACTACTGGATTTGTGCTGCGGGAACGGGGCATTGAGCACGTTGTTTTTCAAGCACTGCAAGGCAGGCGTAGGTGTCGACTGTTCGGAATATCTGATTTCTATAGCCAATGCCAATTTCGCCTCCCCGCCGGACCAGATCTTTATTCTGCGCGACGTGGTCGAGTACTGCGAAAACGTCGTAACGCCAGGCATGTTCTCAAAAGCGGTTTGCCATGGATCTTTTGCCTATCTCGAGCAGGACATGGCGCAAGCACTACTTCATTCCTTGAGCAAAAATTTCCCCAGCATCGAGCGAGTATTCATCGGAGAGTGCCCGGACAAGGCATTTCTTTCGGATTTCTTTGGCGACCGGCCATTGGTTCCCGGCACAGAAAATGACCCATGTGCGCCACTTGGCATCTGGCGCACACAAGAAGAATTTGTCTCACTCGCGGAACGCTGCGGATGGCAAGCAAAAGTCCAAAAAATGCCGGAGAATTATCTGGGTGGCTACTACCGCTACGATGTGATCCTTTTCCGAGACGCTCGCCAGACTTGAACAAATCACTTTGTCTCAATAACGGCTGGATCCGACGAGGCGTTCAATGGCCCGCGGCATGCACCGCTTGTCGCCAGCCCAGGCTTGGAGATAGCCTGCTTTGCACTTTTTCCGGCTCAAGGCCTGCCGAGAAATTTACATTTACGAGCTCCCAAGGGCACGGAATCGAAAACTTGCACTACACGCTTGGCGAGACCACTCAATCAGCGCGACACCACATGAACGGTCCAGCCCCCTCCATGCTCCTGGCTGACTTTCAGCAGATCATAGGTTTTCAGCATCTCCAGCAGCCCTGAATGCCCGTAGGTTTTCGGCGAAAAAGCGGGGTCGGTTCGCTTGAGATACTGCCCCAGTTGGCCGAGATGGACCTTGCTTTCGGACGATTCACTGGCCAGCAAGGCCACGGCCTTCACAACAAAGCCAGGGCGCCGCTTGGGCCTGGGTTGGCTGACCTCGACCCCAGGGGAGCCTGCTGTCATTTTTGTTTCGGTTTCGCTAGCCTCATCGATCGGCAGGACCGATATGTCTTCTGGATCCCACTCAAAAAACTGATCGCTGGCGTTGCGCAAGGCATCCGGCGTCTTGGCCTCCCCGATGATGTGAACCTGTGCCCCCCGCTCTCGCAGCTTGCGGCAGAGATAGGCGAAATCTGAGTCACTGGTCACCAGGCAAAACACGTCTGTGCGCTCATCAAACAACGCTTCGAGAGCATCGAGGGCAAGCGCAAGGTCAGCTGTGTTCTTTCCTGACGCATACTGGTACTGCAGGCAAGGGGTGAACGCCAGCCGAACCAAGACTTCACGCCACTTCTCCGCCAAGGTCCTTTGGTTACCATAGCCGCGCCGAATGACGACACGCCCAAACTGTGCGGCCATCAGCAAGGCGTAATCAAGGATATTCGGCGGTACGTTGTCACAGTCGACAAGCACAGCAACTCGCGATTCCGAGGGATTGGTATTCGGCTTCAACACTATTCTCCTTTTCCACATTGCCCCACGCGAGCCCGGTCAATCCGCCTGTGCTTGAACTTGAAGGGGAAAGACGAGGCCCTCCATCAAGCTCGCTCTTAGGGTATGCCCGATACTCGCATGAAACAGTGTGATGCACTGCCGCCCCGAGGCGTAAAATAAGCCGTCTTTTGTGCATTTCGTAAGCGGAAAGCCCCCGCTTCCGCAGCTGGCGTTCCATAACATACTACGCAGACAGGTGTTATGTGAAAATCGTTATTCCGATGTCAGGGTTTGGCGAACGCTTTCGCCGCGCAGGGTACACCGTCCCGAAGCCGCTGATCGAAATCGATGGCAACCCGATCATCGCGCATGTCATCGACATGTTCCCGGGCGAACAGGACTTCATCTTCGTCTGTAACCAGGACCATCTGGATAACCCGCAGTACCGTATGGAGGCCATCCTCCGCCAGTACTGCCCGTCCGGCCGTATCGTCGGCATCCCCGCGCACAAACTGGGCCCCATCCATGCCGTACGGCAGATCGAACACCTGATCGATCCGGATTGCCCTGTGATCGTCAATTATTGCGACTTCACATGCTACTGGGACTGGAACCATTTCAAGCAGTTCGTTGAAACGACGGCCTGCGCAGGCGCCATTCCTGCTTATAAAGGGTTCCACCCGCACACCTTGGGCAGTACCAATTACGCTTACCTGCGCGACGCCAACGGCTGGGTTCTGGACATTCAGGAAAAACAACCCTACACCGACAATCGCATGCAGGAGTATGCCTCCAGCGGCACCTATTACTTTGCCTCGGGGAAGCTCATGAGCGACGCGTTCAGAGCCACCATGGAGCAAAAGCTGAGCGTGGGGGGGGAGTACTACGTCAGCCTGGCCTACAAGGCCCTGCTGAGCGAACATCGCCCGGTGGCGGTTTACCCGTTGCAACACTTCATGCAGTGGGGCACGCCCGAAGACGTCGCCGAATACCGAGGGTGGTCAACGGCATTCAAACGCTTGCTCGACCGGGGGGATACGGCCACTGAGCCCCTGGGTTCCGCAGTCATTGTCATGGCGGGACTGGGCCAGAGGTTTGCGAACGAAGGCTATGAACTCGCCAAGCCGCTCATCCCGGTTTCCGGAAGACCCATGGTCGCGCAGGCCACGCACGATCTTCCGACGGCAAGACGTTACGTCTTTGTGTTGCGTGGCGACATGGCCGGGCACGAAACAATCGCCGACGAGCTCAAACACCTGTACCCCAACGCACTCATCGAGACCATCGCCGGCGTCACTCAAGGACAGGCCTGCACAGCCAGAATTGGATTGGACGCCCTTGCGTGCGCCGCAGACGACATTCCCGGGCCCGTTACGTTTGGCTCGTGCGATAGCGGATTTCTATACGATTTCCATGCCTTTCAGCAGTTGATCGACAATCCCGACATCGACGTCATGGTGTGGGGAGCCCGTGGTCATGCCAACGCAATCCGCAAGCCTGGAATGTTTGGCTGGATCGATGCCGACCATGGCCGAATCCACCGCATATCGGTCAAGACACCGCTGGACTCCCCTGCGACAGACCTCATTGTTCTGGGCACTTTCACGTTCCGCCGCGCCCACGACTTTTATCGGGTCCTGGAGCGTCTCATCGCCCGCGACGGCCGCGTCAACGGAGAGTTCTATATCGACTCGTGCATCAACGACGCCATCGACCTTGGATTGCGCTGTCACGTGCTCGAGGTGGAGTCCTACCTATCCTGGGGTACCCCCCAGGACTTGCAGACGTTCGAATACTGGCAGTCCTGTTTTCACAAGTGGACCGGTCACCCGTATCGTCTCGAACTGGATGGACGCGTTCCGTGCCATGCCCTGCCGGCGCTTGCAGAGCGGTATCGGGCAACGATTCCTGATTTGCCGGGCGCTCGTCCATGATCAGACGCGAATTGAAAACCTTTCTTGTCGTCGGTGTGTTGACCGTGCTGGTTGATTTCCTGACCTATCGTGCACTGGCCCTCACCGCTGTGCTCGACACCGATACCGCAAAAGCGGCCGGTTTCCTGACCGGAACGGTTTTCGCCTACTTCGCCAATCGTGGCTGGACCTTTGGCCACCGGGCACATGCGCCCGGCAGCGCATGGCGTTTTGCAATTTTATATTTGCTGACGCTGGCAACGAACGTATGGGTAAACGCTGTTGCTCTCCTGCTGCTCCGCGACGTGGCTCAGGCTGCCGTCCAATGGGCATTCCTGCTGGCGACAGGGGTCTCGGCCAGCCTGAATTTCGTGGGGATGAAGTGGTTTGTGTTCAAGCCCAGACCCACATCGGAGCTGCCATGAAGTTCTCTCTGGTCATCCCCTGCTACAACGAGGCCGCGAATCTCCCTTTGTTGCTGAACCGCTGCAAAGAGATCGGGCGTCTCCCGGGCTGCGAAGTCATATTGGTCGACAATGGCTCGAGTGACGACAGCGCACAAGTCCTGCGCGACCTGCTGCACCAATACCCAGGTTGCCGCAGCCTGCATCTGGAAAAGAACCAGGGGTATGGATTTGGCATCCTTTGCGGCCTGAACGCGGCAAATGGCGAAACCCTGGGCTGGACGCACGCCGACATGCAAACCGACCCCCAAGACGCCTTGCGTGGGCTGACCCTGTTCGAAAGGCACGGGCCGGACATCTTCGTCAAAGGCCGACGCTACGGGCGTCCTACGTCAGATGTCGCTTTCACGATAGGCATGAGCTGTTTTGAAACGCTGTTGCTCGGCACCCCAATGTGGGACATCAACGCCCAGCCCACCCTGTTCTCCAGATCGTTTTTCCAGACCTGGCAAGACCCACCCCATGATTTTTCGCTCGATCTTTATGCCTACTACCAGGCTCGTCGTCAAAAACTGAATATCGTTCGCTTCCCCGTACGTTTTGGCGAACGCGCCTTTGGGGTTTCGCATTGGAACGTCAATTGGACGGCCAAGCGAAAATTCATCGGCCGCACGGTGGACTTCAGTTTCAAGCTGCGAAAGAGCATCAAATCATGAAGCTCATTTCACATCGACGCAATACCTTACAGGACCTGTTGTCCACCCCCACCAAGTATGGCGTCGAAGTGGACATACGCAGCCATGGTGAACAGCTCATCATTCATCACGACCCTTTCGTTGCGGGCGTGGACTTCAAGGACTGGCTTGCCTGCTATCGGCATGGCACGCTGATTCTGAACGTCAAGGAAGAGGGACTCGAAGAACGCCTGATTGCGCTGATGAAAGCCAAAGGCATCGATGATTATTTCTTCCTGGACCAATCCTTTCCGTTTCTGGTCAAGTGGGCCGGCAAGGGAGAGCACCGCTGCGCGGTGCGCGTTTCCGAGTATGAGTCGATCGACACCGCTCTTGCGCTGGCCGGCAAGGCGGACTGGGTCTGGGTGGACTGCTTCACCCGCTTCCCGCTTTCCCGGGAAGATGTGCGCCGGCTCAAGCACGGCGGTTTCAGGCTCTGCCTCGTCTCGCCCGAGCTCCAGGGACGCGATGCCGCGTCGGGAATTCCTGCGCTGGGGGGCTTCCTTGCCGAGAACGCGATCCACATGGATGCGGTTTGCACCAAGCGACCGGATCTCTGGGAAAAACTGGCGGACTCCCCATGAAAAAACTATGCCTGCATCCGTTCTTTTTGCTTGGGCTTGCCATTCGCCTGGGGCTGGTATTTACCACCGCACCTGTCGCCGAGGCAAACTGGTACGTCCCATTTCTGGAGAGCAGCACATCACATTTTTCCCTTGACCCATGGTCAACCTGGCTCGCCGACGGGGGAACGCCGATTGCATTCCCATATGGCTACATCATGTGGTTGGCTTTCCTGCCGCTCACCTTGGCGACAAAACTCCTGGGCTTACCCCTGGTGTATGGGTACAAGTTCACGCTCCTGGCAGCGGACTTCACGCTACTGCTGGCACTGAAAAAACTGGTGCCCAACCGACACCGCCTGCTTCTGCTGACCTACTGGCTCTCCCCAATCGTCATTCTTGCCAGCTACGGGCTCGGGCTGAACGACTTGATACCTGTGCTGCTCCTGACACTGGCCTTGTACTACACGCGAAGACTGAAAATGGCCTTTGCCGGCGCGATCTGTTTCGCGGCAATCTCCGCCAAGTTCAGCATGGTCCTGGCGGTGCCGTTCTTTCTGATCTACCTGGTCAACAATCGCGCCTTAAGGCAATTGCTACCCCAATTCGTGGCGGGCTTTTCCGTCTGCGGAGCGCTTCTGGGTCTGCCGTTCCTGTTTTCCAGAAGCGGCCTCTACATGGTGTTCAGCAACCCTGAAATGGACACGGTGTATCGCATGGCCCTGAGCCTGCGAGAAAATGTTTCCGTGTATGTGGTCCCGTTGATGTATCTGGTCATGCTTTACATGACGTGGCGGATTCGACGATTGAACTACGAGTTACTCCATGCCATGCTGGGAATGGCCTTCCTCCTGATTGTCCTGCTCACCCCCGCATCTCCCGGTTGGTTTATCTGGACCATACCCCTGTTGGTCACCTATCAAGCCAAGAGCGGCCGCATTGCCATCGCGCTGACGGCTTTTTTCTCGGGGCTGTATGTCCTGAGCACCTTGCTCACGACCAACGTGAGGTTCGTCGGGGGCGGCAAGCTCGATGTCATGAGTCTGCTGCATCTGTCGCAGCATCTCAGCAATCATGCGGCCTCGCTATTGCATACGCTCATGGTTGCAACCGGCATCATCCTTTCACTTCGAATCTGGCGCGAATCGGTAACCCGCAACGACTTCTTCCGACTCAGCAGAAGACCATTCGTCATCGGCATCGCCGGAGATTCAGGCGCAGGCAAAGATACATTTTCAGACGCCATCCAGGGTTTGTTCGGGCAGCATTCCGTCGTCAAGCTATCCGGCGACGACTACCATTTGTGGGATCGGCAAAAGCCAATGTGGCAGGTCATGACCCACCTGAACCCACGGGCAAACGATCTTGAGAATTTTGGCAATGACCTCGTTGCGCTGGCCGACGGGAAAAGCATACGGTCTCATCACTATGACCATCAGACAGGGAAGATGAGCAAGCCGGTCAATATCAAGAGCAATGATTTTGTCATCGCCAGCGGTCTTCATGCGCTCTATTTGCCGATGCTGCGCCGGTGCTACAACCTGAGCATTTATCTGGACATCGATGAAAAGCTGAGACGCCACTTCAAGCTGCAACGCGACGTGCTGCAACGCGGGCATTCCGCTGAACAGGTGTTGGCATCCTTCGAAAAACGAGAACCCGATTCGGTGCGTTTCATTCGTCCCCAGCAGGCACACGCGGATCTGGTGTTTTCCTTGCAGCCCATCAACCCGAGAACGCTGGAACATTTTGACGGGAAATTTCCGCTGCGCCTGAAACTGGTTGTCCGTACCCGCGACAGCTCGAATGAACTCTCTCTGACCCGGGTGCTCGTGGGCGTATGCGGCCTGCATGTGGACATGGCCGCCAACCGAGATATTTCAGAGGTGGTGCTGACCATCGAAGGGGACACCACAGCGGAAGACATTGCCCTGGCCGCCCAGATGCTGTGTCCCCGCATTCTCGAGTTTCTTGATATTCAACCCAAATGGCAGAATGGCATCATCGGGTTAATGCAGCTGATCACCCTGACCCATATCAGCCAGGCAATGACGAAACGGTTCATATGAAAATATTCAACCAAGAACGATTCGATCGGCTGCCAGATGCATTTCTGTTTGACACCGACAACACCCTGTATGCATACAGTACCGCTCATGCCGCCGCGCAACAGGCGATCAAGGATAAAGTCGTCGAGACATTCTCGATCGCGCCAAACGAGTTCGATAGCGCGTATGCAGAAGCCAGGCAGCAGGTCAAGATGCGGCTCAAAGCTACGGCGGCCTCGCACAGTCGTCTTCTATACCTTCAGCGCATGCTGGAAATCATGGGTTTGGGTTCCCAGGTTCTGCTTGCCCTGGACTTCGAACACACCTACTGGCGAACCTTTCTAAGCAATGCGGTATTGTTTGATGATGTCAAGGAGTTACTGGACGATATCCGGCTTCTGGGGATCCCCATGGCGATCGTCACTGACCTGACCGCCGAGATCCAATTCCGCAAAGTCCTGTATCTGGGTCTGGATCGCTATTTTGACTACATTGTCACAAGCGAGGAAGCCGGATTCGACAAGCCGCATATGGCGCCGTTTCAGATCGCATTGGAAAAACTTCGGCCTCGGGGCGATCGCATCTGGATGATCGGGGACAATCCGGTCACTGATATTCGGGGCGGGCGCGAAAGAATCCACGCGGTCACGCTGCAAAAAATTCACCATGACACGCCTTTGGGCACCGACGAGAATGCCCCCGATGCCGCATTCAGCGAATTCCGCGAGCTGCGTCACCTGATTGCCAAACTGGGAGACGCCATGTGAATGCCGTTGAGCGCCAATTGAAAGACACTCTCATCGATTATTGCGCAAAGATCGGCACTGACCCTTTGCTCGTTCAAGGCGCCGGTGGCAACGCGTCCTGGAAAGATGGGGATACGCTCTGGGTCAAGGCATCGGGCACTTGGCTGGCCAATGCCGCCACAGCGGACATCTTTGTGCCGGTGGATCTGGATCATCTTTGCAACGCGTTGCAACGCGAGGATTTCTCAGTGACCCCGAAGCTGAACATGCCGTCAGGCTTGAAACCCTCGATCGAGACTTTGCTGCATGCCCTCATGCCGCATCCCGTCGTCATACACCTGCATCCTGTTGAAGTGCTGGCGCACCTGGTTCGCGGCAATTGCCAACCGGCATTCGAATCACTCATTGCCCCCTCATTACCGTGGACCATCGTTGACTATTGCAAGCCCGGCGCCACCCTGGCCGCAGCCGTTCGTGCCGCGCTCATCCAGAAGCCGACAGCCACGGTGGTATTTCTGAAGAACCACGGCGTGGTGATCGGCGGTGCGGATGTCGCGCAGGTATCCCAAACATTAGACCAACTGACCTCGGCACTGAAGACCGTGCCCGTCGAAACCGACACATCGGCGCCCGAATCGACAGCCCTCCTGGATGACCGCTACACGAGCATCGCTGACCACGAGATACAACAATTGGCGTTGAACGAATGGCTCTTCAAGCGGCTTTCGTCAGACTGGGCTCTTTATCCTGATCACGTTGTCTTTCTGGGCCCCCGAGCCCATGTTTTCCGTTCTGTCGCCGCATTTCAACAGGCAGGAAACGCTGCGACGGAGCCTCCTGACCTTGTTTTCATTTACCGTCAGGGCGTCTACGTACGGCAGACGTTCAGCCACGCGCAGCGAGCCCAATTGCGATGCTACTACGACGTGGTTTCCCGTCAGCCCTCCGATGCGCCGATCCGATCCCTGACAAACCAGGACGTTTCTGAGCTATTGAATTGGGATGCCGAGCGATACCGGATGATGCTGCGGAATTAATCCGATTGGATTAGGACAAAATCACTCGTAATTTTACGGATCGGCGGCGCACAAGAAAGGTCAAAGGCTTTAGAATTTTTCTCTAAAGCAGGAGACAGAGATGGGCGTGTCTATTCCTGAGCCACTACGGCTTACAAAGCGCGCGTCGCCGGCAATCTATCTGCCCGCGCTATCGCTTTTCATCATTGTTTCACCGTTCATCCTCAGACAAATTATCGCGGACCATTCCGACCTGGATTTGCCCTGGCCAGGCCGGCAGGTTATTCCAAGCATTCTTTTTTTGCGCGGATATCTTGAAACGGATTTCTTTTCGGGATCGACGAACAGCTCTGTCTATGCGATTTCAGCAAAAATCCTGTCTGCGATACTCCCCGCCAATACGGACCAAATGTTGGCGGCATTCGACACGCTCTCCATACTGCTCAAGTACACGGTTTTATGGCTTGCCGTAATATTGCTCGTTCGATTTTGCTGTTATTTCTGGATTTCCAATCAATTAATCGTAAAAAAACAATTGACTGAAATCCGGCTGATTTTCTACATTTATTTCTCTTTTCTCGTAGGCGCCGTTGCCGACAGATTCATCGATGCACGATTTCTATTGCTGCTAAGGCCTGCCCACGTTGCCGATTGGGATTTCCCGTACTCTTCCCTGAACCCATCCGGAATCTCCTGTTTATTGATACTTCTGGCGTTGATTCCTTGCTACAGCGGTCAGCGTCTCGAGGCGCCCAAAGCAAAGAACAACGTGGGGTTGTCGGCAGCAATTGTGCTGGCATTTTTTGCTGCCTCGATCATCCACCCAGTAGTGCCTTTATTTGGCCTTGGCTTGTTCCTGGTTTCATGGCTGCTGTTCATGAGAACCGAGGGCATACTCAATCGATGGCTCCGACTTTTCTTGGCCGGGTCCTGCGCCTGGGCCACTGCCGCAGTTTGTATAAAAATCATGTTTCCGCAAGGGGCCATAAACGCCGCTGAGTTTTATAAGATCTATGTGGAACAACGGCACGCGCACCACTATCTGCCTTCGGATTACCTGAAGGCCTCATTCAAGCCATTGGTTCTCAATCTTGGCATTCTACTTGTCACGATGCTGCTCAGCATCAGATACCAGCGACTTCGGCCCGCTCGCACACTTGCCGTGGCGTCCCTTGTGGTTCTTGTTGCCATTCATGGCACCCAGTATCTTTTCGTCGAATACCTGCACTTGAGTTCCTTTGTCATTCTCGGCATCACCAGGATTTCCGGGTTATATGAATTTCTGTACGCCTGCGTGATTGCCACCCTTTTTCTATTTGTGCTCGAGCGATTTCGACGGCGAAAAAAAGCCGTAGCACACCTGGCCTTTTCAACGCCACGACATGTCGATCGCGTCCTGTCTTTTACCGCCTGGCCCGGTTCACTGGCCTTGGCTATCGCCATCGCCCTGGCTGCCGGAACGCATTACAAGATGGTTTACGCATCCATTCCAAACAGCAATGAAAGAATGCTGCAGAATGAATTCGACAGGAACTCAATCCCCTACCCAAGACAGATCATTTTTGACGACAGCATTTGGCGCAAGAATGCGTTCAATGCGTTGCGGGAGGTTGGCGGCTTCGATGTGTACGGCGATTATTACTTCCCGTTTTCAATGGGTGAGATCATTGAATGGAACAATCGAATGCTGGCAAAGGAGTCTTTTCTGGACTGCCTGAAAAGAGAAAACACCCTTTCCTCGTGCCATTTCCCTGACCCCGGCCATAAGCCACTATATTTTGTCAGCTTACAGGCTTATGAAGGGATGACGCCCACATTCAAGGCGGATATCAACGGGACTGCGGCGTATATCTACCTACTGTAGTCGGGCATTCCATTGCACGAAGAAACCTGTCGTGCAGGCGTTCGCTGCCCATCTGTTCAGTTTGCTGCCTGTCCGCGCAAGCAGGTGCCGCTGCGGCATTACAATACGGCAATAGAGGATACGATACGCATGCAGACTGTTGCCGTTCTGGACTTTGAAACGACAGGGCTCTCCCCCGCTCAAGGCGATCGGGCGACGGAAATCGCCGTAGTCCTGTTGCGCGATGGGCAGATCATCGACCGCTATCAATCGCTGATGAATGCCGGAAGGCGCATCCCCTCCGACATTGTGGCGTTGACCGGCATTACGAACGACATGATCGCCGCGGCGCCAGCGGCTTCAACCGTCATGCGGGAGGCCGCTGCGTTTGTCGGGCGCCACCCTGTGGTCGCGCATAACGCCAGTTTCGATCGACGCTTCTGGCAATCCGAACTGGAACGGATCGCTTTGCCGGCGCCACAGCGATTTGCCTGCACCCTGCTGGTCGCGCGACGCATCTACCCCGACGTGCAAAGCCACCGCCTTTCCAGCCTGGTGGACATGCTGCGATTGCCCAAACCTGGACGTGCCCACCGGGCAATGGTCGATGCCGAGATGGCGGGCCACCTGTGGCATCGATTACAGGCCGACATCACTGAACGATACGGGCTGGGCCTCGTGGATCACGCTCTCATGACCCGAGTGCAGACAACCACCAAAGCCAAGGTCCCGGCGTTCTTGCGTTCGCTGAGTTCCGGTCAATGACCTTTATCGGCGATACGGTCCATCGCCGCATAGAAAACGCCCGAGAACAGGAAGGTGACGTGAATGCCCACCATCCAGGCGAGGTGGCGATCCGCAAGGTTGTCGACATTCATGAATGCCTTCAACAATTCAATACCCGAGATGGCAACGATTGAGCCGATGAGCTTGAGCTTGAGATCGGAAAAACCAATGTGCCCCATCCACTCAGGACGATCCTGGTGGGAGTGCAACTCGTCCATCTTCGATACAAAGTTTTCGTAGCCGCTGAACATGATGATGATCAGCAGGTTCATGATCAGGGCAATGTCGACCAGCGACAACACGCCAATGATCAGCTCGCCTCCGCTGGCGCTCATGATGTCAGCGAAAAGAACCCATATTTCCTTGACGAACTTCACCAGCAACACGACCAGCGCGAGCGCGAGCCCAAGATAGACCGGCCCCATCAGCCAGCGGCTGGAGAAAAGGGTAAGTTCGAATGCTTTTTCCAGGCGTCTCATCGGATCAATATCGATAGCAAACAGGGGCGGTTATTGTACATTGGCATCCACAAACGGCTCAGGCAGACGAAAGGCCGAGAAAAAACAGCGCAGCGCCTCAACGCTGCCATTGCAGCGCAGCGCGCCCTCGTGCGCCAGCGCCTCGGGATCGGCGCCGCCGTACGCCAGCCGCAGCAAAGCCGGCGTGCCGGCCTCCACGCTGGCATCCACAGGGCCGTCGGCCAGGCCCCGCACGGCCGTCAGGCCATGGCGGTCGATGCCTGCCCAATAGGGTTCGCCGTCGATGAGCAACTGGATGCGCACACCAGCGCCCTGCGTCTTCGGTGCGTGAAACATGGCCTTGAGCGAAAGCATCAGTGAATCGGGGCTGATCGGCCTGCCTCGCGCAAAGGCAGGTGAACGCACACCCCATTGCGCGAGGTTCAGGATGATCGGCTCCAGCTCCTGCCCCCAGGCCGTGAGCGCATAGATCCACACCCCTGACGGCGGCCCGAGCCTGCGCCGCTCGAGCACGCCCGCGGCTTCCAGTTCGCCCAGGCGCTGCGTCAGCACATTGGGACTGATCGAGCCCAGCCCGGCGCGCAGATCGCTGAAACGCCTCGGGCCCAGCAACAATTCCCGCACGATCAGCAACGCCCACCGCTCCCCCACAATGTCGAGGGCATGCGCCGCGGCGCAAAAATCATCGTAGCTGCGTTTTGTGGCCATCGTTTTCACTGTTATGTAACTCGATATTATGTTACTACTTTTTTAGGACTAATTAGTTGTTTATCAGGACTATCGGCGATACAGTGGCTTTACCGTCATCGAACGGCGCAAGCGCGACGCACGGCGCCGACGAGAACGGCATGCGCTACAGCCCGTCGGCCTCAAGAACGGGCGCGCTTACCCCTATTCAGGAGACAGAACTATGGATACCGCATCAATCGACACCGCAAAAGCGGAAATCGAAGCGCGCATCAAGAGCTGGTGCGACGCCGTGCACAAACGGGATCTCGACCGCGTGATGTCGCACTATGCGCCCGACGTGGTCGCGTTCGACGCGATCCAGGCCTTGCAGTTCAAGGGCCGGCAGGCCTATCAGGAACACTGGAAGATGTGTCTGGACATGTGCGCAGGCGCTCTAACGATGACAACGCGAGAGCTGGATATCCAAGTGGAAGGCAGCCTGGCAGTGGCGCACGCCATCATCCGCTGCGCCATGGATCAGGAAGATGGCAGCCCCGGCGAAGGTGGATACTCCCGCATGACCACCACTTACCGCCGCAAGTCAGGGATCTGGCTGATCGTGCACGAGCACTTCTCTGCACCTATCGACATGGCCACTGGCCGGGCCATGTGGGAGCTGGCGCCCGAAGAAGCCGGGGGCAGGCAGACCGTGCGTCCGATTCCGCTGGGCATGAACACCATCACGCCGCACCTGGTGATCGACGGGGCGGCACAGGCCATCGAACTGTACAAAAAGGCGTTTGGCGCAGAAGAAGGCGGCCGGCTGGCCATGCCCGATGGCAAGATCATGCATGCGGCACTGCGCGTCGCCGGATCGCCGGTTTTCCTGACGGATGAAATGCCGCAGTGCAATGGCTCGAGAGCCCCCACCTCGCTGGGTGGCACATCGGTGACACTGCATCTTTATGTCACGGACGTGGACGCGGCCATCGAGAAGGCTCACACCGCCGGCTGCACCGTGATCATGCCGGCCGCGGACATGTTCTGGGGCGACCGCTATGGCGTGGTCCAGGACCCCTACGGCCATCGCTGGTCGATCGCGTCGCACATACGCGACCTGAGCACCGAAGAGATTGCCAAAGGTGCACAGCAGATGATGGCCCAGGCTGCAAGCAGGTAGCCTTCACTGTTCGCGCCGATGGGCCGCCAAGACGGGACGAAGACCGGCTCATTCAAGCTCTTGGGGCTGGCGACCAGGGCGAGCGTTCCTTGCCGGGGTCGCTTTACTCGAAATCGCCGCTGCCAAGCTCGATGACGCCGTCCACCAGGGGGTTGTTGCGAGCCTCATGCGCAGCGGCGATGATTCGTTCGCGGCCCCGCTCGAACGCTTCGATCAGTTCGGTGCCGCTGCTGTCGCGGGCGCCAAAAGCCTGAATCAGCGCCTCGGCGGAAATCTCGTAGGTGCGCCTTTCTTCGCCTGCACCCCAATCAAAACGCACCAGACCGCCCTCGAATTTGGCGTCGGCTTTCTTGGCAAATTCACCCATTGCATTCTCCTGCCATCCTGTTTCGCGCGGATCATCGCGTGTAACGGAAATTATGAGCCGGCCACCGGCAAATTCAAGGGCCTGACCGCGCGTGATGGAGAGCACCGAGGCAGCATAAAGGCCGCTACTTGCGCACAGGATTTGGATTGCCTGCGGAAGGCGCAGGATTCGACCCGGCAGGCTTCATTGTTTCAGGCACGGGAACGATCCCCCGCTTAGCATTCTCCCGCTTGATGCGTTCTTTCAGTTCCAGCCGTCGGGCGTTATTCTGGGCATCATCTTCCTTGAGTTTTCGCGACGCTTCTTCCCGCTGAGCATCGGACATGTTTCCCTTGCCCCGCAGGGCGGGACCGGGCGAAACCTGAGCCGCCGCGGGTACACAAGCCATCACAACGCTGCACAACAGAATATGATGAATGATTTTTCGCGCTGTGCAGACAGCCGGTTGAGTATCTTGACGTTCAATCATGATGCTCTCCTCTTGAGGTACCAAGCCTAGCAGATCCCGTCAACGGAGCAGCCCCCCATCCGGCCTATATGCCATGGCAGAACTCCGGGATATTCTGGAACACCACCTTCCCCACGCCCCCGGTCCGCCAACGGCAATTTGGCTGTATCAGCTTCAATGAGGCACGGCCATGAAAGCAATGCACCCTCCAACTGAAACCAGACATCCAAAGAAAAAAACGCACTGGAGTGCCTTGCTGTGCTCGGCGGTCATGCTCGGCTTGCCCGCATACGGCGCCGAGCCGGTGCGGGATTCTCCTCACGCCATATACCAGCCGCGGGCGCAAATGTATCTCATCGTGTCGTACTGGAAAACGAAGCATCCCGCTGTGCAGACCAGCGATACCTTTCGTTTGTCGTCGCACATTGTCGTGCCGGACGACAATGCGCCGGCCGGCGGTACCGCAACATTTGGCTGGTTCGATTCAGGCGAAGTCAGGCTGCTACATTATGTGGCGTATTTTCCCTCGATCCAGTTCGCACAGTCCGCGCGAACGGTAAAGCCCACGAAGCTGCCCATCGAGATCGGCGACTTGCCTCGTTATGCCATGATCTGCGCATGGCCGCTGGAAGACGGGAAGCCGCCCGGGGCTCCCATCAGGGCGTATGCGGAGCGGGAAGATGCAAACTACACCGTGAAAGAGACCAAGGGGCATGTGAACGTGACCGCTGCCTGGCGCAATGTGCGCGTGCAAAACGCAGAAGGCAAGTTTGCGGACAAGGACTATTGCAAAGGGATCGCCGAATCCAAAGTCTCGTCGGCAGCCTGGTGGTGGCCGGCACCTGACAAATAATGGCAAGGCAAATGCCGCTGATCATGGCGGCTTGCCTCTTCCGGAGGAAACCTCATGCGTGAAGAACAAATGACCCAACCGCCAGCCCCAGATCGTCGCACTGCGCCAGCACCCATTGCCAGCGCAAACATCTTCCTGCACTCATTGACCTTTGCGTTGGCAACCGTCATTTTTTCAAGCTTCGGATCACCGGCCAGGGCCGATGAACCCTGCAAAACCATTCAATTCGAAGCAGGTGCATCATCGACCAAAATCTCCGGTTCAGTGGATCCCGACGCAACGGTATGTTTTCGCTTTTCGACCGGCAAAGGACAATCCGTTCGCATTGCCATCCAGTCCAAAGACCGGAACACCATTTTTTCGGTGCCTGATTTGGTCGATGCCCGTGACACGTATGAATTCAAAAGCCAGAAAAAGACGTATGAAATCATCGTGGGCCAACTGATGAAGTCCGCGACCGCGGACTCCTTCCAGCTGACGCTGTCAATAAAGTGATTGAACCATCGGGTCAGGTAATGCTTTCCACGATACCATCCGTCAGCCACTCTGTGGCCAAGGTACGCATCATCAACGACTGATTGACTAATAGCCTCCTCAGCCTCGCAGCCTTGTCCGAGCTACGCCAACCGCCCGAGAAACGCAATGATTCCGGGGGCCACTCGATCCGGCATTTCCACATGGGGATAGTGCCCGGCCCCGTCCACCATGAGCACGCTTGCCCGCAGTTTGGACGCCAGGAGTCGGGCCTCTTTCTCCGGATCGGGAAAATCGGCATCCTTGCTGCCCATCACAATGAGACTCGGCATGTGGATTTTCTCCATAATGGCTTCCGTGCCCTCCTTTGAAAGCCCGATCATCCTCCGCAATGCGCTCATCCGGCCAGGCTCACTCAAGTTCCGACGCAATTGTTCGCGGTAGTGCCTGTGATCCGCAGGCTTTTGCGTCGGAAACAGGCTGTCCCAGTATTTCAGCCAGAACCCGTTGCGCCACGGGCCCATGAAGCCGATCTTCACCATTGCGGCAATCCATGGCGACATGGGAAGGTCCCGCACAATGGGCCCGATCAGAACCGCTCCTCGAATGCATCGAGGCGCCATATAGGCCGCCCATGCCGCCGCTCCGGCCGCAAATGAATTGCCGATGACGATCGCCGAGCTCGCCTGCAGCGTATTCACCAATGCCAGTACATCCCGTCCGGCGGCTTGCGCGGAATAGTCCTGCCAATGGACGGACGACGCCCCCTGCCCTCGCACGTCCATCGTCACGACTCTGTAACCCTCTTCTTTGAGGCGAGGGGCCAGGTATCGATATTGTTGCCTCAGATCACCCATGCCTGGCACGGCGATCACCAATCGGCCATTTCCGCCCGTATCGTCATACGCAATTCTGCCGCCCTCGGTACCCAGAAACCGTGCGCCGACATTCATCATGGAGCCGGCGCCCTCACGAGACGCGCGGATGGGGGAAGCGCATGGAGCGGTCCGCATGACTGACTTGAACAAAGTTTTCATTACATCCTCTTCTGCAAAGTGACATGCGAGCAATGTATGCTGATTCTGAATAAACGAAAATTGCACAAATACACCTATCAGCTATACATTTATGCATGACCATGAACGAGCCAGACTGGGACCTTTACCGATCTTTTCTCCATGTGTTCAGGGAGGGCAGCCTCTCGGGCGCGGCGCGCGTGCTCGGCACCAGCCAGCCCACGGTAGGCAGGCATATCGATACGCTGGAGGCCAGCCTCGACAAGAAACTGTTCATCCGCACCCTGGAAGGCCTGATTCCCACCGAAGCGGCCAGACAGCTTGCCGTCTCCGTCGAAGCCATGGCGTCGCTCTCCAAGGCCGCCTTGCGCACACTCTCCGCGACAGCCTCCGAAGAGACAGGCACCGTACGCATCACCGCAAGCGAAATCATCGGCGTTGAGGTGCTGCCGCCCATTCTTTGCGCGCTCCAGACCGATCACCCCTCGATTGCGATAGAGCTCGCGCTGTCCAACCGCAATGAAGATCTGCTGCATGGCGCCGCCGACATCGCAGTAAGGATGGAGCGCCCCCGACAGTCTTCACTCGTGGCCAAAAAGCTCGGGGCCGTGAGGCTCGGCCTATTTGCGCATCGCGATTACTTGAAACGACACGGCACGCCAAAAACGGTCGCTGATCTTTCGGATCATGCCCTGATCGGCTTTGACCGCAATCGCGAGTTTCTGCAGGTGCTGCACGACTGGGGGCTCAATCTGGCAATCGAAGACTTCTCGTTCCGTACGGACAGCGACCATGCCCAAGCCGCAGCGCTGCGGGCCGGCCTGGGCATCGGCGTGAGCCAGCTTGGAATCGCCAAACGCCATCCTCAGCTCCGGCAGGTTCTGGGGGAGTCGCTGGTGTTTTCATTGGAAATGTGGCTCGCGGTCCACCGCGACCTGCGCTCAAACAAGAGGATAAAAATCGTGTACGACCGCCTGGCAAGAGAACTGAGGGCCTATGCCGATGCGTGACGGTCCCGACCATCCCAATGCCGTCATGTTGAAAGTCGGCGACCTGGCAAAAAAAACCGGGCTGACGATACGGACATTGCACCACTACCACGACATCGGGCTTCTGGTGCCCTCCGGACGATCCGAAGCCGGCTACCGGCTCTACCGGGAGCGCGACGTCGCCAGGCTGCATGCCATCCAGGCACTGCGCCAGTTCGGCCTGACATTGGCGGAAATCGGCGAACTGCTGGACACGGAGGGCATCTCACTGCAGTCCGTTGTGTCGCGGCAGATCCGCGCGCTCGACCAGGAAATCGCCAGAGCCCGGGAACTGAGGTCGCAGCTCGATATGCTGGAAGACATGCTGTCGACCGACCAGCAGCCCGCCATGAACGAATGGCTTGCGACGCTGAACCGGATGGCAACGTATCGGAATTACTTCTCGCATCATGAGTTGAAGCGAGTTTTTCGCAACTGGAAGAAAATCCGGGCCGACTGGCTGCCCCTGACAGAAGCCGTTCGACACGCAAAGGAGCGCTATCTCCCGCCCCAGGCGCCTGAGGTCCAGATCCTCGCACAACGCTGGATGGATTGTTCGATGCAATGGATGCACAACGATCTCGACATGGCCAGGCAATGGGGACGGATGGTAGAGAAAGAGCCCGCCGTTGTCGGGCAGCATGGTCTGGATTCCGGGTTGATCGAATACATCGGCCAGGCAATCCAGCTGCGAATGGAGGCCTTCCAGCGCCACTTGTCGAGCGAGGATATCCAGCGCTTGGATAAAAGCCTGCATCGGGAATGGGCCAGGCTCTCGGACCGGGCGGCCAGCTTGATGCAGGCGAATGCCCCACTTGACGGAGCACAGGCCAGAACTCTCGCCGCCGAGTGGAACGCGCTCATCGATCGGATGACGCGCAATGACCCGGCGCTTCGTGGCCGATTGCTGCACGCCTATCGCGTCGAGCCGCTCTTGCGGATCGGCCATGTGGTCACAGAGGAAATCCGCGATTTTGTCGACCGCATCCAGGCAGCAGCCGGCCAGGCATAAAGGCGGCCGATCGAATCGCGTAAATTTTTTGCTTGACCCTCACGTGCCCGTGAGGCTTTACCGTGGCGTTTTCTTACTTTTCACGGAGAAAACTCTATGGAATCCAGTCAGGCGGCCGACACCCTTCCCAAGGGACAGACAAGCCCATCCGCTGTTCGAGTGGCCATCGCACGGGCTGTGCATCAACTGCTTGACGAACCGGTCGTTTTCAACGACCCATGGGCGTTATCCATCCTGGGAAAGCCGCTGGAACAGGCCGTGCGGGATGACCCGTTCCAGTTCAACGACCCGGCCGCGCGAACCATGCGCGCCGCCGTCGTTGCGCGCAACCGGCTTGCCGAAGACACGCTGCAAAGCTCGGTCAGCCGGGGCATCAAACAGTATGTCGTCCTGGGCGCAGGCCTGGACACCTTCTCTTTGAGAAACCCTTACCAAGCCAATGGTTTGCTGGTCTTCGAAGTCGACCAGCCGACGATGCAAGAGCAAAAACTGAAGACGCTGCAAGACACCATGATCGCCGTTCCTGCCGCATCAAGATTCGTTTCCGTCGATTTCGAGTCTGATTCCCTGGAAGACAGGCTGCGGCAAGCCGGATTCAGCACGGACGAACCCACATGCTTTTCGTGGCTGGGAGTGACCGCATACCTGACGAATGCCGCCGTTCTCGAGACCCTGTCCTTCGTCGCGAGACTGCCGAAGGGCAGCAGCATCACGTTCGACTACAGGATTCCCGCCACGCTGCTCGGACCTGTCGAGAGAATGATGGAGGAGCTGGGCTCAGCCATGTTTGCCGCGATGAATGAGCCGTGGATCTCGTCGTTTGACCCGGCTGCATTACGAAAGCAGCTCATCGAAATGGGATTCGCCCATTTTGAGGCGTATGGCCCGGCGGAACTCAATGCCCGATATTTTCCGAAACGCAAGGATGGATTGCAAACGGGCGGCGGGGGATTCCGGCTTCTGTGCGCCCATGTCTGAGTTGAGCTAAGCCCCACCCAGGTAGGCACGGCGCACGCGCTCATCGTGAATGAGCGCTTCGGCCTCGCCGCCTGCCGTGATGCACCCGCCCTCGAGCACATGGCCGGTTGACGAGACCTTCAACGCGGCTCGGGCATTCTGCTCGACCAGCAGCACGGACATGCCGCTGTGGCACAACGCACCGATTTCATTCAGGATTTCCTGGACGATGAGCGGCGCGAGGCCCAGACTGGGCTCGTCGAGCATGAGCAAACGGGGCCGGCTCATCAGCGCGCGCCCCAAGGCCAGCATCTGGCGCTCGCCGCCCGACAGGGTATCGGCGCGCTGATGCCTGCGCTCGGCCAGGCGCGGGAACCGACGATAGGCCTCGTCGAGACGGCGCTTGAGCTCGGTGGAAGAAAGTTTCCGAACGTAACCGCCCAAGGTAAGATTGTCCAGCACAGACATGTCGCCAAACAGCTCGCGTTGCTCGGGCACCAGGCACAATCCCATTTCCAGACGGGTTTCGACATCGAGACGACCGACATCGACGCCGTCGAAGCGGACCTGGCCCCGCACGGGTGGCAACAGGCCCATCAAGGCGGCCAGCAAGGTGGTCTTGCCCGCGCCATTCGGGCCGATGATGGAGCTGATCTGTCCATGTCCCAGCGCAAACGTCACTCCCCGAACGGCCTCGACCTGGCCGTACGCAACGTGCAGGTCGTTGACTTCCAGCAGCGCCGTCATGCTTCGCTCCCCAGATAGGCGGCTTGGACCTGCGGGTCAGCCCTGACGTCATCAGGTGCTCCTTCGGCGATCTTGCTGCCGAAATTCATGACCACGAGGCGATCCACCAGGTTCATGACAAATTCCATGTCGTGCTCCACAATCAGCACTGTCACCCCCTCGCTACGCAATGTGTTCAGCAGGCGCGCCAATGCCTGCTTTTCCAGCAGACGCAAACCGGCGGCGGGCTCGTCCAGCATGAGGATGACTGGATCGGCGGCCAGTGCCCGGGCAATCTCCAACAGGCGCTGCGTGCCCAGCGGCAGGCTGCCCGCCCGCTCGTGGGCTTGCCCTGCCAGGCCGACGCGCTCGAGCTGCCGCATGGCTTCGGCCATGATGCACGCTTCTTCTTGGCGATCCAGTTGCAAGCCGCCGCGCCATAGGCCGCAGCGTCCGCGGGCATGCGCTCCCAGCGCCGCGTTCTCGAGCAGGGTCATGCCGGGACGCAGCTTGACATGCTGGAAAGTGCGCGCAACGCCCTGCAAGGCGACATCGCGCTGAGACAGCCCCGTGATCGGGTCACCCATGAACTGCACCGAACCGGCAGTGAGCGGCAACGTTCCGGTCAACAAGTTGAAAAGTGTCGATTTTCCGGCGCCGTTGGGACCGATGAGACCAACGATTTCGCCGGCATGGACGTCGAAGCTGACATCGTTGACCGCCACCAGTCCGCCAAACCGTTTGACGACATTGCGGACGCTCACTACGAGCTCGCCTCTGGCGGGAAGCGCGCGCCGGGGCAAGACTGACGCCGGGTCAAATGCTGTCTGCACTGGGCGGCCCGGCCGCACACGCGACAGCAGGCGCGCCAAGGGACGGCCAATACCGCCGGGCACCCGCTCGAGAATGAGCAGAAAGAGCAAGGCGAAAACCAGCGAATTCACCTGCGCGCCACGGCTGGTGAACAGGGGCAGAACATCCTGCAATACATTGTTCAGACCGATGTACAGCGTCGAGCCCAGCAGCGCGCTGAGCAATTGGGCCATGCCGCCAACCACCATCATGAAGACATAATCGATGCTGGCATGCAGAGAGAACGGCGCCGCACTGACAAAGCGATTGGCATGGGCATAGAGCCAGCCCGCCACCGCCGCATACGCCGACGCCATCACAAACAACATGAGGCGCACGCGGAACGCATCGGCACCGAAGCTCGCCATCAGCACCTTCCCGCCGCGCAATGCCCGGACGCTCCGGCCCACGCGGGAACGCAGCAGATTGGCGGCGAACCATCCCCCAGCCAGCACTGCCAGCCAGATCAGCACGAAAACGGAACGCGATTGGTCGAGCACCCAATCGCCTATCTGAATCGGGGGAATGCCGTCGATGCCGGAATGACTGCCCAGGGCCGGCGTGTTGGCGAAGACCAGCGGAACCGCAAGCCCCCAGGCAATGGTGCTGAGCGCCAGATAATGCCCGCCCAGCCGCATGGTGATACTGCCCAAGATCCACGCGCTGCCGCATGTGAACAACAAGGCCAGCAGCAACCCCAGCCAGGGTGATGCAGCCTGGGCAGTGCTCAGCCACGCGCTGGTATAGGCTGCGATACCCACAAAGGCCGCCTGCCCAAATGACAGCGCCCCGCCGATGCCCGAGACCAGAACCAGTCCGAGCACCACCAAGGTGGCGATGCCGATGTCATTGAGCAGCGCCACGTGAAAAGCGCCCAGCCATTGCGGCACAAGGGCAATGAGCACCAGACCGGCCAAAGGAAGGCCGACATTGCAGAAACGCGATCTCATGCGTCGCCCTCCTCTTCTTCTTCATGGTGCGGCGCCAGGCCAGAACGGATGACCAGAATGGGGATCAGCAAGCCGAAGACAATGGCATCCTTGAGGCCGCTGTTCCAGAACGACGCGAAGCTTTCGGAGACACCCACCAGCAAGGCGCCCAGCGCCGTCAGCGGATAGCTGCTCATGCCGCCGATAATGGCCGCAACAAACGCTTTCAGAGTCAGGATCAGTCCACTGTCGTAGTAGATGGTCGCCACCGGTGAAATCAGCACGCCCACAATGCCGGCCAACAGCGCCGCGATGAGATGGGCAATGGTCGCCGTAAAGGCGGGGCGAATCCCCACCAGCCGGGCGCCGGTCGGGTTGGAGGCCGTGGCGTGCAGCACCTTGCCGATGCGGGTACGCTGCAACACCACATAGAACACCAGCGCCAGTCCAAACGCCACCGCCATGGTCAGCAAGGTCTGGTAATTGATCGCCAGGCCGGACGACAGAGTCAGGGAACCCTCCAGCGCGGCACTGGTGCGCAACCCCTCGGGGCCGAACCACAGCAGGCCCAGGCCCGACAACACCTGATCGAGCACCAGCGCCACGATCAGCAAGGCCAGTACCGAGGAATGCGCAATGGGGCGCAGCGCCACGCGCTCGATGAGCGGACCCAGCGGCACCGCCAACAGAACGGCCGCCGCAACCTTGACCAGCTCGGCACTTTGGTACGACGCCCACGCCGCAAGCGCGCAAGGAAGCAGGGGCAGCACGCCCCACACGCCCAGGACGCGGGGCCACTGCCGCCACGAGTGCTGCCGGCGCATGCGCAGACACTCCATGAAAAGCGCCAGCAGGACGAACAAGCCGATGAGCGGTATGGCCGCCGGCAGCCGCCCGAGTTCCATGGCGCCCAGACTCAGCGCGGCAAAAACGGCGATACTGCCGAACGGCACGAAAATGACGCGGGTCACCGAAAATATCAAGACCAGCCCAAGACCGATGATGAGATACAGGGCGGATCCTGCCAGACCATCTGTCAGCAGAATAAAGGCGATAGTGGGATCCATTCCGGATTCTTCTGTGTTTCTGAATTAGCCAAGGCCGCCTGACCGAACCGGTCGGCAGCCTTGGAAGAAAACGACGTCAGTCGACGCGCATCACTTCTGCAGCATCCACTGCCCCTTTTGCAGCTTGACGATGACAACCGAATCCTTGCCAACGCCATACGCATCATCGGGCTTGAAGGTGATGACGCCCTCTGTCGCGGCAAGCTTCTGAGTCTTGTTGATCGCATCGCGCAAGGCGGTGCGATAGGCCGGGGTTCCGGGTTCGATGTTTGACGGCACCTGCTTGGCCGCATTGGCCACGACCAGCCACGCATCGAATGCATAGGCCGAGAACACGTCGTAGGGCTCTTCGCCATTGGCCGCCTTGTATGCCTTGCGGTACTGCTCGACAATGGCCTTGCTGGCGTTGCTGTCGGCCAGTTGGTCACCGACCAGCGCCGGCCCGGTCGGCACAATCAGCCCTTCTCCCGCCTTGCCGACAAGATGCACGAACTCGGGGCTCAGGATCGCATGCGTGCCATAGAGCGCCCCTTTGTAGCCTCGCTCGTGCAGGCCGATATACGGCAGTGCGCCAGGCGTTCCGGCGCCGCCGCCCAGCACCGCATCAGGCTTGGCCGCCATGACCTTGAGCACCTGCGCCGCCACCGAGTTGTCGGCCCGGGCATAGCGTTCGTTGGCCACGACCTTGATGCCCGCATCCGCCGCGTGCTTTTGCAAGGCTGCATAGGCCGCATCGCCCCACGCATCGGAAAAACCGATATACCCAACCGTCTTGACGCCGTTGCGTTTCATTTCATCGACCACGGCCGAAACCATGACGTCACCCGACTGCGTCGTTGTCTTGGCCCATTCGGCCGCTTCGCCCGACAGGTTGATCGGTGTGAACGATACCAGCGGGGTCTTGTCTTCGCGAGCGACCGTGGCAATGGCCAGCGCCCCCGGCACGCCGCCCGTGCCGATCAGGACATCGACGTTATCCTGGCTGATCAGCTTGCGGGCATTGCGAGTGGAAAGCGAAGGATTGGACGCATCGTCCAGTTGCATCATGCTGAGCTTGTGGCCGTTGACCGAATCCTGGTATTGCATGCCGGCCTTGATGCCCTTGACCGTGCTCATGCCCTGTGCGGCGATGGGGCCCGAGAGGGGCAGGATCACCCCCACTTTAATGTCGGCGGCCTGTGCCGCGGCTCCTGCGCCGATCACGCCGACGGCCAGGGCGCTGCGAACAAATCGCAATACGCACCGGCGGTTGATCTGTTCAAACATGGGTCGTCTCCTCTGTTATTGAAATGAAATGACTGCATTCACCAAACTGGCAGCGTATACGGCACAAGCCTGCCTTTTCCTTCAAATCAGACCGGACGCATCAAGAGTTCGCGCAACCAGTCCTGACATTGGTCTGCCGCCTCGACAGGCCACTCAACAGCGACAATACGATCAGACTGCCGGATCTCGACCCGGATCACCCCGGAGGCTGGACAGGGCCGGCCCATGCCCAGAATGCGGGCAACCCAGCCCGATGGCTTACGGACAGCCTCGACAGGCGGCGCGGCCCGCGCAGCCGGCCTGGGATTCGCGCCGGTCCCGTCGACGGTGTAGCCACCGGCAGCCTCACCCTCGGTGTTCGAAGTCTCCGCAACAGCCGGTTCCGCCTCCGCACCGGATGCCCGCCCGTCGATGCGTTCGGCCAGATTTCTGCTGAACTCATCCCACATGCGGTCTGCCTTGGTCTTCATGACCGACAGACCAAAGGTTCCCAGCCGGCCCAGCAGATCGAGCCTGACCTTGAGACCCAGCTCTGTGCCGCCTTCGGGCGTTGAAATCAGGGATACTTCGCTGGTCTGCCGCAAGGAGCTGGCCACCGATGCATCCTCTCCGGTCCCTTCGACCCGCAGGTACTCGGGCTCGCGCTGCTCGACCACCTGCGTATGCAGCTTGAACTTGGCGCTGATGAAAGAAATCTTGACCTTCATCAGCGCCACGTACTCGGTCGGGCTGATGACCTCGATCGACTGCATGCCGGGTACCGCTCCCGTCATGACCTGCGGGTCCATCAGCAAGGCCCACACACGCTCACGCGGCGCGGCGACAATCAGCTTCTTTTCAATTTCCATGATTCATTGCGTCCGCGGCATGCAGTATGGATTCGACGATTTGCGTGTAGCCTGTACAGCGACAAAGATTACCGGACAGGCCGCGCCTGACCTCTTCGACCGTAGGCCTGGGATTGTTCGCAAGCAGATCACACGACGCCATGATCATGCCCGGCGTGCAGTACCCACACTGCAACCCTCCGCAGTCCATGAAGCTTTGCTGCAGGGGATGCAATTGCTCGCCCTTGGCCAACCCTTCGATGGTGGTGATGGCCCGGCCATTGACCTGCACCGCCAGCAGCAGGCAGGATTTCACGGCCTCGCCATCGAGCAGGACAGTACAGGCGCCGCAGGTCGCCGTTTCACATCCGCGTTTGGTGCCGGTCAGATGCAAGTCATCGCGCAAAAAGTCGGACAGCAGCCGGCCGGCGGGCACCTCTACGCTGCGCGCCTCGCCATTGACCGTGCACTCGATGCGATGCGTACTCATGGCGCTCTCCCCTCATCAATGGACAATTCAAACAACTCACAAATCGTTCGGCGTACCACGACCCTCACCATGTCGCGGCGGAACTCGGCGCTGCCGCGAGAGTCGGATAACGGCTCGATATCCTGCGCCACCAGGTCGGCCGCCTGCGCCGCCAGAGCGGCATCGACGCGACGGCCTTGCAGCATGGCCTCGGCATTCTTCATGCGGCAAGGAATCGGCGTCGAAGCCCCGACGGCGATGCGCACATCGTGGCATCCCCCACCGTCCAGGCCGGCGACAAGAGCCACGCTGACCAGCGGCCGATGCTCGGCTGCCGTACGAAGAAAGCGGCTGTAGATGCCCTTCACGCCGGGCGGCAATGGTGGGATCCGGACCTCAACCAGGATTTCATCGGGCTCGAGGGCGGTTTCAAAATAATCGACAATGAATTCGTCCAGCGGCATGCAGCGTTCGCCACGCGTGCTGCCCAGGACTACGGCGGCATCGAGCGCCAGCAGACAACTGGGAGGGTCCGTCGAAGGATCGCCGTAACACAGGTTGCCGCCAAGCGTACCCTGATTGCGGACCTGCGGATTGGCGACCCGTTCGGCCATGGAGGCCAGCATCGGGTAATGCCGCTGCACAACCGGCGACGCCGCCAGATCGGCATGGCGTGTCAGCGCGCCGATCCGCAATCCCTGCTGCGGATCGAATTCGATGCCTTGCAGACGGTCGATACGGGCCATCGATATGACGTGACTCGGCTGAACCATGCGCTGCCGCATCGTCAGCATCAGTGCCGTACCGCCCGCCATGACGCGGACCTCGTCATCTTCCAGCGCCGCCAGCAGGCGGCTTGCCTCTGCCACGGAAGTGGGTTCCAGATACTCAAAATCACGCATGTCAGACGTCTCCTTGTCCGGCGGACCGGGCCCGCAACGCAGCCAATACTTTTTCCGGCGTGATGGGCAGATCACGAATACGGATACCCACCGCGTCATAGACCGCATTGGCAATGGCTGGCGCGGCCATGAGGATGGCGGTCTCGCTGGACGCCTTGGCTCCATAAGGACCAACCGGGTCCATCGACTCGACAAAATCGCCACGCAGCATCGGCACCGACTCGGCTGTCGCCATGGTGTAGTCGGCAAAATTGCCATTCACGATTCGGCCCTCCTCGAGCTGCAAGTCTTCATACAAGGCCCATCCGATCGCTTGCACGCAGCCGCCATTGCTCTGGCCATGCACGGCGTTGAGATTCAAGGCCCGTCCGAGATCGTCGGAAAGATAGCTGTCAAGCACGGCGACCTGGCCGGTTTCGGTATCCACCTCGACCTCGACGGCGTGGGCCGCGAAAGAATGCGTGGGCGCGCAGTTTCCGTAGAGATCGGCATCCGGCTCGACGGTGGGGGGGTCCCAGGTCTCGATGACCTGCAAAGGCTCACCGCCATGGCGCCAGACATGCTCACGCGCGAGATCGGCCAATGTGAAGCGCCTGCCGTCGCCGCGATGGCGAACGACACCGCCTTCGGCCAGCTCCAGGTCATCGGGCGAGGCATTAAGCAAGGTGGCCGCCAAGGAAAACAGCTTGGCGTGTGCGGCGCGGCTGGCACAAATGGCGGCATTGCCGGCAGACATGGTGACCCGCGAAGCAAACGAACCCAGCGCGTAGGGGGCGCTGTCGGTGTCGGGCGGCAACAGCCTGACCTGGGACATAGGGACCTTGAACTCGTTGGCAATGATCTGGGTGATCATCGTCATGGCGCCCTGGCCCATGTCGCACTCGCCGCTATAGGCGGTGATGCCACCATCTTCGTTGAGTTTGAGCATGACGGTAGAGCCGTCCCAGTTGCCCATGGTGCGATTCCCGCAGACATGCATGGCGGCAGCCAGGCCCACTCCCCTGCGTTTCACACCGCCCGACCGGGGCGCGGCCCGCTTCCGCGTCCAATCGATGGCCTCGGTGGCATGCGCGATGCATTCTTTGAACCCGGTGCTGCGTATTTGCCATCCATGCACCGAGGTTTCCCCCGCCCCAATGGCATTGCGCTCATGGATGACGGCCGGATCGAGCCCCAATTCGCGCGCCATGGCGTCGACGTGGCTGTTCAGGGCGAACAGCATCTGCGAACCGCCAAAGCCCCGGAATGCCCCGTGGGGCGGCGTATGGGTATAAGCCAGCACCGCGTGACAGCGCACGTTCATGTTGCGGTACATATTGTCGCTGCGCATGGCGCTGACGTGCATCACTTCACCCGCCAGCCCCGAGTAGGCCCCGCAATCAGCAACGATCTGGACGTCTTTCGCCACGATGATGCCGTCGCGGGTCATGCCCAACTTGAGCGTGATGCACTCTGGCACGCTGGTGCAGCACGCCAGAAAATCCTCCAGGCGATTGTTCAGCAGACGCACCGGACGCCCCGTACGCATGGCCAGCAGCCCGGCTGCCAACTGGTTGTCGTCTTCGACGATTTTTCCGCCGAAACCGCCACCCGTGGTCTGCTGAATGACGCGCACCATCGAAATGGGCAGCTCGAGGGCTTTGGCGATACGCGACCGGGCCAGGAATACCGTCTGTGTCGAGGTCCAGACATGCAATCGTCCATCGCTCTCGACCGAGGCCACCGACACCATGGGCTCCAGATAGCCCGGATACTGGCGCGATGTGTTGTACGTTGCCTCATATACCAGGTCCGCCGACGCAAAGGCCGCATCGACATCCCCCCTGTTGAAGCGGATTTCGTGGGCGATGTTGTCGCGGCGGCCTGGATGAATGACGGGCGCTCCCTCGGCCAGCGATTCTGCGGTCGCCAATATGGGGGGAAGCGGCTCGTACTCGACCCGGATCAGGTCAAGCGCATCGCGGGCAATGGCTTCCGACACCGCCGCGACCGCCGCGACTTCCTCGCCCGCGAAACGAACCACCTCCTTGGCCAGGATATAGCGCTCTTTCAGATGCCCCCCGCCCCAGGGAGTGGCCGGCGCATCGCTACCCGTGAGCACCGCTTTGACTCCGGGCAAAGCCCGGGCCGCCGAGGTATCGATGCTCAGGATGCGGGCATGCGCATAGGGGCTGCGCAGGATGGCGCCATGCAGCATGCCCGGCAGCTTGATGTCGCCGGCGTACTGCGCCTTTCCCAACACCTTGGCGCGATGGTTGACTTGGGGGATTTCCTTGCCCAGCGTCGAGTACGTCGGCGCTGCGGTTTCCGGTTCCGTGTCTTTGGTTGAATTGGCCATGATGCATTCCCGGTTTCTGTCATGGAAGCATTCTGGAATCATCAAATTGATAAATCAATTAAAAACACCCCTTATTGACTTGTCAATTTGATCGGCGTATACAGAACGCTTTGACCCACTCTGGCGAACGACCTTCACCGAAGGCCCGCCTCAATCGACTGTTGACTGTGACGCGCCACACCCCTGCCCCCTGCCCCTGGGAACACATCGAACCCGACGGATCCAACCTGAGCGTCGAGGACTTCCTGTCTGTGCCCATCGTCCGAATTGCCGCTCATCTGAAACGCTTTCCCAGTGCCTACGCCGGCCTTGTCGGCCTGACATTGCCGCAATGGCGATTGCTGTCGACGGTGGCCCATCACAGATCCATCCCCCTGAAGCAACTGGCCGAAATCTCGGCCAGCGACAAAGCGCTGGTGAGCCGGACCGTAAAGGAAATGTCGGGCATGGGACTGGTGTCCACCGCATCGATGAACAGCGGCGACCGATCGTTGGTGTGCCGCATCACCCCTAAAGGCGCCAAACTGGTGGACAAGGTCATCCCGCTGGCGCGCGAGCGTCATGCCCGGCTGCTCCTGGCACTGAGCAAAGAAGAACGGGTCAGGCTGTACGACATTCTGCAGAAACTGCAAGCCATCTGCGCCGATATCGACTGACGTTCGCTATTATTGGCGTTGAACCCAGCCCCCTGCTCCGCAGGCCTTCGCCGCGACCGAGGGCGGGTGGAGAGGATCACACCATGAGCAAGGGCTGGACCGACTGGATGCCGGGGCTGAATGACCTGCTGCACTATGAAAAATCCTGGCTCAAGCATGACCTGGTCGCCGGCGCAGCGCTTGCAACTGTGCTGGTCCCCATCGGGATCGCGTATGCCGTCGCAGCCGGCCTGCCCGCCATCCACGGCCTCTACGCCACCATCATCCCCCTGCTGGTGTATGCGCTGTTCGGGTCAAGCCGCATCCTGGTCGTCGCCCCCGATTCCGCCCTGGCCGCCATCATTCTGGCCGTTGTCCTCCCTCTGTCGGGCAACGATCCCGCGCGGGCCGTCGCGCTGGCAAGCGCCATGGCGATCGTGGCGGGCCTCGCATGCGTGCTGGCCGGCATTGCTCGGCTGGGGTTTCTTACCGAGCTTTTGTCCACACCCATCCGCTACGGCTACATGAACGGCATCGCACTGATCGTGCTGATCAGCCAATTGCCGACCTTGTTGGGGTTCTCGGTCGATGAGCCCCATATCTTGCCGCGGCTATGGCTGTCTGTGACCGGGATCTGGGACAGCAAGGCCAATCCCACCGCCCTTGCGCTGGGTCTGGCCTGCCTGGCCGTGATGCTGGGACTGCGCAAACACAGACATCTGCCGGGAACACTGGTGGCTGTGGCAGGCGCCACCGTTCTAGTCGCCCTTTTTGGGCTGGAAACTCATGGGATTTCTGTTCTTGGCACACTGCCCCGTGGATTTCCCATGCCCGCGATTCCGGCAATCGCCCTCTCCGACCTGCTGCCGGTATTGCTGGGCGGCGTCGCCGCAGCGGTGCTCTCGTTGGCGGAGACCAGCATCCTCGCGCGCAGCTATGCCGCAAAAAGAGGCGATCATGCGGAGCCCAATCAGGAAGCCGTCGGCCTGGGCGCCGCCAACTTTGCGGCGGGTCTGTTTCAAGGCTTTCCCGTCAGCAGCAGTGCGTCCCGCACCCCGGTCGCCGAAGCGGCAGGCGCCAAGACCCAGCTGACGTCGATCATCGGCGCGCTGGTCGTATCGATTCTGCTGATATTCGCACCAGACTTGCTCAAGGACCTCCCCGCCAGTGCCCTGGCCGCCGTCGTCATTTTTTCCGCAGCGGGCTTATTCGAAATCACCGATCTGAAACGCATTTACCGCATTCAGCGATGGGAATTCTGGCTGTCCATCGGCTGCACCGCCGGAGTCGTCATCCTGGGTCCCGTACCGGGCATAGGCCTTGCTATCGTCGTTGCCGTCCTGGAATTCCTGTGGGACGGCTGGCGCCCGCACTATGCGATCCTGGGCCGGGTGGACCGACTGAAAGGCTATCACGACATCACTCGCTACCCCACGGCCAGACAGGTTCCCGGTCTGCTTCTGTTGCGCTGGGATGCCCCGCTGTTCTTCGCAAATGCGGAATGGTTTCACAGGTCGGTCAAGGCTGCCATCGCCGGGGCGCCCACCCCCGTCAAGTGGCTGGTCGTCGCCGCCGAGCCTGTCACCAGTGTCGACGTGACATCGGCGGACATGCTTTCAGAACTCTATGACGAGCTTTACGCCGACGGCATCGAACTGGCGCTGGCGGAAATGAAGGACCCCGTCAAGGACAAGCTGAAGCGATTCGGCCTGTTCGACAAGATAGGGGAATCGCGATTTTTCCCGACCGTAGGCCAGGCTGTGAGCCACTACGTCGATGTCCATGACGTGGAGTGGGTCGACTGGGAGGATGCGAATCCCGCATGAGCCCAGGTGGCTTGCCGCCGGTATCGACTACAGCCTGCGCACCGACCGCAACGGGGCAAGCGCTTCGTCGGGCCCGTACCCGCTTTCTACCGCCTGGCCAGCCGCTCGCCCAGCGTTCTCAACAGATCCGCCCCCTTGCCTGTCCAGGCGCTTCCGTGCATACAGGCCAGCGTGCTGGGATTCTCATGGGCCAATTTTTCGATCAAAGCCGGGGCTTGGGTCGAGTGCGAAAAATAATCCAGGGACAGGCGAAAAGCCTCGCTGGGTTCCAGGATGTCGCCCTCGGTCAAGGCCGTCGACCCATTGCCGCCCTGCGTGAAAAGATCGCCGCAGAACAAGGTTCCGGTATTCGATTCCATCAAGTAGCCCGTTTCCCATCCGTGCGGCAGGTGCGGCGCATCGAGCCATTTCACGGTATGCCGCCCCAATGCGATCGTCGCCCCGTCGGCCATGGGCTCGGCGGGGCGATCAGCGACATCGTTCACCGATACCATGGCTGCCACCTGGCTGCAGAGAGGCGCCGAATTCGGTGCAGCCTCCAGCCACTCGTTCAACGAACCGCACTCGTCTGCTTCGTAATGCGAAAACGCAATGAATCTCAGGCGTGACGCAGGCACGACCTGTTCGACAGCCTCGAGGACGAGCGGAAACAGCTTTCGCGGCCCCGTATGGAACAAGAGCGGCTGGTCGTCGAGAATCAGGTATTGATTGAACGAAAATCCGCCCGGGATGGCGTCGATGGGCGTACTGATACGGTAGATCTGGTCGGCGATCTCGTACAGATTGGTGCCCGAGGCCACATTGGTGGTTGTCATCATGCTCTCCTTCTTTTCAAGATCAGCGCCGCCCGAATGCGGCCCAGGCAGCGCATGACGCGTGGGCGTTCCCGAAAAAAACGACACTCCGCCGGACGGAATGCCCGGTGCCGGGAGCCCCCTGACCGTCAATTCTCGCGCGGCATGACCGACAGGACGCGCGCGATGAACGCGTGGAATTCGGCCATGTAATTGCGCAGGAATGCTTCTGTAGATTCGACCGTGACCTCGCCCTCGTCGGTGATCAGGCCGGGTTTGAACTGGATGTAGGCCTCGGGCGCGTTCATCTGGGGCGAATTGCAGAAACTGAGCACGCTTCGCAGGCTTTGCTGCGCAACTGCCGTGCCGATGGCGCCCGAGGATGCGCCGATCACGGCCGACGGCTTTTTGGTGAATGCGTTGGTACCATACGGGCGGCTCGCCCAATCGATGGCATTCTTGAGGCCGCCCGGGATCGAACGGTTGTATTCGGGAGTCACGAAAAGGATGGCGTCGGAAGCCTGGATTTCCGCCTTGAACCTGCGTGCAACTTCGGGGTAGTCATTATCGTAGTCGTAACTGTACAGAGGCAGGTCGCGAAACGATATCTCAGAGAACTGCAAACTTTGCGGAGCAAGGCGGATCAGCGCCTTTGCGAGCTTGCGATTGATCGATTGGGTCGCGAGGCTGCCAATCATGTAACCGACCTTGTAGGTTGTCATCGCATTTCTCCATGGTTAGAGTCAATCTACGATAAGCCTGCGCCCGGCACGCGTCAATAATCAGCGACAACGCTGACGCGACCCGATAAAATGAAGCATTCACCCCCGTACGAGTTTCCCTGAAACAATTCCGGAGTCATTGACATGAACGCAATCCCGGCATCAGCGGTAAACGACGGCACTGTCCCTTTCCAGGGCAATGACCGCCTCCTTTTCGGCATCATCATGGGTGTTATCGCGTTCTGGCTGTTCGCCCAGACCACGCTCAACATTGCCCCGGACATGCAGCGCGATCTGGGCATGGATTCCAACACCATGAACATCGCGGTGGCCATCACCTCCTTGTTCTCCGGCATTTTCATCGTCGTGATGGGCGGCCTGGCCGATCGTATCGGCCGCCTGCGAATCACGCGCCTCGGTTTCTATTTCAGCATCCTGGGCTCCCTGCTCGTGGCGATCACGCCGCCGGGCGACCTGGCGACGCCCGTCATGCTGGCCGGGCGCGCCCTGCAAGGCCTCTCGGCCGCCTGCATCATGCCGGCCAGCCTGGCACTTGTGAAATCCTACTGGGACGGAGCCGGCCGCCAACGCGCCGTCAGCATGTGGTCGATCGGCTCCTGGGGCGGATCCGGCTTGTGCTCGCTCATGGGCGGCCTCATGGCAGAGAACCTCGGCTGGCGCTCGATCTTCTGGCTGGCCATTGCCGTCAGCGTGCTGGGGCTCTGGCTGATGCGCGGCACCCCTGAAAACAAAGCGGAATCCAAGGGCGAATACACCTTCGACCTGCCCGGCGTGCTTACTTTCATGATCACCATGATCGCCCTGCAGGTGCTGATCACCCAAGGCAACAAACTGGGGTGGACCAGCCCGATCAGCCTCGTGCTGCTGCTGGTGACGCTGGTTTTCGGCGCATGGTTCATCCGCACTGAAAGCCGGTCGACCAGCGCCTTCTTCGATTTCAAACTCTTTGGAAACTCCACCTACACCGGCACGACGATCTCCAACTTCCTGCTCAATGCCGTGGCGGGCACCTTGATCGTCTCGCTGCAGTTGGTGCAGCTGGGCGGCAACATGAACGCGCAACAGGCGGGCATGCTGACGCTGGGCTATGCCATCGGCATCATTGCCTTCATTCGCGTCGGCGAAAAACTGCTGCAGCGATTCGGGGCCCGCAAGCCGATGATCTGGGGATGCCTGATCACAGGCCTGGCCATCCTCCTGCTGTCACCGGCCAATCTGCTGTTGTCCCAGTACAAGATCCTGGCCATCGCGGGATACACGCTTTTCGGCATTGGGCTGGCTTTCTATGCCACGCCATCCACGGATGCGGCGCTGTCCAGCCTGCCTGCCGCGCAAAGCGGTTCAGGCGCCGGCATCTACAAGATGGCGTCTTCGCTGGGCGCGGCCTTCGGCGTCGCCATTTCAGCGGCGATCTTTACCGCGCTGGGCGCCAACAACGACAGCATACGGTGGCTGGAAGGCGTGATCACCTTCACCGGTCGACAAGACAATCTGGCGATCCGCGAAGCGGCTATTGTCGCCCTCGGTTTCAACGTGCTGATGGTCGTCGTGGCCATTGTTTCGATCATGTTGACCGTGCCCAAGCACACCGGCAGAAAAACTTCATGAACACGATCCCCTGAACCAGCGCCAGACGGCCATAAAATAAACGTCTCAAAAATTCAATGGCACAGTGCCGAGCACTCGTTCCACCCCTCAAGGAGAACGCCTGAATGCAGGCACATCACAGCCGCGTCAACCCAGTTGCCCCTTCGTCCTGCGGCGCATGCCGCCAGGGCGAGGGGCTCGATTTCAGCTTCAGCTATGCCTACCAGCCTATCGTGGACACACAGACGGGCCTCGTGTTCGCGCACGAGGCTCTGGTGCGGGGTCCCAACGGCGAAGGCGCCGGCACCGTGCTTGCAAAAGTCAACGATCAGAACCGTTATCAGTTCGATCAGGCCTGCCGCGTCAAGGCCATCGAGATCGCCGCCCGACTCGGCATGAGCACCAGGCTGTCGATCAACTTCATGCCGAATGCCATCTACCGCCCCGAGCTTTGCATAAGGACGACGCTGCAGGCTGCCCAGAAGCACGGTTTTCCCGTCGATCGCATCATCTTCGAAACCGTCGAGGGCGAACGGATCGACGATGGAAAGTGGCTGGCCGAAGTCCTGCGCGAATACCAGCGCATGGGTTTTCTGACGGCCATCGACGATTTCGGAGCAGGCTTCGCCGGCCTGAATCTGCTGGCTGACTTCCAGCCGGACCTGATCAAGCTGGACATGGGCCTGGTACGCGGTATCGATCAACAGCCTGCGCGCCGCAGCATTGTGCGTGGCGTGGCCGGGATCTGCGAAGAACTTGGGATCGACCTGATCGCAGAGGGCGTCGAAACCCGAGACGAATTCTCATGTCTGCAAGACATGGGTGTCCGGCTGATCCAGGGCTATTTCCTGGCCCGGCCAATGTTCGAGGATTGCGTGCCAGAAAGCGCGCAGATCCGGCCCGCACCCCTGCCAGCCTGAACAGATCGGCGGCTGGCGGATACGCGACCTCTCACAGGAGAATCCCCATGTCCCAATTGATGAAAGCCGCCGTCTTCGTTTCACCGGGACGGATCGAACTGACCGACAAGCGCGTTCCCGATGTCGGTCCCAACGACGCGCTCGTCCGCATCACCACCACGACCATCTGCGGCACTGACGTGCACATTCTCAAGGGCGAGTACCCGGTGGCCCAAGGGCTGACCGTCGGCCATGAGCCGGTGGGCGTCATCGAGAAACTGGGCAGCGCCGTCACCGGTTACTCCGAAGGCCAGCGTGTCATCGCCGGCGCCATTTGTCCGAACTTCAATTCCTATGCCGCCCAGGACGGCGCCCCCTCGCAGGATGGCAGCTACCTCATCCCGCAGGGCTTGTGCGGGTGCCATGGCTTCAAGGCTACCGCCGGATGGCGGTTTGGCAACCTCATTGACGGCGCCCAGGCCGAGTACGTGCTGGTGCCGGACGCCCAGGCCAACCTTGCCCCCATTCCGGACGGCCTGACGGACGAGCAAGTGCTGATGTGCCCGGACATCATGTCGACCGGCTTCAAAGGCGCCGAGAACGCCAACATACGCATTGGCGACACAGTGGTTATATTCGCCCAGGGCCCCATCGGCCTGTGCGCGACCGCGGGAGCCCGCCTTCTGGGCGCCACCACCATCATTGCGGTGGACGGCAACGATCATCGCCTGGGAATCTCCCAGAAACTCGGCGCGGACATCACACTCAACTTCAAGAACTGCGATGTCGTCGACGAGGTCATGAAGATCACCGGCGGCCGAGGCGCCGACTCGGCCATCGAAGCGCTGGGAACACAACAGACCTTCGAGTCGGCGCTGCGTGTCATCCGACCCGGGGGAACCCTGTCCAGCCTGGGCGTCTATTCCAGCGATCTGAAAATACCGCTCTCGGCGTTTGCGGCAGGCCTTGGCGACCACAAGATCAACACCGCCCTGTGCCCCGGCGGCAAAGAGCGCATGCGCCGCCTGATGAACGTGCTCGCCTCGAACCGCCTTGATCTCGGCCTGCTTGTCACGCACAAGTACACGCTGGACGACATTGTCGATGCGTATGACCTGTTCGCCAACCAGCGCGACGGGGTTCTGAAGGTCGCCATCAAGCCCTGAACCGGCCGCAGCTATCCAGCGGATCTTGCGTCCGGGAATTTAGTAAGTTAACCTTACCAAATTCCCAACAACGCAGCGGTCTTTCGGGGCCGCCTTGGATCAGGCCTCCCCATGGATACTGCACAGCAATGGCGCCGGGATAACGTCGGACGCCTCCTGCACAATGCCATCGACCGATTCGAGACACGTATCCTCGAACAGATGGCTGCGGCCGGTCATGGCCGTTTTTCTCTGAGCCACGTCAACATCACCCGCAACCTCGACCTCGATGGGACGCGGGCGACGGAACTCGCCCGCCGAGCCGGCATCACCAAACAGTCGATGGGCGAACTCATTCACCAGCTCGAAGTCGGCGGCATCATCGAACGGACGCCCGACCCCACTGACCGGCGCGCCAAACTCGTCGCATTCACCGCGCAAGGGCGGCAATGGATGCATGCCTTCCGGCAAGCCCTGGAGCAGGCCGAACGGGAAATGGAAAGCGAACTCGGCGCCGAGGCGCTGCAATCCCTGAAATCCAGCCTGGCTCGATACGGCGCGGGCCGATCCAACACATAACGAGAGCATCATGACGGACATCCAGACACAAGTCATCATCATCGGCGGCGGCCCCTGCGGCCTGATGCTGGCCAACGACCTTGGCCGACGCGGCATACGGGCCATGCTGGTCGATGACAAGCCCGACACCGCCTTCAACCCCCAGGCCAACGCGACCCAGGCCCGCAGCATGGAGCACTACCGCCGCATGGGTTTCGCCGACGAGATACGCCGCGAAGGCCTGCCGGAGGACTTCCCGACGGACATCGCCTATTTCACACGCTACGCCGGTCATGAGCTGGCGAGGTTCCGTCTGCCTTCGGCCGCCGAGGCGCGAGAACGCATCCATCATCTGTCAGGCTCCTGGAGCGCCGCCGAGCTGCCCCATCGCGTGTCGCAGAAGTATGTGGAAAAAATCCTGCGCAGGCATGCCGAGGCTCTTCCGGGCATTTCGATCAATTATGGGTGGCGCATGACGGACTTCGCCGATTCCGGAGACCATGTGACCGCCACGGTGGAATGCATCGCGACGGGCGAGCGCAAGGTCATCACCGGCAGCTATCTCGTCGGCGCCGACGGCCCGCGCAGCAAAGTGCGCGAAAACCTGGGCATACGCTATACGGGTGAAACCGGCGTGGCGCGCGATTTCATGGGCGGCCGCATGTATGCCGTCTATGTGCGGTCACCTGAGTTTTATCGCGTTGTGCCGCATGCGCCCGCCTGGATGAACGTCTGCTTCAACTCGGAGCGTCGTGCCTTCATGGCCGCCGTCGATGGCAAAGGCGAATTCGCCTTCCACACCCAACTCAAGCCGCATGAGCTCGACAAGGAACTCACCACCGAGGACGCCTTGTCGATTTTCCGGATGGCGGTGGGCATGCCCATCGAGGCGGAGATTCTATCGCACGGGTTCTGGACCGCCGGCCATTCGCTGGTGGCCGAGCGCATGCAGCAGGGGCGCGTCTTCCTTGGTGGCGACGCCGCCCATCTCTTCACGCCGACCGGCGGCCTGGGCTACAACACGGCGGTCGAGGATGCGGTGAACCTGGGCTGGAAACTGGCAACCGTACTCAAAGGGTCAGCCAGTCCCCGCCTGCTCGACAGTTACGAGGCCGAACGACGCCCTCTGGCCGTGCGCAACACCGGCTATGCGAGAAAGTTCGCGGATTCGCTGGGCTTGTACACCCCCGTCCCCCATCTGGAAGAGGACACCCCCTCGGGGGCCCTGGCGCGCAAAGAAGCCGGGCACTACCTGCTGGCGCACGGCCGGGCAGAGTTCAACATCCCCGGCATCACCTTTGGCGGACGCTACGACGGCTCGCCCGCCATCGTTCCCGACGGCACCCTCCCCCCGCCGGACGCCGCCAATGAGTACACCGCGACGGCCTGCCCGGGGGGGCGCCCCCCTCACATGTGGCTGGACGACCATGTATCGCTCTATGACACCTTCGGCTTCGAATGGACACTGCTTTGCCTGGATGACGCCGACAGCGACGCCCGCATCTTCGAACAGGAAGCCAGGCGCCGCGGCATGGAGCTGAAGATTGTCGCCGCGCCCGCCGCCCGCGCGCTCTATGAGGCCCGGCTGGCACTGATCCGGCCCGATCAGATCGTGGGCTGGCGCGGGGATTCCGCTGCGCAGGCCCCCGCCATCCTGGATCGGCTCCTCGGTGCGAGCAGGCCCTGACCGCCTCATGAAACCCGACAAGACCCTGAGCACCCGCGAAGCACGCCATTGACTTCCTTGCCCCAACCGACCAATTAAGAATCTTTTAAGAAACCCTGAATGAAGTTTTAAGAACGGCGCGATGCGGCTGCAACTACTCTACCGACATGCCGATATTCGGCATCGGATTGCACCCATCATCATTGGAGACCAAAATGGATCACAGCATCATCGCGCCCCGAGTCGACCTCTATGCCTTCATCCATAAGGCGCTGAGGACGCTCATGTGCCACACACTCGTCGCCGTCGGCAGCGCCGACGCCGGCGACGCGGCGGAAGTCGAAGCCACACTTGCGCAGGTCAGGGACCTGACATCCCTGTGCGCAACGCACGTCATGCACGAGAACACCTTCGTGCACACCGCCATGGAAGCGCGCGCACCGGGATCTTCGGCCGCAACCTCCCAGGAGCACGCGCATCACAGCTCGGCCATCGACCGCCTCAATGCCCTGGCCGATTCCGTGGCGCAGGCCTCGGGCCCTGCGCGCGCCACAGCCCTGAACCGGCTCTATCGCAGCCTGGCCGTCTTCGTTGCCGATAACCTGGTGCATATGGAAGAAGAAGAATCGGCGAACAACACAGTGCTCTGGGCCACCCACACCGACGAAGAACTGCTGGCCATCGAAGGCGCCATTCATCAGGTCATCCAGCCCCAGGAAATGGCCTTGTGCATGCGCTGGATGCTTCCTGGCCTGAACGCGGGCGAGCGCGCCGGGCTGCTGGCGGATATCCGCAAGAACGCTCCCGAACCGGTTTTCGAAGGCGTGCTGGGCATTGCCCGCCAAGCCCTCACCGGGCCCGACTTCGCCAAAATCGACCTGTCGCTGGCTCAGCCGCTTGCCGCATGATGCACATGTGAAACGGATTCAGCGGGGACGGCATCCAATGGTGCGAACGCGGCGATTCCCGCCGCGTCCAGACATCAGGAGACTCTCATGACCCGCTCTGTCCTGGCTGCCGCGGCGGCCCTGACCCTCGCCCTCGGCTCATCCCCATATGTGGCCGCCAAACCGGCGGTGAAGCATGCCCCGCCGTCAGCGCCCTACAAGGCGGTCAGCTCCCTGGTCAAACTGCCCGACTTCGTGCCCGGCCTGGGCCAGTTGTTCGTCGATCCCGCCACCCTGCCGGCCGGCCCGTTCCTGGCGTATGACCACTCCGGCAGGCTGGTCAGCACGACCTACATGATTCCGCTTTCCATGATGAAACCGGACATGAACATCAACGACCTGAAAGCGCCCGCGGGCACCGTGGACCATGTCGACATCGTCTACAACGCGGGCCATCCTGGCGTCGCCGAACCGCACATTCACATTACGCTGTGGAATGTCCCTGTAGCCCAAGAGAGCCGTGTCGCAAAATGAAGGCCATTTCCAACCCCCGCCGGCGCATTCTGCTGTCGGCCGGGGGCGGCCTTTTGATATCGGCGGCCCTGCCTCGGTGGGCGGAGGCCGCCGGCGAGGTCGAGATCGCCATGTCCGGCACACCGACCGGTTCCGATGTCTGGTTCCGGCCGAGGGGCATCCTGATCCAGCCAGGGCAGACAGTCCGGTGGGTCAACCGGGACAGCGGCAATGTCCATACCACCACGGCCTATCACCCCGGCAACGGCAAACCCCTGAGGATCCCCCAAGGCGCCAAACCCTGGAATTCGGACTATCTGATGCCTGGCCAGGCTTTTACGATGGTATTCGACGTTCCCGGCATCTACGATTATTTCTGCATTCCGCACGAACATGCCGGCATGGTCGGACGTATCGTGGTCGGACGGGAAAATGTTTCCGGGCACCCCTATGCTGACACAGATACGCAACTGCCCGCCGCCGCACTGACCCGCCTGCCGGCCACGGCGGACATTCTTGGCCGCACACAGGTTGAGTGAACGCCAAGGGCGCTGTGCCGGCGCCCTTATTTCTTGAGCAGGCCGGCCGCCTCCAGACGCGCGTGGACCCGGGCCACGATGCGGTCGCAGCGCTCGCCGGCAAAAGAGAATGCCTCCGCGGTGCTGTACGCGACATCCTTCTGCAAAGCCGCCTTGAGCAGATGGCGGGCCCGCATGAAACGCACGCGCACCGTGGCCTCGGGAAGGTCCAGGGCGGCGGCGACCTCGGCCGAGGACAATTCTTCGACGCCACGCAGCATGAACACCGTCCGGTAATGCTCGGGCAAGGCATCGATGTGCCGCTCGAGCAGGCTTCGCAGCTCGGCGCGCCAGGCCTGGTGATCCGGTTGCGCTGTACTCGTGGCGGCGACAGTGTCATTCATCGAGGAAACATCCTGTTCCGACGGCTCGTAGGACATCGGTTGGATGAGATCTTGGCGCGTTTTGTTTCGTCGCCGACGCATCAAGGCTTCGTTGATGGCGATACGGATCAGCCACGTCGTGGGCTTTGCCTGCGCGCGGAAATCCTGCAGATGATTGAAGGCCTTCCACCAGGCTTCCTGGACCGCATCCTCGGCTTCGGCCTCGTCACGCAATATGCTGCGCACAACCCGATAAAGCCGCTGATTGTGACGGCGCATCAGCGTATCGAAGGCGCGCAGATCTCCCGTCACGGCCTGATCGATCAAGGCGAGATCATCGAATGTAACGGGTTCTGGCCTGGCGTCCACGTCATCGAATCCCGAGAAGTCCTCTGTGCAATCTTAACGGAATACGCGGCGCCGGCAAGGCCTTTACACGGATGAAGAGGTATCGCGCCCTGCCGGATCGGCGATCGCAGGCAGGGTTTCCCTCAGGGCAGACCATCATTGTGTAAACCCCGGAATCTATGGCAGCATTATTTGAGTGCAATTTTCAACTATTGAAAAACCCATTCAAATGACCAGCCCGGCCCCAATCACGACACCGCTCGAAATCAAGCTCGACTACATCACCTTCATGATGGATGTCGTCAACGAGCGGGCAAAGGCGATCGCCTCGGCCGTGTATGAAAAAGAGGTCGGCCTTTCACTGCGCGAATTGCGCCTGATGCGCTTCATCGCCACGCAACCCGGCTTGACCATCTCGCGCCTCATCCAGCAGACCCATCTCGAGAAGACACTGGCCTCAAAGGCAATTGCCGGGCTGACCCGACGGGGCCTGGTGCTGCGCGCCATCAGCAAATCCGACGCCCGGCAAATCAATCTTTACCTCACACACGAAGGCGCCGCGCGCGTCAACGCCGCCGATTCCATCGGGCAGCGCATGGAGAAGGCCATGATGAGCGGTGTGTCTGAAGCCGACTTGGCGATATTCAAGCGCTGCCTCGAAACCATCGAGCATTGCGTCGACTTCTCCGCCATGCCGGCCAAGCATGAGCACGCCTCATCAGGCAAGAACATCGGAAGCACGCAACTCCAGGCCCCCCCGGCCATGGAGCCCGTAAAAAAACGCCCGAGACAGATCTAGGCGTTTTCCACCAAGGAGGAGAAGATGAGAAAAAAAGCATTGATGAGCATTGCCCTGGCGGCCGCCCTGTTCGGGACGACGGCGCACGCTGCCACCCAGGAGCCGTCCAAGGTCCTGCATGTGGTGCCGCAGGCCGACCTGAAAATACTCGACCCGATATGGACCACGGCCTTCGTCACGCAAAGGCATGGCTACATGATCTATGACACGCTGTTCGGAGTGGACGCCGATGGCAAAGTCCACCCTCAGATGGTCGACAAGTTCAATGCGACCCCGGACGGCAAGGAATGGACACTGACATTGCGCAAGGGGCTCGCCTTTCACGACGGCCAGCCCGTGACTGCCGACGATGTCATCCAATCGCTCAAGCGCTGGGGCCAACGTGACTCCCTGGGTCAGAGAATGTTCGCAGCGCTCGAGACGATCGATGCCGTCAATGCGGACACGGTCCGCCTGCGTTTCAAGGAAGCCTTCGGCATGGTGCCCGAGGCGCTGGGCAAACCCTCGTCCAGCCCCCCTTTCATCATGCCCAAGCGGGTTGCCGAAACACCGGCAAACAAGCAGATCGACGACATGACCGGCTCGGGCCCCTACATCTTCAAGAAAGACGAGTTCCGCCCCGGCGAGAAAGTCGTCTATGTCAAGAATGAAAAGTACGTGCCGCGCGCTGAAGAACCCTCCGGAACCGCCGGCGGCAAACGCGTCTATCTGGACCGCGTCGAGTGGCTGATCATCAAAGATGCGCAAACCCAGGCCAACGCCCTCGCCAATGGCGAAATCGACATGCTGGAATGGGTGCCTGCCGAACAGTACTCGTCGCTCAAGGCCAACCCGGGCATCACGCTGATCACCCCCGTTCCGAAAGGCTCGTACGCCTTGCACATGAACCACCTGATACCGCCCTTCGACAATCCCAAGATTGCGCAGGCGGCCATCCTCTCGATGAGCCAGGATGCGCTGCTTCGGGCCCAGATGGTCAACAAGGATCTCTACAACCCCTGCGTGTCGATCTACCCCTGTGGCTCGACCTACGCATCGGATCAGACCGGCTACTTCACCGGCAAACCGCAGTTCGAGCAGGCGCGCAAGCTGCTCAAGGAGGCCGGCTACGATGGCAAACCCATCGTGTTGATGAACCCGAGCGATTTCCCCTTGCTCAACAAATTCCCGCCCGTGATGGCGCAATTGCTCAAACAGGGGGGCTTCAATGTCGACATGCAATCCATGGACTGGCCGAGCCTGCTGGCCCGCCGCGCAAAGAAAGAGCCGATCGCAAACGGGGGCTGGAACATGTTCATCACCGGATGGGGCGCCTCCGACACCATGAACCCGCTTTATTTCGCGCCCCTGACGGGGAACGGGGAGAAAGGCTGGTTCGGCTGGGCCACCGATGACAAGCTCGAGCAATTGAAGGGCGAATTCCTCGCCACCCTGGATGCCGGCAAGCGCAAGGAGCTAGCGCAAGCCATACAGTCCCGTGTCTTTGAAATCGGCCTGTATGCCCCGGTCGGCGAATCGCAGAACGTGACGGCGATACGCAAAGGCGTCGTCAGCGGCGTGGTGGATGGTCCGGTCAACGTCTACTGGAATATCCGGAAGAAGTGATCCACCGCAGTCCGGCCGACGGGCCTCTCGCGGAACACACCCGCAAGAGTCCCACCGGTCGGGCTGCGCCCGCCCCTCCTTTCTCAACGACGAGGCCTAAATGCTGGGATTCTTGTTGCGCCGCATTCTTGCTACAGTGCCGGTGCTGATCATCGTCGCGCTCATTGTGTTCTTCATGTTGCGCCTGGCCCCCGGGGACCCGGCCGCCGCCATCGTCGGCAACAGCGGCGGCACCGCCGATATCGCCCAGGTGCGCGCCGAGCTGGGTCTGGAGGATGCGCTGCCGATCCAGTTCGCGCGCTGGGTCGGGCAACTTGCCCAAGGCAATTTCGGCGAGTCGTACTTCATGAAGAAGACCGTTGCCGAACTCATCGCACAACGCATCGAACCCACCGTATCGCTGGCGGCAGTGACGCTGGTGCTCGCCGTCCTGATCTCGGTGCCGCTGGGCGTACTGGCCGCATGGCGGCACGGCGGGTGGCTGGATCGCGCACTGATGGGCTTTTCGGTGCTGGGATTTTCGATCCCGGCCTTCGTGATCGGCTATCTGCTGATCTGGCTATTTTCGATGCACTGGCAATTGCTGCCGGTGCAAGGCTATGTGCGCATCAACCAGGGCTGGGTCGGGTGGCTCAGGCATCTGATCCTGCCCTCGACGGCGTTGTCCATCATCTACGTTGCACTGATCGCCCGCGTCACCCGCGCCGCGGTCGCGGAAGCCATGACCGAAGACTATATCCGCACCGCCCGCGCAAAAGGCATTTCGGAAGCCCGCGTGCTGATCCGGCATGGTTTGGCCAATGCGGCCATCCCCATCGTCACCGTCATCGGCATCGGCGTCGCCCTGCTGATCGGAGGAGTGGTCGTGACCGAAACCGTGTTCGCGATACCCGGCCTGGGACAACTGACCGTCGATGCCGTGCTGTCGCGCGACTTTCCGCTGATACAGGGCATCATCCTCTTCTTCTCGGTCATTTACGTTTTCATCAACCTGCTGGTGGATCTCAGCTATCTGCTGTTCGATCCACGCATCCGGTACTGACGCCGCACCCGGAGCCACAATGATCGACGGATCCATTTCCACAAGCAACGATGATGTCGCAGTCGAACCCATCCCGCCGGCAAACGCCCGGCGCCGCTCGCTGCTGCGTACCATTCTGCGCAACGGGTCGGTCCGCCTGGGCGGAGGCGTGCTGGTGCTGCTGATCGCCATGGCCGCCGCCGCCCCATGGCTCGGCACCATCGACCCCACGGCGATCGACCCCTCGAGCGGGAATCTGCTGCCAGGCACCCTGGCCGAATTCCACAGTCTGGCCGGCGACTCCTTCCAGCACTTCTTCATCATGGGCACCGACAGCCTCGGGCGCGACATCTGGAGTCGCACGGTCTATGGCGCGCGCGTCTCGCTCACGATCGGCATTGCCGTCGCCGTGCTGGCCCTGCTGCTGGGCATGGCGATGGGGCTGCTGGCCGGCTATGTCCGACGGCTCGACGGCCTCATCATGCGTCTCATGGATGGGCTGATGGCGATTCCAGGCATTCTCTTCGCCATCAGTCTCGTGGCCTTGTTCGGCGGCACCGTCGCAACCGTCATCGTCGCCATCGCCATCCCCGAAATCCCCCGCGTCGCCCGCCTGGTCCGCTCGGTCGTGCTGACCATACGCGAGGAACCCTACGTGGAAGCCGCTATAGCGCTCGATACACCGGGATGGAAGATTCTGGGCAAGCACATTCTGCCCAATGCGATCGCGCCGCTCATCATCCAGGGCACCTACGTGTGCGCCGCGGCCATCCTCGTGGAAGCCATACTCTCTTTTCTCGGCGTCGGCCTGCCGACCGACATGGCCACCTGGGGCAACATCATGGCGGAAGGCCGGGCGCAGTTCAACGAGTATCCGCACAACGTGCTGCTGCCGGGCGTTTTCCTGGCGGTGACCGTGCTCGCGGTCAACATCCTGGGCGACGGCCTGCGCGACACACTCGATCCAAAACTCAGCAAACGAGAAGGTTGAAACGCCATGCACAATTCCTCCCTCGCCCTGCCCGTGCTGTGCGTAAGCGACCTGACCATTCCCCTGCCCCCAGGCGCCGACCGGACCAATGCCGTCGAGAACATTTCCTTCCAGGTGGCGCCCGGCAAGATCACCTGCCTGGTGGGCGAATCCGGATCGGGCAAGTCGGTCATCGCCAATGCCGTCATGGGCCTGCTGCCCAAACCGCTGGCGCAAGCCACCGGGTCAATCTCGCTTCTGGGCGAAGAGTTGCTGGGCGCACCGCCATCGCGCCTTCGGCTCCTGCGCGGCGCCGCCATGGCCATGGTGTTCCAGGAACCCATGACAGCGCTCAATCCAACCATGACCTGCGGCGCTCAAGTCGACGAGATGCTGGCCCGCCATGTCCGGATGAATGCCTCCGAACGGCGCCGGAAGATCCTGGACATTTTCACGCGGGTCCGCCTGCCCGATCCCGAACGCATCTATGCGTCCTACCCGCACCAGTTGTCCGGCGGTCAGCGCCAACGCATCGTGATCGCCATCGCCCTGATTCTCAAACCCGCGCTGCTCATCTGCGACGAACCGACGACCGCGCTCGACGTCACCACGCAAGCCGAGATCCTCAAGCTGATTCTCGAGCTGCAGCGGGAAAACGGCACGGCCGTCCTGTTCATCACCCATGACTTCGGTGTGGTGGCCGAGATTGCCGACGACGTGGTTGTGTTGCGCCTGGGAGAGATGATCGAAGCCGGACCCAAGCTGCAGGTTCTGCGGAGCCCGCGCGAACCCTATACGCGGATGCTGCTTGCCGCCGTGCCGGCGCTGTCCGCCCCGCAACGGGCACCGATCGCCCCCACGGCGCCCCTGCTCGAGGCGCGCAAGCTGTGCAAAACCTACCAGACCGGAAGCTGGCCCGGCAAACGCCGCCACATCCACGCCGCGCGGGATGTGTCCCTGCTCGTGCGGCCGGGAGAGACCGTCGGCATCGTGGGCGAATCGGGCTCAGGCAAATCGACGGTCGCGCGCTGCATCGCCCGCCTGATCGATCCGACATCCGGCGACATCCACGTCGGCGGACAATCCGTGGCTCGCGCCAGCCATCGCCACCTGTCTCCACTGCGACGCCAGGTGCAAGTAATCTTTCAGGATCCCTACCGTTCTCTGAACCCGCGACAGACCGTCGGCGCCTCGATCGTCGAAGGACCGGTGAATTTCGGCGTCCCCTATCGGCAAGCCTGGGCACAGGCCGAAGAACTGATGCATCTGGTCCGTCTCAGCCCCGACGCCCTGCGCCGCTACCCGAACGAATTCTCTGGCGGCCAGCGCCAGCGCATTTCCATCGCACGCGCATTGGCCTGCCAGCCCAAAGTGCTGATCGCCGACGAGGCCGTATCGGCGCTGGACGTCTCCGTGCAGGCCCAGATCCTCAAACTGCTGGCCGACATCCAGCAGCGTCTTTCGCTCGGCATATTGTTCATTACCCATGACCTGCGTGTAGCCAGCCAGATCTGCGACAGCGTGATCGTGATGCATCAGGGCGAGGTCGTGGAGCAAGGCAGCATCCAGGACGTGTTCTTCGCGCCACGCCACGCCTACACCGCAAGACTGCTGGCCGCCGCGCCCGGGCGCGATTTCGCCTTTGGGCAAGAATGACAAAGAGCCTGACGCCCATCGACACGACTTTGCAGACTTTCAATCAACTCATCCGGAAGAGATCATCAATGGTCAAAGAGCCCAACCACTATCTCGAATACATGGACCGCCAACTCGACGAGCTGCACAGTGTTCGACACGACATTCACCACCATCCTGAACTGGGCTTCGAGGAGTTCCGCACCAGCGATCTGGTGGCCGATCGGCTCAACGCCTGGGGTTACGACGTCGAGCGCGGGATTGGCGGCACGGGGGTCGTCGGCCGGCTCCGACGCGGCAACGGAACCCGCAGGCTGGGCATCAGGGCGGACATGGACGCCCTGCCCATCGAGGAGACCACCGGCCTGCCTTACGCCAGCAGCCGCCCCGGCGTCATGCACGCCTGCGGCCATGACGGCCATACCGCCATCCTGCTGGGTGCCGCCAAGTACCTGGCGCTGCATGGTGAATTTTCAGGCACGCTGAACCTCATCTTTCAGCCGGCCGAGGAAAGCCTGGGTGGCGCAAAACGCATGATCGAAGAAGGCCTGTTCGAAAAATACCCGTGCGACGCCATTTTCGCCATGCACAACATGCCCGGAACACCCCAAGGGCGGCTGGTGTTTCGCGAAGGCGCGGCCATGGCGTCGTCGGACTACGTCACCATCACGCTCACCGGCAAGGGCGGCCACAGCGCCATGCCGCAGCTTGCGGTGGACCCGGTGGTCGCCGCCGCCAGCATCATCATGGCCCTTCAGACCATTGTTTCCCGCAACGCGGACCCCCAGCACATGGCCATTGTGACCGTGGCGGCCATTCACGCCGGGAAGGCCAACAACGTCATCCCGCACACCGCCACACTGGAGATCAGTGTCCGCTCGCTCGACCGGTCGCTTCGCAAACTGATCGAAACCAGGATCCGGGACATCGTCACGGCACAAGCGCAAAGCTTCGGCGTCCAGGCGGACATCGACTATCGCGAAGGCTACGCCGTTCTGGTCAATACGGCAGCCGAAACCGACTTTGCCCGCCAGATCGGCCAGCAACTGCTGGGCCACGAGCACGTGACGCCGCAAGGCGACGCACTGACCGCCAGCGAGGATTTCGCCTTCATGCTGGAAAAAGTCCCCGGCTGCTACCTGTTCATCGGCAATGGCGAACGCCAGGCCCCCGGCGGCTGCGACGTGCACAACCCCAATTACGACTTCAACGACCACAATCTGCCGATCGGCGCGGCCTACTGGACCCTGCTGGCCGAAAGCTATCTTCGATAACCCGCCATCGACGCAACGCCCTGCGCCCGTCGACGTCAGCCCGGCGCGTCGACCAGGCGCAACGCGCGCCGCACATTCAGCCGGAAACGCCCTCGCCCCGTCTTCTCGATGAGCAGGCCGGCATCGCGCTCGGACAGCCTCTTGCCCAGCAGCACGAGGCGGGCTTCGAGGTTGTCGCTGAAGTCAGGCAGGCGGATGCGAGGATCCAGACGCAGCTCACGATTGCTGAATTCACTGCGGCCGCTCTGGACATGATCGCTCACCAGTGACCAGAAAATGGCGCCGGCCACCCCTTTGATGAGGTAATCGCTGCCCAGGAAGATGCTGTCGTTTCCGGGATACCGCCGCACAACGAGCTCAGGCCCGTCAGCCGCAGGCGCGACGGGCGCTGTGGCAACGGCTGGCTCTTCAGACGGCTCTGCCGCCTCGGGCGCGCTCTGCATAAGGCGTATGGCCAAACCCAAATGCCCCGCGACCGTCACCAGCGCGTCCTCGTCGTCGTAGGTGAACCGCAGGTCCTGCTCGCTTTCCACGAACAATACTCCCAGCAGGCGCCGGCAGGCCGTGATGGGCACGGCAAGCTGGCTGCGCGACTGCGCAAGGCCTGGCAAGGGAATCTCGGTTTCCAGAGCCTGCGCCCAATCGCTGTGCTGGACGCTCTCGCGTATGGCGCGGCCGTAGGCGTACTCGGAAGTCATGTGGCCGATGCGTATCGGCGTGCACTCGCGCGCCGCCACCCCAATCACGCCCTGACCAAGAGGAATCTCGGAGCCCACCCCCGATGTCTCATAGCCACGGCTGGCAACCGTGTACAGCGCGGATCGGGCCTCGTCCAGCATCAGCACCATGGTGTGAGTGATCCCGAAATCGAGCTCGAGGCTGTCCAGCACCCGGTTGAGCACCGAGTCCAGATCCGCACATTCGGCCAGGCGCTGGACGCTGGACCGCGTCGCCGCCAACACATTGCGCCTGGCCGGCGGAGCCTGCAACGCCGGTATCGGCACCGTCTGAACCGCCAGCACCCGGAACACGTCGGCCCCCAGCAAACGGAACACGCCGCTCATGCCTGTGTGGGACGCAATACCGGCCAGCTTGGCTTTCATGCTCTCGAACAGCGGGCCGGACGTTTCGGTGCGCAGATAGCGCAAGGACAAAATGTAGTGCGCCCCAGTCGCCGGGTTGCCGACCTTCAGCGATGCGAAGGGGCGGGCAAGGATGTTCTGGCGGGTCTTGTTGAAGAACTGGTAGGACAGCGCCACATGCTCCGCATCGACAAATTGCACCTGGGACAAATACGCGATATTGGGCGTGCCGTCCGGCGCCGCGGTGGCCATCGTCCCGGGAATGGCGCCTTCCAGGCATTCCCGTATCGCGTCGACCTTCGGATTCACGGGTTCCGCCTCAAAGGTTCGCCGGCATGAGGGCCCGGCGTTTGAGAAAAGGCCGCCGTCGGCGAGAATGAGACGGCAACCAGCCGATCTTCGGGGCAATCGAGCATGGCGGCGATCATTTCGGCCGAAAACCCTTCCGGCGCGACCTCGTCCATGAACGCCGCCCGGTAGACCTTCACCAACTCATGCTCCGGATCGAGCAATCGGCGCACTTGCGCGCCGGGGGCTTTCAATTGAACGGTGCGGTGCGATGACGGCTGATTGAACACCGCCGCCACGGGACCTCCAGCCAGGAGATCCGCCAGCAGATCCGGCGCCTGGAGTTCAGATATGAAAAGCGTCACGGCCTGCAGATCCCGGGAAACGGAACAGCCGATCGCCCTGGCCTGGCTGGGGACGAGCCCATTGCCCGTCGACGCAACGTGGATGGATACCCTGCCTTGCAGAAACGCGGCATGGTCGGCATCGATCAAGGGTTCGGATTGGCTTTCCATCGGAAAAACCCAGACATATCGAGGAATCCACCCGCCGCCGTATGCCGGGCGACAGTTGGAAAGGACTGCGCAAAATTGCGCAACACAAGAATACTCGCGCGCCTTGCCGCCCTGCAAGCACGGCGTGAGGACCATACCCCGAGAGAGAAAGACGAAGATAAATCCATGTTGAACGCAGATAAAAAAACATGGACGAATTTAATATATACTTAGCTGTTTATTTCATATTTCAGCTATTCGGAGGCCGGGCCCCTACGAGGCCGCTTTCCGGGCTTTTCATGTGCCACCCCTTGGCGCAGCAATACCTTCCAAGGAGCTTCGACACCATGCAGGGCCTGCATCTCACCGCAGATCTCTACCAATGCCAATGCGAACCGGCATTGCTGACCGATGAAACGCTCCTTGCCGAGCTTTGCCGTCGCCATACGCTGGACACCGGCCTGACCATCGTGGCCGATAAATGGCACACCTTCCCTCCTTACCAGGGGCAGCCGGGCGGCATCACCGGCACGCTGCTGCTGGCCGAATCCCACCTGGCCATCCACACCTGGCCCGAGCGCGGCGGGATCACCCTGGACGTCTACGTCTGCAACTTCACCACCGACAGTTCCGGCAAGGCCGAAGCCTTGATGCAGAACCTTCTGCAAGCCTTCCAACCCGGCAAGGTGCAGCACGGACGCCTGCAGCGCGGCGACGAGCACGGCCCCGGCCATGATGGCGAACTGGTTCTCGAAACCCTCAGCCCGGACAGCCAGTACGGCTTTCGCTTCCAGCAGCGCCTGCTTTCCCGGCAAACCCGGTTCCAGCACCTCGAACTGCTGGAATCC